>JAABUK010006643.1_pt1 | contig 17154 bp, 12 predicted proteins | sample 5559141 | NCBI WGS metagenome assembly JAABUK01 (sample SAMN10711869, study PRJNA513367) | rock metagenome | isolation source: Antarctica rocks | place: Antarctica: Victoria Land, Pudding Butte nord | collected 2016-01-03 | reverse complement strand
GCGTGGTGGAGGGCGCGGCGAAGACACTAGGTCTACGCCTGAAGGCACGAGGTGCCCGTTGGCGGCACAAAAATGCCCGCTCGATGGCCGCGCTGATCTGCTGCCGCCAGACCGACCAGTGGGACCTATTCTGGAGCAAGGCGGCCTGAACCCCAAGAATCGGCGGGCACACCCGAACCGCCTTCCGGGCGAACCCGAGGTGCAAAGCTAGCCCGAAAGTGGTAGGGTAGGAGGGTCGGCCGACTCGGCGAGCCCGGTCGTCCCGGCCCCCCCACCCATCGCCGCGATTCGCGGGCCTCGCACCTTTCCCGGATTCCCAAGAGCCTTCGCATGGATGAGGCCCTGAGCGTCTCGGAGACCTGGATCCCCCGCTCGACCGTGCTCCGTCGCGACGGCCGGATCGCGTCCGTGCTCGGCGACCCGGCGGCGCTGGAGGACCTGGTCGCCCGGTATCGGCTGATCCTGGAGGAACCCCGGCTCGACTGGACCGAGCGGCATTGCCTGCTCCGGCGGATCGGCGCGGGGGGGCAGGGGGTCGTCTTCCTCGCCGAACGGCAGGGGGCCGACGGCTTCCGCCTGCCGGTCGCGCTGAAGGTCTTCTCGCCCGAGAAGTACGAGGACGACCCGGCCTATGACCAGGCGATGGGCCGGATGTCCCGCGTGGCCGCGCACGTGGCCCAGATCCAGCAGGACAACCTGCTCGACGTCCAGAACTTCGTGGCCCCCAACGGCATCCGGGTCATGGAGATGGAGTGGATCGACGGCTACGACTTGCGGAGGCTGCTGACGCCCGGCATCCTCTCGCGGGCCAGGGAGCGGGTCGGCCCGGAGCGCTGGGCTTACCTGAACGACGTGATCGTGACGGCCGGCGCGGTCCAGCCTCGACTGAAGCCGGGCATCGCCATCGCGGTCTTGCGCGAGTGCCTGGCGGCGCTCTCGGCCTTGCACCGCGAGGGGATCGTCCACGGCGACATCAAGCCTTCGAACATCATGCTCAAGCGGACCGGGAACTCCAAGCTGGTCGACATCGGCTCGGCCTTCCAGGTCGACGACCCGCCGGAGCACCCGACCTGCACGCCGAGCTACGCGGCGCCCGAGGTCCTCGACGGCCTCGACGGCTCGCCCCGGTCCGACCTCGCCAGCCTCGGCTACACGCTGGTCGAGATGCTCTCCGGCGCCCCGCCGTTCGCCGGGCTGGCCCGGATCGACGAGTTGAAGCGGGCGAAGTCCGAGTTCCTCGGCCGCCTGCCCGCCCTGTTGCCCGAGGAGGTGGTCCGCAACGACCTGCTGATGGGCCTGATCACCGGCTTGGTCGAGCCCGACCCCGATCGACGCTTCCCCGACGCGGAGGCCGCCGACCTCGTCGAGCGCGGGGCGGCCGGCTTCCAGCGGCAACTGGTCAAGGGGAACCTCGCCAGCGAGTACGGCAACGAGATCCGCGTCTGGCTCGAAGAGCTGGAGGACGACGTCGACCCCGGCTCGTCCAAGGAAGCGGCCAGGGCCCCCGAGCCCGGGTCGGCCTCCACCAGCCTCCGCCCGCCGCCGAACGGGACCACGGCGTCGAACGGGACCACTGCATCGAACGGCCCCTGAGTCGCCCGTCCTCACGCCCAGGCCGGGACGGGCTCGACGCCGAGCCGCTCGAAGCCGGACCGGGCCTCCTCGCGGTGGGCGGCGCCGGCCGGGTCGGCGGGGCCGAGCAAACGGGCGGCCTCATGGTGGGCGAGGGCTTGCTCGTAAGGCATGGCCAGGGTCGCGGCGTGGCCCAGGGCGATCCGCAAGGCCCGGCCCGCCCGCCTCGGATGGCCGAGGAGGCGGTGGGCCCTGGCCAGGCCGATCCAGGCGCGAGGGAGGCCGACCGGGTAGATCCGGGCGATCCGCCCGAGGGCGACCAGCGCTTGACGGGCGAGCCGCCGGGCGTCTCGCCCTTCGCCGGCCTCCCAGAGGGCGAGATAGGCGTCGACCACCCCGGCGTATCCCTCAAAGCTATAGGCGACCATCGGCGGATCGCCCGCCAGGCCTCATCGGCGGCCAGCCTGGCCCCGGCCCAATCCCGCCTCCTGGCGTGGATCTGGGCGAGCAGGCCCCCGCGCAGGATCGCGTCCCCGCCGCCGAGGGCCTCCGGCGGCAAGTCACGTGAGCGGCCGAGCAGCCCCAGCGCCTCGTCGAGCCGCCCGAGCCGGCCGAGCGCCTGGGCCCGCCCGTGCAGGCCCCAGGCGGTCGCCTGGTCGTGCCCCCGCCGCGCGGCCTCGTCGCCGAACTCCGAGAACCGTTGGGACGACTCCTCGAATCGGCCGAGGTAGAAGTCGAGCCGGGCCAGCTCGCCCGAGGCTTCTTCCCAACGCCGCCAGTCGCCCAGGGCCCGGTCGATCGCCACCGCCTGCTCCAGGTTCGACCGGCCGAGGTCCCAGTCGCCCACGCCGAGGGCGTACATCCCGGTCAGCTGGAAGACCCAGGCGCGGCTCGGCGGGTCGTCGACCCGGTCGAGGACCTCGAAGGCGCGAGCCCGGTACAGCCCCGCGAGCCGGTGGGCCGGGACCAGCCCGCAGGCCACGCACATCACGGCCAGCGCCCTGGCCAGCTCCGGCGAGGGGCCGTCGCGCCCGGCGAGGTTGAGCGAGCGCAAGGCCGCGTAGACGCCCCGGGCTCGGTCCTGGTCGAAATAGCAGAGCTGGCCGACCAGCCCGAACGCCGAGGAGGCCAGCCGCCTGGCGAGGGCCGGGGGGTCGGCGACCGACGGCCCCGCCCGGCCCTCGACCCCCTTCGGGCCGAAGACGCGTTGCTTCACCTGCAAAGCGAGCTGGCCGGCGTAGCCCGCGGGAAGCCCCAGGGGTGTCGGGATCGGCCGGCCGAGCAGTTCCAGGGCCCTCGACGCATGCTCCAGGCTCCGGCCGAGGTGGCCGAGGCTGAGGTGGCCGAGGCTGAGGTGGGCCTCGCCAAGGAGGTATTCCCAGCGGGCTTCGCGAGGCGGGTCGGCCCCCGGCGCGACCCGGGCTTGCAGCTCGACCGCCCTCCCGAAGGCCGACGCCGCCTCGAGGTAGGCCCCGCCCCGGGTCGCCCGCTCGCCGGCCTTCTCCAGGTACTCGATCGCCCGGGCGTCCTCTCCGGCCAGCTCCCAGTGGTGGGCGAGCAGGGCTTCGTGGCCCGAGACGTCGCCGCCGAGCCGACGCTCGTACCAGGCCGCGACGGCGTGGTGCAGCCGCTCGCGCTGGGCGAAGGGGAGCCGGTCGTAGACCACGTCGCGGGTGATGACGTGGCGGAAGATGTAGGCGAGGTCGGGCTCGGGCTCCTCCGGGAGGATCAGCTCCAGCTTCGAGAGCGAGTCGAGGTGCCCCGGCACTCCCGGGCGATCGGGCTCGATCGGGTAGACGTCCTGGAGCAGTCGGAGCGAGAACAGCCGGCCGATCACGCTGGCGACCTTCAGGGCCATCTGCTCCGAGGGCGGGAGCCGGTCGACCCGGTCGTTGATGATCCCCTGAACCCCATCGGGGAGGGCAAGGCTCGCCAGGTCGACGCCGGGCGCGACCCGGCATCGGTCGCCCTCGAACCGGAGGACCCCCGCCTCGCGCAGGGCGTACGACAACTCCTCGCAATAGAGCGGATTGCCCTGGGCCTGGCGGAGGATCAGCGCCTCGACCCCCTCCGGCAACTCGGCCACGCCGAGCCGGTCGCGGGCCAGCTCCAGCGCCTCCCCGGCGGGGAGCTGGCCGAGCCTCAGGACGTCGGCGGCGACGCGGATCAGGGCCCGCCCCTGGTCGTCGGCCGGGCCCGACGACGGCCGCGAGGCCACCACCAGCAGGGCCTTCTCCAGCCCCCTCGCCGCCAGGATCGCCAGCGACCAGGAGGCCGAATCCATCCAGTGGGCGTCGTCCAGGACGAGCAGCATCGGCCCGCCCGCCGAGGCCCGTCTCAGGGCCTTCAGCAGCAGGTCGTTGGTCGTGTCCAGGCGGGCCTGCCCGCTCATCGGCGCGGTCGGCCCGGTCTCCGGCAGGCCCAGGGGCAGCACGGCGTTGAGCAAGGGGGCCAGGGCCAGGGCCGCCGGGTCGTCGCCGATCAGGGCTTCGACCACGGAAGCCGGGTCGGCACCGTCCGCGAGCGTTGCAAAGATTGCCCGCCAGGCGTGGTAGGGCATGGCCCGCTCGATCGGATCGCCCGAGCCGACCAGGGCCCTCAGGCCACGCGAGCCGGCGCGGTCGACCAGCTCGCCGATCAGCTTCGACTTGCCGATCCCAGGCTCGCCCTCGACGACGACCACCCCGCCCCGGCCCCCGAGGGCCGCCTCCAGCCTGGCCTGGAGCCTCGACCGCTCGACCCGACGGCCGACCGTCGGGCGTGACTCGCCGCAGGTCGCCAGCTCGACGACCGGCCGGGAGAGCCGGACGACCCCCTCGATCCCCTTGAGGGATCGGGGCGGCAGGCTTTCGAACTCGAAGCAACCGCGCGCGGCCCGGCCCGTCTCCTCGTCGCAGAGGACCGCGGCCCCCCCCTTTGCTGCCTGCATCAGCCGGGCCGCGAGGTTGACCGACCGGCCGATGATGGTGTACTCCCGGCGGCGGGCGTTGCCGATCTCGCCGCAATAGACCCGCCCGGTGGCCACGCCGATCGAGCACGCGACGCCCTGGCCGGCCAGCCCCTCGGCGATCGCCAGCGAGGCCCGCAAGGCGCGGGTCGCGTCGTCCTTGTGAGCCAGCGGCGGCAGGCCGAAGGCGGCGACCAGGGTGGTCCCCTTCTCGTCGACGCTCAGCTTGTTCAGGCTACCCTCCTGGGCATAGAGCCGCGACTGGACCAGGCGGACGACCCGATCGGCGCGCGAGCCGGCCTCGGGTCCTTCCAGCTCCATCAGCGGGACGTTGACGAACAGGACCGAGAGCCGCCGGAGTTCCGCGAGCCACCCATCCTGCCCCGCGTCGAGCCTGGCCCGGATTGCACCGGGGACGAACGAGCGGACCAGGGGCGCGGCCCAGGCCCCGATCTCGACCGGCGCCCGGGGGGCCGGGGCGATCGGCTCGGCCCGCCGGAGCCGGACGAACCCCTCGCCGAGCGGGTCTCCGACGGCCCGGTCGGCGATCCGGGCCCACGCCGCGGCCGAGAGGACCACGTCGCCCGGCCTGGCCAGGTGCTCGGCCTCGCCCATCTGGACCAGGGGCGACCCCGCGAGGAGCAGCTCCCAGCGGTCGCGGACCCCGCCGACGAACATCCAGGCCACCTCGCCCGCGCCGAGGCCGACCTTCGAGGAGAGGCGAATCCCCTCGCCGACGGGGTAGTCCTGGAGGCTCGCCTGGACATCCAGGCCGCAGGCCGCCGCACGCCGGGTGCAGGCTTCCAGCGGACGCCCCTCGCCCGCCGGCCAGGTCGCGATCAGGGCGTCGCCGGCCATCTTGACCACGTCGCCGCCATGCCCGGCGATCAGCTCGATTAGCCGTTCGAAGTACGCGTTGAGCACATTACTCAGGGCCTCGGAGCCCCTCGGCCCGGCCGTCGCCAGCCGCTCCGTCAGGGCCGTGAACCCGGAGATGTCGGCGAACAAAACTGCCGCTTCGCCGCGATCGATCCCCAGGCCGTCCAGGTCCGGGCGCTCCCCGTGCAACCGGGCCAGCACCAGCTCGGGGACATAAGCGGAGAGGACTCCGAGCGATGCCGGCATGATCCGTGTCCCGCCTCGATGATCGCCGAAGCTCGTCCCGACCGAGGAGTCTAACCGAGCCGGTCCCCCGGTTCATCTGGGGTGCAGGGATGACGGGCGATCGGCCGAGTAGGGGGCCCGATCCAGGAAGGGCCGAGGCTTCGCCACGTTTCAGCGGCCGGGGGGCCTCGCCCGGCCGCCGTTGCCGAGGAAGAAGCCGGGGTGCGGAGGCGGTTGTAGCCGACATTCTGCCAGGCGACCGCCAGGCGATACTGCGGGTCGTGCATCAGGGTCACGCGGCGGTCGCGGGCGAGGTCGACCGTCGTGTAGATCCTCAGGGCCTTGTTGTCGAGGGTGCGAAAAATCACCTCCTCGCGCCAGTCGCCTAGCAGGTCGGCGCTCAGGCAAGGGGTGGCCTTCGACCCGTTGTTGGAGCCGCAACCGGCCGCCTCGAACACCTCGACGAGCCGGCCCGCCTCCCAGTCCCACTTCGAGATCCGGGTGCCGTCGAGCATTTCTCGGAGCGGGTCGGCGTCCCACCAGAGGGCGAAGTTGGCCGACCTTGGCGCGGGTCCGATCGGCTCGCCTTTGCACGTCCGCAGGCCGCCGGGGCCGCCCCAGCACTCGCAGCCGGGGTGACGCGGATCGATGTCGGCGGCGAGGGCCCGGCCGACGTCGACGCCCCGGGCGGTCTCCCAGAGGATCGCGCCGGTCCTCGCGTCGTGCATCGCCGTGCCGGGGCTGCCGACGGCCTTCCCCGCGTTCTCGTGGACGCCGTAAACTTCCAGGCCCGGCCGCTCCGGGTCGAGGTCTCCGACATGCAGCGCGTCGCCGTGCCTCAGGCCGGTCGAGAACAGCCCCCTGCCGTCGTCGTCGACGACCATCGCCCCGTAGACGATCTCATCCCGGCCGTCGCCATCGACGTCGGCGACGAAGAGGCCGTGGTTCCCCTGGCCCTCATAGGCGGTCTGCCCCTTCGCGGTGTCGAAGACCCAGCGCGAGGCGAGCTTCCCGCCCCGCCAGTCCCAGGCGGCGAGGACCGACCGGCCGTAATAGCCTCGGGCCATGACGACGCTCGGCAGGTGGCCGTCGAGGTACGCCACGCAGGCGAGGAAGCGGTCGGCCCGGTTGCCGACGCGGTCGTTGCCGCCATTCCCGCCAACACCCCCCCAGCCACCGAGGTCACCCCGACCGGGGACCTAGTCGACCGTGGCGAGTGCCCCGCCGGTCCGGCCGTCGAAGACGGTGAAGAACTCCGGCCCGGAGAGGATCCGGCCCGCCGGGTTGACATGGTCGGCCGAGGCGTCGCCGATCGCCTTGCCGAGGCCGTCGACGGTGCCGTCGGCGGTCTTGCAGGCCACCTCCGCCCGGCCGTCGCCGTCGAGGTCGAACGCCATAAATTGGGTGTAGTGGGCCCCCTCGCGGATGTTCCGGCCGAGGTGGATCGACCAGAGCCGGGTCCCGTCGAGCTTGAAAGCCTGGAGGATCGGCGGGTCGGTCGGTCCCTCCTGCGAGTTGTCCCGCCCGCGCCCGGCGAGGTGAAGGACGACCTCGTATTCGCCATCGCCGTCGAGGTCGGCCGCCGAGGCGTCGTTGGGGGCATAGCCCGGCGGCCCCTGGATCGGGATCTTCAGGTACTGCCGGCGCGGCGGGTTCGCCGCCAGGCGGAAGCTCGTCCCCGGCTCGAGTTCGCGGCCCCCGACGACCGGACGGATGGTGTAGGTTGTGGCGAGGCCGGGGTGCGGGTCGGGGTCGACCAGGTTGGTCGAGTTGCGGAGCGGCTCGCGGGTCAGACGCACGGGGTCCCACCCTTCACTCGCCCGGTCGACGTGGAACGCGATCCCGGCCGGGTCGGTCCCCAGGAGCCGCCAGCCGAGGTAGACCGACCCGTCGGGCCGGGGGACCGCCACGACCCCCCGGCCGAGCCGCTCCATCGTGCGCTGGGCTTGCGCGGCGAGGGGCGAGGCCAGCAGGGCCCAGGACGCCAGGATCGAGAAGAACGGGGCCATCCTCGGCATCGGCTAGCCTCCCTCGCCTTGCTTGACCCGGATGACCCGCTCGCGCTCGGGCCTGGCCTTGTAGGCGGGGTCGAGTGGGTAGCAGCCGGAGACCATCCCGTTGCGGGGTGCGGTCGTGCAGTCGCTGAAGGTCCGGCAGACTCGCTTGCGGGCGAGCGGGCGGCCGGCGATCACGTCGGCGGGCAGCTCGGGGTACGATAAAACCATCCGGCCGAGCCCGATGAAGTCGGCCCCGCCGCCCCGGACGACCGCCTGCGCGACGTTCGGCAGCCAGTCCTGAAGGTAGGAGTAGCCCGAACCGACGATCGCCAGGCCCGGATGCCGGGCCTTGAGCCAGGCCGTCGCGGCGACCTGCCGGGCCACGCCGACCAGCGGGTCCTCGGGCGGGAGGTAGCCGTCCGACGGGGGGAAGGCCGCCGGGCGGATCACGTGCGGGTTGTAATAAGGGCTCCCCGCCGTCGAGCAGATCAGGCCGACCCCCAGCCCTTCGAGGATCGCCAGCAGGTCGGAGACCTCGGCCAGGTCCGACCCCAGGCCCGTCCCGTCGCCGCCGAGGGCGAACCGGTAAGGGCCCTCGGCCGAGGGGACGCCCACCCCGTCGGGACCCGGGCGGAAGGGCCTCAGGTCGAGCACGCTCAGCCGGACCCCGACCTCCAGGTCGGGGACCTCGGCGGCGATCCCCTGGATGATCTCGCGGAGGAACCGCGCGCGGTTCTCCAGCGGGCCGCCGTAAGGGCCGGGGCGGTCGAGGGCCGAGAGGAACTCGTGGCCGAGGTAGCCGTGGCAGTGCTTGATGTCGACGAAGTCGAAGCCCGCGTCCCCGGCCAGGGCGGCGGCGCGGACGAAGTCGGCGACGAGCCGGCCGACCTCGGCATCCTTCAGGACCGGGCCGTCGTCGACGACCCCGACCAGCGGGTCGAGCGCGGGGTGGCGATAGGCGACCTTCGGCTCGGGCGTCTTGCCGTGGTTCGGCCTGGCGAACCGGCCGGAGTGGGTCAACTGAAGGCCGACGAGCAGTCCGTCGGCCGACCCGAAAGCCTCCTCATGGGCCTCGACCAGGCAGCGGCGGAGCCCGGCGATCTCGCCGAGGGTCGAGTCGTCGAGCATCAACTGACGGGGATTGGCCCGGCCGTCGGGCCGGACGGCGACGGCCTCGCCGCCCCAGATCAGCTTGGCCCCGCTCCGGCCGAAGTTCCGCCAGCGGGCGCGGGTCAGTTCGGTCGGGCGGCCGTCCTCGAGCCCGTCCCACCCTTCCATCGGCAGGATCGCGAACCGATTGCCGACCGATCCGCGGGCCCGGCTGAAGGGGCGGGCCAGCGGCGAGGCCGGGCCGGACTCGACCTCGTCGTCGGCGGGGAGTTCGACCCCGACCGAGGCGCAGTGCTCGCGGAAATCGGCGACGGTCTTGATCGAGGCCATCCGGCGGTACGACATCGTCAAGGTCCCGGGATGACGCCGAGCGACCGGCCGATCTCGCGGAGGACGTCGATGTCGCTCGCGGGCCGGGTCGGGCTGCGTAAATGTGTCCGGTCGCAACCGATCCAGCCCCGGAGCCTGAGGAACTGCGCCGCCGAGTGCTTGTAGGCCGGCACCGGCGGGCGGAAGGCGAACGCGCCGAGGTACTGGAGCCGGTCGTTCAGTTCGTAAAAGGCCGGGTCGCCGGACCGCCAGAGGGCGTCGCGGCGGGCGAAGGCATCGGGTGCGAAGGCGGCCAGGCCGAGCAGGTAGTCGCTCCCGTACATCACCATGTCGATGGCCAGGTCGTTGCCGGTGTAGAGCCGGAAGTCGGGCCGGAGCCGGTCGCGTTCGGCCAGGCGGAGCCACTCCGGCTCGCGGCGAAGCGAGGAGTGCTTCAGGCCGACGCAGGCGGCCACGCCCATCACCCCCCGGAACGCCTCGATCGAGTAGATCCGCCCGAATGGGGCGAACGCCTCGGCCAGCTCGAAGGCGACGAAGCGATCGACCCGCCGCCCGATCGCCTCGTAGGCCCCGACGAGTCGGTCGTCGTCGAGTGCGGTCAGGCCGTGCGACGGGAAGACGACCGGCGTCCCCCCGCGATCCCGGATCGGCCCGACCTGTCCGAGGCAGGCGTCGAGGTCCCAGGCGTCGCCGGGCCGGTCGCCGACGAACGCCCCGGCCAGGAAGGGCTCCCCCCCGAGCCTGGCGGAGGTCCGGCGGAGGACCTCGAGGCGCAGGCCGTCGTCGATCAGGTGGGCGTACCCGGTGTCCATGTTGATGGCCGGGGTCAGCCCGGCCGAAGCGGTCGCCCAGAGGAGGGATTCGAAACCCGCCCAGTCGACCTCGCCGTCCTCACGAAACGGCAGGAGGACCGCCGCGGCCCCTTCGACCTGGCGTCGGGGTTTCAGCATCGCGAGCGGGTCGAGGCTCATCTCGGGGCGCCCGAGAACCGAGACCAGGGGCGGGCGGGGAGGTCCTTCAGCAGCCCGCGCATCCAGCCGTATTCGGGGCGGGCCTTGAGGAAGTCCTCGGCGATGAAGTCCGGGGCGTTGTGGTGGCCGATCGCCCCCCAGAACTCCATCCGGCCCGCCATCGCCGCGTCGATCACCTTGGATTGCACGGTACCGCCGGGATAGAACGGGCCCCAGTCCCACTCCGGGACGCCCCTGGGCGACAGCTCCGCCGCGCCGGAGAGGGTCCGTTCGCTCGCGCCAAGCTGGCCGGCGAGGGCGTCGAAGGCGTCGGCCTCCATCGCCTTGCCGACCTCGACGTCGATCTTCCCCTTGTTCTCGGCGATCAACTGCCCCCAGCGCTTCCGGCGGGCGTTGGGCGACGACCCGGCGTTATTCACGTCAAACTTGGTCTCGTCGCGGATCAGGGCCTCCCCCTCGGGGAAGTTCGAGCCGACGAAGCCGCCGTCCTTCGTCCGCTTAAGGGTGTGGTGCTTCAGGCCGAGTTCGAGCTGGGCGACCTCGCCGGTCCGGGTCTCGCCGACGAGCCAGTCGTTGGCATAGCCGCCGTTGTTGCCTTCGAGCATGATCCGGGCGAAGTCGTCGATCGACCGGCCATACTGCATCGCCTTCCGCGAGCGGACGAACTCCGGCTTCCCATCGGGGTCCCAACCCTCGAACTGGGTGATGGTGGTCTCGGTGACGACCAGCCCGGCGGAGTTCACGGCGAAGTCGTCGTCGCTGGTGATCACCCCGGGCATCCCGTCCATCAGGATCCGCTCGCCCTTCTCGGGCGCGAGGTCGAAGATGATGTTCCAGCGCGTCCCAACGACGTAGTTCGTCCAGTTGTTGTGGCCCATGACGATCCGGCCGTCCCTAGTCCACGAGCCGGTGGCGATGAAGGCCGAGCAGTTGCCGGGGGCATGGACCTCGGGCTTCTTCCCTTCCTTCTTGTCAAGCCAGGGGACGTAATAGTACGGCAGCTCCATCAGGGCGTTGAGGGCAACAAGATCCCAGCGATCGGCCTCGACTCCGCGGGCCTTCAGCCCCTCGACGATGCCGTCGATTTCGCGCTGGTACTCGTGGTCGACGCCCTTCCAGAGCATCCGCTCGGACGCCTCGCGGTAAAACGACCAGGCGCGTCCGGTGGTCTTCGCCAGGAACGGCTTGACGACCCGGAGGAGGTCGGCCACCTCGTCGGCGAGGAGATAGCCGTGCTGGTAGCCGACTGCCTCGGGCGGGCCCGCCAGGCGGACGACGATCCAGCCGTCCCGCTCCGACCGGGAAGAGCCCTTCAGCCGCGCCGGGTCGCCCTCGGCCCTGGCGAGGGCGCAAGGCCCGAGGATCAAGCCTGCCGCGACGGCAACCCACCAGGCCGGACGACGCATGAGCCCACACCTCCGAACGAGACCCCGCCCCCGATCGATGAAAACTGTACTCCGACCCGCCGCACGGGGCAATGACCGCGCCTCCCGGATAGGCGTCGGGAGCCGATCCACCGATCCGATCGGGGCGAAGCTTGCCCCGGCGAGCGTGCTCCTTTATAAAAGGAAGGGTCACTCCCCACATGGACGACCGAGCGATGGGGTCGGAACAGCCCTTCGAGCTTGGGCGCACACCCTCCCTGGAGTTCCTCCCCGATGTCCCTCCGCACCGCCCGCTCGTTGACCCTTGCCTCGTTGGTCATCGCCGGCATCGGCTGCAACGCCGAGAACCCCGACGGCACCCCCACCAAGCTCGGCACGGCGGAGAAGAAGATCGAGGCCGGGGCCGAGAAGGTCGGCCACGAGATCAAGGAAGGCGCCATCAAGGCCGCCGACGCCACCGGCAAGGCGATGGAGAACGCCGGCCAGAAGCTGGAGACCGGCGGCAAGGCGGCGGCCGAGAGGAACCTCGGCACCAAGGCCGGCGAGGTCGTCGAAGGGGCCGGCAAGGCGCTGGAGAAGGGCGGCGACAAGCTCCAGGATGCCGCCAAGAAGAAGGACTGACCGGCCCAACCCCCCCCGGAGCTCGGCCCCCCCCTTTCAGCCGGGGCCGAGCTGGGCGAGCCAGGCCTCGGCCTCCGCCTGATACCCCAGGAGCCGGCAATCTTTCGCCAGGCGCTGGATCGCGGAGCGATGGCCGGCCTCGTCGCGGGGGGCCCGGTGGTACTGCTCGAGGAAATCCTTGTAGGCTTCGCGGAGGTCGGTGTAAGCCTGCCGGATCTCCCGAGTCCGCGCGGAGTGGGCCCGCCCCGCCTCGACTTCCCCGGCCGCCTGCTCGGCCATCCCGAGCTTGTAGAGGACCTCGGGGTCGTCCGGCACCAGGCGCTCGGCCCGACGGAAGGCCTCCAGAGCGCCCGGGAGATCGCCGTCCCTCTGGCGGGAGATCCCCCGGTAGAGCCAGACCCGGGGATCGACGTCGGCCGAGGCCGGCGTCCGGCCCACGGCCTCGCGAAAGGACTCGATGTCGCCCCGGTCGTTGAGAATCTCCAGCTTCGCCCGCCAGGCGATCGGGTCGCCCGGGACGGCCCCGAGGAGCGACTCCAGGCTCCGGTCGGCGGAGGCCTCGTCGCCGATGACGTGCTCCTCCAGGGGGAGCGCCCGCAAGGCGTCGAGGTCGCCAGGGTCGGCGGCCAGGTATTCGCGGAGCTTAGCGACCGCCTCCTTGTGGTCGATCCGCTCGAGCTCGGCGCGGACTCGCGTGATCAGGATCCCGGGCTTCTCCGGCGGCGTGGCCTCCTCGAAGGCCCGGAGGAGGACGGCACGGACCTCGGCCATCCGCCCTTCGAGGATGTAAAGGGCGACCAGCTCCTTGACGGCACCGTGAAACATCTCGGGCCGGAGCGGGTGGAGCGGGTCGTCGACGATGCAGGACTTCCAGGCCGCCTCGGCGTCCCTGGCCCGCTTGGCCTCCTTGAAGGCCTCCCCCTCCAGGAACGAGGCCTCCCCCCGGGTCGGCCACCAGTACGGGACCTCGTGGAGCTGGCGGGCCCCATCGAGGTGATGACCCCGGCGGATCAGGAGCCTGGCGAGCTCGAGCCGGGCCTCGCCGTCCTCGGGCGACCGGGCCAGTCGGCGGCGTAGTTGGGCCTCCGCCTCGTTGACATTCCCCCGGGCGATTGCGGTGGCGATGGCCTTCATCCCGGGGCCCGGCATGTCCCCCCAGAGCCACCAGGCATTGAGCGCGACCAGGGCGAAGGTCGTCGCCAGGGCCGTCATTCGGGCCGCCCGGATTGGGTCGAGATGCGGCATGGTTCAGGTTCCCGGATCCGGGGGGGATGTGCCGCTCGCCGGGAGTTTCGGCCTCGACTTCGCCTTTTCCTTCTCATCGCGGAGGGCCCGGAGCCTCGCGGCCTTCCGCTCCCAGTCCCTGGCCTGCTCTTCGCGTCCGAGCCTTCGGTAGACCAGGCCCAGATTGTAGGCGGCGTCGACCGATTCGGGGGCGAGGACGGCGGCCCTCTCCAGGAGCCGGGCAGCCTCTTCCTCGCGGCCCCTCCCCGCCTCGATCCGCCCCAGGGCGAGCCAGCCGGCGGAATAACCCGGGGAGAGTTCCAGGGCCCGCTTCCAGGCGGCCTCGGCCTCGTCGACCGCGCCGAGCTGCCCCTTGGCCCTGGCCAGGAGGATGACCAGGTCCGGGTCCGACCGTCCGGGGTCCTCGCGGTCAGCCAGGGCGGCGAGGTCGGCGGCCCGGCCGATGGCGAGCAGGTCTTCGCCGAGCTGCCTTCGAAACAGCCGCCGATCGAGCGGCATCGAGGCCAGGCCAGGGTCGAGGGCCAGGACCCGCTCGTAGGCGGCGACGGCCGCGCCTGACTCCCCGAGGTTGTGCGCGGCGATCCCCTCCAGGGTCGCCCCGACGGTCGAGATCGAGGCCACCGTCCTCGGCCGGAAGGTCCAGTGGTCGCCGACGGCGATCGGGGTCTCGACCTCGACCGGGCCTCGACTCGCGACGGCGAGCTTCTCCCCGATCGCGGCGACCGCGTCCCATCGTTCCACCGAGATCAGGAGCCCGGCCTTCAGGCGGAGCGAGGCGAGGTCCCCCGGCTCGCGGGCGAGGACCTCGTCGAAGGCGCGGACGGCGGCTTCGCGGAGGTTCGCCCGCGTCAGGCCGTAGGCCCGGTAGCGGAGGTCCTCCACCGAAAGCGGGACTCCCCGTGCGTAATACGGCTCCGCCCGTCCGGCGAAGTCGAGCCGGCTCAGGCAACGGGCGACGATCCGCGCGGCCTCCCCGCTCCAGGGGCGTCGGGCCAGGTGTTCGGTCGCCGCCCGGATGGCCGTCGGGTTCTCCCCCCGGCCTTCGGCCTCGGACGCCTCGCGGAGCGGCTTCGACGTCGTCGCATCGACGTAAGTCAGCCAGGCCAGTCCGATCAGGACCGCCGACTGGACGATCCCACGGGCGATCCCCAGGCCGCGTCGCGGCGGGGGAAGCGGCGGGGCGGCGGTCCCGTGCTGGTCCGGAGAGGGTCGGATATCCATCGGGTCCAGCTTACCAGGAGGACGGGCGGGGGTCTGCGGTACCTTGCAGGGACAATTTCGCCGGCCGGCGGGCCAGGGAAGCCCAGGCGTCGGCCTCCTCAACCCGGCCGACCACTCGAAGGGCCTCGGCGAAGCGGGCGAAGGAGGCCGGGTCGGTCCGCAGCCCGAAGTCGGGCCGTTCGTTGGCCTCGTCGAAGAAGGCGCGGGCGACGTCGGGGAATCGGGCGATCGACTCCAGCCTCGGGGCGAGATGGGCGAGATCATCGGATCGGCCGGACCGCGCCAGGGCCGTCTTGAGGCGGTAGGCCAGGGCCGGGTCGTGTGGGCAAGCCTCCAGGGCCCGGCGATAGGCCAGGGCCGCCGCATCGGAGTCGCCCCGCTGGGCGGCGAGCCATCCCCTGGCCGCATCGAAGGCGGCAACGCCGGTCATGGGACGCGGCAGGGAGTCGAGCGAGCCGGCCAGCTCGTCGGTCTCGCCGGCGGAGGCGAGCCCTTCGAGGTAAGCCAGCCAGGCCTCCCGGTCCTCGCCCGCCCTCGCCGAACTCCGGAGCAGGTCGAGCCCCGCCGCCGCCCGGCCCGACCGGATCAGGGCCAGGCCCAGGGCGGTCGCCGAGCGGAAGTCGGCCGGGTCCGCCCGGACGACCGGCTCCAGCTCATGGACCGCCGCCCCGGCCTCGATTGGGTGGGCGTCGTGGCGGATCAACTGCAAGAGGAACTGGACCCGGTCGCGTTCGTCGGTCTCGACGGCGAAGAGGCCCAGGGCCAGCCGCCTCGAGTCTTCCGCACGCCCCTGCGCGGCGTAAATGTTCAGGAGCTTCCAGCCGACCTCGGGGAGCTTCGGATCGGACCGGAGCGCCTCGAGCCAGGCCGCCTCGGCCCGACCGTACCGGTGGGCCCAGAAGTGCGCATCGCCCTCGATGATCCGGGCCAGCGCGGCCCGTCGAGGGTTGGACGGTCGGACCCGCTCGATCAGGCCGAGCGCGACTTCGGGGTTGGGCTCGGGGCGACTGACGAGGACCCTGGCCAGGAGCAGGACGGCCGTCTCGTCGCCGGGATGCTCGCCGAGATAAGCCCTCAACTGGGCTTCGGCGGCGTGGTACTGGCCCCTATCAACCCGCCGCTCCGCCCCATCGAGCGTCGGCCCGGGTCGCGATGCCCACCAGGTCAGGCAGCCGGCGAGGGCGATCGCTCCGGTCAGCGAGACCGCGATCCGCCGGGACCGAACATCCATCAACTTCACCTCGAGAAACTTGATCGGCCCGCCGCCCCGCTGTGGGACAGTCGGGCCGTGAGGAGGGCCGCCGCCCGGACCCAGTGACGGGCTCGGGCGGCGTGATGGCCTCGCGACGGTCGGAAATCAGAAAGCGTTGCCGCTGACGACTTCCCCACCGTTCGGGGTGGCCAGGCCATAGTAGGCCTGGATGTTGACGGTCGACTTGATGTAACGGACCGAACCATCCATGAACGTCATGTTGACGCCGCCCGGGTGGAGCGAGCTAGCGGCGATCATCTCGCTGGCGCGACCGAAGTCGCTCGATTCGCAAGACTTGCGATTCGGGGTGTTGGTGTGGGTGTAGTGCATCGTCTTGCCGTAGAAGGCCCATTCGCCCTTCCAGCTCCAGCTCTGGGCGACCGTCTGGCTCTGGCAAGCCTGCGAGGAGATGATGTCGTTCTGATAACCGGCGGTCTGGGCAATCCCGTCGCCCGGGACGCCCGAGGGCTTCTTATAGACCATGCCGAGGACGTTCTTGTCGACGCCCTGATCCGGGGGAACTCCTGATCCCTTGACCCACTCGCCGAAGATCACCGTGTTGCTCGTCCCGTCGGTGAAGTTTGCCAGGCTGACCGTCGACTTCAAGGCATTGTCCCAACTCGACGAGATGTAGGCCGGGCCGTTGGGGACCCACTGATTGTAGGTGCGGGCCAGGCCCATGTTGGTCGGATAATTGCAAGTAGCGGTGTAAGGCGCGGGGCTCCTTTGGCCGACGATGACTTGGCTGTTGCCGGCCCGGCCTGGGTTCGGGTCGGAGGGGCAGAGGAACGAAGAGACCTGGGTGGTGATCGCCGTACCGTTGATCGCGCCGAAGAGGCCACCGGCGTCGGGGTCCGGGCTGACCGAGCCGCCCCACCGCGCGCCGACGGAGAAGTTGAACGCGTTGTAGATCACGCTCTGCTCGAGGAACGGCAGCAGGCGAGCGTGCTGCGATTCGTTTTGGGCATCGCCGGTCTGGGTGTCGCTGCCGCCGTAATTGTCGACGAACAAGGGCGGGACCGTCTCCGAGTTCGAAGACAGGTAGTTGGCCATCGCCAACCCGAGCTGCTTCATGTTGTTGGTACATTGGGCCCGGCGGGCCGCTTCACGGGCCGACTGGACGGCCGGCAGCAGGAGCGCGATGAGGACCGCGATGATCGCGATCACCACCAGCAGCTCGATCAGGGTGAAACCACGACGCTTCATGGACGCCTCCGGTAGAAAGAAGGATGCATGGGGAGGGAAAAAAACGACCTTCGGAACCGCGAGCCCGGGCGAATGAGGCTCATCGACTCATTTCTTCGGCGTGCCGGCCGGGGCCGACCCGCCCATGCCAGACTTGACGCTGTCGCCCGAGCCCCGGGCCGATTCGCGCCGCTGTTGCGTGCTGAGGTTGTCC
>JAABUK010006642.1_pt1 | contig 17154 bp, 17 predicted proteins | sample 5559141 | NCBI WGS metagenome assembly JAABUK01 (sample SAMN10711869, study PRJNA513367) | rock metagenome | isolation source: Antarctica rocks | place: Antarctica: Victoria Land, Pudding Butte nord | collected 2016-01-03 | reverse complement strand
ACAATGCCTACTTGAACACAAAAGAATCATCTTTTACCATGCATACCCCGTACAGCGACGCATCCCACTTTCTCATTACGCACAAGAAGATTTGCCAAGCTTGATTTGTTTACAAACAAACTTGGCGAGCAATTGGGAAAATCAAGCATAGCGATAAGCAATAGATTTTAAGTATCTATATCTGTTTATGCAAGAGTGAAATCACGTGAAATATACTAGCGCGCTAGACGTGCCAAGCCACCCTTTCATTTTCCTTTACACCCAAAATTGACACTGATACCCGCAACATCTCTCGCGAAATCCTAAAGCTCCCAAACAGCTTTCCGCCGTTCGGTATCTGATGTAAGATCGTCTCTTTGATCCAAATTGGAGCGCCCGTCAAAAGGCAAGGACGAATTTACAGAGCGAGCCTGACGTAGCATTGTCTTGGCATTCGGAAAAGCCGCTGTTGAGATTCCATACTGTCCAAACCTTTAGGGAGAGGCTCGAACTTGAAGTTCAAGACCAGGAGCACGAGGTTTACACGGAACTCCATAAATGCGAGATTTCTGCCTAGGTACCGCATCATTGTTAGCCAGATGCTTTCGAACCCATCTACTCAGTGACCGAAGAAAGGGACAAGTGAAGCAGGACATGGAATGAGACATACCGTAGCACATCCGAGGACCAGCAGAGAATGCCAGACGTGGGAATTGGCGAGGGTTGAAGGACCCGTCTTCTGCAAGCCATCGTTCCGGCTTAAAATCATCCATGCCACTCGGGTCCCAGTGCGACTCGAAGTTGCCCTTGGAGCTACGTGAGGTATCGGATCTCAAACCCTCGGGAATATCGAGAGGCTTTGTACCAATATAAGGGTTGAGAAGTACACTAGTGCCCTTTGGGATCGGATATCCAAGCACTTGGGTATCGGTTGAAGTTGTTCGAACGAGACGGGGAGAGGTGTTTGCCGCGCGGATGGATTCCTCCATGTATGCTTCCAGATACGGGATCGAAGTGTATAGGATAGCTTTCGCTGATGGTTGCTCTCCTTTCGATCGTTCTGGGAAGGCGTCGAGCAGGGCCTTTCGCAGCTTCTCCTGCTTTTCGGGGTTGGCGATTAGGAACTTGACAGACCAAGAGAGCAGAACGGCCTTGGTCTCGTGTCCCTGTACCACCTCATACGTCAGCTGTCTACCCTGCAATTGGTATTCTGGCGGAATGAGTCTTGTACTTACGGCGACCAGAATCATGAACAGCTCATCATGAATCTCCTTTTGAACTGTTTTGGGGAATTTGACGTCCAGAGGCTGCCCTTGACGTAGGCGGGCAAGAAGATGGCGCCGCACGCCGGTGACCACGGCAGAAGTCTCCTCAAGCTCCTTGAGTTGCTCCTCGGAGAGTCCTGCTAGCTTCGCGCGGGTGCTTTCTATATGCCCATCAATGGTACTGTTTTTCCGAGCCAATCTCTGCCTGTGGATGGGTTGCTGCCTGAGATACCAAAGGCTCCAGGTGGGGAACACCGACTTCAATGACTTCGCCACTGTACTTATGAAGAATGACACGTTCTCGCACATTTCGGGCTTCCGAATGGCTGGCAGCTGAGCCAGCGAGTCTAGTGATGCTGGTTGGATGGTGTCTCGAGATGCCCTGAGGACCTCATTGCGTGTATTTTTGATGGCCTCGCCAGGAGTCCCGAATACCACCTCACAAATCAATTCGAACGCTGCCACATCGAAGTCTTCAAAGCAGGGAAACGGCCGGCCACCAGCCATTTCAGCTTGCGCTCTGAGCAGCTCAATTAGTCCCAAGGCGCATTGGTACATCTTGGGCTCAGCGACGCGTCGTAGAAAAGGCGTCCCAGTGACACCCTCCCAGAATTTTCTCTGCTCCTTGAATGCAGGCCCAGTCAATTTGACCAAACTGCAATGCGGAAGAAGAGCGCGATAAGCATCTTGCGTCCTGGGAGCGCGGTCGAACTCGTGCGTGCGATTGCTAAGGATGTCTTTGACCTCGCGGACGTCATCAATGATGATTGTGGGGTTGGAAAAGGGCGCGAGAAACATCTGAATGACGGGCGAGTTGAGAATCCTGTTCTGCTGGAAGATGTATTTGGCTGGGTCCTGAGTTACCTTGACTGCTTCGAGCAGCCCCGCCGCGTCTCCCCAGAATCTTCTTGCCGAGGCAGCATTGTATGGGATTCCTGGAAATGACCTTGGATATGCCCGCTTGACAACATAGAGTACAAAGGCGAATAGACCTAGAGCACTCAACGGGAGACGTTCGAACAAGACATTCATCTTTTCTAGCAGTAGCGTATAAGAGAGACCGCTGAGGCAATGCAAAGGATCCCAGATTCACCAGTGGACTTCACTCCGAATTACGATATTACTATAACTAAAATTACATTTGAGAAGGTAGCAATTCTGACAACTTCTAGTCACGTTCGACGGATGGCGGAAGTGTCCCAAAAGGGATCTGACATCAAACGGTGCATTCCGACAGCTCGATCCTGCAGTCTCTATTCGGCTGTCAAAATAGGACATCTCCGCGGGAAATTTTGCCGGATGATGTGCACCGGAGGGGAAATAGTCACAATTTATCGAATTTGTTGAAAAGCATTGCTAGATGATGTATTGTAGTGCTGTCGGATTTTGCATGACAGGGTCGGATTCGGATTCGACGTCGAGATGAACAAAGTCCAACTCAGCAGATTCGGACTCAGCAGATTCGAGCTCCAGTACAGCTCAGCACAGAGCATCATCGTACTCCTACTGGGATCATATCTGCTGTATTGGATCATCAAAGTCATTTACCGCCTCTACTTCCACCCTCTAGCCAAATTCCCCGGGCCGAAACTTGCAGGAGCAACATATCTGTACGAGCTGTACTACGATCTATACCCTCACAAACTTCGCTACCTTTGGCAAATTGAAAAATTGCACCAACAATACGGCGCCATCGTACGCATCAATCCAGCCCATCTGCACATCAACGACCCAGACTTCCTTGACGATATCTACGCCAGTAGCAACAAACACAAACGTAATAGGGATGCCTGGTTCTACCGTTCCGAGAAGAATGGCCCGCTTGGGTGGTCTCTGTTCCAGACAGTCGAGCATGACGTCCATCGCATGCGGAGGGCGACACTGAGTCCCTTCTTCAGCAAGCGCAACATCCATGCCCTGGAAGGGCTCATCATCGGCAAAGTCGACGAGCTCGTTGAGCGCTTCGCCATCGCCCACCAAACTGCGGAGGTTGTTCCACTGCTTCACGCCACTGGAGCGTTGACCATGGACATTATTTCCGTCTACGCGTATGGGAAGGATGTCCGGAAGCTGCAACAGGCGGATTGGGCCGGCAAGGAGCTCGAGGCGTACAGCAAGTTGAGCCAATTGGGGCCTTTTGGCAGGCACTTCGCATGGATCTCCAAGATGGTGCTGGTGACGCTGCCAATGAGTGTTGTGGAGAAAATCAGCCCGGCTGCTGCACTGATCCCCAGGAATCGGGCTTTTTTTCGAGGGTTGATTCAGGACGCTCTTGTAGCGGAAGGCTCGACGGAGAAGGCTTCGCACCGGACCATCTTTCAAGATATTGTCCAGAGCAATCTGCCGCCGAGTGAGAAGGCTCCCGCTCGTCTCTCTGCGGAGGCGAATTTACTTCAGATTGCGGGTACAGAAACGACTGCTAGGACACTGGCTGTGCTTATCTTCCATCTGATTGACAGCCCGGCGGTCTTGGACCGTCTTCGTTTGAAGTTGAAACCATATACGCCGGAATCGGGTTCGACCATGCATCTGGCTGAGCTCGAAGCTATACCGTACTTCGTAAGTCTGTGTGCCTGACACGCCACTCCCGCCTGCCAACTTCAAGGCAAAAGACTCCTTACTGATGCCGGCAACAGTCGGCCGTTATAACTGAAGGTATCCGGCTTTCTCATGTTGTGTCCAGCCGCATGCCTAGGTATGCTCCCGATGAACAAATCAAGTACGGCCAATGGGTGATTCCCGTAGGCGTAAGTTCACACAGCAAGAACTGCAAGACCAGCCAGGCCAGCTAGCTAACTCGTGTAAATCCGTCCAGACACCCGTCATGCAATCCCACTACTTACACCATACGAATCCCAAGATTTTCCCAGATCCCTACGAATTCAATCCGCAACGTTGGCTCGACGATCCTGACCTGAAGTCCAAATACTTCATGGGTTTTGGCCGAGGGACTAGGATCTGCTTGGGGATAAAGTGAGTTCATATGTTCCCAAACACTTCTGGAGTCTTCCCCTGACAGCTGGATCAGCCTCGTATATGCCGAGCTCTTTCTGACGGTGGCTCGCGTTATGACCCGTTTCGATATAGAGTTGTTTGAGACTGTCAGGTCAAGGGATGTGGATGTCGTTCGAGACTGCATCATCGGACTGCCGAGTCCTGAAAGTCCCGGCATTCGAGTGACAATAAAGAAGGACAGACTGGCTGCCGCTCCATAGTGAAATGTACTTTGCCGGGCAAAGCGACTTCTAACTTCGGCTGTCGTCTTCCCAGACACTTTGACTGAGAGTTCCAAGAAATTGTCATACTTTCCTGCAATACCACCGTCATCATCTGTGATGTGATGGTACATTCCATAGAGCCCAACAATGAATCTGCTGCGTTCAAAGTCCTTGAACCACGCGCAGAAGCGATGTAAAGCTCCACCAAATGGATATTACCATGATAAGCTTGCCACATCAACACCGCTTGGCTTTTCCGGAAATGGAATTTCCGACCAGGCTACTGCAGCGTATCGTCGTATCGATACCATGGTACAACTGTCTACGACGCCCGGGCCAGTCCATGTAAATGCGCAAATGCTTTGACTGTTTTCTGTTGCCAACCACTTTCCGCCTCCGAGCATCCGAATCACGATCATGTCTACATATCCCGTCAACGGCAAAATTGCTATAGTGACAGGAGCTGGCTCGGGTATTGGTCATGCATTGACTAAGCTCCTCCTCTCAGCTGGATGCTCAGTCGTGCTCGCGGATCTCAAGCTCCGCCCCGAAGCGGAGCAGACGTTGGCAGAGTACCACTACCCCGCCTCCACTCCCAGCTCGCCAAGCGCCATATTCCGCCCCACCGACGTAGCGAACTGGACGCATCTAACGTCACTCTGGGAGACCGCCATCAAGTCGTTTGGCAGCGTCAACATCGTCGTCAGCGTAGCAGGAATCTACGAGCCACCCTCGAGCAGCTTTTGGAAGCCTCCGGGAATCTCTCCCGAATCTCGTGACCCGGCTGATGCATCCACTGGTCAATACAGCACGTTCGCAGTCAACCAGATTGCTCCGATCAGACTAGCGCAGATTGCTATAGACTACTGGACACAGCATCGAGACATCCAAGGCAATTACTTGGCGGTGGCGAGCATGGCAGCCTATCTTCACTCCGTCGAGACACCATTTTACATGGCGAGTAAAGCAGCGCTTATCAGCTTCGTGAAATCGCTAGGCTCGGTTCGCGATCTGTTTGGCATACGAATGTCAGCCGTATGCCCTGGTCCAGTTCTTGTACGTCCCTCTCCAGTCGACATAGCCATCCTGCCTCTTGTTACTCTCCGTTCACGCTCCCATTAGACTTTTCAACTGATTCAGCCTGACTAGACTCCCATTTTCGAGCCGGAATGGAACAAGAAGTTGACAGCAGATGATGTATCTCTCACGCCAGAAGAGTGCGCAGCTGTGATTCTTCGAGTGTTGGTCGAACCCCAATGGGGGAACGGTAGTATTGTGGAAACTCAGAAGATAGGAGATAAGAAGGCGTCGAAAGTCGTCGTGCGTGATGTGCAGATGGAACGACTGTATCCCACGACTTTCGTGAAGCCGAGTGAGCGTGTGATTCAGAGCAGGCAGAATCTTGTAAGGCAGATTCAGGAATATGGAATGAGAGGTTAGCATCGAAGGCTTGACATACTCGGAGTGCTTAGAGAGCTTGCGCTTGCACATTTGCAACCTTGCATCCCAATTAATCTCTAAATATAAATCAGTTTAGCTGTGCAAACGCGGAGGAATTTCTCACATGATTTAAAGTAGGATTGTCTTCAACTCACATTTCTGCCCGTGGAAGTTACGTAATTAAGCTTGGTTTGATGTGGCAATGTCATTTCAGATGTAGCATTAGCAATACTGCTCTATTGTTGGTGCGAGACCTTCGAATGGAAGATATCCCACAGTTTTCCAACTTCCAACTCTGTATTGACCAAAAGCTTCCGGGCCCCACGATTCGAACCCACTCTATCCTTTATGCGAACTAAAATCTCCTGTAGTTGACTGATGTGCAAAAGCAAAGCATGGTACACAAGCTGTAATCGTATTTCTGGACTATCAACCTTGTAACGACCAAAGAAAATTGTCCCCTCGAGTGAATCGGATGTACTCCGGGCCGGGTCGTCGTTGTTTGATGAGTCAAGGACAGACCCGTTAGTGTCAATCGTTCTCACATCTGATGATCGGGGCCCCTGAGTGCTGAATCTGCGATTCTGGCGCCAATGCGTGCATTCATGGCTTTCGTAGGGGTGTTCCTGCGAAGGCAAACACGTGGTGACACTCGCTGCCGTGGTACCGAGCTGCTGCGCAATTATGGCAAGAAGCATACCATTTTCAGTGCATGCATTACATTGACCACAGGCAAGCACCTGCTCTGTCATGTTCATGCCACGAGCGAGTGAGCTGAGTATAACGTCAAGGCCTGCACCTGTATCCTGAGCATCCGTACCGAGTCCTTGGACGCCCATGTTTTCCAGTATCTTCAACATCATAGTCACGCACTGACACGTGCTTCCAGTATCAGAACTTCTAGGCGGCTCACCAGACCGGGCACTGGTGCTTCTAGAAAACGAAGGACGTCCTGACGTCGAAGATACCGAGGTCATATTCGGCGCGACAAAGGCAATGGCCGGTGAACTGTGCGTCCGTGACGGATGAAGGCGACTCAGCCCAGATGCAGGCCTTGAATGCTTCCCGGGCGGTACAGGCGGATCCATTATTGAAGCTAAGTTTATGACGGAGTCCCAAGGCTGGCTGCCTCTTGATGAGCCCACTGTCTGATGCAGCTGCGCACTAGGCACTTCACGGGGAAAGCTCTTATTGCCTTGTTTAGACATCGTCAAGGACGAATGGCTCGAGTTATGCATCCTCGAGACCGCCATCGAGGAAGAGGAGACCAAGGACTCATCCGGTTGATGCAAATATTGACCGCTCGGGTGGCTTGAGTCCAAGTTATACGAAACATCAGCTATGTCATTATCGACTTCTATGTCGACATCCAAGCTTTGCGGAAGGCTCTTATGAGTGAGTGAGGCACAGGAGCTAAAGGCTGGCGTACGGGGCACATTATCACCGGTAGATGAATTTTGGCCAACGTCCATCATGTGCTGAAAGTCGCCACTAGGAAACTCCCAGTATAAGTCTGGAGCCTCAGGCAGAGGTGATAACGCCCATGAAAGATCCACAGGGGTAACAGGTGGGGCAGATGGCGTTTGAATTTGCGGTCCGCCGCCCACGATATCCGTGTCTGGAGTTTCAGTGGACTGGGTCTGATCTCCAGGTTGTTGACGTGACTGTGGCCTGGTAGTTTGCTCTATTTCGAGACTATTGTCTGGTGATGACATGGAGGTCGAATGAGTGAAGGACTGTGTGGACTGCCGGCGACGCTTGTCTGTAGACTTGTCCGCATTCGATTGATAGATACAAGTTGTAGATATAGCGCGGCATCTTTGGCAGCCATTCTCGTCACCACTACATTTCAGCTGTGTATATAGGCTTGGTTAGCGTTTGGTGTAAGTAGGCGACTAGAAGTATTAACCTTTCGGGTTCGACATTCATTGCACGCAGTCCTGCTGTAGCCTCGAGCCTCAAACCCATCAGCCCTTTCCAGCTCAACGTGCTCAACTTCTTTTGTGCCTGAGTTGTATCGGAAAGTGCCGAACATGGTTCCAAAGAAGCAAGCGGCGTGAGTCAGATTTGTTTGAAAAGGAAGAACGCACAAGATTACATAGAAACATATTTGGCTTACTCTGATAAAAAAGGATGAGATCCGACTGCTCCGTACGTTATCCGTGCCCCACCCTAAGCTCATCCTTCGCTTTTCTGCCGGGTTTGGAATCTTGATAGTATACGCGAAGGATGAGCTTAGGGTGGGGCACGGATATTAATTCCATGATGTTATGAATACGTAGATTACGCGGCTAATATATAGGTAACCACTATATGGACACCACTCGCCTTTGCAGAGACACCACCTGAACTTTGCAAAAACACCACCTTCCCTCACTAAGCCTAATCAGGTAATTCCAGGGTTCACCGCGTTGTTTACCTTTGCGTTCGCTCCACTTTTTACCTTCATTGCTATCCACTCACGCCGTCGCCATGTCTATGTAATTACTTCCTCCTTTAGAAGGCCTTCACTGCTCAATTGAGCTTCTTATCAAGTCAGTCAATGAACACGCTGGCCTTCAAGGCTACGCCGCCAGGAAGAAGCGCTCCAAGAAGTTCAAGAAAGGCGTGACCATGAAAGTCTGACTCTGTTGCAACCGTGTCGACGTGACAATTGAGCGACTCAAAAAGAGATGAATCACACAATGAAAGAGAAAGAGATGATAGATGTGCTAGTCACATCTTCACTCGTCGTCGTCACTGCTTCTATCGCTACGACGGCTTCGAAAGACATACTACGCGTTCAGAAGCTCATCATTGTCAGAGCGAAAGAGCGATCATGAGGCTCATCTAACTGTGTACGATCAGAAATCTCTCAGCGACAACAGCGAGTCTTTGAAGAGTCTACACAGCGAGAGTCGTCTGACTTCGAACTCGTGAAAGAGCTTTCGTCACGCAAGACTATTCAGACGACTCAGATATCTGAGACTCAGCCTCAAAAAGTCTCTCGACATCGTGAAGAACGAGAACGAGATGAAGCAAGAAATGAAGCAAGAGATGATCAAATTGTAAACGTTCTAAATGACATGATTGTGAGATGACAAAATCTCTTTGCGTGAAACTGTTAGGAACCTGCCTAGAGCGAGTCAGATAGAGGTGTCATTTAACTAGAAGATAAATGCTAAGGAAGAAAGGTAGCTACAGGAAAGAAGCTGGCTACATATGTGTGTTCCTCAGCCGACGCTAGGCTCAATAGGAACTAGTCAAGGTGACGGAGCGAGAATAGGCCTGGCAAGACTAGAAGGCTGAGCCTGGCAAGGCTAGAATCGTGACACAAATGACTCTATCTGAAAGACATGAAACATCAAAATAGCTGACAAGCTCAATGTCAACGTGAATCATTATTCTACTGAAAAGATTTGTATTGTTTATGTGATTTTCAGACTAAAAGACGATGCTGATCAACAAATTTATGCAAAGCATCGTGTTGATGCTTTCTCACTCTATCAATCACTATCAGAGTTACTGAAACATCTGAAAGAAATTTACGAAGATCAGAATTTGATTCAAAAGTGTTGTCATGAATATGTTGCTTTAAAGCAGCTCAACAAGCTCTTCAGCTCTTTCTATTCAAAATTCACTAGAATATTCAGCTTTCTGAACTATGACGATGTCATTCTGATGAACGACATTCAGAATAAAATCAACAATCATTTTCAGAACATGTTGTCAGTTTGTCTCATAAAGTTTAGCTCGCTTAATAAGCTCAAGATCTTTCTTCAAGATGTGAATAATAAACAATGAGTCAATTATCAGCTACGTGACGAGCAATGAACAGTCAAATTGATAGCAACTTTGAAAAAACGTTTTGTTTCTTTGTTGACATCAACTTCAGTCTCAATTACTAGCTATGTTCAACTCATTACTTTTTTCACTCTTGAATCTGAATGATCAAGAATGTTACAAGCATATCAAGATTGATAAGACTGAACAAAACTGAAGTTTTAATCAATTCGCAGTGAACGCTAGTAAGTTCTCTGCATAATGATTAAAGCTAGTCAACGATCTAGTTGAGATCTGACTCAAATTTGACTCAAATATGACTCAACACTTTTTTTCTTTCTCAACATTCTTTTCTTTCATCAACATCTTGTTCATTTACATCACATTCTTTTTATATCACAAACACATCTCTTTCAAGTCTAATGCAGTCTCTGAACATTACATAAATAGAAGCTTTTGTATCAATCTTCTTCTGTATTCTTAATATTCAATTATAGCTATTTTTAAAGATCAAGCACTATCAATTCTGATCTTCATTGATTGTATCATTTAGACATGATTTTGACAAAGAATGTCAATCATCTGCTTCAACTGCAAAGTATCAAATCATCTTTCAAAGAACTGCTTTCAGCTGAAAACTAGTACTTCAACATCTCATGCATTCATCTCTTGTCTCAATGAGATTGTCATGTTGAAAGAAGAGAAGAAATTATTTACAGAGAAATCAAAGAATGAGGCAAAAAACTAGTGACTTTCATCAAAGACGTAATGAAAGATGTGTTAATTTCTTCAACAATGAGCAGCTCAAATGATCTTTTTGCTTCGAAATCTTTGACTATTGAATGTATACTATCTAGCAATGAAATTAATTACTCATTAAAGTCATTGATTAACATTGAAGCAGCTGACTATTCATTCATTGATGAATTAATCGCGCAGAATGTTTGTGATCATTTGCAAATTAAATCTTTATCTTTAATCAAGCTCAAATCAATAAGAGAATTCGATGATTATTATGCAAAAAAGCTCATTACTCATGCAATTTATTTGAATCTAACTGTTCAAGATCATATAAAACGTTTCGCTTTTATGCTGATCACTCAATTAAATCAACATCAGATGATTCTTGAAAAAACATGAATGAACAAAATTAAGATGATTATTGATATGAAAGACAATCGTCTTCAATTTTCTAGTTTTGAAGCTCATATCAAAGCTTCTATCAAAGCTCATTCAACTGTTTTTTCGAGCAAGAAAATCATGATAGAACAGAAAAGTTTGATTTTTACTCAAATACTAAAGAGATCTATCTCTTCTGTTATCACTCAACTCAGCGAGAAGTCATCTTCATTCAGTAAAATCATTAAATCATTTAATTCAGTCAACTTCGCTTCGTCTTTCAATTCAATGAACATAGCAATGATAAAGACTGCAACATATAAATCACTAGTTAATGATTGAATGTGACTATGATTGAATGTGACTACTTTTGCAATCATCATCACGAAAATTGATTGACTTCTAAAAACAGCTAGAAATAAACTCAAAGATGTAAATCTACAAGAGCTTTTACATGAAGAGATCTTGAAAGAAGTCAAAGCTAAGCTTTCTTCAAAATATCATGACTATCTAGACGTGTTTGATCGAGTAATGACTGATCAACTATTCTCTCATCGCTTCTATGATCATAAAATTAAGTTGATTGATGAGAAAACATTTTCTTGAAGTTGTCTTTATTATATGTCTGACTACAAGCTTCAAAAGATGAAGAATTATCTGATTAAGCATCTGAATAAAGACTTTATATCTTTTAGCTCAGCTTCATATGCTTCGCTCATACTATTCATTGAAAAGAAAGACAATAGCTTGTGTTTCTGTGTAGACTACAGAAAGCTCAATGCTTTGATCAAACGAAATCACTATCTCTTATTGCTAATAGACAAAACTTTCGCTCATATTCAAGATAGCAAATATCTGACTTGATTAAACATCATTATCATCTTCAACAAACTGCATATGCATTCAAGCAACAAAGATTTGACTATCTTTATCATCTCTTTTGATTTCTACAAATATCACATGATGTCTTTCAGATTAATCAACGGTTTGACTTTCTATCAACACTATATGAACGACGTGCTATTTGACTATCTTCATCAGTTTTGTCAGATCTATCTAGATGACATTATCATCTACAGCAAAACATTGAAGAAACATAAGCGACATGTACGATTAGTTCTACATAGATTACAAGAGACTGATCTTCAAATGAATATAAACAAATGCAAGTTTCATGTTCAAAAGATCTTCTTTCTGAGACTATTGCTATTCATTGAAGAACTAAAGATGAATCTCAGAAAAGTACAAGCAGTAGTTGAATAATCTACTTCTACAAATCTCACTCAGATGCAGTTTTTCGTTGACTTCTGCAATTTCTATCGACGTTTTATAAAGAACTTTTCGAAGATTGTTTATCTTCTGATTCAACTAATTCAAAAAGAGATGATATTTGAATGAGATTAAGCTTGTCAAACGATCTTTGATCATATGAAGAAATGAATGACTGAAGTCTTTATTTTTCGTCATTTTGATTAAAATAGAAAGACTATTCTTGAAACAAACTCATTCAACTACGTCAATGATGACATACTTTCTCAATATGATGATGAAGAAACATTGCATTTGATGATTTACTACAGCAAGAATCTGAGTCTCGCTGAGTGCAATTACGAGATTTATGACAAGAAACTACTAGCAATCATTCATGTCTTTAAGCATTGATGATCTGAGCTGAAATTGACTGAGCTACTTATCAAGATGTTCACTAATCATCAAGCTTTAACATCATTAATGAAAGATAAAGAGTTAAGTAGACGTTAAATGCGCTGAGTACAAAAGCTCGTCAATTTCAACTTCAAAATCATGTATCATTCAGATAAACAAAACATCAAAGTCGATGCATTGACTCGTCAAGTCGATTCAGTTTCTAGAAGTCTTGAGAATGAACAATGTTACTATCAGCGAACTACAATTCTCACGTTGAATCGAATGAAAATTGCTGATTTAAAAGAGAAAGAGAATAATGAATCAATTTATTGATTGATTCTAAAAGTTAACAAAATCAACAAGAATTGTATTCTACTTCGTGAAGTTGTATTAAAAGATGAAGCTCAATATGAAGATACTAAATTAAGAGATTGTCGAGTTCAGAATAAAATACTATATTGAGATGATCTTTTATGAGTTTTCTTCAATGAGCATCTTCAAATGAAGTTAATTCAAGAAGTTTATGATCAATCTTTTATTAATCATTTCGAAATTCTCAGAATGATGAAAATCATAAGAAGATACTACTATTGATCTTCAATGCAAAAGATAATAAATCGATATATTCAAAACTGCTACATTTGTCAGCAATCAAAGACTTTTTGAAATAAATTTAATGAACTATTACATTCTCTATTCATACTTGAACAGTGATGAAAGAACATAGTCATGAATTTCATCATTGACTTATCTTCTTTGAAAGGCAAAAACATCATACTAACAGTGATATGTAGACTATCAAAGAAACAACATTATATTTCTTGCTTCACTGATAACAAGAAAATCACAGCAGAAAAAACAGCTGAGTCAATGCTTCAGTGAATATATCAAATACATGATTTACTTAATTTCATTGTTTCAGATCAAGACTTTCAATTTATCTTCATTCTATGAAAGTTGCTTTGCAAAAGACTAAACATTAATCTTTAACTTTTCATAGTCTATCACTTTCAGATCGATGATTAAAGTGAACAAGTCAATCAGAACATTGAAAGATATCTTCAATTCTTCTGTTTGTACATGCAGAATGACTGAGCTAAGCTACTACTCATGATTGAGTTTATTAATAATAATGCTCTGTTCTCAATCATCTTCTTGATCTCTTTCTTTCTAAACAAAGACTTTCATTCTTGTATGAGCTTTGAACTCAATGTCATCAAATATGAAAGTTCTTGTGAACGCTTGCAGATGACTAAAGTCGAGAATATATTTGAACATATGAACAAAACACTGAAGTTTGCTTGCAAGTCACTAGTCAAAACATGAAAACAAATGATGAAACAAGTCAATAAACATAGAAAAGAAGTTGATTATAAGATTGAATCAAAGATGTTTCTGAATGAAAGAAACATCATTACAACGAGATTTTTCAAGAAGTTAAATGATAAAATGCTTGATTCTTTCATCAATCTAAATTTCATCAACTCTTTATATAAACTGAAATTATCAAAGTTTATGCATGTTCATGATGTATTTCATTCTGATCTGCTTCATTCTGCCGTCGATGATCTCTTATCTGATCAAAAGAATGAATTCTCAGATTCAATAATGATAAACGACGAAGACAAGTGAGAAATTGATGATATATTGAATTTTCGTTGATATCAAAGATGACTTCAGTATAAAGTCAAATGAAATGACTATGACAATGATCTCAATTGATACAACGCTGATGATGATAAATTTATGAACATTCAGAAGATTATTGATGATTTTCATATTTGATACTCGAACAAATCGCGCTAATTAACAATTCAATCAATCACAATTTAACAGATCTGAGTCTGTAAAATCATGATTAAGCAATCAATCGAGTTGAGCAGAAAATACATTCATGCAAACATGAATCATCAAAGAGAAGAAATAATGTCATGATTCTAATTTTGTCAGACTCAGTTTTCTAGTCTTGTCAGATTTATTCTTGCTTTGTCATCTTGACTAGTTTCTATTAAGTCTAGCGTTGACTGAGAAACATACATATGTAATCAGCTTCTTTTCTGTAGCTATCTTTCTTTCTTAGCATTTATTTATTAGTTAAATGACATCTTTATGACTCGTTTTAGATTGATCTCTAACAAAGATGAAAGTTATCAGCATCATTAATTTACTAACACAGACATCAATGTTAAAGAAAGAGAAGAACAAAGATCATTCATGAAAAGAAGTGATCTTAAAGCTGATTCAACGTTTTCAAAATGTCTCAGAAAGAAAGATTAAAAGTCAAGATGCATTCATTGTAAAAAATGTATAAAAGTTGAAGACATTCATTCAACTTCTTAATAAATAACTACAAACATAAGAAAATATGTGTTTCACATTCAAAACATCATCATGAATCAATGTAGCAAGAGAAGAAGTGATAACAAAGAAGCAGTGATTCAAAGATGATCTGTTATTGCTTTGTAAGAAATGCAAGATTCTAGTGAAAATAGTGAAAAGAAAAAAGATGAAAGAGATATAAAAAAGATTGATTGATCAGATCTTTCAAGAAATTGCAAATGTGTCAACAATGCAACAAGATTTAATAGTGTCGCTTCGCAAGCTTGAAAGTGAAGACATTGCACTTCATGCAATGAGCTTGAAAGCTCAAGCAGCTCTAGAAAAGTCTCAGGCATGAATGAAGAAAATCGCAAGCTCAGCGCATGTAGTGTGTAAAAGTTTCATGATATTAGCATATGATGTATGCATCACACTGAACACAAGCAATCAGAAGATGATCATCAGAAGATTAATAAAGAACAATGTAAAACTTCATGAAAATTTAAAGATGTTGAAAATAGCTTGACTTAAAAAGATAGTCAAAAGTGAAAAGACTCACTCATCACTCATTGTAAAGATCATGATCAAAATGATGATGAATTGACTATTAAATATAAACATGCTGAATTCATATCAAGAATGCTTATGCAAATTGTTTGAAAAGAACTGTTGTATCACACAGTGTTATAAATGCTTTGATTTTGATTATATGATTAAATTCTGCAAAAATGAAGAGTGTTGCTTCAAATGTGCAGATAAACATCACATCAAAAGATGCATTGTGTTGATGAATAAAAGATGATGTGCAAACTGCAACAATAGTCATGAATTTTGAAGATGCTCATGTCTCAAGTGAAAACTACAGATAAAGCAATCAGAAGAAATCTTTCAAAACAGATTGATCAGATATTCTGAAACATTGAAAGATAATTGCTCATTCTCTTCTTTCTCTTTGAACTTCTTAAGTTCAATGAATTTTGTGAGTTCAATGAATTCATCGAGTTCAATGAATATCTCAACAACGACAAGCAGTCGAGACATCAACGAGTCAACATGACAAGTGATGAAAGTCAAGAAGAGATGAGTCAATTACTCTTCATGTGTGATTAGTAACTCAAAAAACATGATGTTTGAATAGATATAAAAATGTTAAATCAGAAAATGCAAGAAATTCTTGATGATTAAAAGCATACAAAAAGCTGTCTTTGCACAGAGTCAACAACAGCTACAGATAACTTTATGATGAATCAAATCTTTCTGCGAATTCTACAATATAACATCAGAAAGTCATTAAAAATTCAGAAATTATTTTTAATAAACAGAAAAGTTCGTAAATTTGACATAATAATCATTCAGAAACAAGATTGCAACATTAACGTTTTGCAAACATTTAGCTCGACTCACAACTTCTTTCATTTAGTGAATGACTCATCATTTCAAGCAAGAACATGCATTTATGTCAACAAGCATTTAAAACTCAATTAATGAATGATGAAAATCATTAAATTGAACATCTGTTTAATCAAGCTACAAACTAGCAACTCAAAAGACAAGATACAGACGTTACAACTCATAAATGTTTACAATTCATGCTCATTGTTTATCATCTTTACAGAAGAATCATTTACTATTTCTTGTCTGAATGAACTAATCAAAAATAACTGCAAACAGTTAATTGTAGAAGATTTCAATCTGCATCATTTACATTAAGAAAACAGAAAATGTTTTACTCATCACATAGTGATTGATGCTTTACTGAACATTGTTATGAACATGAGACTAAAGCTATTGCTTAAATCAGACACAATTACTAGAAAGACTTACAATTAACTCACAACAATAAATCTAGCGTTTGACAATGAGAAAATTCAATTCATGATATACAAATGCAAGATAAAAATTGATCTACATCAGAGATTTGATCATCTTTCAATTGTCATGAAGTTGTGTTTACGCACATCTTTCATGCAGTTCACGACTCATTGATTATGAAAGAAAATGAACATAGAAGCATTAAACACTCATTTAAAAATACATCTTCTTGTCAATTGTTTTCTCAATGACAAGACAGTGATAGATGACAGAGTAGCTGAGATCACTCATATGTGTTAGGGGTCAGCATAGAGCGAGTCATATGAGTGTAAGGTAACGAGTATATAAATGCTAAGGAAGAAAAGTATCTAGAAGGGAAGGGCCGGCTATCTATATGACTCAGGAGAACATAAGTTAACCCTGAATAGGGTTGGCTTCGAAACAAGCCTATGCCCTAGCGGCGAGCGATCGGCGATAGTCCTCAGGATAGCCAGTCATCAACATAGCCACCAACGAAGGTGCGTAGCTAGGATCGTAACATTACCCCCCCCCTTCAACGATTCATGTCCGCATGAATGTATTTCCTTAGGCTT
>JAABUK010006640.1_pt1 | contig 17155 bp, 21 predicted proteins | sample 5559141 | NCBI WGS metagenome assembly JAABUK01 (sample SAMN10711869, study PRJNA513367) | rock metagenome | isolation source: Antarctica rocks | place: Antarctica: Victoria Land, Pudding Butte nord | collected 2016-01-03 | reverse complement strand
GGCCATGTGACAGACCTGCTTGTTCTTGCCAGCAATGCCACCCAGGACTGTCAGGGGGAAGGTGATGAGCGCCCAGATGACAAAGATGACACAGATGGTGCCAAAGGGCAGCGCAGCCGTGGAGTGGTATGCTATGGCCACTGTGTTGAGGAAGGAGAAGCAGATGAGCATGGGCCCACAGAACAGGGCCACTGTCAGCAGCACGTTCCGCACCTGCAAAGCAGCCACACCACATTTGCAGCACTGAAAGAAGAAAAGAAACGGAAATTTTAGGCTTTTCGGCGATCACAACGGGAGCCTCCTAAGGCGGCACCCTGGAGCACTTGCAGCACTGCTTACATGCCTGAATTGTGCTTTGTTGCTGCTGCTGTTGCACAGGAAGAGACCAAACCACGACCTGACAGAGACCAAGCATGACCTTGCTTGTGCTGAGCAATACACGACACTGTGAACAATACGCTTCCCAAAAGCATGCTGCAGCCACACACAGGAAGATTTGCCATGCTAGCTATAATTACAACAGCAGCCATATGCTTACCCAGTTTGTGCCACCCATGGTCTTGTACTGAACAGCACTGACGTAGCCAGCTATTCCAGCAGTCAATGCGTACAGAACCTGCACACACACAAATCTGTCACCTATTCTGACAGGCCTGCCCACAGGAGTTTGCATATGATTGCTTTGACATGTGATGCACATACCAAACATTCAGGCCCGGCTGTCTATCACGTATTCTGCATCTGACTCTGTCTGACACAACAGAGCTTGCAACTTGATGACCTAGCACATGAGCTCATAGCTACTGTGTGCCAATGCCTCATTATCACTGTGTGCGAGTTGTGTTCATAGCAATGTGCACGCAACGATCAACAAGACAGTCTGTTGCATGCACTCAATGGTACAGCAAATTGTATCTGTCAAGAAAAACCAATACAAATGACAGGCAAGGCAACTTACCACGCATGCTGATAGCAGGGCGCCCCTATTGTAGGGGTAGAATACCCCAACCAGGGCCAGCATGAAGATGGCAATGGCCATGACTAAGATCTGGGTGCCAGTGCCCACACAGGCACTGAACAAGGACAGCTGCGGTGGGAACCTGAACACGTCCCCATGAATGTACTTCCAGCCAGTCTCTTCTTCCTCAGCAGCTGCATCAGCAGGCCAGTTGGTCACAAGTCACAACACACTAGCAGCTGTCATCACTTTGGGCCCCGAGGGTATGGCATGCCTCATCATACACATTCAGGATGACAGACGTGCTGCAGGCTGGGGCTTCTTTTATGTGGTGCCTTGCATTTGCTGACTAGCATTCAGATGTGTGGCTACAAAGGACTGGGTGCTTCAGGAAGCTGAAATGGTGACTGCAAGCTGAAGCCGCTAACATTGCAAGGAAGCAGCAGACATTGTACACACAGAGGTGCAAATGGTAGCATCAGAGATTCTGATTGCAGTGAGGACAACAGGCACCTGCTTCATCATCTTGGGTGTACTTGACAAAGTCCTTTTTGAGGACCCGCATGAGGATGGTGGCCAGGAAGCCCGTCAGCAGCAGCACCGTCACACACGAGTTTATGATACTGAACCAGTGGATCTGCAACCAGAAATTGAAAGTGAGTCAGCGAATGTCATGATGACAGCGCATGCTGCAGCTTGCATGTGCAACACACAGCAAGGCAGCACCTTGTACAACTCTGCATGCTCTACAGACTTTGTCCTTGCACAAATGATGTCCAGGAAGATGAGGCATCAATGCTGCCTGATAGCACACATGGCGCAGAAGTTGAGAGGCTGAACATGAGGACAAGCCTGGTTAAGGTTACCTCTAGGTGCTGAGGCAAGAAGGAGTACTTTGAGTACTTGTCCATTCGCTTTTCATACGGAGTTGGCGTGCTCTTCCATTTGACACTATATGTGTAGTCCACAATGATGTTATCACCCTCTGTGATATCTACTGTCCTCGCTGGATCCGTGGATATGTTGATCTCCACAACTCGGTTGTTGTTGTACAACACCTCAAAGTGTATGTGAGTGAATAAGAAGAACTTGAGATCAGGTTTCTCGCCCGTGCGCAGAATCTTCTCAACCTTTCCAATGAATCCCCAGATGGGCAGATCATCGTAGAACATCTGCATCACCAGAAGATGAGCGTGACATCTAATCAAATCAGTCATTGACAAAGTTTTGCAGCCAGGTTGCATGGCATATGGCTTACAACATGGTGGCAAGACTCCAGCAAGTTGGCTGTCTTGCCTTGGCTAAAATAGCACACTTTTTGCTGAGCAGCTGGAGAAATCTAATGAAGACAACTACTTCAAAAGCTCAACGGCAGCACAAAGCTGAACGGTGGCCTTGAGAAGGACTCATGATATGCGTTACATTGGCAACAAGATTATGCATGGCACCTACCTGAAAGTAGTAGTCCTTTTTGACCGCTTTCCTGAACTTCTGCAGGTCCTTAGCTGTGAGGTCACGTGAGCACAACAGCTCATTTTCCTTGTCAACTCGAAACTTGAGATCGTATGGTGTGTTCACCAAACGATCACCCTCTAGGACTTCACCAAGTCCCTCTGGCTTGTACTCTTTGTCCTTTGGAGTGCAAAATGGTAGATTGTAATACTGGTATGTCTCACTGCACAAAGTGTAAACCGCGTTTCGTAGCCAAGCAAGTTGGGCAAGCGAAGATTGATGCGCATCCTGGTCTGTCATCGCTCACCTAGGGTTGCTGAAGGGTCCGACTTTGTTGGCGTATAGCTTGATAACATCGTGAACTTCGTACTTGTGATCTGACTCAGCTAGCAGATAGCGACCTGTTGCGGGGCGAGCCACAAATGAGTCTGTCGCCGCTTGTGTGCTTTGAACGCACGATGTCAATGTCACGAAGTATACGCTGCTGAGCCAGGACGCAAGTATGAACCTAGGCATGGCCAGGCAAAGGGATGCACTGCACTGTCCAACGCGCTGCCTGGTTCATTGGCAGATCATGTCAGACGCGTGCTCGAATGGATTCCGCATGTAGTAACAGCACTGCCCAAGGCAAACGTCTGTTCCGCTGACCGGCATCTCAAATGCACTTCGCGCATTATTGCGGCTTATATCTCGTTTATTCAAAACTGCACTGTGCCCCCTTTGCCTTTGTCCCAGAAAGGCAGCATCGTCGACCCGATCAAGGTACGGCCTGAACGGAAGGTCAGCAGCAGGGGGCCTGTCAACATGTGTCGCAAGACTGTGCAAGGGAGCTTACAAGTCATAGGCATGCTGCAGTCATGTGCTGTACTCAGCAAATAAAGCTAGCTGTTTTGAGAAAACGACAACAAGAACACACTGTCCCTGTTGAAAGTATGGACACTCAAGTTCGCACCTGCATGATTATTGAACATGTGCTGACAGTTATTTACAAGCTGAGTGCCCTGCACCTAATCAGTACCCAATTTTGTTGTGAGCATCCTGAAATGTTGTACCTATCCTACAGTGGCCAAGGATGGCATTGATACAGTCAGCCCTTGCTTGCCCATTGCATGCAAGTGCTTGAAATGGGCCCGCAGCGCACTCCAGAACTGCATTGCACATGACGCCATCAATATTTGGCTTGACATGCGTATGGCCTTCAGAGCTTAGACTTACAACTTGTCACGTATACATTGGTCAATCCTGCGGCTGAACAATGTTGCTGCATGCTGTACACTTGTTGCCATGGCAACAGGTCAAGATGATGCATCTCAAGCAAAAATTGCGCGCAAGCACCATCTTGAACACCAACTGCAGTATGGAGTGTCATTGTTCAAGTTTGCCAAACAACAGCTGAGACCTGCCAGCTTTGTCAAAAGTAATGAGATAAACTCTCACTATGTCAGGCGGTTCAGGAAGCAAAAGGAAGACATTGGACACTCACGCTGGGGTAGACTTTGTAGGGCACATTGAACTCCTTGCAGGTGTCCAGAACGATTGGGGCAATGGCAGGGTAATGAGTATGGCATACCCCAGGGAACAAGTGGTGTACGACCTGCAAGTAGAACACGTGTGAAGTCTGCAAACTCAAAATTGTGTAAAATAGGCACTTGCTCATGCACCGTGCTGACCAGGTGTTCAAAGGCAGGCTTTGCAGGCCAGCGCTTCAAGATCAGTATAGGTACCAGCTGCACAAGGCGGAAGTAGACTGACCTGATAGTTGAGACCTCCTGAGAAATGTGTCCAGAAGAAGGAGCCATGTGCAAAGTCAGCAGTGGTAGCTACTTGTGCAGTAGCCCAGTCGTGTGCCAACATGCCATCCTTCTGCTGCAGAAATGCCACGTCTGGTGTCACATGAGCTACCTGCAACACATCACAATTCTGCACTCTTAACCCCAATGCATGGCTTATGGAGCTGCAATGTAAGAGCTTGTCTACAGCAGGGCCAACTGATGCTGGTCTTCTTACCAACCAGCAGTGACGTAAAGGATCATGATAAGGTGCCAAAAGTTGTTTACATTGGCGATACTGGATTCAGTCCGATGCACCCAGATACTGGGCTCTTGCAACAAGCTGACATTGGGACATAACGGTGAACTGATTGACAACTATTTACTCACTTCTGATTCACAGATGGAAGCCAACCTGAAACATGAAGGCCAGGATCCAGCCAGCAACTGCCTCAGAAAGCAGCCACAGGGCAGCTAAGGCAGCCCAGCTGTGATGACTGCACACAGCAGGCAGCACAATGAAGTAGGCCAGCCAGAACAGCTTGCCTCCCCAGAAGATTGCCTTCTCCTGCCTGGTCAGGTTGCTGATGCTGACGGGCCCAATGCTACCTGCTGAGATGGACTGAAAGTCATCTAGCAGCACACTCTTCAGGCCGAGCAGGCCGTACAGCACTCCAAGGTAGATGTGCTGGTATGCCTGCAGGGTGAATGCTCAAGGTCTAGGCAACTGCTGTCTGTTGTCACAGAGGATGAGATGGTGCAGACCCATGCTTCCTGTGCATGACTTGCAGGGATATGCCAGATTAGGTGACGACAGTCAAACACATGCACTCTGGCATTGATTGATCAACTAAATTACCATGGTAGTAATGACATAGGCATTGGCCTGATGTCAAACCTTTTGTTTTGGTGTTTTACAGGGCCCATGCAACACCATTGCGCACATATGTGAATCTATCTGAGATGTACAGACATGTGTATAACACTTGAACAGAACATTTCTGAGATCAACAAGCCCAGCAGATTCTGCTTGCACGGTTGACACACCCAAAGAGTGCCACCCACAGAACAGGCGGCAAACTGACACGACAGCATAGAATACCTGATATGCTTGCCAGGGCTGATGTTGTGATACCCTGCGCACATCTGGGTCTTTCACTCTGATGTCTGGGTCCAAACCATCCACATTTGTGTAGGTGTGGTGGCCAACAACATGCTGCTGCTTCCACATGAAGGAGGAAGCCCCAATGATGTCTAGGGTGGTGCCAAGCATGTATTCCAGCACTGTGTTGCGGGAGTAAGCCCCATGATTTGCATCGTGCTGGATGCTAACACCTATCTCAGCCATGCAGACCCCAAGCAGAACAGAACTGAGACCAGAAAGCTGCAGACACAGTAAAATTCAGACTAATTCAAAAGAAGAGGTTCGTCAAATGTGTTTGTGCAGAGGAAAGCTGGCTAGCACTCACCCAGAAATTGGAGAAACAGAAAAAGGTCCCATAACATGAGGCAACTAAGCCACTCAGAATCAGTGTCGTCTTGATGTACATGTCTACAGATGCCCGATGGCTTATCTGCGTACCAGGAGCAACATTGTCAGCAACGAGCACGTTTCACCATATTCTTGAGTCAACAGAACAGGCATCCTTGACAAGATTTGATTGTTGAGTCAACAGAACAGGCATCCTTGACAAGATCTGATGCTGCCTGATTGCATACCTCATTCTTTCTGAAGTATCTTTCAACTCTCTGCCTAAGTACAGTGTAGAAATGCTGCTCCTCAGGAGGCTGCTGGTATGTGACTGCTGCAACCTCGCCAGCTTGTCTTGCCAAGTTGCCTATGTAGAACTTTTGGAGCACAGCTCTGCAACAGAATGTAACTATTGCAGACGAAAGACGTAAAGTAGGAGCCTGTAGAGCTTAAGATTGGTACCTAGCATAAAGAGGGTGATACGAGTCAAACAGTTGAGTACAATCTTTGCCGGCGCTGACATAGATCAGAGCGCCCCCTGGGTGTTGTGGCACCCACGCAGTCACATCATACACCTTGTCGCGGACGATAACCCAACAATCCGAAGGAGTGCTATGACTTGCCACGGAAGCTAGACTGTACGTCTTGTCACTCGATCTCGGCATCGAGTCGCCTTTGCGTCTGAATAAATTTGACGATGCTGTTATGTTGTTCCCATGCATCGGTTGGGTGCAGTCTTCGATTGCCATGTTGCTGATGTTTCGCCTGCGCGGCACCCCGTGTTGACTGCGAAGAAATCTGACCACTGGAGGAGAAGTTAGGGACGATGAATCTGGACAACGAAGAAGATGTTGGCTGAGCATGAAGCTTGTCCCTGACAGGCTTGTAGTTGTTTGACCTTGCAATGTCATCACGCACTGCACAGCTGGTCGTCCGAAAAGACTGACCGAGCAAGCGTACTTCGACTGAGTGATGTAGATCATTTTCAAGGCTTGATTCGCCATGTTCGGCGGCATCACTCGTAGATCGTGATACTCAGACTTAGTATGCACATAAGTCCGCAAGCGAAACCTTATCCCGTGCAGCAGCTGTCTGGTCGAAACGTCGTGGTGTGCTTCAGAGTCGTTCAATGCCGCCAGTTTGGCAGTTTCATGCAATCTCAGCACCCTGCTTTTGTACCAAACAACCACACTTTCAGCTTGTATGCCAAGAAACGGTCTGCTGGCCCAATTGTCACACGTCTTTCAGCAATCGAGGAAGGCAAGGGTTTGCGCTTTGCACCTCCTCATAGCCTGGATGCAGCTGACAGGCATTGCTTAACGTGTGCAGGTCTTGGGGTCACAAGCTCTGAATTATATGCCAACAAGCAAGCTGACCTGTACGAAGAACAGCAAGAGCGCCTGTATGAGGAGCAACAGGCTGCTTTGTGTGACTCAGGGCTTCCAGACACAGAAGTTTGTGATGTTCTGCATGTGCCACCAGTAGAAATGCCTATATTTAGCGAAGCCTGGAGCAGAGGGTAAGGCTTGCTTGCTTGATAGCTACACTTTGCATCAGACTGTCATGACATGCTGTTGCAACATGACAGGCGATGGCTGTTGGGTTTGTTGGTCCTTCAGAGTACGTCGTCCTTTGTGTTGGAGCAGTACCAACAGCTGCTGAAAGAGCACCTGGTGGTGACTGTTTTCCTGACAATGCTTGTCGGCGCGGGTGGTAATGCTGGCAATCAGTCTGCCATCAAAGTCATCAGGGGTTTGGTAAGCATATTGTGCTCACGTTGCAAGTTATGCCTTGCCTGCTTTTGCTGCTGCCACAGACACGACATATGCAAAGATGTCCTTGCATGAAATTATGCATGTGCAAGATGCAAACTACACTCAAGCTTGTGAGCGCATGAGTGTCCTGATGGTTGGAGTGATGCAGGCCACTGGGACAATAAAGACCACATGGCCATCGGTCAGGAAAACTCTGACGCAGCAAGCATACATAGGTGTGCTGCTTGGCGGAGGCCTCTCAGGTAGATTCAGCTTCTGCGTGCAGCTGCAAACAGTTTGGTATCTGCAGCCAAGGACGTCTGCTGACTTGTATTTGTCTGCTGCAGTCGGGGGCTTCATCCGGGTCTTCATCACAGATGGCAGCCTTGTAAATTCGTGTGCTATATCCCTTTCACTGTTCATGATAGTCATGACCTCAGTTTTGACAGGCACTATGCTGCCTTTTGGGCTTGCAAAAGCCGGCATTGACCCAGCAAATGCTGGCACCAGTGTTCAGGTAAGACTCTTGACTTGTCTGTGTGGCTGGCATTGCTGAATTGTCACTGCCTTGTTGTTCTGCAGGTCCTGATGGACATCTCAGGTGTGGCAATCACCTGCTTCACCTGCAACCTGATGCTCAATCATTTGAGTCAAGTTTTGCTGCCAAGCTGACTCATTGCTCTATGGCCATGCTGGTGTACACTGCCCTCCAGATTGCCATGGAGGGTCACCACTGCCCTCCAGATTGCCATGGAGGGTCACCACTACAGCTTAGCTACATCCTGCTGGACGTACATCATTGTCTGAACAGGGAAGCATCAATTAATAAAGCACCACATCAGCTACAATTACAATTCTTTCATTGTGTATGACTGATGCTTCCCTGAAGTTGCAGTGATATCGGTATCTGCGTTTTGAAAGATTTGTCAAGTGTCTGCAGTGTGGATGTGTATATGCACGTGTGTGAGTCCGTCTACACCTGGATGTTGTCTGCATTCAGACGTAGGTGTGTTCCTGAAGGCATTACTTAGGCTTTTGCACCTGCCTACTGCAGGACAGTGTCACCTATATGCAGTATGGCTGAATTTTCCATGTGCTCTGACTGGCACCTCTCGTAAACAGCAGGATGCAATGTCAGCTTTTTTGCTCATATAGGTAAGCTACAGCAAGGATGGGATTGCCTTGTGGATAAAAATACATGCATGCTAATTAAAGCTTCAAACTGGCATTGGCTGATCATGATTCTTGAGGCCATCTGTCACGCATTGCATGTCACACCAGTGAATGTTGGTATACAAATTGTTACATATTGCACATGGCTATGGATACACTAGGAAACATCTGCTCAGCATGATGTCGTGACCTGTTGGCCACTCTTGTCATACTCAGTCATGCAGCAGCCCCACGTGACTTGCAACACTGCTCAAACTTCAACATACAAGCAAGTCTCCAGAACTGGCACCATGCAATTAACAATTTAGCAAACAAACAGCACAACAGCCCTCAACTTACCCAAAGCTATTGAAGAACCCAGCAAGCTTCATGCACTCCAACCTTACCACACGTGTCACATACCTGCCATCCTCATACTGAAAATGCTATGGACAGCACTTCATGTCAGCACTGTATGAGCAACACAGGCAGGACATGCACCACAACCACTTGAGCAATGCAGACAAGAGGAAGCCCGGCCGCCTTCTTCAAGCAGCAGACCTGTCCATGCAACACCAACCTGAAAGCAGAGCCAGCGACCAGAGCTGCGCAGCATGAACCGCAACAGCCTGGCTTGAGCCGGAATACTCTCAAGTGTCATGCGTGCCACAGAGGGCCACAGAGGAGCACAAGAGGTAAACAAAGCTTTTGTTACATTGAAAGACGCCCAAACACCTGGGTCAGGCAATGCAGCAAAAGGAGATCCATGACAAACAAAAGTCTATGCCACCAAAGCTGAAGCAGTGGATGACTCATATTTCCAGTTGGGCGCCAACTTCTTCACACGCTGCAGTACACAGCTTGTCTCAGCACATTAGACAACCAATTGTAGAAAAGCATGGTTGACGCACAGTAGTGTGCTTGACAGCGCTGCAATGTATGTTGATCCAGCTGCACTCACCTTGTAATAGCGAGCCAATCTGTGGATTCGGCTCTCGACCAGAATGAGCCTAAACTTGCCATCCTTATCCTTGCGGTTGACTTCAAGGTGCTTCCTCATGACAACAGCCTTCTTGATCATGTAGTACAGGTCCTCTGGGATGTCAGGAGCCATTCCTGCAGGAGCAGCGCATGCTGAGTTGCTCTGCACAAGGGCAAACTGTACAAACTGTTCCAACACTAAAAGAGAGAGATCTTAAGTTAAGACTGTACAAGGTGGGGTATGAAACATTCCCAAGCAAACATGCACGACGCTTGCTGCATGCTGATCAGCACAGCAGCAAAGACTCTGAGACTGAATTGAGCACTTTGATGCTTTGCAGTACTTTGATACGCATCACCAACAAGTAAATATGCATCGTGTGGGGGTGAGCAGCTACATGTGCAGACTGCGGCTGCAGTGGTCCAGACACATAGAAACTCACCGTTCTTTTTCAAGATACGTAGGACCTTGCTGCCTGTGATTCCATTGACCTGGGGAACTCCGTGTGAGTCCCTCAGCATGACACCAATTTGAGAAGGGGTGGCACCCTTCTTGGCAAACTTGCCAATCAACTCCTCAACCTGCAGACCGAAGAGAACTCGGTACAGCCCATTCTATACGGGGGTTTTCTGTCGCATATAAATAGGAGGAGCGCAGCGGACACTTGACTACGTCCAACTGACCTCTCCACTGCTCGTCTTCAACCAGCTGGGAGGGGACTTCTTGTAGGGCAGAGCTGAAGAGCTCATACCCTTACCTCTGCTGTGCATGCGTCCCATGGCTGCTGCCTGTCAATGTACACGGGCCTTGCGACCAAAGATGCCAAGCGCTTCACTTCCTACGCAGAAACAAGAGAGACTCGCAACAAGCGTAGGGCGGCTTGTAAACTTCGAAGCTTGCTGCTGAACCCTAATCGAACCCTCATCAAGTTCAGCACATGAGAGTTGACCTGCGCATGCATTCCTGATTGCGCTGCGAGCTTTGTCACTTCGTCCCTGCAGAACACATCTGTGCTGCGGTATGATCAACCACCTAGACTTGGGCTTTTTCACGGTAAGACTTGCCGATTTTGCAATAGATACGATCTGAACAAGTGAAAAAAACACATCGCCAGCGCATAAAATCTGGAAGCTGTCGGACTATTCTCGTTTGCTGATGCAGAATTGGCTAGGAATTGGCATCGTCGTCTTAGTGTTTACGTATCACTACATCACAGCAGATCCTAAGTATGAGAGGTAGATAGGTGAGCTGGATCAGTGCCCGCTACGCCACTCCATAGATGTCCTTTACTGGGGGTAAACTCAAGCTCAAAGGCGGGGAACCCCTTAAGGGTAGTGTAGATAAAAAGAGAAAAAAGAAGAAGTCAACTGCAGTTGCGGTAGTGGACACAGATGAACCACCCCCACGGCAGCAGGTGGGCATGACAAGAGTCTTTGTTGGCCTGACAGCAGCCCAGATATGCTGCTGCTGCCGTTTTTTGGTACAAAGCCTGGTCTGTTGTGCATCTGCAGGATGACTTTGAAAGTTTAGAAGGCGAAGCCTTACAGCAGGAACATGAGCACGTGGACAGACGCACGGTAGCAGAGCGCAAGTACGATGAAATACAGGCAAAGCGCGCTGCAGAGAAGACCAAGAAGATGGCGCTGAAGTCGCACCGAGAACGAGTTGCTGAGTTCAATGCACACCTTGCAAGCCTCAGTGAGCATCATGATATTCCAAAAGTTGGTCCTGGATAGTGGGAGAAGCTTGACTCACATATCAGCCACAGGCTACACAGAGCTGTTTATATAGCTTGCCCAGGAGCTTGCATGTGCCGGTTGCTAACAAGTTGCTTGATTGTATGGTATGATATCCCATCCGGCACTACAATACAGGTTTCAGTAATTGCATCTGACAACGTATATCTGATGCATACCAGTGTCCAGCACTACTTAACACTTGCAGCACAATGCATGTCACATTGTAAGCAAAAGCTACAGACACTTTCAGATGTGCGTACCTTTGTGTTCACTATCACACAGACAGGGTAGCAAGTGTCATGCTGCAATGACAATGACTCTCTGCCAATATTGTGTGTTGTTCATGCCATGTACCAAATGTACAGGTATACAATGCGTGGCAGCCCATGCCAAACATGTTGTGCGTAGCCTCTAGCTTTCACCGCTGCTGCCGCGTGTATTGCTTGCAGAGGCCCTCGAATCTCTTGTCAGTATCACAGTGCACATGATCCAGCTCATCAGGTTTTAGAATACATGCCTGGTAGCTTTTGCCGACATTGGGACTTTTGATGCATCTGCCTCAATATGACATGCGAATAGGCGATGCGTCATCTGAGCACCTGATCTAGTCACAAAATCAGTAGACACTTGATCGCATTTGATCACGACCGTCTGCCAAATTGATCTGCAGACATCAAGATGGGGCTGGGCTCAAGGACCAGTCTCTTGTCCCTGAGGTGTTGTCGGACATTTTCAAATACGCCTGCATGGCAGATCACGCCCGGTACGCAATGCGTCCGTGATTGCTCGACACTGGAACACCCTGGGCTGTTCCACAACTCCAATGGGTGCAGGTTCTGTAAGGGGCCTTTCAACAAGGACAGAACGAGACACTTTTGGACCGCTGGAGGTGCCTGCTGACAAGTCGGTCAAACCTACTTCTCACCAGATGTTTTTCTCAGCTTTTAGAGCATTGAGTGAGAGCATTCACCACTTGCATGCAATCACAGTGGCATCTGACTGTACCAGGATGCAGGTACTGGGGTGCTCAGACACAAAGATCATGCCAGAACTTCAAAATTGGTGGACCTAGGGAGCGCATGCCAGAGCCAGTCATTACAGCATTTGGCGTATTGAAGAGAGCAGCAGCCAAGGTACCTAATGTACACCATGCCTTGCCTCTCAGAGCACTGCAGCTTGCAGTATCTTTATGTCAGCATGGTCGCTTGCGCTGTTGCAGGTCAACATGGATCAAAAGATGTTGGATCCTGAGATTGGGGAGTCAGTCATGAAGGCAGCAACAGAGGTGGCAGAAGGCAAGCTGCTGGACCATTTCCCCTTGGTTGTTTGGCAGACTGGCAGCGGCACCCAGAGCAACATGAATGCCAATGAGGTCATTGCCAACAGAGCCATTGAAATGCGAGGCGGCAAGCTTGGGGATAAGTCTGTACATCCCAATGACCATGTCAACAAAGGGCAAAGCTCAAATGATACATTTCCAACGGTGGGTTGCAACTGCTGCAGCTGAGGCGCAGACTCTGTCTTGCTGATGTCATGCACTTGACTCAATTTATTGAGTACGGCTTGTTGTATACAAACAGACTCCATCCTGCTTGTATTGCCGTGCGGCTTAGCAAGCACTGTCTGCTTCATTGACGCGTGACATTCACTACATCTGATGGGGAAACTGACATGTAAAGCCACAGGCATTTGCAGCAGACTTGATCAAGAAGCATTTCCAGCAGACCTGACAGCAAAAATGCTATGGCACTATGGCTGCAAACTAAACAACCATGCTATGCTCACAATGCAGGTGATGCACATTGCTGCTGTGACAGAAGTCCATACGCGCCTGCTTCCATCAATGGAGACATTGCATGTAAGTCCTCCTTGTGCAACAACTGCGTGTTCTACAGCATGCTGGCAATATTGTGTCTCCTTTGCACCAGATGTGCTCTGCTGTGTTTTAAGCAAGACGTTAGCACATGCTGAAACACCAAGACCCCATGAGCTGAAAGCTTGGCACAGCACGGAACCCCAAAGTTTATTGAGATGCCTCTGTGACACAATGCCAAAACCCTTTCTGTCCACATCTTGTCACACACAGTTGTGGGCAGCACCGCATTTGCAGCATCAGAATGCGACTGAATTGCCTGCATGTTGCAGGCAGCCTTGGCTGACAAGGCAAAAGCATTTGAGCACATCATCAAGATTGGGCGCACACACACCCAAGACGCCACCCCCTTGACTTTAGGCCAGGAGTTTAGTGGGTACACCACCCAGGTGGAGTATGGGCTGAAGCGGATCAAGGATGCCTTGCCTCGCTTGTATCAGCTTGCTCAAGGAGGCACAGCTGTTGGCACAGGTGAGCATGGCAAAACAAATCCAGGCTCGCATGAACGTACATTGTGTTACAATGCAGCATGTGATTGGGACACAGACTGGACTGCCAGTTTGCATGGCATATGGAAGCAATGTGTGCCACATAAACTTGAGCTGCTGCCCCCTCCTCGTGAAGCAAAGCTGCTGTAGGTTGCACTCTTGTGGTCATGTTTGGGCTTTTTGAGTCAGACACATCAGGTCTGAGCTTCTGTAACAAAACGTGGGTCACATATCCAAGAAGCTCAGCCATAGTAACTCTTGACAGAAAGCCGTAAATGTTCTTGACTGTGCCGAGTAGTGCGTCACAATATATCGATGCGCAGGATTGAACTCCAAGAAGGGCTTTGACACAGCTGTGGCAGCTGCTGTGGCCAAGGACACAGGGCTGCCGTTTGTCACAGCCCCCAACAAGTTCGAGGCATTGGCAGCTCATGATGCTGTTGTTGAGATGAGCGGCGCCCTCAACACTGTGGCTGTGTCCCTCTACAAAATTGCCAATGACATCAGGCATGATACTGCTGCAGCCGAAATCACATGTATCTATACTCCAAAGACTATCTGTGGCCACAATTGTGTTTGTGTGTGATTTTACTGCTGGTTTCACATCACAAAGCCTCTGTCAATTTGGCTTTGTCAGGTGCTGTACAACCTTGCAGTTGTAGCCAAGCCTGCTTGACTCGCACATCAAGCATGGCTGTGGTCGTCGCTTCCATGCTTGGTCAGTTCACATCCTACTGCACCCTGTGGCTGTTCCTGCTGAGTTTGTGCATGTCCCTCAATTCTAGCCTTGTGCAGCCACTAAGCAACCTGCTGTTCTCTGCAGGCTTCTGGGCAGCGGGCCCAGGTGTGGCCTAGGAGAGCTGAACCTGCCAGAGAATGAGCCTGGCAGCAGTATCATGCCGGGCAAAGTCAACCCCACACAGTGTGAAGCCCTGACAATGGTGTGTGCCCATGTCATGGGCAACCATGTAGGCGTGACCATTGGCGGTTCCCAAGGCCACTTTGAGCTGAATGTCTTCAAGCCCATGTTGGTCAATTCGCTGCTGCAGTCCATCAGGCTCATTGCAGATGCCTCAGCGTCCTTCACCACAAACTGCGTGGTGGGCATCAAGGCAAACGAGAAGAGGATCAACCAGCTGCTGAATGAGTCTCTCATGCTTGTGACAGCCTTGAACAACAAGGTTGGGTATGACAAAGCAGCTGCCACTGCCAAGAAGGCTCACAAGGATGGAACGACCTTGAAGGAGGCCGCTATGAGTTTGGGCATTGTGACAGCACAGGAGTTTGATGAGTGGGTCAGGCCAGAAACCATGCTGGCACCTAGGTCATAGGGACGGCACCACGTGCTTTGCATTGCAGTGCTGTACCTCATGAAAATAATGTTGCTATGTGCAGCCCAACGATCAAGAGGATAAAACTGGACAGACCGCTGGACCGTGCCTTATCAACTGTGACTTGTGCAGGTTACTGGTGCACATTCAATGATTGTTTGACTCTGATGACGGCGCATGTGTCTCAGATGTGGTAAAATATAAACATTGTCTATGTTGCTTGTTTGTCACCTCTAGCCAAAGGGGCAGACCAAACTCCAGCTTTGGCTGCAAAAGACATGCTTCTGGAAGAAGACTCAAACCGCAGCACACTGCACAGCATGCAACAAAGACTGTGCAGCAGAGCTGAGATGAAAGGTGCAATGCTGGCATGTTACAAGCCTACTTTGCCTACATAGCCTACAATGCTGCAGTGTGAACCGTTGCATTTATGTGCAAATAACGATTGCTCAAAGCAGTGTGACGAGACTGCAAACGTGCATTGACACTATGCTACTATGGGTGTGCTGCTACAAGTACATCATTGTTCTATACTCTGCGCTGAATCTTTGGTCTGCGGGACTGTGCACCCTGACCACCAGATGAGGGCGGTCTGATGCCATGTGCATTTTGTTGCTGCAAAATCTGTCCAATCAAGTCAGCTCTGCTGGAACCCACATGCTTTCCAGTTGGCTTGCCTGCTCTGTAGAAGAGGAAAGTGGGCACCTGCAGCATCACCGACATCCATGCACCCAATTGCATGCGACACCAGAGAGAAATCAATCGAAAGGACAATAACTATAACAATGATAGGATTATCACAATGTGTCAGCACAGCAATTATGTCCTGGAGGCACTTACTGCAGTCCACGCTACCAACACAGGCACATCATGGGCTCACTCAAATCCTGGCTTTGATTGCAGCAACAGCCAAAGTTTGCCACACAATGCACGACTTCAGGTACCTCATTGACGTTCAACTCCTTCAGCAAGTGCTGAGCTTCATCTGACTCATCACCAATGAGCCTCGCAAAATGGGCAAACCCTGTGAAGTTTTTGGCGAGCGCCAGCACCGCTGGGAAGATGTGAATGCAGGGTGCTGCATTCCGAAGGCAAACATCGATCACTGTCAAGACATTGTCCGGCTGTTTGTTTATGAAGGTATCCAGATCAGCCTTGCTGTGAAGCTCTGTGACAAAATCGCTGGCCTTCACTCCATTGGCTGCCTGATCCCCATAGTATAACACACCTGCATGATTGATTTAAGCAATGAAACATTACCAGTTACAGTTCAGACAGCAATGAGTGGAGACCTTGGTAGCTTCATTTTCAAATGAGGCACTTGCCCCCACGGTTGTGTCACTTGAGGGTGTTGCAGTCTTAATAAAGCTGCCGTAGACCACACAAGCACGCCATTTGCTGAAAACATGCTGGCAATGTAGACTACACAAGCCATATACAGTAAACATAGCGACCAGAGTGAGCTTGATGCACGCAAGGAAACACAGACCATCTCTGAGGCACTGAGCAACAAGGCTGCCCTTGTATAGGGATACATACTGAAGCCATGCATTGCACTCTGCATGTATCACACAGGGTGGAAGAGCACCTTCTGACAGGTCCTGATCCAGCTGAGTGACTCCCCGGTGCTCCCACAGCATCTGCTTGTTCTTCCAAAACTGGATTGTAGGCAACACCTCAATGCCCAAGGTATCGCATGCTGCCTGTCCCTCTTCCCCATCAGCCTACAGAAAAGATCACAAGATCACAAACCTATTCTGCTGAGGTCTTACATATGTGCAGTGCAATGGCCTGAACAAGTAAGAAATAAGGACTTGGTGGAAAGCCCTAACCTACAAGATGAGGTGTGTATGATTGATTTATCTGAAGTCTTGCATGTGGTTCGCTCACTATGATAAACTGCTTCAAAGTCACATGTTTGCTGGTCACAACCATTCTCCTCAAACAGTGCACATGAGATGCCACATCCGGCCCAAAACATTGAGGTGGGGATGCCAGCAAGTAACCAACAGCCAGTCAAGCTCTGGCCAAGAGCAGAGGGTGTGCTTGATCATCTGTATGCTGCTCATTGACAGGTACCTCAAGAGTGACAAAGCGAACATCAGGTGAGTCTCTGGCAGTCCTCTGCAACACATGCTTCAGTTTCCGGCAGGGAATCAGGGCTTCTTCCTTATCTTCCTTCCAAT
>JAABUK010006639.1_pt1 | contig 17158 bp, 2 predicted proteins | sample 5559141 | NCBI WGS metagenome assembly JAABUK01 (sample SAMN10711869, study PRJNA513367) | rock metagenome | isolation source: Antarctica rocks | place: Antarctica: Victoria Land, Pudding Butte nord | collected 2016-01-03 | reverse complement strand
GGAATTGAATGGTATTGTTAGATAAGGTTTTCAGATGACTGCATTACTCGCCAATTTTAAAAAAGACAACTTTGTCGACGCCGGGGATACTCATCTTCGGTAGGCGTTCAACTTCATTCTTGCAGGTTTTCTCCACATCGTTGTTACTCTGGTAATCGATGATTGGAAGCTTGTATTTCAAGGTTTGAAGACCACTATTATCGAGAGTAAATAACTCCTCCTTTCCTCTAATATCTTCAATGAGCTCCTCTGGTCCTTCAACCGTCCGGATGTTTGAACGTGCGAGATAACGAAGTTCGGAGATGTTCACGCTAACAATCTGATCAGGGTTCTCTTTCTTGAACCAATCTTCCTATTGAAGGTACATAAGTCTCCTGCGTTCGTGTTTAAGCTCCATCGAGTTAGCAGTCCGAATAAGCACTAGCGTTTAATCACCGGGAGTGAGCATTCCAGTATGTAGCCAAAACCCTGAGTGTTGCCGACCGTTTCCAGATGGCATGATATGAGAGACCTCGAGCTACGAATTTGGACCTTTGAGGCTTGTTCACGCCCAGCGAAGACGTATGGCATCAAAAGCGACTGGAACCAGCACGAGACGGATATTTATTAAATCGAAACAACATGACTACGCGGACCGTGCGCCAAATCATTCTTGTCTCGAAGAGCTTTTAGTGACCCTGTGCGAGAGTAATATTCTGAGCTTAAATATCAGCTAGAGGTCTTTTCGGAGATGTGCTAACAGATCTCTGAGAAGCTACAAAGTAGGACATAATGTCCTCTGTGCCTTGAGGAATACCGTAACGACAGAAAACTGCGAAGGTATGTCAAATCTATTATACTTCATTACAAGATATCTGTCTTTCTTTTCTTGCGCAAACCGCGAATCATTCCGTTCCCACTCAGGAAGAACTCAAATCTGTCCTACCTCCGTCAGGTTTGAGGTCAAAATAAGTGGTAGTCTATTGTCTCGCTCGGTCGATTTGAGCACAAGCATACTCGATTTTAGTACCGAACTACGCTTTCCAACCTATTCAGAGGTACCTAATACCCGAGAGTAACTTATTAAGAGCGCTGAAGTATTTTATCTTTATTTATTTCTATATTTATATTATATATACTAGGCTCTATACCTTCGTAACTACCGTTTATTTTGATACTACGTCGGTAAAACGAAAAGTGACTCGATCGTGGCTTAAGGCGCTCGACGGGCGCCCGGGGAGCTACGCTACGGAACAGGGAAGAGAATTTTGACTTTTTCGAAAATCGAGGAAGGGAATTCAAAAAATTAGGATAAATATTAATATAAAAAAAAATCCCTCTATTAAAGAAGGGAAGGGAATCGAGTAAAAAGAATTAATTCACTTTTTTATTCCGTAGTATATAGAGAGTCTCAAACGCGATATTTATCTACTAATTTAATATATACCCGAGAAATATAATTAAAGGGTTTAAAGTTACTCGAGTATATATTAAATAAATTTAAAACGACTATTAACGGGCGCTAAATTAGAAATATATTATTAATTCTAATCCCTATTTATAGTTTTTATTTATAGTTATAACTCTATTTTATTAATAACTAAAACCTCTATTTATAATCGTAATTATAATATTATTATTATAGTCTATAATTATTATTATTATATATTTTAATATATAATCTAGGCGATATCCTCGCGAGGATTTCGCGCGAATTAATTAATTTCGAGAATTAAAATTTACTAGCGTTAAAAGTTATTCTAGAGAATTATTATCGTCGATAGAGACGATTATAGAATATTAAAATTTAAAAAAATAAATTATATATTTCGGGCCGGCCCGGCTCTTAGAGTAGTTTTTAAAATATTAATTTAAATTTAACCCTAGGTATATATCGAGCGCCCGAGGTAATTTATATATTAACTCCGAGTTAACTTCGTCGGTAAATCGAAAACCGGTTTTAACGACTCGAGGTTTAAAAATAAACTACCTCGGGTACCCGAAATAAACTCGGAGCGCCCGAATAACCCCGAGTATATACCGAGCGCCCCTTCGAGCGGTTTTATACTCGATAAATACTCGACGGGTATTTAAAATTATTATAAAATAAATATTAAACTCTTTATAAATATAATTTAAACTTAAAACTTTAAGAGTTTTAATTTTAGAAAATTATATAATTTACTACCTAAAATTTTAATATTTTATAATTATCTTTATCGACGGTAACGACCCCCTAGAACGACTTTTAATACTAGTAAATTTTGAACCCGGAATCGATCGATTTAGGCGAATTCCTCGCGTGGGTAACGCGTAGGCTATACGCTAGGGTATACGCTAGGACATACGCTAGTATCTTAATATAGTAGCGACAGCGACTATAACTATAGTAGGGGTTATAGTTATGAGTAGGGCTATAAATAGGGCTATAAATAAAGTTATAAATAAGACTATATATAGAGGCCTAGGTCATGAACAAGAGTTATAGACGGGGGTTAAAGTTGGTAGCGTACCCCTAATTTAGCGCCCGTTAATAGTAGTTTTAAATTTACTCGATATATACCCGAGTAGTCTTAGGCCCCTTAGTTATATACCTCGGGCGTATATTAAATCGGTAGATAAATATTGTATTTAAAATTTCTAAGGCGCTCGTCGAGCGCCCTAAACTACGATCGAGTTATTTTTTATTTTATCGACGTTCGAGCGCTTAAAGATTACGCGTGAGCGCTTTAAATTATAAAGATACCCGAGGTAATATATTTATACTTCGAGTCGCTAGAGCTAGTTTTCGATTTATCGACGTAGATTTATTATTTTATTAATTTATTAAAGATATTTCTCCTACTAGAGTATTAAATAAATATATCTAATTTTTATTTCATAAATCCTCTAAATATTATTTTATTTATTTATTAAATATACTTTATTATTATTAATTAATAATCTTTAAAGATATAATATTTACTCTATAATTTATATATATAATTAATCGATTACTTTAAATAAATTACTCTCTTTTTCATTTATAGCAAGTTAATATAATAATATATAATATAAAGATTATTAAATAATCTTTATAGTTACTAGTTTAGGTATATTAATACTAAATTAGAATATTAAATTAAAACGAGTTAAACGAGTCTAAATTTCAAATTAAATTCTAGTAATTATTAATATATAACTAATATAGTAATTCTACTTCGTAATATATTAGAGTTTTTTTAGAAAAAGAAGTTAATTATTATAAAATAGAGTTTTGTATAAATATTATTATTAATATTTATCAAGACTTTAAAATTAAATTTTACTATTAATTTTATTAGAATTAATTTAATATTAAATTTCTAGTATATAAAACTTGGATTCTCTATAGAATAATTAATATCCTTTATATTATATATTATTAAATTAACTCTTTATTAAATAGTAATTACGATTTAATCCACGATTTAAAATATATTATTATATATTATTAAATAAATATATAGTTTAGTAGCATAAATAATTATATTATCGATTATTTAGTTAAGATATTTATCCTAAATAGTTATTTATAGTATCTCTATTTAGAAAACCTCGTTATTCGTTTTTTTATTTTTATATCTTAAATAAATTTTATTTAAAACTATATTCTTTTAAAACGTCTATTTAAAATTATTATTATAAAACGAATATTTAATTAATTATTAATAATATTTCTATTAAACGAGTTTTATTCTCTATTATTTCTTTTATTAATTCTCTTATTCTACTTCTAGTTATTTCTATATTATATATTATTTCTAAACTCTTTATTAAGCCGTTAAATTAAATATTAAATATCTACGTTAATTAAAGTTTCTCTAATATATTATCCCTAGAATCTATTTATTTAATTTACTTTATATCGATAACGACTTTTATTTACTTTATTTATATATAATAATTATATATTATATTTTATTATTACGAATAAAAATTTCTAATTTCTGAATTCTTTATTAAATAATTAAAATAATTTATTTAAGATTTATATATAAAGTATTTAAAGAATCTATAATATATCGCCCTCGAATATTATTCTATTTACTTTATATTATAATATATTAGGAAATTAATATTTTACCGAAAAAATTAAAAAAAGCGCGTAGATTTATTAAATTTATATACTAGCCCTAGATATTATTTTAATATCTATTTTCGTCTAAAATTACTAAATATAAATTTAGTATTTCGAATAATTTTATATAATTATAAATAAATTAGAATAAACTCGTCTAAATAATATTAATAAAGAATTAATTATATAATAAATTATATAGTTTATAATACTAGGCTAGTATAGAGTATTATTCTATACGTATATAATTTTCCTAAAATAATTGAAATTGAAATTAAAGTTGAAACTAAAGTTGAAGTTGAAAATGAAAATGAAAATGAAAATGAAAATGAAAATGAAAATGAAAATGAAAATGAAAATGAAAATGAAAATGAAAATAATTTCTAGAATTTATTTTCTAGTATTAAAGCGGCCGAAAAGAGTTAGTTTAATAATCGCTTTAAGTAATTTAAATACCGTAGAGGACTTTATTTAAACCGGATTAATTATATACTAATAATATTTTTATACTTTAAAAGATAGTTCTCCCGAGGATCTTTATTAAACTAAAATTCATCCTTATTTTAATTCCTATTCTAGCGGGGTAGTATATATTATTAGAATATAATATTTATTTCTTTATTCTTAACTCGTTTTTTTATTTACTTTTTTTATTTCTCTTTTTACTTTCTTTATTTTCTTTATTTCTTTATCTTCTTTTATTTAATTTACTTTATAGATAAAGTTAAATTATATTATTTATTAATTTATATCGTTATTATTTTTCTCTTTAATAATAACTAAATTAAAATTAGTTTTTAAAATTATTTTAACCTATACTCTTTCTCTTTAATCTCTCGTAAACCGGTATAAAGTAATTAGTTATTAGTATAATTATAAGATAATTTATAAATAATATAAAATTAGTAGGTTATCGCTAAATTATTATTTATAATAATATCGAGAGTTTATAATATAAAGTTATACCTTTTTAAAGACCGTAAATAATATAAAGAAAAACCTAGTATTAGTATTAAAGAAATAAAACCGATACGCTATTATTATTTATAACTACGATAATTATTTATTATTAATAAGTTAATTTACCTAGATTTTATTATAAATTTAATTATAACCTAGACGCCTTTTTTAAAAGAGTATATATCCCGGATTTTAAAATTTTCTAGAGATAGACCCTAGATCGTTATAAAAGAAATAAAATAATATTTAATTTAAAGAATAATTAATGAGTTTTACGAATATATATCCTCGATAAAATTAATCGAGATTTTAATCTATATAAGAAGAGAGATATATATAATATAAATTATTAATTTTTTATAATCGAAAAAGCTCTCCGCTAATATTTAGGGTCGTATATAATATCTCGATTTATTTATCGACGAATATAGTTTCTATAATATATTTAAGAAAAAGTTAATTATTAATTTTAACAATCTCTTATTTCTCTTTTATATATACTAGGTCCTTAATATTAAGATATATAAAGATAAATATTAATATATTCTAATACTTATTAGATTTCTCGCGGTTATATTCTTTAATTATCGACTATATTTATTATTTAATACCCGAGTTAAATTCGATAAGGTTTTAAATAAACCGGCGGATAATCCGAGTAATTTAAAGAACGAGATAAACGACGTTAATATAGTTATAAATAAGGTTATATAATATACGTGTATTTGTAATTTTATAATAATTATCGATCTTAATTATTAAATTAATAATAATTCTAGTACGATTTATAAAAGTAATAATAATAACGATTCTAATACTATTTATAAGAATAATACCGATAACGATAACGATTATATTTTAATTTATTATATAGACGACGATAACTACGATATTAATAATTATAATATTAATAACGACTATAATACCGGGCCTAAAAAGATTCGAGTGTTTTTATATTAATATTTTATTATTATTATTATTTTTAACTCGACTTTAAAGAAATTTAATATAATTTTTATAAAAACTATATTTCTTTATATTAAAGACGAAGATAAGAATTTATATATATAAATAAACCCGCCCCGGTTTAATTAATTAATTAATTTATATATTTACTCTAGTAAAACTACTTTATTAATAAGGGAGTTCCGCGAATACTATTAGGCCATAGTACCTAGGGTGTTTATAATAATATAAAAGTAAATATAAAGCCTTAGTAGGAAAATAATCTTTATATTCTAATAATAGAATTAATCTCTAAAGAGTTAGAGCGAGGGCTCCGAGCCTCCTATTTCTAAAAAGGGCTCCGGAGTACCGGAAACTATAATATAATACTATAATATAAATAACGTAACTACGCTATATACTCCTTATATAGGATTTATATACTATATTTAAGAACTATTATAAAGCTAGTTTTAATATAATATAATAATTACCTCCCCTTCTAGGGGTTTCGCCCTCGAAACTAATAAATATTAATTTAACGCTTTAATATTTTAATAAAAGAGTATAATATAAAAGAATCTAAATTTAATAAGGTATACGCGTAACGCCTACGCCTTCTATCTAATTCTATTAATCTCTTATTTTAATAGTAATAATATATTAATAAAAAACCTCTAAACCTAGTAGGAAAAAGAGAGGGAAATAAATTATATTTTAAAACTAATAATATATCGTATATATCTTACGTACTAGCGTAGTTATATAGTCGTAGATTATATTAGGTATTTAATAAAAACTTTAAAACCTAAAGAGAAAAATAAAGAAAAGAATATTATAATCGCCGTTAAAAATTATAAATCTTTACTACTAGTAGGGCTTTAATAATATCGGCGGTAAAATAAATTATTCTACCCTATTATTTAAGAAGAACTCTAGTTATAGGAGTAAATATATATAAGTAATAATTTTAATATAAATATAAAGTCTTCGCCGATCTTTAAACTTTTCTTTTTTTATAATATCCTACTATCTTCTATATATATAAACTCCTATATAATACTATTAGTAATTATACTATATTTAGACTTTTATTAATTTATAATAATCTCGGTCGTATCTTTAAACTCTTTCTCGAGGTTATAAATATTATATATATATTCCGTAGGTGAGGCTAGAGCTAATATATCGTAATTTAAATAAATTTTTCTTTTCTTCTTTTAAATTCTTTCTTTAATTTTATAATTATTAAAATAAATAAATAACTTATTTTATCTTTAAATAAAATATTTATTTATATTTTTAAAATAATTAGTATTATCGTAATATTTATTTTATTTTTAAATTATTAGTTTTATATTTTATTTTATTAGCGACGCGTATATAACTAGATAACTTTAATACTTAATATATTAATTTAATCTTTATAGTATACGATACTAATAATAGTATCTAGATATTTAATACGTCTCCGATTATTACTCCCCGTATAATGGCCGCCTACTTTATTTTTATCCCGCTTTTATCCGTATTTCTATACCTCTATTACTTTAAGCGGATAGGCCTAGATAGTTATATCCTATATAATAAAATACTATATATAAAGTATATTTATTATATAAAGAATAAATACCTATATAATTTTATATATCGCTAGTATTCTGAAACTAAATTATATTAATATATCTAGATTCCGTCTAAATTTTATACCTTTATAAATTTTTTTTTTAATTATTTAAAACGCCGAGGCCTTAATAAATATCTTCGCGAGCGTATCGTTAAATATACGAAAGATATTATAACCTTCCTTCGGGAGACTAAACCTAAAAGTAGTAATATCGGGAAAGAGAAGAATATATTATAATTAATATCTCGATTTATTATAAACGTCGAGGGTATAAATAATACTTTTTATATTCTTATAAATTAATATAGTTTAGATACGATTCGTATATTAATAATTTTTTAAAGAGGAATTATTACCCGGGATATAAATACGCCCTAAAATAAGATTATATAATATTAATTTAATAATCTTCTCGAATCGACGGATAAAGATAAAGCCGATTATAAAGCGGAGGATAAGACTTATATATAATGTATATAAAATATTTTTAAATACGACTCTCCTCTCGGCTTTAATCCTACTACCGATTAATTTAATATACCTAATATTAATAATTTTAATATTATCGATCTTATTTCCTTCTTTAGCGGTATATAAAGAGTTATAATATTTAGTTATAAAACTTTTTTAATTAAAAATACTATAAAGCCTCGCCCTTAATACGACGGTATAAAGGGTACGAGTTATTATATTTTAAATAAATTAATATCTTCTCGTAAAGCTTCTAAGGAAGAAGTTAAAGATAAAGTTAATAATCCTAATCTTAGTTCTATTTTTAGTTTTTATTTTTTAGCTCGATTTCCCGCCTACGTCCCTATTTATAAATAATTAAGTTTTAATATTAAGAAAGTTAGTCGCCTTAGATATAAACCTACCTATAAGCGCCCCGTTAGCCGTAAAGATACGTCTCGCTCGAAATTTATTAATAAAAAATAGCTAGTAATAACTAGTAATTAATAACGCTTTCTTTTCCTACTTTTTATTTTCTACGCTTTTTCTATCTTTATATTCTCTTCGAATATTTTTTATAGTTCTAGCGCGTTATCTAAAGTATTTATACTAACTTATTTATTAAAGGTCTTTAGTTATCCTAGTTATTTTATAAAATAAAGTACCTCGCTCTTTACTTTCCTTTTTTTTAGTACCTTTTCTATTTCTTATTCGTTCGTATTATCTACTAATTCCGGTAGAGGTATATTAGGAATTAAAATATCACTCCCCGTTAATAATATAACTCTAAAAGCGATATATAAAAAATATTATAAATATAATAGCTAGTTAGTAATCCTAGGCGGTATATTTATATTCCGATAATATCTAAAATCTTAAATAATTTAATTACTTTATAAGAGAGTTTCTTATTTAGTTATTTTTATATTAAGTTTTTAGTTAATAATAATATAAGATTATTTATATTAAATAATTTCGGTTTATATCTTTTATTATAATTATATTTCTACGCCTCGACCGCGATAATTTATACTTTTATTAAATATTCTCTTAAAGTATTTAATTTTTTAATTCTTTTCTATACCGATAATATTTCTCTCTTATATATCTCGCCCTCGAGACGCGGTTTAAAAGATAGATTATAACTATATATAATTATAAATAGTATTCATTTTATTATTATATACTACGTATTATAATATATTTATTTTATTATAGGTAAAAGTACTACTGACAAGGTCATGGTATATATTTAGTAGTAATAATTAATTAATTAGCTAGGTGTTCGTTACTAACGAACTAGAATAGTGAGTAGCCTTCGGTGCTAAGGAACTAACCTAGTGTAGCAAGATCGGTATAACCGTATTAGTTACTACTAAATAAATAAAGTTATCGCCCCGATAGTATAACTATATAGTAGGGTATAAGGAAGCGCCAGCAGAAAGGGAATTCTATTAAACCGAAATTATTATAGTAGATAGCTTCGTTTAAGCCGAATAACTATTTATATTATACCAGTAAACTGGCCGTAAACCTCCTTATACTCCTTAATAATACTAGGTATATATTATAGTTACTTTATAGATATCCATTTATCGTCTTCGGGCCTATAACCCTTTTAACGAACTAGATACTATAAGGTAGCGTTCTTCGCCCTCTCAAATCAACGCTATCGCTTATATAATAGCTTTTCTATCTCCTATTCGTCCTCGTTATCGACGATAATTAGTAGCGGTATCATAGCGTATCTTCCGTAGGGATCCGCGTTAGGTACTATCGCTAGTTCGAGGTAAACCACCGAGACTACATTATAGATAGCTATAGTAGGGGGTAGCTTCAGGCGGTACACTAGCCTCCCGATCTTTTCGGTAACCTCGAACGGGCCTACGAATTATTACCCTATTTTCTTCGAGAGTATACCAGCCATTTAATATCCGCGGTATAGGTATAGGTATACTAAATCACCGACCTTAAAGAATATTAGCTTATAATAGACGTCGTATTATTCTTTTATACGGATTAAAGTAAAGGTAATAACGTCTTAAATATTAATATACTTAGGGCGGTAGACGGTAGTAGGGAACGCGTCTCCTCGGAAAGTTTCCGTAGTACCGTAATATACTCCTAGGCTAAGGGATTTAATATCCCTAAAGGCTTCCGTAGGAGCAGTTAAGACGTTAGCTACCTTAAGATCATTAAGGTTAAGATTATCGATTCGTAGTAGATCTAGTAGTTCCTTAATCTTAAAGCCGTATAGGACCTCTATTAATACTAGGCGCGTACTACTATATTTAGTAGAATTATTCAGCGCCGCGGATAACTACGGTAGTACTACTAGCTACTTATTATAGTTAACTATAAAAAGGAAATAACGTAATACAATCTCGATAACCTTATTTAACTTTTTAAACTAACCGTTAGTCTAAGGGTAATAAATAGTTAAATATAATATATCGACTTTAAATTTATTCATAATCTGCTTCTATAGTTAACCGACGAACCGACGGTCTCGATTAGAGATAATAGTGGCTAGTAGACCCTAATTTAATAGGAGTAGTCGAGTTAGTAGTAGGTAGGCCCACTAAGGCCCGCTCTAGTCCGTTTAGCCCGTAATTAATATTACTACTTTACTAAATTTATATATAATAAATATAACGTAATCCTCCCCTATAGAAGCCTTTAGTAATACTAGAATAAAGTTAATAGTTATTATATAGAACGGCCTAGTAGGTAAATAGATCGGCTGTAGCGATCTATATAGTTAATACTTTAATATTTGGTATAGCTAACAGTAGGGGCAGTATCTAAGGTATTTATATAGTTTCGTTAATATATTAAATATATAGACGCTATTTACGAGTTTCTTATAGGTCCTAGCGTAGCTAGGGTACCCTATATTATTATATACCTTCTAGAACACTTTATATTCTAGAGCGGTCGGTAAGTATAAGCGAAGTCTATACCCATATTCGATATCGTCGAAGTAGAGTAGACCGTTAATAAGTTTATATAGTAGTCTAGTCGTATTCTCACCGAGTATAATATTCCTCGCTACCGTAGTTATAATCTTAACCTAGCGTACTTCTACTTCGTAATTACTATGTATACGGCCTTTAAAATCGTCGCTAACGGCGATAACACTAACTAGAAAAGCTGATAATATATTAAAGATTAACTCGTCTATTTCTAGGCGGTATAAACGACTAGTAAAGTATAATAAAGTGTCTAGGACGATATTCGCTTTACTAGGTTTATACCTTAGTTTAATTCGAAACCTCTATAGGTATTCGGACGTACGGATTAATCTAAGATTCAGTTTCTTAATAGAGGTAGTATTTATAAAAGTCTACCGTACTATACCTATAATAGAGGTATAGTCGGTATAAATAATTATAGTATTACTAGCTACTTTAATAAGATATCGAATCTTCTTTATAACCTAAATAATACTAGCTATCTCTAGTTCGGTAGGCTAGTACTTTATCTTAATAGATATTAATTACTTTAATAAAAAGAGAATAGGCTGTAGAGACTTCTACTTCGGTACTTCCGTAGTATCGTTATCCTTAACGTAGTATATATATATACCGAATCCCTACTCCTTACTAGTATCTAGATTAATAAATAATAGTCTCTTTAGATTAATATAATATAATATAGTAGGACTAGCGAAGAGCTCCTATAAGTATTTATAGGCGTTAAGCTCCGTCGGCGTAAATATATCGACGAGAGCTCTCCTTATTATAGATTTACGAGTATTACCCCGTATACTCTTACCCTATAAATTTCGATAGTATTAATTTAATAATATCTTGCGGTCTTATAGAGGCTTAATTATTACCGCGTAGTACGGAATATACTACTTTAGGTAACCCGTTATTCCGAGGTACCACTCTAGTACCTATAGCGTTCGGGGAAACTAAAGATTCCGTATAACTACTAGTTTATCCTTAATTATAGTAAGGCCTAAAGCGTCGATATATTAGCCTAGTAGCTATGCGGAAGGATAACCAAGGAAGGATTTCTTAATAGAAATATAAATATTTATATCTAATAAAGCCTAGAACACTAGTGTTAAGTATTCGATATACTCTACTAACGAAGTAGAAAAGATAACGATATTATCGACGTATATACGGTAGAATTTTCGGTACGGCCGAAGTATACGGTTAATTATGTGTTGGACGTAGGCCGGAGAGTTCCGGTACCCTATTACTAGTACGTTAAAGGTCTCTTAACCACGGTACGTTACTACCGTAAGGCGGTATCGATAATATCGCTTTACCCACTATTAGTAGAAAAAGGCTATTATATTAATAATCGAAATATACGTAGTATTTAGTAAAAGTACTAAAATCTTAGTTTAGATAAGGACCGGATATGTATCTAGTATTATAATTTTATTAAGGGCCTTAATATCGATAACTATACGTCCCTTAAAACCGGAGGCGGTATCTTTCTATACGACGAAATAGGGGAAAGAAAACGGTATCGCCGTAATAGTCTATTCTATTCGGCCCTACTGGTATAATTTATCGAAGACGCTATCGATAACCTCTTTATTACGCTTCCCTAACGGATAAATACGAGCTTAACCGGCTTTATAAAGCTCTTTCTAGTTATCGATAAGAGAAATCTTTATTTATTCGGATTCCGGGATATTCGCTACGTTCCTAGTATCTTTCTATAAATCTAGAAACGAATCGACGACGTCGGTAATTATAGAGGCGGAAGTATCATTCCCGTAGATCGTAGTACCTATAGGGTATAGTATCTTTAGTTAAGATAAGACATTCGGTACTACCGAAGGTTTTAATAATATTTACTTCGGCGCTATAGAAGCCTTTTATAAGGTAAATAAATTTAGTAGAGTAAATATTAAATTAGAAGTTATAAGACTCGGATAAATAATATTCGATACTATCGAATTAGATATACGGGGAGTTATTACTATATTAAAGGCTACTACTATAACTAGTCCGGCCTTAAAGTAGGACTTAATTAAAAGCTTCGACGCTAAAGTCTTCGGTAACCTTATAACTAAATTAGTATATAAGGTATTAACTTAGAAGTATTTAGTTACTTCGTATTCAATAACTTTCCCTAGTCTAGTATATCGGCTAATAATCACTAGTAGATCGGTATTATTCCGAACTATAATTCTATCCATATCGTAGTTAACGATATACGCGGTCACTATTAATATATTAAGCTGAGAAGGTTTAAATAGTAAATCACGATCCTAAGGTAGATCCGATTTTATAGATTTAACTATAATAGTTATATCTAAATATACTGGTACGGTATAGCGGAATTTACTAACTATAGTTGCGTCTATTCTAGTACCCTTCGTAATTATAGAAATAGGGATCTAGAGGTTACTATAAGATATAATAATAACGAGATCTCTACCGGTATTAATTATAATTCCTTCTAGCTTTATAATATCGATACCTATTAAAACCCTAGTAGATAGGTCATCGACGATATATAGTTCCTTAGTAATTAAGGCGATCTTACCGTCCTTACCGGGAATATATATAAGGATAATAACGAATTTATTAATATCGTAGTTATTCGATCCTAAGCCACGGACTTTTATAATAGTGGGTATTTTACGGACCTTAACTTATAGGCCAAGTTCCGTAAACTTTATAAGGAACTACCGGTCTATAAGGCTTATAATATATCTAGTATCGAAGTAAAATTCGTAGAGTTAATTATCTAATTCTACGGAGACCTTAATAGTAGTATAACGGTAACTACGAAATATATAGCCGCGGGTAGATTTATCGGTAGATATCGATTTAATAACCTATTTCGCCGAGAAAGTAATATTTAATAGAGCGGAAGTTAGTAAAGCGGAATTCGCTAAGGCGGAAGACGTAGTAGACTTTAATAGAGTGGGATTTCGGTAAAGCCGGATATATATATATAATTTATTGTTTAAAGAGAAGGACTATTTATATAAGCGGTATACTACTTTATTAATCGTATCGACTACTTTAGTAGTATATTAGCCGACGAAAAAACTATTAATTATCTTATTATAAGGTTACTCTAAATCGACGGTATCGCTAGAGTATTTACTAGCCCACGTAGTACCTTAGTAGAAAGCGTCTTTTTAGTTATTATAGTAGCTTCCTTAGCTTTCGTTATAAAGGCTTTCGGTCTAGCGGAAGGATTCTACCGATTAATCTTCGTTATAACTAACGTCCTTAATAGCTTCTTGGTCTTTAATATAGTAGGCTCTTTAAGTCGAAAAGGGTTTCTTAAAAGGATTCTTATTAAAACTTCTTCCTACTCCGGAGCCTTAGTCTTAGTACCTAGGAGGGAATATCTTCTACCTAGGTAACGGACTTAAGTTTCCGTTTATTATTTATAGTTACCTTCCGGGAGGCTATAGGCGGTTAGGATTCTACTATTATTACTACTAGTTAATATTACTTTATTACGGTTAGAAGGACGAAGAAGAAGAAGAAAATAACCTATATAGGTTACTTCCGTAGGAAGTATTATTACTTTTATAAAGAGGCGGACCGCTATATAAAGGTCTAAAGCCTTCGGTAGGACGGTAAGGAATAAAAGGTTAACGAAAGTTTTAATACTAACTATACTACTAAGGCTAACGCTATCCGTAGCTATTACTATTATTATTACGGTTCGGTGGAACCGATCGATTATATCTATCTAACTTTCTAGATACTAGAGCCTACTACTTATATTTATAGTTATCGAGGCTCGTTAGAAAGCTGTTAATAGTAGTATTATTATCGGGCCTCTTGATATCACGCCGTAGTTCGAGGTTAATTCCGTTATAGATAATATCAAGCTGATTTTATAGTAGCGATATTCCCGTATTTTTAATAGACCTCAAAATTTTCTATATATATTCACGCGGTTTACGACGGCTGCTAGTATCTCTAATAGAGTAGTATTCCCTAAGGATAACGTCGATAACTATATTCGAAGGCTCCTTAAACTTTCCCGTTAATAACTAGGTCTATTCCGTAATATTAATATCGGTAGCGTCGTATTTCGATAGTCTCTTCTTAGCGTCTAAAAGCTTAGCGGTATATTATTCTAAAATAGTACCGCGGAGGTAAGTCTAAAGATTCTTATATACTATAGTATCTTTAATAATTACTAGGTCCTTAGCTCGCTCGATAAATAAATATATATCGCGGAAATAAATTTCTTTACTAGTATACTCGAGACTAGACCCTATATTAATAGACTTACTATTATATATAAGGTCGAAGAATCCGAGGTTAACCGTATTCTATTTCGATAAAGTAGTACTATCGCCTTAGGGACCTTATGGGCCTTAGAGTCCTAATAGTCTAGGAGGGCCTACTAGAGGTATTACTATAAGGCTTACGATAAGATTACGTAACTTTATTAGCTATATTTTATTAAAGCCCGCGTTCGCTATAGTTAAGGATTATTACGGTTATTAATTAGGTCCGAAGGGTCTCTAGTAGATTACTTCTTCTACGGAGGTCTATCTAGTAGAATATCTTAATAGCGATATCGAATATAGTAATAACGAAGAAGGCGCTTACCTAGAGCTCGGCGGGGACGAAGGAGGTATATTCCCGGCTAACGCCGGTACCTTAAGAGATTATCGAGTCGCTTAAGTATTAGCTTAGAAGCGTATTATAACGGTATAAAAAGCGGTAACGTTAATAGTCTAATCGCTTAGCTAGCTCGGTACCTTAATAAACCTTAACCGTACTCGTTACTCTCGAGGATTAAAACTACGAAGGGGCTAAATAAGCCGGAAATTCCGCCGAATAAAATAACTAATAATATAACGAGTAATATCGTTAACCTCGCCGGCGAAAGCGTAGCCCGACTATATGAATTCGTCGAGCTAGAATACTAAGACCACGGTATCACAGCTAGCGATATTACTAGACGCTACGGTAATAGTCTTACGGAAGCAGGAAAGTTAAGGGTTAATAAACTAATAATTCTTTATAACTTACTTTTATTAAAGACGAACTAATTCTTATTTACTCTTTCGACTTTAAAGATAGAACGCTTAGTACTCTTATAGGTAGATAAAACGTAACGAATAACCGTATACAGATTTTATATAAGAAATAGTAATGTATAAGGACTTAAATGGGGTTAAACCTAGTACTATCAAGGAATGTGACCTCGAATATACCTCAACCTAATATATCCGGCGCCGCGGTACAAATGTCTTTTGGATTATTCTCACCTTTTCTAGCGACCACGGTGCGATTTCCGGCCACTAAAATCTACGGAACCAATACCGCCCCAAGTTCGAGACCCCCAACGTACGAAAAAGAATATATACCTTCGGGAATAACCCCGTCGATTATTACCCTGTTTTCGCAGCTAGTGCCAGCTACCGAATGAGCAAGATTGCCTACTCTACTTAGGTTTTCTGACGGTTCGGGCTTACTGGGAGGGTTAGAAGGTCCTCTAACTCGTTACCGGGCTATCGCGGTGAATTTATACTAGCCGGAGCTACGACGATCAGAAGTAGTTAGTGTGTATATGGCTGCGGGGGCGCGCCACTCGATGAAGGGGTACTGTCAAGGAATATGACCTCGAATATACCTCAACCTAATATATCCGGCGCCGCGGTACAAATGTCTTTTGGATTATTCTCACCTTTTCTAGTACGACTCCGGGTTGTCTTGGCGGCGCTTCTCCCCTTCAGGGAAGGTCGATACTTAACCGATTTTATTAAAGGTATAGTACGGTTCTAGGCGAATTATATAATAGATTCGCTAAAGCCGAAGACGTAGTTATAGTAATACCTACTTTAGTAGACTGGTACGTCGTAGCGGAAGGCTTCTATAACTGCACTAGATAACTAGGTATAGTATACCGAAGTATAGTATTTATAGTCTTAGTACTATCGTAGTAGGCCTTAATATAGTAGAGTTATCTACTTCGGTAGGGAAGAAGGAGGTAGTATTCTATTCTAACGAGATTATCGTGTAGGTTATATTCTGTTCTACCGAAACGAACTGGTAGAGGAGACGGGGTGCGGATAAAAAGACGCTATCGAATGATTTTGGTTCGACTACTAGTACTACTATATAGCTAGTGGATCG
>JAABUK010006638.1_pt1 | contig 17159 bp, 16 predicted proteins | sample 5559141 | NCBI WGS metagenome assembly JAABUK01 (sample SAMN10711869, study PRJNA513367) | rock metagenome | isolation source: Antarctica rocks | place: Antarctica: Victoria Land, Pudding Butte nord | collected 2016-01-03 | reverse complement strand
GGCCGATCATGGCGACCGCGAGCGAGGCTGACTCGATCACCCCAAGGGTGGCCCCCGCCAGCGAGAGCACGCGCTTGGCGTGCAGGTCTCCCGCGAACAGCGTCTTCAGGAAGCGGTGGACGCCCTCAAACGAGAGCGGCTTTTTGGTCGGCATCGTACTGTACAGCCCCATGCATCGGATCACAGGGGCTAGAATCGCATCTCTGAGCGGCTTGCAAGGCCGTTTAGCCACGAATCACAAAGCGAACGTCAGACGAGCCCGTCTCAGTCCTTTCGCCAACTCCAAGCCGTCCGCGGGATTCTTTTTCCCTATATGTCGATGAAGCGGAATGAGGGGATGCATGAGGGTCGGCAGGTCTTCGTCGCCTTCCTTGTAGCCGACCAGAACGTAAACCCCGGTGCGAGCCAGTTCGGGCCGCAGCCGGGCGGAGGCCCAGCGTTCGCGCGGGAACACGACGCCGACGCCGGTCCAGTTCATCCGATCGACGATGCGCACGCCTTCGGGGTCGCCGTCAGCCACGAAGACGCGGATGGTGAATGGATCGCTAATGACGGCATCCTCGACCGCCGTTCAGACGGTCTGTTGTGGAAGGGGAGAAGCAAGCGGCATTCGAGGTGGTGCGGTCGCCCACATCAGCGCCACCTCTTCCGCGGTCAGCCCGTACGCCTGGTTCACAAGGGCGGAGACGCGCTTTTCCAGGTGCTTCGCCCCTACGGCGGCCTGCTGGGCAGGCACTATGGTATCCGCGTGTTCGCGCTTAAGCCTGGCGACCTCGGCGGCTGAAAGAGAGCGGCGCTTCGGGAGGGCCGCGCGCACCGCTGCGGCGAAGCTATCGGCATCGAGACGTTCGGGCGTATCGAGCTCGCGGCCGCCTCGATCAAGGCCGAACTCTACGCGCAGCCAATCCCTGATCGCGGTTCGCGTATGGCGCACTCCGCTGGTGAGCGCGGCGATCTGGTGGATGTCTAAATTCTGCTCAGGCGGGGGTGGGATCGGGTAATTCTCGACGTAGGTACTGAAGTAGCGCAAAGCATCATCCTTTCCATGCTGCGCACCCCGCCAGGACAACCACCAGCCGACCGGCGAATTAAGCACCGCCAGGAGCCAACTGTCTGCGGATGGCAGGAAGTAGGTTGTGTTGTTGATGTACAACCCAGCGGTGTCTGAAGCGAACGAAGTACCCCAAGTGATATCCGGATAAACGATCTTCGGCTTCTCGAACTCACGCCAGTAATCAATTGAGTCCTGCACTTCATACCAGGCGTATGATCCCGGCTTCCGGCCGGGCCAATCCTCACGCGCAGAGGGCGCCCAACTTAAGGGGCGCGGCTCGAGCGCGGACCTGAACTGCTGCAGGTGCACCAGGACAGCGGGATAACGCCCGATGTCGATGCCACGTCGCGTGAAGATCATCCAAAGCCCGGCCCAGTCAGCGCTCCATCGCTGTACGTCCTGGCCGCGGAGGTATGGCTTGATGATCTCGGCACTCGTCGAATCTTCCGCCACCAAACGATCGCGTGTCGGTGTGTCGATCAGAAAAGCCTCATTGAAGCCAGTCTTGATCCCATAGAACGGTTTCACCCCCGCAAACTCCACTAACGGCACGCCAGCCCGCCTGATCTTCGCCAGCAAGTCCATCACCGGCTTCGGCTCCAAAGTCCACCCGTCTCGCCCCAACGCGGTCCGCAACAGCGGGAAGCTCGCCGCGTTGACCGCCGTGGCCAGACGTTCGTCCGGCAGCGTCTCCCGCGGCGGCACAGCGACAGTGAGCGTATCCGGCACGACTCCCCCGTCCGGCCGTCGTGCGACGACCACGTTCGGGAACACGTCGGCATCGGGGAAAAAGGCCCGGGCATGGCCGAAATCGATCACGGACTCCATCTCCGCCTGGGCCGGGTCGGTCAACATGCCGCGCAGCTCCTCCGCATACCCGGCCTTCAGCCACTTGTTCGTCACGACATAGCCGACGCGACCGCCGGGTTTGACCAAGCGCAAGCCCTGCTCGAAGAAATAGACGTAGAGGTCCGCCATCCCGGCATAGGTCGAATACCCGGCTGCAAGGGCCGATTTCAGCGTCGCCAGCCGCTCCTGCCGGACATAGGGCGGGTTGCCGATTACTGCGTCGAAGCCGCCATCGGGCGCGGACTGCGCCAGCCCTCGCCATGCGTTCGGAAACGCAATTTGCCAATTTAAGAAGCGCTCGCGATCGGCCAGGGCGCGCGCCTCGCCAATCAGCCGCGCCGCCATTTTCCGCCGTTTATCCCCTTCGCCCATGGCGGCCAGCATCGGCTGCGCCCCGTCATCCTCCGGCACCGCGATCGTCAGCGCGCCCGTGGCGATCTGCAAGGGGTCGCCGAACTGGCCTTCCAGCACCGCCTTGAACGCGGCGGCGCCATCGAACGCCGCCTGCTGCCGTTCCGCCGCCTCGATCTTCTTGGGGTCCGCGCCACTGAGGCGAAGCTGCTCCGGGGCGAAGCGGGGCCGCTTCAGGGTTGGAGACAGGTCGATGCCCAGGGCATGCCGGGCCGTCATCAGGTTGAAGAAGGCATCGAGATCCCGCGTTGCGTCCTGGACGACGCCGAAGGTGTCGTGCGAGGCGCGAACCTCGGCCACGTCGTTGTCGGTGATCTCCTCGATGCGGGTCATGGCGCCGGCGATTGCCTCGACCCGCGCGACCTCGCCGGCACGCAGCAGGCCTCCGCCTGCGGCCACGGCATCCAGCGTCGGGCGGACCCAGGCGCCAACGATGCTGTCGCCGCAGCGCAGGTGATGGTCGAGAAAGGAGAGCGGCGCGCCGACGGTGAAGGTGTGCAGCCAGAGCGCCACCTTGGCCAGCTCGACTGCGAAGGGGTTTTTGTCCACCCCGTGCACGACCCGTTTCAGGATCATGCGGCGGATCACGTGGCGGTCGTCGAGCTGATCGGGCGCTACCTGCCATCCGTGCCGTTGCGCCTCGCCGAGGATGCGAGCCCGCACATCGGCGACCCGGCCCAGCAACGGGGAGAGATAATCGCCCCACCCGACCACGGGCGGTGCCTCGGCGAGGGCCGTCAGCACGCGGTCTGCCAGCCAGTCGACCAGGCTGACGAGGAAGTGGCCGGACCCCATAGCCGGATCGCATACCTTGAGGTTCAACAGGGCGGATGCCGGGTCAGACGCAGCCAGGTCGGCGAGGCGTTCCGAGACGGGGCGATGATCCACGTTCAGGCGCTCGGCCTCTTGCTCGAAGCGCTGGAAGCGGTCCGAGATCGCGGGCCCGAGGGCGCGTTCGATGATCAGGCCGACAAGGGCCTCCGGCGTGTAGTAGCTTCCGCTGTCATGGCGCTCGCCGTCGTCGCGGTCGATGGTGACCACCCCCGCTGCGTCGGCTCGGAGGCCGTATTCCAGGATCCGCTCATAGATGGACCCGAGCTGCTGCACGGAGAGGTCGCGGTAGTTCACGTATTTCGGCCCGCGGTCGCCGTCGACATGGGAGAGGGCGAAGACGATGCGTGCGATGACGGCGTCAGGCAGTTCGACGCGTTCGAGTATCTGGGCCGCCGAGGCCTCGAACAGGCCGCCATTGTAGGGCGGGATGCCAAGACCGTCGTCGCCGTGCGCGATTGCGGCGAAGATGCTGCGCAGACGGGCCCAGTAGATGGCCAGGCGAGGCGATGGCGTGCGCCGCGCCGCGTGCGCCTCGGCCACCTCGCGGCGGATGCGGGTGAGGCAATATTCGGCATAGGGGCCGCGTTCGTCTGGCAGCAGGTCTCGATCTTCGGCATACAGCACGAACAGCAGGCGGTACAGCAGGATCAGTGCGCCTTGCCGAATTTCCTCGAGCCAAGTCTTGTCGGGGGTCGCGGGCCGGTTCCGATCATGCTGTGCAAGTGCTGCTGCCAGCACGGGGAACACCTCCTCGAACACGACACGGGACAGGTCGCGGGCGACCTTCTCCTCCCACCGCCGGCCTTGTTCCAACGCCATCTGGTGGAAGGTGCGGCCGTGTTCCGAAGGGAGGAATGCCTGGCGGCCGAACAGCACCAGGAAGAGTCGCAACGCATGCTCCGCCTCGATCCCCCGCGGGTCGAGCAGGTCCGCCTCGCAACCAGGCAGATTGAAGATTTTGCCGAGGTCGATCTCGAGAAAGTCTTCGGAGATGGACAGCGCACCCTGCCAATAGAGTCGCCAGACCCGCCCGTTGGTTAGTATTCCCCATCGGAGCGCGCCGCCGGTGACGTCGTCGGCCCGGCGCAGATAGCGAAGGATCTGCGTGGAGGGCACGTCGGCCTCGCCCTTCTGCTTGCCGCGCGCGTCGGCGGGTCGGTCGAGCGGGCGGTTCCAGCGCTTGCTTTCGACCAGGCAGAGCCCGTGCTGGAAACGCCGCCAGGGCTGTTCTGGGCGAGCCCGCTCCAGAGCTGCGGCATCCGCAAACAGCAGGGCGTCGGGAACATCGGACCGGCCAGCCTTCGACTGGTTCTGCTGCGGCAACCAGTCGGGCCAGCCGAGGACCCGTTCCAGAACGGGGAAGACGATCTCCTTTTCGGTTTCGGCCTCGTTCGGATTGCGCAAGCGTATGATCGGGGTGAGCAAAGCCTCCAGCTGGCTTTTCGCCGCGGCCACGTTATCTGCCGACAAGGCTAGCCATGCTGGTTCTCCGCACACGCCCTCAAGCAGAAAGTCGCGGGTGAAGAGACCGCCTTGAATCATCGACGCCCGGACTGGCCCAAGCTCGACCTGCGGAAACAGACATGGTCGAGGAGGTTTGACTCTGGTCGATGTCGGCGCATGCCGCATCTTAGCATAGCAGGAGAGCAGCCTTCCCGTGCTTGATAGAAGCTGGCATTGCGCCTCGATCCCCATCCGGGCCAGCGTCTGGCAACCCGGTGGACGCGGCCGTTTCGCTGTTCACAGCGTCGGGTCTGGCGCGTATCAGAAGCGATCGAGATCAACCAGGAGTCGCAATGGCCCGCAAAGCAAAGCCTGCCCCCGTTGGCGTGGAGAAGCCGAAGCGCGGTGCGAGGTCGCCGAATGTCGAGAGGGTAATGCCGATCGCTGGTGCACGTCGGGGACGAAAGCCCAAGGTGCAGGATTTGGCGGATGATCCCGCATCGGTCGCTGAAGCTGTCCAGCCAACGCCGGCGCCGGTGGATACCCCGGCCATCGAGGAGCCCCCCAAAGCCCGCCGTGGCCGCAAGCCCAAGCAGGTCGAGGCCAGCGATCCGGCACTGCCGGACGTGGATACGACCATCCCGAACGAGGACGTGGCCGACATTCCTCCGATGACGGCATCCGAGACACCGAAGCCGCGGCGAGGCCGCAGGCCGAAAGAGGCGCCCACGTCCGCGCCGATGCAGACAGACCACGAGAGTGAAACGACGGCACACGCAAGCACGATGACCACCCCAGAACAACCGAGTGCCGAGGCGTTGGCTCCCGACAGCGCAGCCCCGCAGGCCTCCGCGGCCCATTGGGATCGGGCTGCTGATCACGTCACGTTCGACTGGCTCGCGATCGAGCAGACCGCCGCTGAGGATGGGCCGAACCAGGCCATGGCGAAGCTGCTCCTCGCCGCTCGGGCGGAAGGGGCCAATTCACGCTGGCCGTTCTGAGGCACAAGCTCCACCGCTCCTTGGTTGAGGTGCGGTGGCGACCGCATCTTGCGGACAACGGCCGGTGAACCAGACACTCGAACGCTCTCGCGTGAAGGCCCGCATCCGGGCCTTGGCCGAGAAGACCACCTCCAACGGCTGCACGGAGGCGGAAGCGCTATCGGCGGCCGAGATGGTCGGCCGCCTGCTCGAGCGTTACGCACTGACGATGGAGCAGGTCGACCTCCGCAAGACGCCCTGCGTGCAGCTGGAGGTGTTCGCCGGCAGGCAGCGAAGGCGTCCGATCGACGGCTGCGTCGTCGCCGTGCCCGCTTCTGCGATTGCAAGGTCTGGCTTAATCGTGGCGAGCTGGGTGTCTGCTACATGTTCTTTGGCCTTGAGACCGATGCTATGCTCGCGCGGTGCTTGTTCGGCGTGATCGGCATGGCGCTGCAGGCGGAGGTTGCCAGGTCGAAGCGGGCCAACCCTCGCCTGCGAGATGTCCGGCTGCGGCGGGCATCGGCCAGTTTCCAGCATGGCATGGCGGCGCGCATCTCCTCCCGGCTTGCGACCATGCACGCCGATCGAGAGACGGCAGTGGCCGCCCAACGATCGACCGGTAGCGAGCTGATCCTTGCCAAGCACCAACTGGTCGAGGCGGCGTTCCGGGCCACCCAGGCGCGGCTGGTCTCCACACGCCGACCGGCCGCGGCGCGTTGTCCGGTCGGCTTACCAGGCCGGCATGCTGGCGGGCGACACGGTCAACCTGAACCGGCCGCTCACCGGCGAGGGTCGGCCAATGCTGCCATGAGGTCCGGCCGCGATTATCAGCGTGCCCGGGTCTACGCCTGGGAAGACCGCGTCGTCGCGCCATGCAATCGCGGCAGCGTGCTCTACGCCGCCGCCCAAGGCATGGTCGACGCGATCTGGGCCGATCTCGGCCTGCGCTTTCCGCCCAAGGTCGAGCGGCTGCCGGGGCAGGCGCGCCGGCTGGAGGTGGACGCCTCGCGGCTACGGCTGAGATTGCCCGGGGCGGTGCCGTCCTGGCTGTTGCTGCACGAGCTGGCCCACTCGCTCAGCAGTTCGCATGTTGGCACCTCCGACGGGCACGGGCCCGAGTTCATGGGCCTCTACATCCAGCTCTTGGTTCGGTACATGCGGTTCCCCGAGGCCGAGTTGCGGCAATTTGCGGCGGCGGATGGCATCGACGTGTCTCTGAATGCCCAGCCGATGTTCTCCGACACGGCGACTAGGTTATTGCCCTCGAATACGCGCGAATGCAGAGTTACCGCGATCCCGCGATCAATTCTGGGGAACATCGCTTCACCCGCAATCGATGCCGCACCCTTACCGGTGGTCAAGGCGCTGTGGGGTGGCAAGCTACCAGTGTTCGACAGCCTGGACGCCATGAACGAGATGATGGGCGTGCTGGTGATGGGGCTCTGGAACCAACTGACGCGGCATCAGGAGCGATCGGCGCCGTTTCGGCTGCTGCGGATGGAGGTGCCACCGACGCGAGACGGCTTGGCGAGGCTTGCGAGGGTGCGTCAAGACGAGGTGCAAGGCTTTGTCGACGGGCTGTTCGGCGACCAGCAGCACCTTAAATTGCCGGAGCGGGCGCACCAGGCATTCGAAATCCTGGCAGAACTCCGCGGATCGCTCGAAGCTGCCCGCGAGCTTGCTGAAGAGCCGGCCAAGCCGGCAGTGCCCGCCGATATTGCGATCACTCTCAGTCATTTTCGTCAGCTGACCAAGATCATCGAACACGAGAATGCACGAGGCCCTGCTGTCCTGCACCCGAGCGCGACGCCAGTTCCTGGACACCCTGCCCGCAACCCGCCCCGTCGTGCACTGACCCTCATGACGTGGCAGATCGGAAGGAGCAAAGCCTCCGAACAAGCCCAACGCGCGGCCGGCAGCGCTCTCCCAGACGCGCCGTCCTCGTCCGCCGCGGTTCGCACGCAACTTGCAAAGCTTACAGACCGGAGCCCAACCCGCTCGATCGTGCTATGCCCCGTGCATGATCAAGCCCGACACTGACATGCGCGCCGGGTTCACGCCGGCCGAGCGGGAGTACATCCGCCGTGAGCTCGACATGTTCTTCTCGACCCTGCCGAGCGTCGCCGAGGGCTTTCATCTCAGGATTTGGCGGGGCGGCCCGCTGGCCGGTCAGCCGAAAGTCCCCGCAGTTGCCCAGGACATGGTTGCGCGAGGGCTAATGCGCCTCGACGCGGTTCTGCGGCCGCCGCGCGTGTTGTTCACCGAGGCCGGGCTGGTGGCGTTGCGGACCATGATGGCCGACGCCCGCCTGGCCAACCCGGCCAAGTTCGCCCATGTCCGCCAGGAACTCGGCATGGACGGGGGCCAGGCGGAACACTAGGTTCGGCACATGGACCTGACCGCACCCGAGTCGCAACCGTCTCCGTTGCACCCGTCCCCGCCGCTCCCCTCCCCTCGCCTCCCCTGGGACATTCACTCGGCGCTGACCGAAGAGCGGCTTCGCCTCTGCGCGCGGTTGCTGGCGAATGCCCGGCGGGACGCGCTGGCGCTGGCCGCCTACGAGATGGGCGACGACGCCTGGTCGGTGGGTTGCCGCGCCTACGCCTTTGGGCGGCAGCGGCTGAAGCGGGTGGCCGCGTCCGGCACCCATGCCTGGCTGCAAGTGATGGATGACAGCCACCACTTCGTGTTCCTGATCGACCGGGTCCCGGTCCGCTTCTATCGCGGTCTGGCGGAGGAGCCGACGACCCGCACGCGGCGCCGGCACGAGGCGGAGGCGCAGCAACTCGGGCTGGCGCTCGGCGGCGACGCGCTGGACGGGCTGCTGTTCCGCCTGGCGGTCGAGACCAATGTCGCTGGCGGTGTCGAGCGTGTGGTGTTCCTCGCCCTCCGTGGCGAGGAGGGGCACGCCGAGTGCGCCTGGCCGATCCCGCTGGAGTTGCCGGCGGTGCAAGGCAAAGCCGGCGTGCAGCTGCGACTCCTCGCCGATGACGGATATGAAGGTCCGTCCGGGACTCGCCTGGGTGTCGGCACGTCCAAGCTTCGAGGCGTGCCGGTCCGGCGCCGATCCTTGGCGTCCTGACGCTCAGCCCAAGCCGACTTCAGAGTGTCAGTCTTGCGGGCAAGAGCTTGCCATGATCGGTGCTCAACCTCATTCAAGGATTCGACTATGGCCAAGGAAGCAGCCGTCACCAGCAAAGATGCGGCACCGGCACTCAAGCCAGCAACAGCCACAGCGCGCGCCAAGGCCGGTCCGGCCGCGAAGTCGGCGGTCGCCACCAAGGTAACCGACAAGTCGGCAGCCAAGCCGCCGGTTCCGACACCCGCCAAGCCGACGCCCGCGACGACGGTGACGCTGAAGCATCTGTCCTCCACCTTGGCCGAGAAGCACGACCTGCCGAAGAAGCAGGCCGACACCCTGCTGGCCGACGTGTTCGGCCTGGTGGTGGATCACCTCAAGGCAGGCGAGCGGGTCAGGATCGGCGGCCTCGGCAGCATCGAGGTGAAGGACCGCCCGGCGCGCATGGGCCGAAACCCCGCCACCGGAGCGCCCGTCCAGATCGCAGCCAGCCGCAAGGTCGCCTTCCGCGCCGCAAAGGAGTTGAAAGCCGCAGTCTGACGGCTACGGCGCCGCTCGTGGGTCGTGAAGATCAGGAAGGCTAGAGCGGGTCCTCCTCCAGGATATCGGCGGGGCCGAACTCCTTTGTGGATCTCGCACGCGACCAGCCAGCGACGTGCAAGGCCTCGCTGGTGGCGGCGAGCCGGTCGGCCCGCTTGGCGATACCGGTCACAGGCTGCGATCAGCGTGTCGTGGATGCCGCCGGCCTGTCCGCAGGATCTAATCCCGATCAACGGCGCCGCATGCATCCCGATGGAGGCGCATTTCGAACTGCATTGAACTACAACCGGTAGATCCGTACCGCGGTATCGTGGAAAAGCGCGAGCCGTTCGGCGGCCGAGAGCGGTGCGGTGATCGACCGGAACGCATCGAAGATCGCGGCGTAGCTGCCGGTGACGGACTACACCATACCGAGCCGCTCATAGACGGCTCGTACGATCACGCCGAAATCCGCGCTCGTCTTCATCGCCATCGTGCGGGGCTGCGGCAAGTCAATCTCGAGGAAATCTGCCATCCGCGCCGGCCCGGCCGTCAGCACGGCGCAGTGCGTGCCCAGGAACACCGCCTCCTGCACGCTATGGGTCACGAACAAGATCGTGGTCCCGCTTTCCTGCCAGATACGCAGGAGTTCCAGGTTGATCCGGTCCCGCGTGAGGGCATCGAGCGCGCCGAACGGCTCGTCCATCAGCAACAGGGCCGGCTCATGCACCAACGCTCGAGCGATCGCAACGCGCTGTTGCATGCCGCCGGACAGCTCCTGCGGGTATCTATGTTCGGCGCCAGCTAGGCCTACCAGCGTCAGCAGATGCGCAGCCCGCTCCCGCGCCGGGCCCATCGGCAGATGCAGGATTTCTGCAGGCAGCAGGACGTTGTCGAGGATCGTGCGCCAGCGAAGCAGCCGCGCCTGCTGGAACACCATGCCGACGCGCAAGCCACCCGGCGGCAGTGTCACGGTGCCGCCATCGGCCTTGTGCAGATCGGCCAGGATCTTCAGCACCGTTGTCTTACCGCAGCCGGAAGGGCCGACCAGCGCCACCAGATCCCCCAGGAACACGTCCATGCTCACGTCGGACACCGCCACATGGCGCTGCCCGCGCGCCTTATACACCTTGCTTACGTTCCGGAGGCTGATCAGCGGTGCGCGCATTCAGCCGAGCCAGCGTTCGAGGTTTGCGGCCACGAACGTGTCATCGCTGAGGTCCGCATGGTCGCGGCACACACGGTCGATCGCGGCGGACTGGCCAGGGCTGAGTCCTTCGGCCGGGTCGAGGCACCAGATCCCCTCCAATAGCCCCTGCCGGCGCAGCACCTCGTGGCAGCCGGCAATGCAGCCATGGAAATCGTTTGCGACATCGAAGAACGCCCCATTGCAATCCGTAACCCGGCTATCGAGCGCCAACAGCTCGGCATCCACGGCCGGCAGAGCGGCGTGGCACCGGGCCAGCAAGGCAACCGCTTGTTGGGTCCAGACCGACCAGTGGCCCAGCAGCCCACCGCGGAAGCGCAGCGTCACGGGCTGGCCCTCCCGCATCACCGTCAATGGCGTGACCAGGTCCAGCACGATGTGGTCGTCATTGCCGGTATAGAGCGTGATCCGCTCCTCCGCCCCAGCCGCCACAACGCCGCGCACCACATCCAGCGTGCGATACCGGTTGAACGGCGCAGCCTTGATGGCGATCACGTTGTCGATCGCAGCGAAGCGGGTCCAGAACGCGGCATCCAGGTGCAACCCGCCCACCGCGGGCTGCAGATAGAAGCCGACCACGGGCATCTCCGCCGCCACCGCCATGCAGTGTGCAATCAGCGTATCGGCATCGGCATCCCCCAGCGCGGCCAGGCTGAGAAGGCCCGCGTGGTAGCCCAATCGCACCGCCAACCGCGCCTCCGCCACCGCCTGCTGCGTCTGGCCCGCCAGCCCGGCGATCATTACTGGATTGCGATCCGTCCATGCTGCCGCGTCCTGCATGGCGGCCGCCAGGACGGGCTCATACAGGCCGACATCGCGGATCACGAACTGCGTTGTGTGCACCCCCACCGCGAGCCCGCCCGCACCGGCATCCAGGTAATAACGCGTCAGAGCGCGCTGCCGCCGTCGGTCGAACCGCCGGGATGCGTCCAGCGCCAAGGGATGGGCCGGGATCGCAACCCCCTGGCGCAGGGCCGCCAACACGGGGAGCGGCAATTCGGTGCGGTGCATGGGGGTTCTCCGGTCAACCAAACTCAGGGCCGGCCGCGATGGGCAGCCGGGCGGCACACCCGGGCAGCGCCGCGCGGCCCAGCGCCATGCGGACGAAATCGCGCCGCATGGTGAAGCCGCGCGCCATCAGGCGGGACAGCAGGGCATGGCCGGCGTCCAGCACATCCAGCAGCACAGGGCCAAATGCGGCGTCCAGGGCCCGGTCCAGCAACCCCGCCTGCTCGGCCGGTGCTGCGGTCAGCGGCCCCAGGTGGTTGGCCCGTGCTCCCCGGCGCAGCAGGGCAAAGCCGCTGGCGCTGGTGACCGCGGCACTGCCGTCCCGCGCCAGGAAATCATGCAACAGAAACCTGCGATCCGCGCCGAAACGGTCGAACCCGGAATTAATCGCCGTCGCGGGCGCTGCCTGCCCACCCCCCTGCCCGGCCCAGCGCTGCACGCCGCCCAGCGTCCGGAAGCCAAGCCGCGCATACACAGGCGCGCCTGCTGGCGTCGCATCCAGCAGCATGGCACTCCCGGCCGCCCGATGGTGGGCCACGCACGCCGCCACCAGGCCGGTCGCCACGCCGCGGCCGCGGCAGGCCGGGGTGACCAGCACCATCGAGACCCAGCCGAACGCGCCATACGGCAACGCCGCCGCCGTGCCGATCAGCCGGCCCTCGGCCACGGCGCCGAACACCGTCCCGTGCCGGAAAAACACCGCCCAGTCCGCCGCAACCTGATTCCAACCGGCTTCCATCGACAGCGCCAGCGCCTGATCGATGCTGCCGCTGTCGAGCAGGACCGGGTCAATAGACACCGCTGCGGACCTCGAACTTCGTGGGCTTGTTGAGGCTGGGCCGGCCCTTCGCCACCCAGTCGGCCACCCAATCCAGCATGGGCGCCAGGCCCACGACCGGGGCACCGAACAGCGCGGTGGCGGCGCTGGCATCGTTGAGCCAGCACGTTCCGGCCTCCGCTCCCACAATCACTGGCGCCCGGCCCAACCGCTGGCCAAGCTCCCGCGCCAGGCTGCGCACCGAAAGCGTTTCTAGCCCGGTGATGTTCAGCGGGCTGGTGGGCGCGGTGCAATGGCGGAGGGACCGCAGCACCTGGGCGCAGGCGTCCCCCTGCCAGATCACGTTCACATGCCCCATCGTCACATCGGCCGGCTCGCCGTCCCACACCTTCTGCGCGATGTCATGCAGCACTCCGTAACGCAGATCGATCGCGTAATTGAGCCGGATCAGCCTGCCCGGTGTGCCGAGGCGGCGGGAGAAATACTCGAACATCCGCTCCCGCCCCAAGCAGCTCATCGCATACTCGCCCGGCGGATCGGGGGGCGTGGCTTCGGTGCTGCCTGCCGTGTTCGTGGACGCGAACGGGTACACGCAGCCGGTCGAGAACGCGACGATGCGGGATTGAGCAAAGGCTTGGGCCACCAGCGCCGGCATGTGCACGTTCATGGCCCAGGTGAGCGCCGGGTCTCCGCTGGCGCCGAATTTGTGCCCGGCCATGAAAATCACATTGCGCATCCGCGGCAGTCTATTCAGCGCATCTTGATCCAGCAGGTCGCAGGCGATCGTCTCGATCCCGTCCCGCTCCAGCCCGGCGCGGAGCGAGGGATCGCTGAACCGCGCCACCGCGACAATCCGCTTGTCCGACGCCGCACGGGCCAGCCGCGCGAGGCTCGGGCCCATTTTCCCGCCCACGCCAAGGACGAGGATATCTCCATCGACCTCGCGCAGGTCATCGATCAGCGCCTGGGTGGGGTGACTAAAAAGGGCATTCAGCGCGTCCTCGGACTCGATCGTTGCAGGTAGGGTATTATTCGTGAGTAGCATGGGATCCCTCATGACGCGGAGCCGGGCGGCAGGCACAGCCGCTCCAGGCCCAAGCAGATGGCATAAAGCGCCACGCCCAAGCCCGTCAGCAGCACGACGGCCATCAGCATGGCGGGTGTGTCGAGATTGCTCTGCACCTGGATCATGAGGTAGCCGAGGCCCCGCTCGGACGCGATGAACTCCCCTACCACCGACCCGGCCACCGCCAGGATCGCGGCAACCTTCATGCCGGAGAACACGTAAGGTAGCGCGCCCGGCAGCTGGATCTTGGTGAACAGCTGCCAGCGCGAGCCCTTCAGCGCATGCACCAGGTCCAGCAGATCGGGCTCCACCTCCTGCAGGCCGCGCGCGGTGTTGAGCAGCACCGGGAACAGGCACAGGGTGAAGGTGATCAGCACGTTGCAGACGATGCCGTAGCCGATCCACACGATCACCAGCGGGCCGAGCGCCACCTTCGGGATCATGTTCAGCGTGACGAACAGTGGGAACAGCACGATCGTGAGCCAGCGGGACCAGGAGAACGCGAGCGCCAGCCCCACGCCGCCCGCGACCGCCAGCGCGAAGCCGCCAAAGATCTCGATCGCGGTTACCGCCGTGTTCGACAGCCACGCATAGGACGGGGTGCCGAGCGTGCCGAGCATCGCCACGGGCGAGGGCATGATGAAGGCGGGGATGCGGAACCCCATCACCAGCCCCTGCCACAGCAGGAGCAGCCCGAGATGCACCGCCACGACCAATACGCGGTTGGGCCATCGCCGGACTGGGATGGGGGCGGCCGTATCGCTCATGGCTGGATCGCGCCGCGCACGAAGGCGATCACGTGCGCCCGCCGCGCCGCCACCTGCCGTGGCTTGGTAAAATCCTGGCCGAAGATGCCCGACAACGTGCGCGCGTTGGAGAAGTAGAAATAGCCCAGCGCCGCAATGGAAATATAGAGCTGGACCGGGTCGATCCCCGGGCGGATGCACCCAGTTGTGACCCCCTCGTCGAGCGCCGCTCCGATTGACGCCACCAGCGGCGAGTGCAAGGCGCCCATGCCCCGCGATTGCCGCACATGCAGGCCGCCATGCCCGTTCTCGTCATTCAGCAGCGCGATGAAATCGGGCGTGCGGGCGAGGTAGTCGAACGAGAAACCGGCGAGACGCAGCAGCGCCGCATCGGGCGGGAGCCCGCTTACGGAAAGGTCCTGCTCGAACGCCCGCAGCTCGGCATACACGCTCTCCAGCACGGCCTGGTACAGGCCGTCCTTGCTGCCGAAGTGGTGATACAGCAGCTGTTTGCTAACGCCCGCGTCCGCTGTGATGGCCGCCACCCGCGCCCCGGCAAGACCGGAGCGGGCAAAGGCGGCGCGGCCGGCACGCAGCAGGGCTGCGCGGGACGCCTCCGCATCCCACCGACCCGCCGTCCTCTCATCCACCTCAGCCCGCGTCTGCAAAATCAACCATCCGTTTGGTTTAGTGTTGACCGACCCCGTCGCGCTGTCTAGCGTTTTCTCCGAGTAACGAAGGGAACAGAATATGCGGATGGTCTTGGCGGCGGCGGTGCTTCTCGGGTCATTCACGGTCGCCCGGGCCGAAGAAAGCGTCCGCCTGATCCTGAATTACGTCCCCACGGCCGACCATGCGCCCTACTTCTATGCCAAGACGCAGGGCTGGTACGCGAGGGCCGGCCTCGACGTCGGGATCGAGACGGGCAAGGGCTCGGCCTATTCCGCGCAGGCGGTCGGGTCCGGCGCCGCTGCGTTCGGCATCGCCGATCTGCCAACGGCCATGGTGGCGCGCGGCAAGGGCGCGGACCTGGTCGCGATCATGAACGTCTACGCGAACTCGCCCCAAGGATTCTATTGGCTGAAAAGCTCGGGGATCGGCGGTCCGGCGGACTTCGCCGGGCGCAGCATCGGCAACCCGCCGGGGGATGCGGCGCGGGTCATGTGGCCCGCCTTCGCCAAGGCCGCCCGGCTGGATCCAGCATCCGTCCGCTTCGTGAACATCATCCCGTCCGCGAAAATCGGCTCGCTCCGTAGCCACGCCGTGGACATCATCACGGATTTCTACAACGAGCATGACCTCAAGGTGCGGACGTTCGGCGACGACCTTGGCTTCCAGTCCTGGAGCGGGCTCGGGATCAACCTGTATGGTAATTCCATCCTCACCAACCGCGCCTATTTCGCGGCGCATCCGGAGACGGCCCGGGCGTTCGTACAGGTCTCGCAACGCGCCTTCGCCGCATGCGTGGCGCAGCGGGACCCTTGCCTCGATGCGCTCATGGCCGCTGCCAGCGGGCTGGACCGCACGGTGCAGGCGGAGCAGTGGGAACGAATCAAGGAGCTGATGCAGTCCCCGGCCGGGCAGAGCGTGGCATTGGGCGCCTTCGATTTAGCCCGGGTGGGCGCGGATGTTGAGCTGGTGCGAACCTATATCGGCCTGGACGCGCCATTCACCCCGGCGGACATCGCCACCAACGCCCTGCTTGATCCCGCCATCAAGCTGCGCGCGCCGTAGTCCGTCTCCGCTACGCATCGGTGACCCGCTCTCCACTTGTGGGCGCACCCTAGCTAGGCGCTGTTGCATGGACCAGGGGTGCGGGCGCAGTTACCCCGGTCCCCGGTCGGGGGTCAGGCGATGCGGACGGAGATCGGGCGTCCCAGTTCCAGCATACGGTTGAGGGCATGGACGGCGACGTCCACCTCGGTCGCCCGGCGCCCGTCTGTGCGCGAGCGCAGGCCGTCACCGATCACCTGCTTGAACCTGCCGATTGCCGCCTCGGCTCGGGCCCGCTTCGTGTACCCGGAGGCTTTCTGCCAGACGGCGCGTCCGTGCTCGGCGATGAACTGAAGATGGCGGTCGCGTTGCGTGGGGGCGGTCTCGGCCGCTTCGCTCGGCACGGCCGTGGAGCGCGGCGGCACGATGATCGCGGCTTCCGGATGACGCTCGGCGACTGCGGCGGAAGCACCCTCTTGATCGTATGCGCCATCGGCGGTGAAGGAGGCCACGGGTCCCACGACCTGGTCGAGCAAGGTGCCGGTCTGGGCACCGTCGTGCATCTCCTTGCTGGTCAGCGTCGCCGCGACGATCTGCCCGGTGTCAGCATCCAGGCCGATATGCAGCTTCCGCCAAGTCCGGCGGGTCTTGGTTCCGTGCTTCTCGATCAGCCACTCGCCGGCACCGCAGAGTTTCAGGCCCGTGCTGTCCACCAAAAGGTGGAGGGGCTCGCCGTCACGCCACGACCGCGGTCGTGGCACCTCCAGCGTCTTGGCCCGGCGGCTCAGCGTGGAGTGGTCCGGGACGGCCAGAGTGAGCCCGACGGGAGGCTTGCGGTCAGTCGGTATAGTTTTATGATCGTGCCCCGAGCCGTGGTGTAGCGAGCTATGCCGGAACTTGGGTGACGCCGTGATCAGGCGGCATGTTGTGCTGGCGTGTCGGTGACCTCGACGCCGTCGCGGAATGTGACGCCGTGGACGACCTTGGGCAACTGGTTCTCACCCTTCAGCCGATGCCAGGTCTTGGCGGCGGCCATGACCAGCTTGAACACCATGAGCCGGGCGGTGTCCTGTGACAGCGCGCCTTTGGTGCGCACCGTGCGATGCCTGACGGTGGCGAACACGCTCTCGATCGGGTTGGACGTGCGTAGATGGTCCCAGTGCTCGGCCGGGAAGTCGTAGAAGGTCAGCAGGGCATCCCGGTCCTTCACCAAGCATGTGACGGCCTTCTCGTATTTGGCGCCATACTTCTTCGCGAAGGTGGCGATCGCCATCTCGGCCGTCGCCCGGTCCGGCGCCTGCCAGACCTCGCGCAGGTCATGCTTCGCTGCGGGCTGGACCGACTGATACCACGTCCCGGTAAGGCGGACTCGGGCGGGGGATTCCCGAATCGGCTGAGTTCGGATTCAAGGAAGGCGAACAGGGGAGTTCGCCATGGCCGCCATCCCGCTCCGATCTGATTTCGAGGCGCAT
>JAABUK010006637.1_pt1 | contig 17160 bp, 15 predicted proteins | sample 5559141 | NCBI WGS metagenome assembly JAABUK01 (sample SAMN10711869, study PRJNA513367) | rock metagenome | isolation source: Antarctica rocks | place: Antarctica: Victoria Land, Pudding Butte nord | collected 2016-01-03 | reverse complement strand
CGGAGACATAGGCCGCGTAGTCCTCGGGTCGGCCATCGTTCGCGGGCGGTGTCATCCACACCTTGACTCACGTCGCGCCGTGACCGGTCAACCGCTATCTTCCGCGCACTACCTGGGCTGTTACAACGCACCATCAATGGCAGACGTGTCTGAGACGTGCGGCAAAGGTGCCAGGTCCGACGCCAGCAAGCTAGCGCCGGCGCCGCGTCCAAGCAGTTCTTCATCATCCGTTTAGGATAAAACGATACGATTAGCCCCGCAGAGCAACATGAACTGGCCCTTCAAGTTGCCGGACGCGAATGCACGAGAGGTCGAAGCGGGAGAGCCTTGCTAGGTCCATCCTCCCGCAAAACGTCCAGCCGGAACGACACGCAGTTGTCGCAAATTTCGTCCTGAATGAGGGAGAGACGCTGAAAAAAGAAGTGAACGGCACTAATTTTACATTTTATGTTGCAAATTGCTAACGTTCCGGATACCAAGTCTGAGGGGTCGGTAGCTGGCCTCATTGCGGAGGATTTATTCATGGAAATCAGCACCAGTGTTCTTGAGTCCGGTTCGTTTCGCGTCGCGGCCGCCTCCCGCCCGAAGCGTTTCATCCTGCGGGGCGAGTGGGACGTGCTAGTCCCGATTGCGACGGTGTGTGCCATCCTTGGTGCGCTGGAAGCGGTCGTCATGATGGTGTGCAACCTCGACCCTCTTCTAATATTTGCGGGGTGACGTGGGCCTGCTTGAAAGATTGCAACGCTCCGCGTCAAGCGCTGGACAGCACGGGGCTGTACGCAATCAGTGCGGACGGGCGGCGCGTCCGTGCTTCGGTCGGACGCCCTCCGGCGGCTGGCGGCTCCTGAAGGTGGCACGATTTCCAGGCCTAGCTGGCATTGTCCTCCTTGCCGCTTGGAAGGTGGATCAAGGTTTGCTGAACACGGAGCTCTGTCCGGGCTTACGCGACCTTGACCACCTCTTTTCGTCCGTCCCGCTCGATCCCGCCTAATGCTGCAGCAAGCCCCAGCGCGGCACCGCAGGTTCGGCAGCCGCCCACCGCCAACGGCCGCCATCCCGGCATATGGATGTCGTGAAGGGCACAGTGGTTCCGTCATCTTCGACGGTGAACAGCACCTCCCGGCAGGTCGCCAGCAGTGTGCTAACCTCGCGGACGGCGGCCAGAGTGCCCTGGGCGTTGCCGAACGGGATGGTGTGCCGGATGCGCCAGGGCCGCAGCTCGTTCAGCGGCGCCGTGCCCGCGGCGTCGGCGATGGCGTCCTGCTCGCTGCCGTGCCGCCGCCGGGTGACCCACTTGCCAAGCTCGTCCACCCCGGCGCGCACGCCGACTCCCACGGCAAAGCCGATGGCCGGGTTGGCCGTCGCCGCCCCTGCGCCGCCGCCCGCCGCCAGCCCGGCCACATCCGACGCGAACGTGCATCCGGTCAGCAGCAGCGCCAGCCCGGCAGCCCAGCAGCCCCTCATCGGGCCGGGGCCGTCATTGCAGCCCGCCCCAACGTGCGACGGCCGGCTCTGCCGAGGCCCAGCGCCAGGCCTCGCCGTCCCTGCACACGGTTGCCGTGTAGAAGCTGCGCTCGGGTCCGGCGCGGGTCGCCTTCTCCACCGAGAACACGATCTCCTTGCATCGGAATGCCCCGGCGCCGAAGGCGCGGCTGACGACGACCTGGCCCGCGGCGTCCGGCTCCAGCGGCAGGCTGTGGTTGACCTGCCAGGGGGCGACCGTGCCGGGATCGAGTGGCCCGGCCGCGGCGGCGATTGCATCCTGCTCGGTGCGGTGAACGCGACGGGCGGTGTATCTCACGCCTTCCGCAGCAAGCGACCGCACGCCCAGGCCGATGGCGGCGGCGGCGGCGGCGCTGCGGGTGACCGAGGTGGCAGCCGCCGCACCGGCGATGCCAGCCACGTCCGCCGACCCTTCCGATAGGAGGGAGCTGCAGCCGGGCAGCGCCAGTAAGCCGATCAGCACCCCAATGCGAGCCATCCACCCATCCCTTGTCATGCCGCTTTGCACCAAGATTGGGCCATTCCGTCAACCGCGGGCTTACCTTGCGCCGCGTCATTCCGAGTGCTGGCGTCAGGGGCGCCGCCGTGGTTTGCTCCGCTGACAAGACGGAGGACCCGAGATGAAACGCCGCACCCTGCTGGCCGCGCCGGCGCTCCTGGCCCTGCCGAACGTGGCCCGTGCCCAAGATGCGCGCACGCTGCGCTTCATCCCGCAGGCTGACCTGACGGTGCTCGATCCCATGTGGACCACGGCCTACGTGACCCGCAACCACGCCTTCATGGTCTATGACACGCTGTTCGGGCAGGACAGCCAGTATCGCCCCTCGCCGCAGATGCTGGAGTCGTTCACGACGGAGAACGACGGCAAGACCTGGACCCTGACCCTGCGACCCGGCCTCCTGTTCCACGATGGGGAGCCGGTGCGCGCCCGTGACTGCGTCGCCAGCCTGCAGCGCTGGGGCAAGCGGGACGCCTTCGGCGGGGCCTTGATGGCGCGGACCGACGAGCTGTCGGCCAAGGACGACCGTACCCTGGTGTTCCGCCTGAAAACGCCGTTCGCTCTGTTGCCCAATGCGCTGGCCAAGACGCCGCTGTATATGCCCGCGATCATGCCGGAGCGGATCGCCAAGACCGATCCGTTCACGCAGGTCACGGACATGACCGGCAGCGGCCCCTACCGCTTCAAGGCCGATGAGCGCGTGCCCGGCGCCCGGGTCGTTTACGAGCGCTTCGCCGGCTACAAGCCGCGCGAGGGCGGCAAGACCGATTGGACCAGCGGGCCGAAGGTGGTGAACTTCGACCGGGTGGTGTGGACCACCATCCCCGACCCGACCACCGCCGCCCAGGCGCTGATCAACAACGAGCAGGACTGGTGGGACTACGCCACCGCCGACCTGATGCCGCTGCTTTCGCGCACGCGCGGCGTGAAGGTCGTCGTGCAGGAGCCGTCAGGACAAATCCCGATCCTGCGCTTCAACCACCTGCAGCCGCCGTTCAACAACCCAGGCATACGCCGTGCCCTGCTGGGCGCCGTCAGCCAGGAGGACATAGTGACGGCGGTCGTCGGCACCGACCCCAAGATGTCCCGCACCGGGGTCGGCTTCTTCTGTCCCGACACGCCGATGGCAAGCGACGTCGGCATGGAAGCGCTGACCAGTCCACGCGACATGGATAGGGTGAAGCGCGACCTGAAGGCCGCCGGCTACAACGGCGAGCGCGTGGTGCTGATGGCCGCGACCGACTTCCCAGTGCTGAAGGCAATGGCGGACGTGGCTGCGGACATGATGAAGCGCGCCGGGATGAACGTGGATTACATCAGCACGGACTGGGGCAGCGTCGTCACCCGCCGGGCCAAGAAGGACCCGGTGGAGCAGGGGGGCTGGAGCGCCTTCTGCACGGCCTGGGCCGGCACGGATCACTTGGACCCTTCCGGACACCTGTCGCTGCGCTGCAACGGCGAGCAGGCGTGGATCGGCTGGCCGAATGACATCGAGATCGAGCACCTGCGCGACCAATGGTTCGACGCCCCGGACGTGAAGGCGCAGGCCGCTATCTGCGCCGACATCCAGAAGGAAGCGTTCAAGTCGGTGCCCTACATCCCGATGGGGCAATATCTGCAGCCGACGGCCTACCGCACCAGCCTTGAAGGGGTGCTGAACGGCTTCGCGTTGTTCTGGAACGTCAAGCGCGCGTGATCGGGCGAGCATGATCGGGCGCCGGGCGGCGCTGGCTGGGGCAGGGGCCGTCGCAACCGGCGCGCCCCTGGCCAGGCCGGCGCTGGCCCAGCGGGCGCGAGTGCTGCGCATGGTGCCGCAGGCCAACCTGGGATCGCTCGATCCCGTATGGTCCACGGCCAACGTCACCCGCAACCACGGCTACATGATCTACGACACGCTGTATGGCCTGACGGCGGGGCTGGAGGCGACGGCGCAGATGGCGGCGGGGCACTTGGTCGAGGAGGACGGGCGCCGGGTCACGATCACCTTGCGCGATGGGCTGCTGTTCCACGACGGGGAGCCGGTCCGCGCCGTGGACGCGGTGGCCAGCCTGCGCCGCTGGATGGCGCGCAACCCGTTCGGCCAGAAGCTGGCATCGGCGGTGGACGAGCTGACCGCAGACGGGGACCGGCGGATCGTGTTCCGCCTGTCCCGCCCGTTCCCGCTGCTGTTCAACGCCCTGGCCGCCGTCAGCTCCCCGGCGTTCATCATGCCGGCGCGGGTGGCGCAGACCGATCCGTTCAAGCAGATGGACAGCACCGTCGGCTCCGGCCCGTTCCGCTTCAAGGCGGACGAGTTCAACGGCGGCAGCCTCGTCGTATATGAGCGCAACCCGGCTTATGTGCCCGCCGAGGGCCTGCCGAGCCTAACCGCTGGCGGCAAGGTGGCGCATTTCGGCCGGGTGGAATGGCGCATCCTTCCCGACGCCGCCACTGCGTCGGCGGCGCTGCAGCAGGGCGAGGTGGACTGGTTCGAGCAGCCGCCGCCCGAGCTGCAATCCCTGCTGCGCCGCAACCGCGGCGTGGTCGTGGAGGCGATAGACCCCTTGCCCCTGATGGGCATCCTGCGGCTGAACCACCTGCACCCGCCGTTCAACAACCGCGTCCTGCGCCGCGCCTTGCTGCCGGCAGTGGACCAATCGGACTTCATGACGGCCATCGTCGGCACCGAACCTGGCATGACCCGCGACCGCGCCGGGGTGTTCACGCCCGGCACGCCCTATGCGACGGAGGCCGGGCTGCAGCCGCTGCTGTCCCCGCGCAGCCTGGCCGACGCCCGCGCGGCGATGCGCGACGCCGGCTACACCAACCAGCCCATGCGCCTGATCGGGCCGACCGACATCCTGGCGCCCAGCGCCATGACCCAGGTGGGTGCCGACCTGTTTCGCCGTCTCGGCTTCAACATGGACCTGGCGTTGTCCGACTGGGGCACGGTCATCCAGCGCCGCGCCAACCGCGAGCCGCTGCCGGGCGGCGGCTGGTCCGCACTGCTGACCAGCTTCACCAGCTATGACTTCCTCGACCCGGCAACGCATCCGCTTGCCCGCGGCAACGGCCTGTTGGGCTGGCCGGGCTGGCCTACCATCCCTCGACTTGAAGAGCTGCGGGATGCCTGGCTCGACGCCTCCGACCCCGCCGCCCGCAAGGCCACCTGCGACGACATCCAGCGCACCGTGGTGGACGAGGTCGCCTGGGTGCCGGTGGGCGGCTACCAGAGCATGACGGCGCTGCGGCGGGACTTGGTGGGCCGGGTGAACGGGTTTGCGATTTTCTGGGGGCTGCGCCCGGCGTGAGGACGGCAAACGACTCCCTTTCCCTCCGGGAGAGGGTCGGGGTGAGGGGGTCTTGGCTGCGGATCGGGGCGCCGCCGGCCTGGCGAGAATCGGATTGTCCCAGGCAAGGACGGTGCATGCCCGCCCCCTCACCCCGACCCTCTCCCGGAGGAAGAGGGAGAAGGCGGCCCGGAACTTGCTTGTTCCGGCAGAAGCTGTTGGGCATGGTGGCGTCCACGCTGCCGGCACGGGCACGAGATTGAAGGAACAGGCATGAAGCGTCGTAATTTCCTTGGCACCGCTGCCGCGGCAACAGGCACCCTCGCGATGCCGAGCCTCGCAGGCGCGCAGAATGCCCGCGTGCTGCGCTTCGTGCCGCAGGCCAACCTCAGCAGTCTGGATGCGGTTGCCGGCACCCAGTATGTCGTCCGCAACGCCAGCCTGCTGATCTGGGACACGCTGTTCGGCGTGGACAGCAACCTCGACCCGAAGCCGCAGATGGTGGAGGGCTACGACCTCAGCCCGGATAAGCTGACCTGGACGTTCAAGCTGCGCGACGGCCTGCGCTTCCACGATGGGGAGCCGGTGCTGTCCCGCGACGTCGTCGCCAGCCTGGGCCGCTGGATGGTCCGGGACACCATGGGCCAGCGCATTAAGGCGACCCTGAACGCGATGGAGGCGGTGGATGACCGCACGGTCCGCCTGCGCCTGAGCAGGCCGTTCCCGAAGATGCTGTTCGCCCTGGGTAAAGGCAACGCGCCCACCCCCGAGATCATGCCGGAGCGGATCGCTAAGACCGACCCATTCCAGCTCATCACCGAATACGTCGGCTCCGGCCCAATGGTGTTCAAGAAGGATGAGTGGGTGCCCGGCTCCAAGGCGGTGTTCGAACGCTTCGCCGGCTACAACCCGCGCGCCGAAGCCGGGGATTGGCTGTCCGGCGGCAAGCGCATGATGTTCGACCGGATCGAGTGGCTGATCCTGCCCGACGACGCCACCAAGGCCGCGGCGCTGCAGAACGGCGAGGTGGATTGGTGGGAGAACCCGATCCCCGACCTGGTGCCGCTGCTGAAGCGCAACCGCAACATCAACGTGGACATCTCGGACCCGCTGGGCAACATCGGTTCGTTCCGCATCAACCACCTGCATCCCCCGTTCAACGACGTGCGGGTGCGGCGCGCGGTGATGATGGCGCTGAACCAGGAGGACTACATGCGCGCGGTCGTCGGCGACGACGACGAGCTGTGGAAGCCGCTGCCGAGCTTCTTCACGCCGGGCACCGCGACCTGGAGCGATGCCGGCGGCGAGCTGCTGACCGGGCCGCGCAGGTATGACGAGGCGAAGAAGCTGCTGGCGGAGGCGGGTTACAAGGGCGAGCCAGTGGTGCTGTGCGTCGCGACCGACGTGCAGATCACCAAGGCGCAGGGCGACGTGACGGCCGACCTGCTGGGCAAGATCGGCATGAAGGTGGACTACCAGGCGCTGGACTGGGGCACGGTCGGCGCCCGCCGGGCCAAGAAAGACCCGCCGGGCGCCGGCGGCTGGAACATCTTCCACACCTGGCATGCCGGCGCCGACTGCATCAATCCGGCGCCCTACACCGCGCTCGACGCCGGCGGCGACAAGGCCTGGTTCGGATGGCCAAAGTCGGAGGCGGCGCAGTCCGCCATCGCCACCTGGTATGACGCCCCGGACCAGGCGGCGGAGAAGGCGGCGATGGCCGCCGTTGACACCGCCAGCATGGAGAACGTGACCTACATCCCGACTGGCTTCTTCCTGATGTATCAGGCCTGGCGCAAGAACGTCAGCGGCGTCGTCAAGGCGCCGTTCCCGGTGTTCTGGGGCGTCCAGAAAACGTGAGCCAGATCTGATGCTCGGCTTCCTGCTCCGCCGCGTGCTGGCGACCATCCCCGTGATGGCGGTCGTGGCGCTGTTCGTGTTCAGCCTGCTTTATATAGCGCCTGGCGACCCGGCCGCGATCATCGCGGGCGACCAGGCAACGCCTGCGGATGTCGAGCGCATCCGCGCCGGGCTGGGGCTGGACCGGCCGTTCCTGGTGCGCTTCGCGGAGTGGGTGTGGAATGTGCTGCGGGGGGACCTCGGCGTTTCCATCTTCAGCAACCTGCCGGTGGCAAAGCTGATCGGACAGCGGCTGGAGCCGACGTTCTCGCTGATGCTGCTTACGCTGCTGCTGGCCATCTCAGTGGCCGTGCCGATGGGCGTGCTGGCAGCCTGGTATCACGGCACCTGGATGGACCGAATTTTGATGGGTCTGGCGGTGCTGGGCTTTTCGGTGCCCGTATTCGTAGTCGGCTACCTGCTTTCCTACGTGTTCGCCTTGCAGTTGGACCTTTTTCCGGTGCAGGGCTACACGCCATTGTCGAGCGGGTTCCGGCCTTGGCTGAACAACCTGGTGCTTCCCGCGGTCGCGTTGGCGGGCGTCTACATCGCGCTGATCGCCCGCATTACCCGGGCGACAATGCTTGAGGTGCTGAGTCAAGACTACATCCGTACCGCCAAGGCGAAGGGCGTCAGCAACCGCACGGTCCTGTTCCTCCACGCGCTAAAGAATGCCGCCGTGCCCGTAGTCACGGTTATCGGCTTGGGCGTCGCCCTGCTCATTGGAGGCGCGGTCGTGACGGAAAGCGTATTTGCGATCCCTGGCCTGGGCCGTCTCGTGATTGATGCCATCCTGCGGCGGGACTACCCAATTATCCAGGGCGTGACGTTGCTGTTTGCGTTCGTTTACGTTTTGGTCAACCTGGGTGTTGACGTGCTCTACACCTTGTTCGACCCGAGGATACGGTATTGAGCGCCTTCGTTCTCCCCGAAATTCCCCTGGCGCACGGTTCAACGGCCGACGCGGTCGTTGCCGCGACCACCGTGCCACATGTCTCCCCGGCAGAAGCGTTGCCGGACGTACTGCCTGCCCCGCGCCAGCGGAGCGCGCTGCGCGGCTTCATCTACCGACATCCCACACTCTTTGCTGGCGGCGTCCTGCTTGGGCTGATCCTGATCATCGCCGTGGCGGCCCCGCTGCTCTGGACGACCGATCCAACGGCACTGGCCCCGTCGAAGCGCACGCGGGAACCGTCAGCAATTTACTGGTTCGGCACTGATATGCTTGGGCGAGACCTCTATTCGCGCGTGCTGTACGGTGCGCGAGTTTCCCTGATCGTGGGGTTCTCGGTTGCGGCGCTAGCGACGGCGGCCGGGACGCTAATCGGGCTGGTGTCCGGCTTCGTCCGGTGGACTGACGGGATTATCATGCGTACGATGGACGGGCTGATGAGTATCCCGCCAATTTTGCTCGCAGTGTCGCTGACGGCGTTGTATCGCGGCAGCGTCGGTATCGTCATCACAGCCATTACCATCGCTGAGTTCCCGCGCGTGTCGCGCCTGGTGCGCGGCGTGGTTCTATCCCTGCGGGAACAGCCTTATGTCGAAAGCGCGGTCGCGTCCGGAACCCGTGTGCCGGTGATCATCTGGCGCCACATCCTGCCGAACGCACTGGCGTCGATCACCGTGCAGGCAACCTACATCTGCGCGTCGGCCATGATCACAGAGGCCATCTTGTCCTTCATCGGTGCCGGCACGCCGCCAAACATTCCAAGCTGGGGCAATATTATGGCCGAGGGCCGGGCGCTGTGGCAGGTGAAGCCTTACATCGTGATGTTCCCTGCCCTGTTCCTGTCGCTGACCGTTTTGGCGGTGAACCTGCTGGGCGACGGGCTGCGGGACGCACTGGACCCGCGCATGGCGAAGAAGGTCTGACGCGGTGGCGCTTACCTGTAGGGTGGAAAAGCGAAGCGCCTTCCACCACACCACGTGCGCTGCCGGATGGCGGATGGCGCTGCGCTTATCCGCCCTACTACGTTTGAGGCCCGCCTGATGCCGCTGCTCGAAGTGGAACGGCTGCAGACGCACTTTGCCACCCAGGACGGCGTTGTGCGGGCAGTGGAGGGGCTGTCGTTCCACATCGAGGCCGGGGAGACGTTGGCTATCGTCGGCGAAAGCGGCTGCGGCAAGTCCGTCACCAGCATGAGCATCCTGCGGCTGATCCAGGAGCCGCCGGGCCGGATCGCCGGGGAAATCAGGTTTGAGGGGCGCAATCTGCTGAAGCTGTCTGAGGCCGAGATGCGCAAGCTCCGCGGCAACGACATCAGCATGATCTTCCAGGAGCCGATGACCAGCCTGAACCCGGTGCTGACCATCGGCCGCCAGATCGGCGAGACCCTGCGGCTGCACCAGGGCCTGAACGCCAGCCAGGCGGAGGCTCGGGCGGTGGAGATGCTGACGTTGGTGGGCATTCCTGCGCCGGGCCGGCGGGTGCGTGAGTATCCGCACCAGTTGTCCGGCGGGATGCGGCAACGGGTGATGATCGCGATGGCGTTGGCCTGCAACCCCAAGCTGCTGATCGCCGACGAGCCGACGACGGCGCTGGACGTGACGATCCAGGCGCAGATCCTGGACCTGATGCGGGACCTCAAGACCCGGCTAGGATCGGCCATCATGCTGATCACCCATGACCTCGGCGTCGTTGCGGAGATGGCGCAGCGGGTCGTCGTCATGTATGCCGGGCGCAAGGTGGAGGAGGCGACGGCGCGGGAGCTGTTCGCCAATCCGCAGCATCCCTATACGCGCGGCCTGCTCGGCGCGGTGCCGCGGCTGGGCAGCTCGCTGACCAGCACGGCGCGCAGCAAGCTGGCGGAGATACCCGGCCTGGTGCCGTCGCTCCGCAAGCCCATCGTCGGCTGCGCCTTCGCGGGCCGTTGCCTGAGCGCCACCGACCTGTGCCGCACCATTGCCCCGGCCGTTGAGCAGAAGCGGCCTGGCCACAGCGTCGCCTGCCACTACGCCGAGTTTGCCATGCCGGATTACGTCAAGGCGGGAGAGGCCGCGGCATGACCCGGCCGCTGCTGGAGGTGCACGGCCTGAAGAAGCACTTCGCCCTGCGCGGCGGCCTGCTGGGCGGGGTCACGGGCCAGGTTTATGCCGTGGACGGCGTCTCCTTCGACATCGCCAGGGGCGAGACCCTGTCGCTGGTGGGTGAAAGCGGCTGCGGCAAGAGCACCGTCGGCAAGGCCATCCTTCGCCTGACCGATCCCACGGCCGGCGAGGTCTGGTTGGACGGGCAGCGGATAGACAACTTGCCGGCGGGCCAGCTCCGTCCGCTGCGGCGGCGTATCCAGGTGGTGTTCCAGGACCCGTTCAGCAGCCTGAACCCGCGCATGCGGGTGCGTGACATCATCGCCGAGCCGCTGCGGAACTTCGGCCTCGCCAAGTCCGGCTCGGAGCTGGAGGACCGCGTGGCCACCCTTATGGACACCGTACGGTTGCCGCGGGACGCCATGCACCGCTTCCCGCACGAGTTCAGCGGCGGCCAGCGGCAGCGGATCGGCATCGCCCGCGCGCTGGCGCCCGGGGCCGACCTGATCATCTGCGACGAGGCCGTCTCGGCGCTGGACGTGTCGGTGAAGGCGCAGATCGTCAACTTGCTGTCCGACCTGCAAGACGAGCTGGGGCTGGCGCTGCTGTTCATCAGCCACGACCTGGCTATCGTCGAGCACCTGACCCACCGGGTCGCGGTGATGTATCTGGGCAAGATCGTCGAGGTGGCGGACCGCCGCACCCTGTTTGCCAGCCCGCGCCACCCCTATACCCGGGCGCTGCTGTCGGCGGTGCCGGTGCCTGATCCCACGGCGGCGCGCGACCGCGTCATTCTGATTGGCGACGTGCCCAGTCCGATCAACCCGCCGTCGGGCTGCCGTTTCCACACCCGTTGCCCCTATGTGTTCGACCGTTGCCGGACCGAGGAGCCGGTCCTGCGTGAGATGCCGGACGGTGGGCCGGGCCAGCGTGCCGCGTGCCACCTGGATGCCTTGCCGGAACTGCATGTGCTGCCGGAAGCGGCGTGAGCCTGGGTGAACCGGCAGCTAAGGGTTCGTCATAAAATAAGTGATGCGGCCGTAAATCGCATCTCGCTGATTTTGTTCGTCAATCAATGGAAAGTAAACGCGGTTATTTTATGACGAACCCTAAGCAAACCTCTGGAGGTTTGCGCACAGATGAAAAGCTAAGCAGGCTTGCGCGGCCTGGCTCCGCCGACGACGATGTGTATGAAAGGTCGCGCAAGTCTGCTTAGCCAAACATGGTGGTAGCCCAGCAAGCATCTGAGCTTTATCCAGTCTAGCAGCCTATCTCGCGGCCTTGCAGCTTTTGCGGCAATCAGGGTGGGAAGAACGCTCGATCCTGTTGGCGGCGGGGGGCAAGCATGACCCTCATTCGCCAGGGTACCTTGACCCTTACCCTTCACGGCCCGCACACTACTTTCATGTGCAAGCGCGGCTGAACGCCGTCCGGTCTGGCCAACGCCGGGCTTTGCAGCTTGGTTTCAAAGGGAGCGAACGATGCCGCAGGTATCGCTGACAGTGAATGGACGCAGCCACACCGCCGAGATCGAGGGGCGTACCCTTCTAGTGGAGTTGCTGCGCGAGGGCATGGGCCTGACGGGCACGCATGTCGGGTGCGACACCAGCCAGTGCGGCGCCTGCGTCGTCCATGTGGACGGCAAGTCGGTGAAGGCGTGCACCATACTGGCCATGCAGGCCAACGGCACGCAGGTCACGACCATCGAGGGCCTGGCCGCCAATGACGGCACCCTGCATCCGATGCAGGCCATGTTCCGCGAGCATCATGCCCTGCAGTGCGGGTTCTGCACGCCGGGGATGGTGATGTCGGCGGTGGACCTGGTGCAGATGCACCCGGAGGGGCTGACCGAAGACCAGATACGCCATGGGCTTGAGGGCAATCTCTGCCGCTGCACGGGCTACCATAACATCGTCAAGGCCATCGCAGCGGCCTGGCCGATCATGCATGGCAAGCAGATGGCGCAAGCGGCAGAGTAATGACGCAGGGTTAGGCGCGACCGGCATCAAGCCGGCGCACATTGGGAGGGGACGGGGACCATGGGTTTTGAGGGCATCGGCGCCAGCGTGCGCCGCAAGGAGGATCACCGCTTCCTGAGCGGCGCCGGCAACTACACCGACGACCTCAACCGGTCCGGCCAGGTCCATGCGGTGATGGTCCGCGCGGACCGGCCGCATGCCCGCATCGGCGGCATTGACACCGCCGCGGCCAAGGCGGCACCAGGCGTGTTGGCGGTTTATACCGGTGCCGATCTGGCGGCGGACGGCGTGGGCGGCGTGCCCTGCGGCTGGCAGATACATAACAAGGACGGCTCGGCGATGGCAGAGCCGCCGCATCCCGTGCTGGCGACCGGCAAGGTCCGCCACGTCGGCGACCCAGTTGCGGTCGTCATCGCCGAAACCCGGCAGCAGGCCAAGAACGCCGCCGAGCTGGTGATGGTGGACTACGAGGACCTGCCGGCGATCTCCGGCGTCAAGGATGCCGTCAAGCCCGGTGCCCCGCTGGTGCATGACGACGTGCCCGGCAATGTCTGCTTCGACTGGCACATCGGCGACAAGGCCATCGTGGACGCGGCGTTTGCCAATGCGGCCCATGTCGTCACCCTGGACCTGACCAACAACCGCCTGGTCCCGAACGCGCTGGAGCCGCGGGCCGCCATTGGCGACTTCGACCGGTCTTCGGGCGACTTTACCCTCTATACCACCAGCCAGAACCCGCATCTGATCCGGCTGCTGATGGGCGCCTTCGTGCTGCACATCCCGGAGAACAAGCTGCGCGTCGTGGCGCCGGATGTCGGCGGCGGCTTTGGCAGCAAGATCTACCATTATGCCGAGGAGGCCATCGTCACCTGGGCCGCCGGCAAGCTGCGCAAGCCGGTGAAGTGGACCGCTGACCGCAGCGAGGCCTTCATCAGTGACGCGCACGGACGCGACTGCGCCAGCACGGCCAGCATGGCGGTGGACAAGGATGGGCGGTTCCTGGCGTTGCGCGTCAGCACGCTGGCGAACATGGGCGCCTACCTCAGCACCTTCGCCCCGGCGGTGCCGACCTACCTGTCGGCGACCCTGCTGGCGGGCGTTTATACGACGCCGGCCATCTATGCCGAGGTGAAGGCGGTGTTCACCCACACCGTTCCGGTGGACGCCTACCGCGGCGCGGGGCGGCCGGAGAGCACCTATTTGCTGGAACGCCTGGTGGACGTGATCGCGCATGACACCGGGCTGGACCGGGTGGCGATACGCAAGCTGAACTTCATCCCGCGCGAGGCCTTCCCGTATCAGACGCCGGTGGCGCTGAATTACGACAGCGGCGATCACCAGGCGACCTTGCGCGTGGCCATGAAGGCGGCGGACTGGGACGGCTTCCCTGCCCGGCGCCAGGCTGCGGCGGCGAAGGGCAAGCTGCGCGGCATCGGCATGAGCACCTACGTCGAGGCTTGCGGCATCGCCCCGAGCAAGCTGGTGGGGCAGTTGGGCGCTCGCGCCGGGCTGTATGAGGTGGCAAACGTCCGGGTGCATCCGACCGGCAGCGTCAGCGTGTTCACCGGCACGCACAGCCATGGCCAGGGGCACGAGACCACTTTCGCGCAGCTTGTATCCGACCAGCTTGGCGTGCCGATGGACCAGATTGACATCGTGCACGGCGACACGGCCAAGATACCGTTCGGGATGGGCACCTATGGCAGTCGCAGCCTGCCGGTCGGCGGCTCCGCGATGGTCAAGGCGATGGACAAGATTATCGCCAAGGGCAAGAAAATTGCTGCCCACCTCATGGAGGCGTCCGTCGAGGACATCGAGTTCAAGGACAACCGGTTCACGGTGGCTGGCACAGACAAGGGCAAGTCGCTGAGCGAGATCAGCCTGGCCGCCTATGTCCCGCACAACTACCCGATCGAAGAGTTGGAGCCCGGCCTGGACGAAACCGCGTTCTACGACCCGAAGAACTTCACCTTTCCCGGCGGATGCCACATCACCGAGGTGGAGATTGACCCGGAGACGGGCATCGTGTCGGTGGTGAACTTCTCGGCGGTGGACGACGTGGGCCGGGTGATCAATCCGATGATCGTCGAGGGCCAGGTGCAGGGCGGCGTCGCCCAGGGCATCGGCCAGGCGCTGATGGAGAATGCCGTCTATGACAGCGGGGCGCAGTTGGTGACGGGGTCCTTCATGGACTACCAGATGCCGCGGGCGCACGACTTCCCGCAAATGACGACGGCGACCGAGAACACGATGTGCACCCACAATCCCCTGGGGTCCAAGGGGTGCGGCGAGACGGGGGCCATCGGCAGCCCGCCCTCCGTGATCAACGCCGTGGTGGATGCGCTGCGGGACTATGGCGTGCGGCATCTGGACATGCCGGCGTCGGCGCAGAAAGTGTGGTCCATCATACAGGCCAATCAGCCGCGCATGGCGGCCGAGTAGGAAGCAAGCGATGTACGATTTCAGCTATAGCAAGCCGTCCAGCATTCCCGATGCCCTGAAGGCGCTGGGGACTGACCCCGACGCTAAGGCGCTGGCCGGCGGCCAGACGTTTATTCCCGTGCTGAAGCAGCGTCTGAACAAGCCGAATGTGGTGGTGGACCTGTCTGCGCTGGGCTTGACCGGCATCAAGGCCGAGGCGGGCAAGATCACCATCGGCGCCATGACCACGCACCACGATATCGAGGAATCGCCGGAAATTAGGGCGCAGATTCCCGGCTTGCATAAGATGGCCTCGCTGATCGGGGACAACCAGGTACGCCACCGCGGGACGATGGGTGGGTCGCTGGCCAACAACGACCCTTCCGCGTGCTACCCGGCGGCGGTGCTGGCGTTGGGTGCCACCATCCACACCGACAAGCGCAGCATTGCGGCAGAGGATTACTTCCAGGGCATGTTCACTACAGCCCTTGAGCCGAACGAACTGATCACTGCCATCGAGTTCCCGGTGCCTGAGCGGTCCAACTACGAGAAGTTCCGCAACCCGGCATCCCGCTATGCGATGGTTGGCGTGTTCGTGACCAAGGGCAGCTTTGGCGTGCGCGTCGCCATCACCGGCGCCGGGCAGAACGGGGTGTTCCAGCATACGGAGATGGAGCAGGCTCTTGGCAAGGACTTCTCGGCCGGCGCCATCGCTGACATCACGACTTCGGCAGATGGGTTGAATGGCGACATTCATGCAAGTCCGGAGTATCGTGCCCATCTGATCGGAGTGATGGCCCGCCGGGCTGTCGCCGGAGCCTAGATAGGGCAGGGCTGCGCGGGATCGTCCCGTACAGCCCCGTTGGCGTGTTGGGAGTTTGGCTTTTGGTCGTGGACCTGCATCTGCTGTGCAAGCAAGGACAGCGCAATAAGCGCGTCGGCCCGGAGCCGACGCGGTATGAGACCGGCACTTGGCCGGTGACGGACGAGGTGGCCGAGCAGGCAGTGGGCGGACGGCTGTATCTGCACGCGGCCCGGGCCGAGGAAGCCTATTACGGCGGCACCATACAGGCGTGGCGCCGGTCACCCGAGGACCCCAAGCGCAAGGTGTTCACCTACCTGGTGGATGGCCCGTTCCGCATCCGTTGCCCGGAGAAGTGGGGCCAGGAGAAGGCCATCGTCCGCCGATAGGCCGGGATGGCGCGGCACGTTGCGGTAATTGGCGCCGGCATCGTCGGTGCCGCCTGTGCCGTGGAACTGGTGCGCGACGGGCATAGGGTTACGATCATCGAGCCGGGCGATCCCGGAGGGAAGCAGGCGCGAGCTACGGCAATGGGGCCTGGCTTAGTCCTTCGTCTGTCGTGCCGCCCTCCATGCCGGGCCTCTGGCGCCGGGTGTCGGGGTTCCTGACAGACCTATTGGGGCCGTTGGCGATCCGGTGGCAGTATCTTCCCAAGCTGGCGCCGTGGCTTGCCCGTTTTGTGCGGGCTGGGTCCACGGTGGGGCGCGTCGAGGCGACGGCGCGGGCGTTGCGTCCTCTGGTCGCGGATGCGCCGGAGCGGCATCGGGCCTTGGCGGCTGAGGCAGGTGTCGAGGATCTGATTGAACGCCGGGGTTTGCTCTACATTTTTCCGGACCGTGCCGACTTTGAGCGGGAGGCACTGGTTTGGCGGTTGCGCCGTGAAAATGGTGTGGAGTGGCTGGAACTCGACGCCGATGAGCTGCGGCAGCAGGAGCCGGAGTTGGACCGGCGCTATGCCTTTGGGGTGCTGGTGCAGGCCGGGGGCAACTGCGTTGATCCCGGGGCCTATGTGGCCGCATTGGTGCAGCATGCGGTTGGGCTGGGCGCCACGCTGCTGCGGGCCGGGGCGACCGGGTTCCGGATTGTTGGCAAGCGGCTGCAGGCCGTGCTGACCGGGGATGGCGAGGTCGAGTGCGACGCCGCCGTGATCTGCGCCGGCGCACGGTCGCGTGGCCTGGCCCGTGCCGCTGGCGACCGGGTGCCGTTGGAAACCGAACGGGGTTACCATGCCGTGATCTCCGAGCCTGGTACGGGGCCGCGCCATCCTGTGATGCCGAGCGACGGCAAGATGGCGGTCACGATGACTCGCGGGGGCCTGCGGGTTGCTGGGCAGGTGGAGCTGGCGGGGCTGGACGCCGCCCCGGACTGGCGCCGGGCGGACATCCTGCGGGACTATGCGCTGCGTACGTTTCCGGGCCTGCCGAGAGATTTGCCGGCTGAACGGGTGACGGTTTGGATGGGTCACCGTCCCAGCATTGCGGACGGGCTGCCGGTCATCGGCGCGGCAAGCGGCTGCGCCGACGTGATGCATGCCTTCGGGCACGGCCATGTTGGATTGGCGGCGGGTCCGGTAACTGGCCGGCTGGTGGCGGACCTGCTGGGCGGGTTGCCGCCGGTCATCAATCCGGCGCCATACTCGCCGCGCCGCTTCGGCTGACCTGGAGGATATGCCATGCCCGAGTATCCGTTCACTGCCGCCGACCTTGAGATCCTGCGGGGGTGGGACACCCCGACCATCTGCAACGGATTGGAGCTGAT
>JAABUK010006636.1_pt1 | contig 17161 bp, 16 predicted proteins | sample 5559141 | NCBI WGS metagenome assembly JAABUK01 (sample SAMN10711869, study PRJNA513367) | rock metagenome | isolation source: Antarctica rocks | place: Antarctica: Victoria Land, Pudding Butte nord | collected 2016-01-03 | reverse complement strand
CACCAAGCGATCACCCGCGATTGGGCCGCGTCCGGCGAGGAAATCGACCTGAGGTCCCTGACGCAAGCGAGTCGCGATGGTAGGATGAGGCCTCGGTGTGTCCCCTAATCCGGCAAATTAAGGCTTCCCCCACACGCCGCCAGCGAGGTAACAACCATGTCGACCGCTCGCCCGATTGATCTCCGCTCCGATACCGTGACCCGACCAGGCCCCGCGATGCGTCGGGCGATGGCCGAGGCGGAGGTAGGCGACGACGTGATGAATGAGGATCCGACGGTCCTGAGGCTCCAGGAGAGGACGGCCGAGCTATTCGGCAAGGAGGCCGCGCTCTTCTTCCCCTCGGGGACGATGGCCAATCAGGCGGCGATCGGCGTGCACGCCAAGCCCGGTGACGAGCTGCTCTGCGAGCCGACGGCGCACGTCTATCTCTGGGAAGGCGGCGCGATCGCGCGGCTCTGGGGCGTGACCTCGCGGACGATCGAGCCGGAGAGCGGGCCGCTCCAGCTCGGCGACCTCCAGGGCAAGATCCGGCCGGACGACCCCCACTATCCCCATACCCGGATGGTCTGCCTGGAGAACACCCGGAACCGGGGCGGGGGCAAGGTCCACCCGATCACGGCGATCGCCGAGGTCGCCGGCTGGGCCAGGGCCCACGGCCTGGCGATGCACCTCGACGGGGCCCGGATCATGAACGCCGTCGTCGCCAGCGGCATCCACGCCTCGGAGTGGGGCCGCTACTTCGACACCATCTCGATCTGTTTCTCCAAGGGGCTGGGCGCCCCCGTCGGCTCGGCCCTCGTCGGATCGAGCGACCTGATCCACGAGGCCCACCGGCTCCGCAAGGTCCTCGGAGGCGGGATGCGCCAGGCCGGGATCATCGCCGCCGCCGCGCTCTACGCCCTGGAGCACAATGTCGACCGGCTCGAAGAGGACCACGAGAACGCCCGCCTCCTGGCCGAAGCGGTCGAGGCGACAGAGGGTCTCGCGCTGGAGTCGGGCCCGGTCGAGACCAACCTCGTCTGGATCGCGGTCGACCCGGCGCTCGGGACGGCCCGCGAGGTCGCCGACCGGCTCAAGGAGTCGGGCGTGCTGGTGAGCGCCCTCGGGCCGCAGGTGGTCCGGGCCTGCACCCACCTGGACGTCTCCCGCGAAGACGCCTCCCTCGCCGCCGAGGCCATCAAGGCCCTCGGGGCGAAGGTCCCCGCCTGACCCTTCGACCGATGCCCCAACACCAACACTCCTGGGACCTGACCCCGGCCGAGGCCAGGTCCCTCCAGAGCGAGCTTGCCGGGGCCGTCGACACCACGAGCCCCCTCCCGCCCTGGGAGACCCTGGCGGCGGCCGACGTCTCGTTCGACCGGGGGAGCGACGTCCTCCACGCGGCCGTCGTGGTCGTCCGCGCCGGGACCTTCGAGCTGGTCGAGCGGGTCGGCCTGACCGCCGAGGCCAAGTTCCCCTACGTCCCCGGCCTCCTCTCGTTCCGCGAGGCCCCCGCCTTGCTCGAAGCCTTCGGCCGCCTGAAGGCCCGGCCGGACGTGGTCCTCTGCGACGGCCAGGGGCTCGCTCACCCCCGACGGCTGGGGATCGCCTGCCACCTCGGCCTGTGGCTCGACCTTCCGACCGTCGGCTGTGCCAAGTCGCGGCTCTGCGGGACCTTCGACGAGCCCGGCCCGAGCCGGGGCGACCGGAGCCCGCTGGTCGACCGGGGCGAGACGATCGGGGCCGTCCTGCGGACCCGGGACCGGGTCGCCCCGCTATTCGTCTCGCCGGGGCACCGCTGCGACCTGGAAAGCGCCGTCGGGCTGGTCCTGGCGACGACGCGGAAGCTTCGACTGCCGATCCCCTCGCGGATGGCCCACGACTTCGTGAACGAGGTGAGGCGGGCGGCGCGGTGATTTTCGGACGGCGGCCCCGAGGGCGATCGGCGTTGCGTCGTCGGGCGACTTGGGTTAAGAAGTCGGCCGTCGGTGAAGGCCCCGGAAGGGGCCGCCCCCCTCGAAGGATCGACGGGGGGCTCGTCGCGGAAGGATTCGCGGCGAGATCGGCGCTCGAAGATGGTCGGCATGGGCTCCGGCCGGACCTCCAAGGAAGGAGGCCCCGCGGTGAAGCGGGCCTTTCTCGTCGGATTGGCGCTGGCGGCGGCCGGTTCGGGGCCGGGATGCAGCCTGGCCCCCAAGAGCTTCCGCGACATGATCCACCCCGCGCCGATCGTCCGCGCCCGGGCCGTCGGGCTGGACGACAAGCAGCCGGAATGGGTGGCGATCCCGGCGATGATCGAGCGGCTGAACGACCCCGACAAGGTCGTGCGGATGACGGCCAACGACGGCCTGAAGGAGCGGACGCGACGCGACTTCGGCTTCGTCGCCTGGGCCCCCGCCGAGGAGCGGGCCAAGGCGGTCGGGCTCTGGCAAGGGTGGTGGGCCGACCGGCGGGCCCAAGCCGCCTATCCAAAAGACGAAAGTTTGCTTAAAGTCGCGAACCGACCCGCCCGACGCCGAAGGATCGGCGCGAAGGGGGCCCAGGGAGGGACCACCCCATAATGGCCAGCGACCCCGCCCCAGCCGCCGCAGCAGCAAGCCTTATCGGCCCCCGGGGCCTGAACCCGGTCGCCTGGCTCGGCCGACTCGCGCTGACGACGGCCTCGGCCCTGCGTTCGAGCCTCCTCAGGGGCGACGCGGGCGCCTCCTTCTACTCCGAGACATCGACCGAGCTCGACCGCCTCTTCACGATGGGCCTCCCGCTGGTCGGCCTGGTCCACGTGGGGATGGGGTCGTTCCTGTCGATGCAGGCGTACTTCGGGGCGACTTTCATGGATGGGATCGGCCCGGTGACGGGCGTCGGCCTGATCCGCAATCTCGCGCCGCTGCTGACCGGGTTCATCGTCGCCGGGCTGACCTCGGCCCGGTATGTCGCGGAACTCGGACGCCCTTCGCGTTCGGCCGAGGAGCGGTCGAGGATGGTCGCCTGCCGGCTGGCGGCGGCGATGGTCGCCGGGCCCGTGCTGGCGGTCTGGGGGTCCTTGGTCGGCATCGCGATCGGCTGGTTGGCCGCCCAGCAGATGATGGGGCTGACCCTCCCGGCGTTCTTCGACATGTTCCTGGAGATGCTCTGGGCCCGCGACATCGCCGGGATCGTGGTCAAGGGGGCGGCCTTCGGGTTCATCGCGGCCCTGCTGGCCTGCCACGAGGGGCTCGGCCGTCCGGGCGACCTCGAGGGCCCGACCGACCTCGACTCGATCGCGTCGGCGGCCTGCCGCGCCGCCTGCCTGGCCGGGCTGGCGATCCTCCTGTTCAACGGTGGCTGGTTCCTGCTGATCTACCACGCAGGCCCCGCCTTCGGTCCGACGGTGCTGACCCCGCCGGGGTGAGGAGCCCCGGGCGACGAGCCGATCGACCATCGCCCCATCCCGCCCCGGAATCGGAGCGAACCTTGACCGGACCTCGAACCGCGATGCCCCGAGTGGGGAAGGAATCCCGATGAGTCCTCGAGCTTCGGGACGCGAGATCCGCGTCGGCCTGATCGTGGTGGTGGCCTTGGTGTCCCTGATGGGCCTGCTGGCCCTGGCCAGCGGCGGCCCGGGGTTCCTGGCCGACCGCCGCCAGATCGACGTCGACTTCAAGAACGGCCAGGGGATCCGCCCCGGGAGCCAGGTGCGGATCGCCGGGGTCGAGTCCGGCCGCGTCCTGGCCGTCACCCTCGCCGAGGTCGACGGGACGCTCCGAGCCCGGGTCCGCCTGGCCGTCCCCCGCGACCTGGCCGACCGGCTCAAGGAGGACGCCCGGATCGCGATCGAGTCGGCCCTGACCGGGCAGACCCGGGTCAACATCCTCTCCATCGGCCAGTCGACCACGGCCCTCCGCCAGGGGAAAGTCCTGCTCGGGGTCGAGACCAGCATGTTCGACCCGATCCTGGAACAGGTCGGGCTCGGGCCGGTCGAGCGGTCCAACATCAGCCACATGATCGGCGAGGTCCGTCAGGCGATCGACGACACCACGCCGAAGGTCCGCCAGATCGTCGGGGCCCTCGACGCGACCGCCGGTGGGATCAAGGAGACCAGCGACGCGGTCCGCCCGGTGGTCGCCTCGGCCGTCGGCCACGTCGACGAGGCCTCGAAGCGCCTGGCCGAGGCCGTCCCGCGGGTCGACGCCGCGCTCGCCCAGGTCGTCTCGCTGACGGCGCAGGTCGACAAGCTCTTGAGCGAGAACCGGCCCAACATCGTCGAGACCATCGCCAGCGTCCGCGACCTCTCCGCCACGCTCCGCCAGGTCGTCGCCCGCGACCAGGAGAAGGTTTCCGCCCTGTTCGACCACGTCAACGGCACCATGAACCGGGCCGACCTGGCGCTCTACAACGTCAAGCAGATCAGCGACTCCGGCCTGGTCATGCTGAACCGGAACAAGGTGGACATCGAGCGGACCCTGGCCAACGTGAAGGACGCCTCGGAATGGGGGTCCAAGCTCGTGCAGAAGATCTACGCCAACCCGTTCGTCCTGAGCCCGCTCTACAAGCCGACGGCCGAGGACGTGCGGGTGCAGAGCGTCTACGACTCGGCCCAGGTCTTCGCCGGGGCGGCCGAGAAGCTCGACGACGCGGTGAAGAAGCTGGAGCAGCTCCGGGCCACGCCCGGCACGCCCGAGCGACGCGAGGATATGGAACTGGTCCGCCGCCAGGTCGCCGAGGTCAGCGCCCGGGTCGCCCAGTTGACCCAGCAGTTCAGCGACGGGATGAAGCCTCGGACCCGCAGGGCCAATTGACCGGCTGACGCGGCTCAACGGGCCTCTCCCGATTTTTCCGGCTTTTGATTCAACCTTTCCCGCCTCTCGGTCCGATAGTAGTGGTGTGGACGCCCGGGGCGGATGCCTCGGGCCCCACGGCGGAGCTTCGGAAGGGGGTCCAGGCCAGGGGCGGAGTGCCCCGGTCGTCCCCAGACCCGGCCTCCGTGGGCCTTCGATGAACAACGCCCGCAACGGCCAGATCACGGGACGCCGGGCTCCGACACCAAGTAGGGGGATGCTCAGATGGAGATTTACGGGGCTGGTGGGACTCAAGGGGCCCAGCCGATCTATCCTCGGCTCGCCGCGTTCGGCGTGGACGCCGGCCAGACCGTGAACGCGGGGACGCCGCGCGATCACGTCGAGATCTCGGCCCTGGGCCAGATGCTCGACGGGATCAGCCGACTCCCCGAGATCCGCCACGAGAAGGTCGAGGAGATCCGGCAGCAGATTGCCGCCGGGACCTACGAGACCCCCGAGAAGATCCAGGTCGCCCTGGACCGGCTGATGGACGAGCTCAGCGGCTTCTCCAGCTACTGAACGACCGGCCCTGACCGGACGAGCCAAGGCCCCCGGCTGACCCTCCCCGCCACCTGAACCCGGGTGGCAGGGAGGATCCGCCGGGGTGTCTTCGCGCGCGGCGGGTTGAACAACCGGAGTGATGCTCGGCGACGGGCGGCGAGGTGACGTTTTGACGCTCCCGGCTGGCATCCGGCCGGCTCTTGGGGAACAATCATGCCTGGATCGGCCGTCGTCCCGGCGATCCCAGGGTCGCCCGGCCTGGTCGCCCCTTGGACGGGGATGGATCGCCGAAGCCGACAGCGCCTCACCCCGGCCCGAGAGCCCCCCATGAGCGCCCAAGCCACGACCCACGCCCACGACCGCCTCCCGCTCGCAACCGAGCAGGCCCTCGGGGCCCTGCTCGTCCAGGACGGCCTGCTCTCGGCGGCGCAGTTGCTCTCGGTCCAGCAATATGGCCGCGAGCAGGATCTGGACCTCCGCCAGGCGATCCTCAAGCTCAAGCTGCTCTCCGAGGAGAGGATCCAGGCCGTGCTGATCGAGCGCGTCCCGCTCGTCCAGCCGGCCGCCGGGATCCCGGTCGTCGCGCCACATCCGGCCGGCGAGGCCCAGTCCCTGCCCGCCCCGGAATCGACCGGGCCCGGCGAATCGGCCGCGCTGGCCGTCGCCCCCCCGACCGTCCACGCGCTGGACCGCGCCCAGCGCGAGCGGGACATCCGCAACGAGCTGAAGGAAATCGCCGCCACCGCGGCCTCGCCCGACCTCGTCGCCCAGATCTTCGACCGGGCCTTCGAGACCCGCGCCACCGACATCCACTTCGATCCCCAGGGCGCCTTCTTCCGGGTCCGCTACCGGATCGACGGCCAGCTCCACGACGTCCTGGAACTGGAGGCGGCCTTCGCCACCTCGATGGTCAGCCGGCTCAAGGTGATGTCGAACCTCAACATCGTCGAGCGTCGCCACGCCCAGGACGGCCGGATCCAGTTCCGCCACAAGGACCAGGTCCGCGACCTTCGCGTCGCCATCCTGCCCACGATGCTCGGCGAGAAGATCGTCGTCCGCATCCACGAGGCGATGACCCAGGATTACGGCTTCGACCTCCTCGGCCTGAACTCGACCCAGACCGAGCAGCTTTCCACGATCTGCTCCAAGCCTTATGGCGCCGTGCTGGTCGCCGGGCCGGTCGGCTCGGGCAAGACGACCACGCTCTACACCTGCCTGAGCCGCGTCAACGCCCCGACCCGCAACGTGATGACCATCGAGGACCCCATCGAGCGCCGCCTCCCGGGCGTCAATCAGTTGCAGGTCGACGTCCGGCTCGGCCTGGATTTCGGGGCGGGCCTGAAGGCGATGCTCCGGCAGGACCCCGACGTGATCATGATCGGCGAGATCCGCGACGAGGAGACCGCCCACATCGCCATCCGTTCGGCCCTGACCGGCGTGCTGGTCTTCAGCACGATCCACGCCTCCGACGCGCCGAGCACGCTGGGCAACCTTTACGACTTCAAGATCCCCGGCTACCTGCTCTCCAACACCCTGCTGGCGGTGATCTCCCAGCGCCTGCTCCGCAAGATCTGCCCGTATTGCAAGATCCAGTACGAGGCCGACGAGTCGACGCTGCTGACGCTCGGCCTCGACCCCGACGAGCACAAGGGGGCCGTCCTGGCCCGGGGCGAGGGATGCTCCTCCTGCTTCCAAACCGGCTACCTCGGCCGCTCGGGGATCTTCGAGATCATGGAAGTGAACGACACGCTCCGCGAGCTGATCTTCCAGCAAATCTCGAAGGACGTGCTCGGCCGGGTGGCCTGCGACCTGGGAATGCGAACGTTGAAGCAGAGCGCGGTCGATAAAGTACTGGAAGGCGCCACCACCCCCGAGGAGGTTTACCGGGTCGTCTCGATGTGACGACGGCCCGCCCCGGGGTCGAGGATCGCGCGACCGGAAAGCTCACCCGACAGGAGGTCGGCCATGCGTCTGGGATCATTCAAGGGCCGTGCGGCGGCGGGCGTCGCCGCCGGCGTCATCTTCGCCACCCTCGCGGTCGGCCGGGGCTTCGGCGACGAGCCCAAGGGACTCGCCCGCCTCTTCCGCGGCGGATCGGGCTCGGGTTCGGGCGCGTCCGCCCCCGCCTCGTCGGCGTCCCCCTCGGCCTCCACCCTCGCCACGTCGACCCCCGTACCGAGCTATACGGGCCAGCCGGCCCTGAGCACCCCGCCGTCGACCCTTTCCGGGTCCAACCCCTCGGCGATCGCCCCCAGGATCACGCCCAAGGCACGGGTGAACAAGCCGATCACCGAGGCCGACCCGCTGGTGACGCGAATCTCGCTCGGCCGATCGGACAACGGCAGCCAGTTCGGGATGCTGATGCAGGTCTTCGCCGACGGGACCGTCATCGACGGCGAGGGGGTCCACCGCGTCAGCCCGGACGCCCTCCGGCCGGTGGTCGAGGCCGTGTCGTCGGGCGACTTGGCCAAGCTGAGGGGCCATTGCGGGGGCCCGGCGGGCGACTTCATCGAGAATGTCCACGTCGTCGTCTTCGAGCGCTCCCTTGGCCGGCTCCGGGCCAACTCCTTCTCCTATTCCGGCAACCCCCAGGGGTGCGACCACGCCGTCCACCAGCTCCAGAAGGCGCTGGACGAACTTCAGGGCAAGCTGACGCCGGGGGGAGCCCCGGTCGCCGCGGGCAACGCCCCGGCTCCTTCGATCACGCAGGGGCTCGCCACGCCGCCGCTCCCGCTGACCAGCACGCCCTGACCGGTTCGAGTGGGGCGGGGGACGTGATGTCCCTCGCCCCGTTTATTGGACCAACGAGGGGGATGGCTCTTCAAACTCCAGGTTGGCGAGTGAATGGCTCTCCTCGCCGGGTGCCAGCAGGACGATCATGCTGATGTCGCCCAGGATCTCGTCGGGCAGCGTTCGCAGGGATTCCCGGAACCTTTCGTGACGTTCGGATTTCTCCAACACCGCGAAGCCGGGATCGATCACCCGGATTCGGATGGAGAAGGAGTTTTGCCGATAGAGGTCGATCCTTGCCCCTGAATTTCGATCCCGATCAGACTCCATCGCCAGTTTGACGGATCGTAGGATCGTGTCCTCATCACCCCTGATCTTGACTTCCATCTCAGGTTCTCCCGTCGGCCCACGAGTAGATCGCGTCCACCGCCTTGAGGAATCGGTTGGCGAACGAGGCAGGGACGAGTCTGGGATTATAACGCATCGCAGGGTCCCAAGCATCGCCCACCAGGCCAAGAGCCAGGGCGACCTCGCGGGGAGGGCGGGAGCCTCCTTCCCGACGATAGGTTTCGGTCAACCTCGTCAGATTGTGCCCCATCCCCTTCAATTCCGCTACCGCGTCCGCCCGGGACGTTGATGGCCGACCCTCGACGATCAGGGCCTTCAGCATCAATTCGACGACATATCCGGCGAGGTAGACGGCACCGGTGGGCTGACCCGCCTTGTCGAGGATGCTCGCTTCGAGGCGACGTAGGTAAGCACAGCGGTAGAAAGCCCTGGCGTCGTCGGAGTTCGGCATCGCCATCACGCGACCTCAACCCGGACGCCTTGGTCCGGGAGATCGACCCGTCCGGCGAGGGTGCCACAGGCCGCGCCGATCTCCTTGCCGCCGGAGTAACGCCTCACGACCGGCTGGCCGACGTGGCGGGTCAGGGCGTCGCGAAAGGTTTGCATCTCCTCGGACGACGGCGGCGCGAACCGGCCGGTCGAGTCGGTCACGTCGATGAGGTCGAGGCGGACCCGGGTGTCGCCGATGACCTCGCCGAGTGCCCTGGCGTCGTCCTCGCCGACGTTGACGCCGGAGATGCAGACGTAGGAGAGCATCACCCGGTCTCGGCGGCTGAGGGCGTGGCGGCGGGCGGCGGCCATCACCTCGGCGATCGACCAGCGGGCGGCGACCGGCACCAAGGCGGCCCGCTTGGCGTCGGTGGCCGCGCCGAGGCTGATCGAGAGGCGGTACTTGTGCCCCTCGTCGGTGTACTGATCGACCTGGGGGACGAGGCCGACGGTGCTGATCGTCAGGTTCGCCGCCGCAACCTGGCCGCCGTAGGAGCACGAGAGCAGCGAGGCGGCGGCGATCACCCGGTCGTAGTTGAGGAAAGGCTCGCCCATCCCCATGAAGACGGCCCCGGTGACTCGCCGCCCCTCGGCCCTGGCGAGGTCGCGGGCCTGCACCCACTGGTCGACGACCTCCCAGGTCGTCAGGTTTCGACGGGTCGACATCCTCGCCGTCGCGCAGAAGGCGCAGGCCATCGCGCAGCCGACCTGCGAGGAGAGGCAGACGCTCACCGCCCCGGGCTTGTGCAAGGGGATCAACACCGTCTCGACGGCGAGTCCGTCGTGCGTGCGAAAGCGGAGCTTGCGGAAGCCGTCGACCGCCGAGGTCACCGAGGCGTCGAGCCTCAGCCTCGGCAGCGGTCCGACTCGCTCACCGAGGCTCCTGGAGACCTCGAACAAGCGGCCCCACTCGGCGGGGTCGTGGATGCCCCGGCCGATCACCGCCCAGGTCAGCCGGCGGGCGACCCGGTCGGGCAACCCGAGCGATCGGGTCCGATCGAGGAAGACGGCGGGCGGCTGGTCGCGAGGGTCCCACACGTTGGCCAATTCCCCGGCGGTCGGAAAATGTCGTCGACGTTTCGACGAATAGCCCTACAGTATCGAAGGATGGGCCCGCCGGCCACCCGGACCGAGGGCCGGCAAATCGGCTCGCGAGGGCCAAACCTTCGCGGACGATGGCTCGTAGGAGATGAGGCACCGGCCCGAGCGACTGCCTCCGAGGTCCTTGGGCCTCTCGATTCCCGTGACGGATGTCCGGTCTCGCTTAACAGGAGCATTCTCCCATCATGAAACGCAACGCATTGGCATGGGCGGCGATCGCGATCTCGACCGCCGCGCTGGTCAGCTCCCGGGGCGTCACCAAGGCGGTCCCAGCCGCCTTGCAGATCTCGCCCGAAGGGCAGAAGCAGGCCAGGGCCCTGGGCGACGCCTTCAACGCGGTCGCCGAATACGTCAAGCCGTCGGTCGTGCAGATCAGCGTCCTCCGCAAGCCGAAGGTCGGCGGCAACCTCCGCATCCCCTTCGGCAACGGGGCCCCCGGCGACCCCCACCAGAACATCGCCCCGAAGGACCTGGAAGACGCCCTGAAGCGTCTCTTCGGACCCGAGGGCAAGTTCGAGAAGCAGCAATTCGGCGGCACCGTCGAGGGGACGGGCTCCGGCTTCGTCTATGACGACAAGGGCCACATCGTCACCAATAACCACGTCGTCGAAGGCGCCGAGAAGATCGTCGTCGAGTTCTACGACGGCGAGCAGCTTGAGGCCACGGTCGTCGGGACCGACCCGAAGGCCGATGTTGCGGTCATCAAGGTCAAGTCGACCGCCTTTCGTCCCCTGCCCAAGGGCAAGAGCGGCGGAGTGAAGGTCGGCGACTGGGTCCTGGCAATCGGCTCGCCGTTCGGCTTCGACCAGACGGTGACCTCGGGGATCATCTCGGCCATCGGCCGAGGCGATGCCCACATCCTCGACCCGACCGGCGACAGCTACGAGGACTTCCTCCAGACCGACGCCTCGATCAACCCGGGCAACTCCGGCGGGCCGCTGGTCGACCTCGAAGGCAAGGTGATCGGGATCAACGCGGCGATTGCGACGGCCACCCGCTCCAGCGCCGGGATCGGCTTCGCCATCCCGATCGACATGGCCGCCAACCTGGCCGACCGGCTTATCAAGGACGGCAAGATCGTCCGGGCGATGATCGGGATCGTCCTGGAGCCGCTCACCCCGTCGCTGGCCAAGGGATTCGGGCTCGACCCGAAGACCAAGGGCGTCCTGGTCGCCAACGTCCAGCCCGGCAGCCCCGGCGCCAAGGCCGGCATGCAGCAGGGCGACGTGATCACCGGCTTCGACGGCACCCCGGCCCGGAGCGTCCCTTCGTTCCGCAACCTGGTCTCCACCAGCGAGATCGGCAAGGAATTCGCGCTGAACTACCTCCGCGAAGGGCAGGAGAAGGTCGCCAAGGTCACCCTCGTCCCGTTCGAATCGAGGATGGTCCGCAACGGCCGGAATCGGCCCGAGATGAACAACGAGGAGGAGGCCAAGCCCGAGCCCGCCAAGGCGGAGGTTGACGGTTTCGGCCTGGGTGTCCAGGAGCTCACGCCGGAACTCGGCCGCCAGTTCGGGTTCGCCGCCGACGCCAAGGGCGTGGTCATCAGCAACGTCAAGGACGGCAGCCCGGCCGAGGCCAGCGGCCTGGAGCCCGGCATGCTCCTGACCAAGGTCGTCAAGGACAAGAAGCCGGTCTCGGTGACTTCCCCGAAGCAGTTCGAGGAGCTGACCGGCCAGGCTAATGATCTGACCCTCTACGCCCAGACCCCGCAGGGACTCGGCCGGTTCTTCACCCTGGTCAAGCCCAGCGACAAGTAATCAAATCGAGCCTCAAGCATCGCTTGAGGCCACGAGACGGGCGGTCCGGCGACTCTCCCTCGCCGGGCCGCCCGTCCTCGTTTCGAACCGGATCAAGGCAGGATCCGCGTGCCGACCGCGGTGTTCAGGGCGAACATGCTCCGGCGGTGGCGGACCGCCGTGTCTCGGTACTGCCGGACGATGTCGTTGTACTGCTTCTGGACGTTCAGGTAGGCGGTCACGTCGGCCTTGCCGTTGACCTGCTCCCCCTCGGTGTAAAGCTTCTCGGTGTCGCTCATCGCATTGCGGGCAGCCGGGACGACGTTACGCTCGAGGTCGTCGAGGAAAACCCTGGTGCGGACGTACTCCTGCTCGGCGTCGCGGACCTGTTCCAGGGCCAGCCGCTGGACGGCCTGCAACTGGACCTGGCTCTGCTCGATATTGATCTTGGCCCGCTCGATGTTCCCCTGGTTCCGGTTGAAGACCGGCAGGGGGACCGTCACGCCGAGGGCCCACGAGGTCGCGCTGTGGGTGTTGGGCAGGTAGGAGAGGTTCTGGAAGGTGTAAGGCTGATAGAGGATGTAGGCGTCGGCGAAGCGGTTGGCGTACTGGAGCTTCAGCGACGCCTTGGCCACGTCGACCCCGACCCGGTAGGCAATCACGTCGGGTCGGGAGGAGAGGGCCATCGCCGCCAGTTCGTCGCCGGGCGGGATCGGCGGCTCCGGCTCGCGGATCGAGGCGCGGATTTCGATCGACTCGGCCTCGAGCGGCGGCAGGTTCAGGAACCCGCCGAGGGCGAGCTTCGCGCGACGGAGCCCTTCCTTCGCGTCCATCAGGCCGACCGAAGCCGCCCCTCGCTGGGCTTCGAGCAGCGAGACGTCGGCGCTGGTCCGCTCGCTGAACCGCTGGAGCTTCTTCGTCGCGTCGAGGACCCGGCCGATCCCCTGCAATCCAGCCTCGGCGTAGAGGACCGTCTCCCTCGCGGCGATCACCCCAGCGTAGGCGATCGACAGGTTGCCGATCTGGACGCGGACCGCATCCTGGTACTGGAGCTCGACCGCCCTTCGGGTCGTCGAGGCCACCGCGACCCTGGCCCGGCGCTTGAGCGAATAGTCGACCGGCTGCGAGACGTTCACGTCATACTGCAACGGTCCGCCGGGCCGCTTCAGCGAGTAGCCGCCGTACGGGATCAACTGGCCATCGGCATAGAGGATCGGGTTGCCCCGTAGGCTCGCGGTGAGGACGTCGGCCTGGGCCGAGGGGATCTCGAGCCGCCTGGCGCGGAGGTCGAGATTGTCGCGGAGCAGGATCTCCAGCGCCTGGTCGAACGTCAGCCCGTCGGGCGGCCCGTCGTCGTCCCCCGTCGGGAGGTCGAGCGTCCCGTAAAGCGGGACCTCGGTCAGCCGCGCGACCGCTGGGAGCGCCGGGACCGAGGGCGGCGCGAGCGAGCCCCCGCCCTGACCCGGTGTGCTGACCGAGGCCGGGACGCGAGGCGTCGCCGAACCAGGGCGACCCCCGAGGATCTGGCCACCGCCGACCACGGGACTCGCGAACGTCCCCCCGCCGCTCCCCGGATTCGGCCCGAGCAGCGAGTTCGACGACCCCGGCGACCCCGAGGTTCCCTGGGGAAGTTCGGTCTCGATCAACGGGGCCTGCCCCCTCGCATCGAAGGCCCCCCCCACCGCGAACAGGCCCGAAGCCAGGCACCAGGCAATCGTCCTTGAATTCATGACCGGCCTCCTGCCGTTCGATGACCCTCGCTGAGGCTTGGGTCCAAACTCCTTATCGACCTTGCCAGGTCGCCCTATTCACTCCCATTTCCCCGAGATCCCCGGCGCAATGAAAAGCCCCGAGGTTAAAGCCTCGGGGCGATTCGTCGTCGGATTCGATGACGCGGACCGATCGCTCAGGGCTCAACCTGGAAGCCGGCGGGGACGAGGGCGGAGTCGTGCGGACCGATACCGGCCTGAGGCCGGTTGTGGTCATTGAGGAAAAGGTCGCGATCGAGCTTGACCCGCCGGGTCGGGAACCACTCGACGTGGAGGTCGGAGAAGAGGACGTTCTGGCCGCGAGAGTCGTGGTTCGGGCTGTTGCCGGGCAGGACGGAGACTCCATCGTGCGGGGGCTGGTCGGCCAGCAAGGGGATGGCGGCGGGGAGGCCGAGGCGGATCGGCTCGGCCTCGCCGTCGCGGTGCTGGCGGTTGCCGACGTTGTAGGCGTAATCGATGTGGCCCATATCGGGGCGGACCCCCTTGATCTCCGGGCACGCGCCCCGGCAAGGGCAATGCAGCGAGCGGGAGTCGTGGAGCAGGTTCTCTTCCTGAAGGGCGATGGCGTAGGAGCCGACGTGCGAGCCGGGTGCATCGTTGGTGCAGACGTCGGGGTAATGATTGTGTCGGGTCGCGTATCCGGCCAGGCTGGCGCCGAGGGTCTGGAGGTTGTAGCTGCATCCGGCCTGGGCCGCCCGGCTCCGCCCGGCATTCACGGCCGGGATGAGGGTGAGCAGGCCCGCGAGGAGGACCCCGGCGGCGACGGCGACGTCGGCCCAGCGAAAGGGGACCCGGGCGGGGACGAAGTCGAGGATCGCACTCCGCGCGGTCAGATCGGCGACGAAACCGACGGTCCGCGAGGCCAGGCCGGCGGGGGGATCGTAGGAGGCGCCGTCGTCGAGCAGACGCTGGATGGCCTCGCCCAGGCGGTCGGCCTCCGAGGCCAGGCCCGGGTCGTCGGCGAGGGCGAGGTCGGCGGCCTCACGCTCGTCGTCGTCGAGCAGTCCCAGCGAGTAATCCAGCAGCTCATCGAGTTTCATCGGATCAACCATTCCCATCTTGTCGGGACGTCCGGGCCATCTCCTGGAGCTTCACCAGGGCGGCGTGAAGTCGCGACTTGACCGTACCCACGGGGATCTTCAGGATGTCCGCGATCTCTCGATATTTCAGGTCCTGGTGGTAGGCCAGGATCAGGGTCTGCCGCAAAGTATCCGGGAGCTTCTCGACGCTCCGGGCGACCCAGTTGCGTCGTTCCTGCTCCTGCATCGCGGCCAGGGGGGCCGTCGCGTCGCCGACCAAGAGGTCGACCAGCGCTCCGGGATCGCCCTCGCCGCCGTTGGTCGCCACGCGGCGATCGAGGCTGACCGTCGGGTGACGGCCCGCCTTCCTCAGCGCGTCGACGGCCTGATGCGTCGCGATCGAATACAGCCAGGGACGGACCGGCCTGCCATCCTCGTACAGGGCCCGCTTCAGGTGGACCTGGAGAAACGTGTTCTGGAACACGTCCTCGGCCATCGAGGGGTTGCCGAGGTAGCGGGCCAAATAGCGGTAGAGCTCACGTTCATAGCGGCGGACCAACTCGTTGAAGTCGTCCGGAACGGCCGAGTCCCGATAGCGACTGAAGAGATGCTCGTCCGAGATCGGAGAGGCGTCTTCCGTCGCGACAGAACCGAGGGCCTTCACCATGGGGTACGTCCGGTCGAGGCCGAGGGTTCGTAGTGGGTCCAAAAATCCAGGAGGCCGATTGTGGCCGAAATCGACGAGGGCTGTCGAGGCCGCCACCTCGCCCCTCCAGTCTAAGCCCCCCGGTCGCCCCGTCAAGCGTCGCGTCGGCGGCCAGGTGGGGTCGACGAAGAAAGGCCCGGGGCGTGTCGGCCCCGGGCCCTGGAGTGGTTTGCGGCGTCGGCCGAAGATTCAGGGCGTTCCGCCGTTGCGGGCCTTCATCAGCTTGTCGAGCAAGGCTCCGTCGATCGACTTGGACTTCTTCGCCGGGTCGCCCTCGGCCTTCTTGGGCGGGTAGCGGGGCTGCTCCATGCCGGGCAATTCGTTAGGGTCGTCCGTCGATTCAATGACGACCGCGTTGGGGCCGGCCTGGGTGGCCTGCTTCGGGGGCGAGGTCGGAGCGGGGGCAAGGTTGGGTGTCGTCGCCTTCGCCGGTGCCGTCGTCGCGGCCTTCTTCGGGGCGACGGTCCTGGCCCGGGGCGGGGCGGCCCGGTTCGGGGCCGGCCCTCCGGCCGCGTAAGGTGCTTCGAACACGGGGCGGTCGCCGGCCGAGGTGACGAACTCGGCGTCTTCCTGGATCCGCTCGACCTGCGCCAGGGGCGCGGGCGGCGGCGTCGCGGTCGCGCCGGGCAGGTCGGGCAAGGCGGCCGGGGTTCCTGCCTGGCGAGAGCCGGAGCGGTCCGAGGCGAAGCCGTCGCCGGGCGTCCGGCTCGTCCGCGCGGCCTCGTCGTCGAGGCCGCGGGCCCCTCCCGCCCCACCGGCGTTCGGTTTGGCCGGCCGGAGGGACTTGACCCAGACGTTGAGGACTTGATAGCTCCGGTCGTTCGGCCCCTTGAAGATGGCCGTCTTCGAGCCGCCGTGGGGGACCAGCCCGGCGGAGAGCAACTCGCTCCGGGCCGGGTCGTCGGCGTTGACCAGGCGGAGGGTGGCGTCGAGGTTGGCCCGGGTGACGTCGGCATTGAGGAAGTCGCGGCGGGCCCTGACCTCGACGAGCTGGAAGTCGCCCTGGTATCTCTCGTTGTGGCAGCGGGCGCAGGCCTGCTGGACGACCGGATGGACGAAGTCGGCGAACTCGTTGGCCCGCTTCACCGCCTGCGCCTGGGGCAGGTCGAGGATCTCGGGCAGGGCGCTGAACCGCTTCTGGGCCCGGGTGATCACCCGAGGGTCGAGCGAGGCCGGGGCCTCGCCGGGCCGGGTCATCTCGACGGAGGTCCGCCGGAGGGCCGGGTCGACCGGCCCCTTCTCGACCTCGGCGGTCGCGGCGAGGTTGTAGAGCATCCGCTTGACCTCGGCGTCGCCGGGGGACATCGCCTGGATGGCCTCGAGCTGCTCCCTGGCCTGGGCGTCGAGGTGGAGGGACAGGCACCATCGGGCCAGCTTCATCCGCTCGTCGGGGTCGCCCTCGGGGAGCCTGGCGACCTGGAAGCGATAAAGGTCGTCGACCGAGTCGCCGGCCTTGAGGACCATCATCTTGGGGTAACCGATCGACCCGCCGCTCTGGCGGAGCCGGTAGAGGCCGGCCGGGGCGTCCTCGGTGATCTCGCCCGTGACGACCTTGCCGTTGGACAGCAGGAGGGCCCGGAACGACTTCAAGCCGGGGCTCGGAGTGGTCGACGAGGCCGGAGACGGGGGGCCTGGCGGGGCCGGCGGGGGCTCCTGGCCGGGGGCGACCGAGGTCGCCAGCCAGAGCAGGCCGGGCGCGGCGAGGCCGACGATGAGCGAGCGGTTTTGAGGTGACATGGTGGCGGGACGTTAGCCAGCCTCCTACAATCCGTCAAGGCGACCCGTTACCCGAAATTTCAAGCCCAAATCCCCTCAAGTTGGCGAGGCCTCGCGACCGAATATGGACCATTCATCCACGTCGCCCAGCCTCGACGCCCTCGTCGGCCAGCTGGTCATCCTCGACCTGAGGTCGAGTTATACGCTTTCCGAAAAGTTCATGCCCTTTGCTTGAGATATTCGGCGTTGC
>JAABUK010006635.1_pt1 | contig 17161 bp, 23 predicted proteins | sample 5559141 | NCBI WGS metagenome assembly JAABUK01 (sample SAMN10711869, study PRJNA513367) | rock metagenome | isolation source: Antarctica rocks | place: Antarctica: Victoria Land, Pudding Butte nord | collected 2016-01-03 | reverse complement strand
GTTGACTGTGTCTGCATCCCTACTGACTGTGTCTGCATGCCTGTTGACTATGTTTGCATGTCTGTTGACTGTGTCTGCATCCCTACTGACTGTGTCTGCATGCCTGTTGACTGTGTTTGCATGTCTGTTGACTGTGTCTGCATGCCTGTTGACTGTGCATGCCTGTTGACTGTGTGTGCATGCCTGTTGACTGTATGTGCATGCCTGCAGGAGGCACACATCTCCAAGCTGAAGGAAGGGCTGGATGCCGGTGGTGATGCCTCCTTGCAGAATGGGTTGGATCTGGCTGTCTCTGCCCTCAAGTCTGTGCCGCCATATGGCCATAGAGAAGTACGCACATCAGACAAACTATGTTTCTATCCTTTCTTGTTCAAGTATAGTAAGAAGGAATCACACCCATGCTCTGCGCTTAAGACATGTTGTTCCAAATTATGCATGATGCAATCATATGTGTCTTATGCAATATGGTTACTCACCTTGTACTCACAGCTCAGGCCACACGTGCCCTGAGCTGCTGGGTATGGCCTTGCCTTGGGAACCAGCCTCAGGCAACCCATACCTGAGTCTAATTTCCACACTGTTCATCACTAAGGCTTGTCACCTCTCAACAGGCATTCAACGTCAACCATCGGCATTATTTCACGGCAGGACTGCTTGCAGAAGTGGGTATACAGAAAAATGCTGCTATGCAGGTCCTGATGCTCTTTGCTGGCCTGTCCACCTGTGATCCTGGCAACATCCAAGATACCATCAAGGTTGCCAAGCAGCAGCGCGTCAGGGTGTCCATTGTAGGCTTGGCAGCTGAGGTCCACATTTGCAGAGTTATCACTGAGGTCAGTCCACGCCTGTGTGCACTGCTTTGAGACTGTGAACATCTGACACTGAGGCCAGTCCGTGTCTCTGTGCATTGCTTTGAGACTGTGACACATCTTACACTGAGGTCAGTCCATGCCTCTGTGCACTGTTTTCAGACTGTGACACATCTGACACTGAGGTCAGCCCGCGCCTCTGTACACTGCTCTGAGACTATGAACATCTGACAGCGGTACTGGCATTGCTTTCTGGCTTCTGTGGTACCCTCAAAGCAAGTAAACACATGTAACATTGTGGTCAGCAGGTAGCGTGCTTGTGAAGCAGCAGTGATCAGCATGCACAATACTCAAGGCAGATAGAATGATCTAAGTCACTGTGCCTGCATGCACCATATGCAGACATCATATATGCAATGTCTTCACGCACAAAATCCCTGCACAATTGTTGAAAAGTTCATGACTGCTGGCTGCCTAAAGAACCTCTCTCCGACAGGGTTTTTGTGGGCATTGCTGCTTGACAACATCATTCTGCTGGTTGTTGCAGGAGACGGGTGGGATCTACAGTGTGGGGATGAGTGACAAGCATGTGGAGGAGTGTGTGGTGGACCATGCACCCCCACCCCCAACCAGAGCCTCTGGGGCAGGCGCCTCCCTGGTCAGTACATGCATGCTGCAGAGGCACCATGCACGAATGCAGAGGCCCACACTTTACATGCTTGGTGCAGTGCATGATGTTGGACAGCTCAGAAGTATTGCCTTTGAAGTGTGCTGCTTTGCCACTTCATTCCTGTTGCTCATGGCGCCATGCATCATGCAAGCCTGGCCAGCGTTAACCTGGGTGAATTGTGCATGCTGGTTGCGCTCACAAAACAACAGCTTTGCCAGAAATGCCAGCAGAGCCAACAAACACCTAGGATGCTGCACTTGTATGCACACATCATTGTGAATGCTGATCTGTGGCTGCCTCAACCAGCTCATGTCCATCAGCTCAACTCGTCCAGCTCAACTCATCCAACCTGGCTGACTCACCATCAATCTGCTTTCAGATGGCTGATCTGTCTGCGGGTCACTGACTTGCATCGTTCTGCTGCCAACAGGTGCGCATGGGCTTCCCACAGAAGGCAGCAGATGGCCCCACAGCTGTGGCTTTCGTGGGTGCTGACTGTCTCCTGCAGAGCGGCGGATTCACCTGCCCAAGGTGTAAAGCTCGGGTCCTAGATCTGCCCAGCACGTGTCACGTGTGCGGGCTGACTTTAGTCTCCTCCTCGCAGCTGGCTCGATCGTATCACCATCTGTTCCCAGTGAAGCCATTTGTGGAGATCTCCAGCAGCGATCTCTCTTTGCAGGTGAAGCGGCTGACACTGTCACGCACATGATGCTCCTGCCAAGCACATGATGTTTCCTGTTCAGAAAGCAGAGTGACTGCTTGCACACATACTGTCAAGCCAGTTGCATATGATGGTGTGTTGGCAGTGTATTTCTATATGGTAGCAAAAATCTCTCAGAGAATCCAGGTAAGTTTGTCATTTGCTAGTGTTGTCAGGTCAAAGGCCAAGATTGACCACCTATTCAGCTTAACGCCGTATCATGCCCAAGCTCCTGCATGAGAGAAATAGCCACAATGGAAGCCAAAAACGGTGGTATCATTCTTGCTCCTGTTTATACCTTTAGATAGTGGTACTATACTCTCCAACAATTCAGCCTGCTATTTATCATGCCTGAACTCCTGAACAAGAGAACTGGCATGATGGTCATTTCTTCTGTTCAGGTGTTCTAGCGTGATAAATAACAAGCTGAACTGTTGGAGAGTATAGTATCACCATCTCTTGCTCTGATCACCATCTCTTGCTCTGTATATCTTGGCTAGCTGCCTGGGTCCAACTGAAGCAGCTGTTGCTGTGAACCTGAATTTGAAGTCATCTGTGGCTGCAGGACTCAATATCTCAAACATCTGTGCCTTCTTTTCAAGAACTTCCTGGTGTTCACTGTCATGGGTGCCTGAGTGACCTGTCTACAAGCGAGAAAGAAGACCAGGAGCCTGGTGTTGTGCTGCAGTGCTCAGACTGCAAACATCTGTTTTGCTTTGACTGTGATGTTTATGTGCACGAGCGTCTGCATAACTGCCCTGGCTGTGAGGTTTCAACCGGCAGACATCATGACGTAGATCATGATGACATGATGTCGCCAGATTGATGCCTCGCTCAGACACACGAGAATTTGTGTTGTAACACGATGCAACATGCGTTCTGCCTATAAGTGTGGTAATAGCAAGAAACAAATTGATTACTGATCGCAATGCTATGCACAACTGAAACATCAGAGAGGCATGCCTATTGCTATTGTTCAATCTGCTAAGGTTGCTGTTTGTGTGCATTGCTTTGCCCACAGGATCACAGGAATGTGGTGCTGCACCATTCATCCATGTATCATGCATGGGATGCAGCACAGATGCCTTAAGGGGGTGACAAAGCATGCATGGGCTCAAGCTTTGCAAGAGGCACATGCATCCAGTCATCAGCATCTGCGGACATAGTGCATGGAGACAAGTCACTGTTTGGGCACTTCTTCTCCTGCAAACAGAATTATAAACATGATACAGACTGCCACTTGACAAAGTACATTGCACACATTATCACATCAGCGATGCCGCTGCAAGTCCTGTACGAGAATTGCTCTGGGCTCTCAAAGTGTCATCACACGTTGTCGCAGCACAGCACAGCACAGCATAGCACAGCACAGCACAGCACAGCACAGCACAGCACTGCACAGCATAGCACAGCATGGTACACCCTTAGTACACTTCAACAGCAAACTCAAGATGTAAAGGCATGACAGTGTGCTTAAGGCGATTGAACAACACTGCAAGTTGTGCAAGCTAGAGCAAAGTTATGCACAATGGACTGCAAGGGCAAAAACGCTCTTCTGGCATCACCTGAAACCTCTCAGCTCTTGCGAGTGACCAGACATCTGCCATGGACTCGTAGCACTTGGGGAAGGCAGGCCTATCAACTCGGACCTTGAAGGATGAGACAGCGCCTATGTGCTCCAACAGGTTGTATCTGTAGGCAGCCATGGGGCGGCGGCGGTTGGCCATGGTTCGGGGTCCATGCCCACTGAACCACTCAGGCCATATCAAGTCTGGTGGCAACAGCTCTATCCGTGTCCTGCAAATCACACCAGTCAGAGCAAATATACACATATACCTATATATAAAACCTACATTTATATAGATTTATATTATACATATGTTGTATATTAGCTGCAGCTGTCAAGCACCATTTGGCAGACACAGGGACCCTTTCTTGTGTTGTGCAAACCAGTTTTGAATTAAGGCTTGCATTTGCATTCTGCAACTGGAACGCCAGTAACTCAATTACTGAGGGATGTACAACACGTGAGGAGCAGCAGTCAAGGACTGACATGCAGTAGTGAAAGCACACGCATAGGTGCACCTCAGATACGAGTGAGAGAAGATCAATGCCACCTAAAGTGACCATAACAAGGGTGCGGCACAGCCATGTGCCACATGGGACTTTGAGGATGCTTGACAGGAACAACTCCAGCTCACTGCTCCACTGTGACCCACCAGGCACAGCAGTAAAAGAATGGTGCTAAATTCACAAGCTTGCCTAGCTAATGCTGGCACATGTGGCAACAATTACTGTTACTACACAGGGCGATCTTTCGCTGGGCATACCTCATAATAATAACAATAATTTACAGGCGTTCCAGCTAATCATTGTTGCCAGGTACCTACTAGGTGTGCCTAAACCCTAGTCCTGTGAGCCAACATGCACCAACATGAGGCACTAGTTGCACCCAAGGGGTCTGCGCTGACAGGGCGAGTGCCATAGACGCATTTGCGAGGCATACCTCATGTATGTGGCAAAAGACTTGAGATCCTCGGATCGCAACAGAATGCCATTCATGCCGTATGAGATGCGCAGGCCCAGCCACTTCTGAGCGCTGGGCATGGCGTTCAGCTTGGCCAGCATGTAGGGCAGCAGCCTCATGGTGTGGGGGCACATCCTGAACCACACCAAGCATTTGCATGCAATGCACACAACATAGTTGTGTTACACTCCAAGTGTGACATGTAGGCCTCAATGTTGTCTGTCTGTCTGTCCGTCTGTCAGTCTGTCTGCCTGCCTGCCTGCCTGCCTGTCTGTCTGTCTGGCCATCCATCTATACATCTATCTTGTTGAACCATACACACTGACTGATGAATTGCATACACCTGTTGTCTTGTTCAATACAGGGTGTCTTATACGCAAAGTATGCATGTTAACAATAGGCAGCTCAAACCAGCAAGCTGCTCCAACGCATCTGTACCTCATTCAGGGACGGTAGCATGACATCTCTGCATGATACGTACAGCCTAAACAGCAGGCACTAACCGCTTGCTCATGAAAGACATTCGTTCAGCCTAGGCATACACAGCAAGACAACAAATGAGTCTGAGCCTGACCAACATCAGACATGTGGGGTAGCATATGGTACCTGAAATCATCCTCCATGAACAGGTAGTAATGAGCAATAGGCTGAGACATCTCCATCAGCTCTATCAGATCACATGTCTGTCTTCTCACCTGGCTTCAGCATGCAAACGACCGTTTCTGTACTTGCAAGATCCATGACGCACATTCCACATTAGCCATTGTTGCAGCAACAGGTGACACATAGTTGCAGTGGTGCCTTAGCTTGTTCAGCACATGGTGTGCTTGCACGATCTTCACTGATGTGTCTCATGATGGTGTTCGGTGACTGGTCTTAGGCTGTGTACGCTGACTAGATGCTGACATACAGAGCAAGCTTTTGACACAGGCTGTCTATCATGGCTGAGCAATCAACCAATTCAATCAATTCATATTTTCTGTCTTTAGGACTCATCAGGGGAGTCAACAGACAATAACTGTGGAAACTCTGAGACAGTACCTTCTGCTTGCAGCATTATAGTCTCATGCACATGCACACGCAGCAGGTCAAGCTGGGATGCTAACTGCAGCAGATGGCTCGAACCTGCCTGGAATGTTGGTGGGGTTGTCGAAATCGTCGGGCTCAGGCCTATCTTCAGGCGTCGGATCGTCCACTGATCCAGGGTTATCCACGAACTCAACATACAGGGCTGCCTTCTGGGCAAAGACATTGTCAGGGTCATGAGCCCCTTGGGTCACTCTGTTCTGAACTTTGGCATACACCAGATGTTGTCCTGGGCTGTTATTCATGACAACTACCCGGACTTTATCAAAGAGGGGATCTGTGGAATCTGAAGGCAGCTCTGAGAGAAGGAACTCCAGGGTTGAAGTGAGGTAGTCTGTGTCATTGTGACGAGGTACTGTTGGGATGCCAATGGCAAGCCAAGCCAAAGAAGGCGAAGTGTCTGCAAAGGGGTGGAAGTGGAAGTATTGGCTTATTGACAATTTGTATGATTTTGCGTATCAAATCAGCTGAGATGGTGAACATGTTATTTAGCACAGTGCTATGTGAGTGCTGTGAGCTTACCATCTGCTGTTGTCTCAATATGGCTGTCTGCTACAGCATTTGCTAAGTCTGAAGCCTGACTGGCTGCAGTGTGAGTTTCTGCTGCTAGCCTGTTCTTGACTGTTTGCAACACTGCCGCAGTTGCCTGCATTAAAAAAAGAGTGCCGCATAGCTGGTGAATGGTGCACCCCTGAAATGCATCATATGACAAACAGCAGCTGCACCACACCTTCAGGTCCTTGTTCAGCTGCGATATGTTTTGAGCTGAAGCTTGCAAGGCTCCTTGCCACACCCTGAAAATCAAGCACGATGAAGCATTCAACACAAGGTAAGATCGTCGAGGCCAGAAGGTGCCTCACTCAGGTCAAGGCATGAAAGGCACAGGCATGCAGGGAGCCACAGTAACGTACAGGTCTACAGGTGGGGTTACTGGATTGGCTTTTCTGCTGAGTATCCATATTAAAAGGACAACGGCGTTGACAGCCAAACTTATTCTCAGCCATAGCAAGTAGCGCACGCGCTTGTCACGATCTATGCTACTGCGAGAAAATACTCTGTAGCTTTTGCCGGACATTCGTCAATTGCATCTGCTGCAAGTTTGCGTCTGTGCTCTGCATGATTGCCTCCTGACCTGCAGTTGCATGGACATCTAGACGGTGTTGGGTTGCTGGTTGACCAGCTGAACGAAAACTACAGACAGGAACTCTAAACTTGGAGAGGGCTTTGCTTGCCGCTTTGCGCAAGCAATTGTGCTGTGCTGTGCTGCGCTGTGTCCACAGGTCAGGACGTTACTGTTCGTGTTGCTGCACTTCAGCTGTCATTGTCAGAACGGTCAGCTGTCTCGTAGTTGTGAGCAGACTGCAGACTGATCAGGATCTACTTTGAACAGTGCTCGGCACGCAAGCGCTGAATTACGTTGCCCATGGCATGCTTTAATCAGCCTCAAGCGTAGGCTGCCAGTATGCCACGCGAGATCATCACCTTGCAGGTCGGACAGTGTGGCAACCAGATCGGATCAGAGTTCTGGAAGAAGGTATGCTGGGACCAGCTGCAGCAATGCTCGCTTGCCAGTCTCAGCACGCTTTTTCTGTGCTGACTGAGCTGCTGCTGCAGCTATGCAAGGAGCACGGCATCAACAAGGATGGTATACTTGAGGACTTTGCAACCCAGGTGAAAAGCCATACTTGCGATGTATACCACAGCAGTGTTTACAGCTCTGACAAGGACGGCAAATGCAGGGAGGTGACAGGAAAGACGTGTTCTTCTATCAAGCAGATGATGAGCGCTTCATACCAAGGGCTCTCCTCCTGGACTTGGAGCCAAGGTAAGCACTATAACCTGCTGCTTTTAACACTTGTAGGTTGACAGCAAGCAGTGTCTCCCCCCTGACCTGTTCTACTCGCTAGGGTCATCAACGGCATCCAGAACTCAGATATCAAGAACCTGTTCAATCCTGAAAACATCTTCATGTCTGATCATGGTGGTGGGGCTGGAAACAACTGGGCCAGTGGGTACCACCAAGGAGAGAGCGTGCAAGAAGACATTCTTGACATGATAGGTGACTGGTCTCACTTCATCCTGCTGTTACTGGACTGCAGCTGTATTCATGGCATCATTTCAAAAGTTTGTGCTGCTGACTAGATGGCACTGTACTGAAGCAACAAGCAGTGTATAACAAACAGCAACACCTGTGGCTTGGCAGAACTAACAGTAGATATCTCCCTATTGTTGAAAAGTGCTTGCCGCACAGCAGCCTTATTTTTCTTACTGCAGATCGCGAAGCTGGATACAGTGACAGTCTGGAGGGCTTTGTGCTGTGCCACAGCATTGCAGGTGGCACAGGCTCTGGTATGGGCTCATATATGTTGGAGGCTCTGAACGACAGATTCCCAAAGAAGCTGGTTCAGACATACAGGTATGACAGTGTTACAATTCAGCTTGCCATACATCCTTGTAACAAATATGCACCACAAGGATGTATGGCATGCAGCCTCTGCCATTGTAGGAGGAATCTGCTGCTTAACCTCTTCATTAGCTGTGCACATTGAAGGAAGCTGCAGTGCAGGACCTGCAAATGCATTGCTATCCTAGCAGGGAATTGATTGACATTGCAGGCCCTTTCATATGCATTGTGAAGCTCCCAGCAGGCAGCCACACTGTTTGACCACAATGTGTCATTAGCCTGTCAGCATCTGGGTCTCTATGCTAGGCCCTGTACCGCATGACAGATATGCCATGTGGCCTACGAAGGCCTTGCAATGCAAACGCCTTTGATCATCTAGTGCTTAGTGTATCTGTATCTTGTTTTCCCAGGTATTGTCTATTGACTCCCCTGATGAGTCCTAAAGACACAAAGTGTAAATTGATTGATTGAATGGTACACTCTCCTTGTACCCCGCTGAGAGCTCATCACCCTGCCTGCAGTGTGTTCCCCAACCAGAATGGTACACTGCCCTTGCATCTCGCTGAGAGCTCATGACTGCGTCTGCAGTGTGTTTCCCAACCAGAATGAGACCAGCGATGTGGTGGTGCAGCCCTATAACTCCCTGCTCACTCTGAAGCGCCTCACCCTGAATGCAGATGCTGTTGTGGTGCTGGACAACACAGCCCTCAACCGCATTGCTGTAGAGCGGCTGCATGTTGCCAATCCCTCCTTCAGTGAGACCAATTCCCTGGTCTCCACTGTCATGGCTGCTTCTACCGCCACACTTAGATATCCAGGTCTGCTCAGCATACATCTTCACATCACGTTGCATAACCATGATGCATTACATGACTTGTGCCCCCTCTGCATGGGCACGGTTCTTGGGTGACTTACAGGCATTTTCAAGGCAATGCAAGATCTTTTACCCTCTTTGCTCAATTGTCCTTCAATCAGTCCTGAACCATGAAGTCTGCTCTACGCTGTTGTAGGTTCCAGTCTGAGTCATGACTGCAATCTGCGTGCTGAATGGCATATGCTTGTGAGGATTGACCATGTGCATGTTATCAAGTTTATGCATATATTGCAGGGTACATGAATAATGATTTGGTCGGCTTAGTTGCTTCCCTTATTCCTACCCCACGCTGCCACTTCCTAATGACTGGCTACACTCCGCTCACCGTGGAAAGGGAGCGAGAAGCAGCTGTCATGAGCACAGTACGCAAGACAACAGGTAAAGCTGCCCAGGTTCTCCAGCGGCTTTTCTTAAGCATGTCATTGCTGGGCATGAAGGCTGCTGACTAAGACGCCACAGCTTGTGCTGTGCTCACCTGTTCCGTTTCAGTCCTGCATTGAAAATATGGGGCAGGTGCATACAGCTCTGGACAGCTGTATCAAGGTCCTGTTTTGGCATTCAGCGTACCAACAATAGTGTATACTGATGAGGTCAGACTGGACAACTTCATTGCTGGGAATACAAAGCCCGTTACCTTGGCATGCATCCTCATGCTGCAGTCAGAAGCCTGGCTCAACTATTGACACGGGGTTTAGGCCACAAAGCCCAGCCTTACTGATCATAGATGTAATTGACTACAGCGCGCACACACCCTGCACAATGAGCACAGGGGCGCCACAACCACTCAGCGCTGGATCATCACAACTAATGCACTGGCCCCTTTTGACTGTCACTGCATGCTGAGTACGCTGTGATGCAGTGCTGGATGTGATGAGGAGACTGTTGCAGCCCAAGAACATCATGGTCTCAGCACATGCTCGCACCAAAGAGTATGACAAGTCTAAGTACATCTCTATCCTCAATATCATCCAGGTCAGCCTTCTTCACTGACTTTGGGCCCATCAGACATGGCACTTCCTGCAGCAGCGCCTGAGTATCTTGGCATATCATGGCAGCCAGACTGTATTCGGAAAGCTATACAAATTTCTCACCCTATTGGACTGCACGAGTTGGTATTGCATACACAACCTGATGATCTATGTGCCTGTTGGGCAAAGCCTGTGTAGCTGCTGCAAAGCATGCACAATGGCACCAAGCTGCCTGGTGACAGTGAGCAATATTCCATGTGCCTGTTGGGCAAAGGCTTTGTAGCTGCTTCATGCTCAATGGCTGCCTGGTGACAGTGGCTGGCATTCCATGTGCAGGGAGAGGTGGACCCAACGCAGGTGCACAAGAGCCTGCAGCGAATCAGAGAGCGCAAGCTGGCCAACTTCATTGAGTGGGGTCCTGCCAGCATACAGGTCAGTCCTGGCTTGCACACAAGCCGCCTGTGAAGTACCAAGGATTGCTGTGCAGCTCATCACATCTGCAACAAAGCTAGCTGCATACTTTTTTGGCATTGCTAGAAGGTCATGATGTGACACAGTGCTGTTTAGCATGAAGCCCATTAGCTGCGCCTTCATCTCACTATAACAGACCTACAACTTGAGGTTACAATCAACCTCAGCACGGTTTGCATGTCCATTGCAGCGTATGTATAGCAAGATGACAGAGTGGCTGACCAAGCATCTGTGCCCTTCTGCTGCAGTCACAGCAGCAATGCTCAGTACCAGTAGCTCCAGTTGCACGGATACCAGTAGCTCCAGTTGCACGGATAAGTGTCTCATATACGACAATGTCGTGCAGGTGGCACTGTCCAAGAAGTCACCGTATGCACAGTCAGCGCACAGGGTGAGTGGGCTGATGCTGGCCAATCACACCAGCATCCGCCACCTCTTCAACCACTGCCTCAGCCAATATGACAAACTCATGAAGCGCAAGGCCTTCCTGGACAACTACAAGGTATCTCCCTTAACACGGTGGTTCTCATCCTATGCATGTGTTGAGAGCAAGCGTAAGTTTTGACTGATGTCCCAACTTTCAAGCCTAGCCCAAGCCCATCTTTTCAGTCTAATCCAATGTATCTATGTGAAAGCATAATGAAGGGACCGCATGCGGTTCCCCAAACAATAGCTTGCATGCTAAGCAGGCATCCACACTGCCTGAGTTGTGGGTTTCACGATTCAACCTTGTCATGCATATGTGAGAATTCAATGGGGTGCCGCTGCGTGGCTGTACCATCAATTGCAGGTGCAGGAAGTGAGTAGGATTGCAATTTGATGGCTTGCAGGAGTACCCCATGTTCCATACTAGTGATGGCAGGAAGGTCATTGAAAACCTGGACGAGTTTGATGATGCCCGTGAAGTGGTGGCAGGCCTTGCTGCAGAGTACCAGGCCTGTGAGAGGCCTGACTATGTAAGCCTATGCCAATCATCCTCTTGCTTGCACACAAGCTCTGCTGACGCTAAAGACCTGTGCTGTTTTGGAATGCAATGCAAAGGTGAAACACATGCACAGAGAACTTGCTGTTTGTGACTCCATCAGCCTTCACCGTCATCTGCAGATGCTGCGTGCAATAGCATTGTATCTACGCTTGCTGTGCTCTTGTCATGTTGCCAGCAACGTATGTTTTCAAACTTTACCTCTGCCAACATCAAAACTGCTCATCATGTCACAAAAAGCATAACCAAGTCATTGTTTGTGCAGATTGAGAGGGCAAGAGGTGGGGGCCCTGCACCATTCACGTCTGCTGCCACAGACACACGAATAGCTGCTCACTGATGTGGTCAAGACAACACATTTGGTATCACGTGGATGCGTTGCATGTTGAGACAATTTACATTCAGCCGGCAGCCCATCATGTCCTGGCTCTGAGTGTGGTTTTGGCAGGGGCTGAGAGTTGGCCATCTGCTTTACAGCAGCTTGTATTTAGTGGTCATCACAGTTGTGTTATTTTCAGCAAGCTGGTCACAACAACGAGAAGACGTATGTGTACATGACTTTGACTCAGAAATACTTTAGACGTATGGTACACATCTTCTCTGGCAGGTTAGGCATTGGTCTATCTAGAGTTGTCAGCATTGGTGTCGTGGCAACCAGACCTGCCAGTGATGTCATACACTCTTCCAGCCTGTTGCCTGCATCTCTTGATGATGTCTGTACACACACAGATTGAGGGCTGTTGTGGCCCAGCAATTGCTCAATAGCTGGCGATTGCTCTCTTCTCCTTGACCTCGTATGGGTCCTGCATTGCGAATCAAGTCTGACGTCGCACTGTAGTGATGACATGACATAGAAATTTGGTGATGTTTGGCAATGGGCTAAGGTCAATGGGCTAAAGTCAAACATGCATCAAACACAAAAGCTCACACAATGACAGAAAATCACCTTGATGACCAGAGTAGTGCACCGGGCTCTCAAGCAGCATTCTGCACTGACAGATCCCAGCTTGGCTGCCCTGCATGGCACCCACTTGTCATGTGACCAGCAGCTAGGTCCCAAACACAGACGGCTCTGAGCTCAGCTGCACCCTTAGTAACCACAATGTTGGCAGCAACAGATTACTGGCAGCAGAATGTTGGCAGCAAGAGAATGTTGACAGCAACAGAATGTTGATTGCCCATCGTGCCATGCTGGCTTACCCATAGCCAGCAATACCCATGACCAGGATGTCCACATCCATCTTATTTGCCACAGCAAGAATGCCGTCTGCAATGGGCTCACCAGCCTTTGTGCCAGACAGGAAACATGTGCCCTCAACCTGCAATGTGTCAAAATGCAAGGAATCAATCATCACATGTAGATGCTCTGCAACAGTATAACTTGTCAGTTGCACATCTGGAGGCAAGGGGCTCCATAATGGTCACAGCTGCACATGCTTATGGGCTACTTGCTGTCTTTTGAACGGCACACATTTTATGACTGCATGGATGCTGTACTTATGACCAGAATAGAGACAAGGCAGCCTGCACGCACCTTTGCCGCCTTCATTGCATCTTTGTATAGCTGCAAAGCTGTATTGTCAAAGTCACCACCTTCAGTTGTGACCCATACCACATGAAGTTTGTCCCCAGGCTTCAGAATCCTGCACAGATGCCCAGCATGTCAACAGTCATTTTGCAACAACAGCATGCATTCCTGCAATCTGGCAAGCCTGCACAAGGGATACCAACAGAGCAGGTATCATCTGAACCTGCTCCTTGTCAGACAGAGAGGTGTGCTGCAAGACTTGAAACGTGAAAGGAATTTGAGAGGGAGATTGCTTACTGGTATAAAAGAGCTGCAAAGGCAGCCTTGGCACAGTGAGAATCGTCAGTAGAGAACAGCCATGTCACACTGTTCTGCAGAGCATAGCTAGTCGACTTGACTATGCAGACGTCACTGTTGCCTGCTCGTAGGGAAAAGTCGCTTACAGTGCCCAGCATGTCACTGCACAGAAGCAGCAGAAGAAGTGTGACATGCCAATCAGTAACAATGCACTGCTTGCAAAACACGGCAGTGATACACGTCGTACATGCGTTCACCCTTGCGACCAAAAGACCCCACAACCAAAATGTCTACTTGAAGCTCCTCTGTCAGCTCGATCAGGGCCTCACAGGTGCTCTGTCCCTTTGACTTTTCTTTCTTGTACCAGACAGCATCAAGCTGCAATAAAACGCAGCAACTTGGGACTGTTTGAGCATGTGTGTGTGAGATAGACAACATAGCATACCTGCTGATCGTGGCACTTGAGCTGGTACTCATGCTCAAGGTGGTCAGGAGTCAGAGTATCAGGGAGCCACGGCTTATTTGGGTCGGCAACGTGCAAAATATAGATCCTGTCACGCCTGTCTGGATGCAATAGCCTGCCGCCCAGCAAGAGAGCTTTTTCTGAAACTCCAGACCCGTCGATGGCAACACCCACTCGAAGCTTTTTTTTGCTTTGTTCCTTAGACAGGGTGAAAGGATGCGTGCTGTCAGACATCCGAAGAAGGTGCAACAATATCTCGTCAGCAACTTCACTTGTCGCGGTGAAGTGAAGTGCTATGGACAGCCAATTGGGGTTTGACCGGACTGGTAACACCTGTGACGACGTAACGTAATGTCTTGGGTGACGAGAAAAATACGCAAGACGATTCAGACAGCTTCTACGAGAGCTTCAGCAGGCCACGCAGGAGCATCATGTCTGCAGTGGTACTGAACCTTTAGCTGTCATACAGATCGCTGCAACCGTGCCATTGTTCATAAGCGCGCAAGTGCCTAGACACTACTGTCTGCCTACAAAGTCCAGTCCTCACCCTGCTGTGGCCCCTATTGACGCGTGGGCACGGTCAATCATTTCTAAAGGAGACGATACATTTTGCTTGTCAAGACACGCATGCTCTGTTGTCCATCGCTGGGGGCTCCTTCATCGAGTCACCACAAGTTGCTGAATAGTTGCGTGTCTGGAAGCGCACCGAAACCCAGGACAAACCTGGGTAGCAGATCACGGCAGAGGCTGAGGTGTTCAGCACTGAAACACAGCCAGCATACCGTTTTTGCGTCTTTACAGCAAAACAGGGAAACAGCCAATCTGCCACAGATTGACTGGACTAGATATCACCTGCAAGTCTTGTTTGTTGACAGGTACCTGCTGTTCCACTTTCAGCTCTTGTAGCTCAAACTCTGCAAAATCAGCATCCATGTTATACCACTGCCAGTGGCCTGCCATGCTTTCATCATGTCTCCTGCAGGAGTGATACGGTCCGTGCACGGGTAGCCACTGGCCTATTTGAACGCATTGCCGAATGGAATGGCTATGGTCGTGCATTGTACCCATGGGCTTGCGGTGTCAGTGCTTCTCAGACTCAGCCAGTTGATTTCTCCACCACGGCCTCTCTTTTCAGTCAGGCCACTTTTTTGGGCATCAGAGCAAAGCTGTTTGCTGCTCCTGCTGAGCAGCTGACACTTGAAGACCTGGACAGGTCTTGACGATGCATGGATGCACACATCTCCCTCATAACCGGAATTACACATTCAACCACAGGCTCATTGCATTACGCCCGCCAAGCAACTTGTTGCATCTCGCACAGCTGCAGCACAGCTGAAGCAACAAGCAATGCCTGCCCTGTGGAGTGCATGTTGCACTCCTTGCTCAGCAGACTCTCTCTTGTGTGCAGGTATGATGTTGTGTGTGCCTTGGATAGTGACATCAAGCAGGATATCATCAATATGGTGCAGCCTGAGTGGCATGGCTATTATGATGCCAAAGTTTGCATCCTGGACCAGTTTTCACACTATGTGGGTGAAGACATCTTGCGGACTGGTGGCACAGCCATATTGGAGTCAGAGCTGAGCAACATTATAAGACCTGTTCTGCAAGACAGCAAACCCATTCCAGACTTGCTGAGACCGTCTCTGCATAAAGGTGATGCCTTCTCTTGCAGTGGGGAATGTGTGCTGAGTGCCTTTTCTTGGGGGGGGGGGGAAATAGGGCCTAGAAGTCAACCTGTCACACATTCTATTCCTTCACTTGCCATCAATACTTGTGATTCAAGATTGAGTGCAACATGTTGTATCAACAACTTTTCTCTATGTACCTTTCCTGCTGTGAATTTTCAAAGTGATTGTGTTATTGCATTTGTATCGTTGCCACACGCAGGCCTGCACCAAGTGAAAGCCTACATTACTGCTAATGTTGTCAGCAAAATGCAATGGCAAGTTTACATCCTGCATGCCAGTTGTTGCATTGCTGAAAGCCTGAAGCAACATTGCATTTTTGCTCCAGGTGCTGATGAATGGAACCCAATGATCCAAGCCATGATCATCAGCTGCGCTGGCTTGGTGCAGTACCTGATTGATGCATACCCACCCGACTTGCCACACTACGACCCTCTGTGAAGCAAATCTTTCCTTCCATGCTCAGCCTCTGCTAGCAGTCAGCATTCATCCATTCTTTGTGCGTGTCAGCTGTACAGCTGTACATATTCATCAGTATAATATGCCCAATTGCTCATATGGCTCTACACACGCAGTGGTGTTGCAGAAGTAGTCTCCATAGGTATCTGGCCCACCAACAGGGCCAACATGGATGCAGTGTACGTCAGGCTTGCAAGTGGCTATCACGTGGTGTAACCATTTGCACTGCTTGCACTCGCCTTGGAAGGATGACTCTGCACATGACTGGGATGGCAGCTTCTGCATGTAGGACAAGCAGTCTGCAACACTCCCATACTGGGTGTTGTTGCCCACACAGGACTGCTGAATGATCCTGCAAGTGTCTATGTCACTGGGGATTCCACCTGAAAGCCAGAAGACAAGCTCTGGATCAAAGGTGACCTCCTGCACAGGCATGTGGCTACGTAACCAGGCATTGCAGCTGATTCGCCTTGCAGATATGCCCATATGTATATCATGTGCAATGCCAAGCAACCTATGCGCCATACAAACAAAATAATGTACTGTGATGCACGCAACCTAAGCAGTCACTGCCAATCATAGAACTGGGGTGGCATGGCTTGTTAACAGACTGCAGCGCCTGTTACAGTCCCATGCCTAGACAACATGATGTTGCAGTATGCCAGACTTTGCTCTAAGCACCCATGCAGGCACATGAGAGAGCTGCGAGAACGGCGGATGCTCTTACTGCATATTGAATTTGGGCACTACAGGCGTCAAAGCTTGTGTTGAACGTGGTTGGCTTGTCTGTGACGTTGACTTCGTTTTCGGTTCCTTGAAGGAACGTTCCAGTCACCAAGGCAGTGGCCTAAAGCAAGGAACAAACGTCAACGCTTGGGCTGCTGCAAGCAGTATGCACAACGTTCTGATTTCGTGGTTCTGACGTGCAGTTGCAAGCCTGAGGGTGTACGCGTACGACTGGCACATATATATGGTATACCAATACCAGTACGTACCTGGATCCAGTCATCGGTAACAACAATTTTCTGAGGATTGATCGTGTATGACGTAGCTTGAAATGTTCCGTTGGTGAACTTCCCGTCGACGACTCGGCATACTCGGCGATATCTTCCACTCCCGAGTACACCTACGTACGTAGGAGCCGGTTTCTGGAACGTACAAAACCGCCTCCGGCGCAAATGCCTCGTATATAGCTGCAATGTAATCTGCAGTATCAAGACTGCCGGCAGGTGCTT
>JAABUK010006634.1_pt1 | contig 17162 bp, 1 predicted proteins | sample 5559141 | NCBI WGS metagenome assembly JAABUK01 (sample SAMN10711869, study PRJNA513367) | rock metagenome | isolation source: Antarctica rocks | place: Antarctica: Victoria Land, Pudding Butte nord | collected 2016-01-03 | reverse complement strand
AAAGAAATAGTCCCGCTATTAATTATTATTTAACGCTACTATAAGGAGATTACCTTCGATATAATAAAAATAACTATTTATTATATTATTCTAAGGATACCTTAATTAAAGAAATATAATCTAATAATCGATTAGAAGAGAGGAGTACTTATATTTCCGCGTATTAGAAATATTACTAGTATAATACTTATACGCCTATAGAGGATAGTTATAGATAAGAAATCGAACCGTAGCCTAGTCGAAACCTATAGTACTTTATCTTCGTATAAAGATAATTTTATAAAAGGATCCGACTCGATATATATTAATTAAAGAGGTTAATAAGGCGAATAAATTAGAGTTTCTAAAAATAAAAACGAACCTCCTAATATCCCTAAAAAGTATTAATAATAGAAGTACCTCTTTTAAGAAGAGATAACTATAAAAGTATTACTTAAATATTAGTTATAAAATTATAAAATCGAACTCGAATTTAATAAATAACCGATATTTAAACCTATTTACACTTTATTAAAAAAGGAACTCGGAGTACTTCGCGGGTATATCGATAAGAACTTTAAGAAAGAATTTATTCGAGAATCTAAATTATTAATAAGTTATCTAATCCTCTTTATAATAAAGAAGGATAGAAGTCTATAATTATATATAAATTACCGAAAGTTAAATGATATTACGGTAAAGAATCGGTACCCTCTATTAAATATTAGCGAGTTATAAGATCGGTTTATAATAATAAAAATCTTTATATAATTAAATCTTCGAGGCGCGTATAATCTAATTCGAATAAAAGAAGGCGAGGAGTAGAAGATTACTTTTAGAACTAAATACGGTTATTACGAATACCTAGTAATACCCTTCGGATTTATTAATACACTAGTAACCTACTAAATACTAATTAATAATATTATATAAGTATACCTAGACATAACGGTAATTATATACCTCGATAATATCTTAATCTACTCTACCGATAAGGAAGAATATATCTAATATATATAGGATATCCTAACTTATTTATTACTAGCTAAACTTCTCTTTAAACTAAAGAAATACGAGTTTTATAAAGAATTAATTAAATTCCTTAAGTTTATAATTAGTACTAGAGGTATTTATATAAACCCTAAAAAAATTAGGAGTATTAAGGAATAGCCTATACTATATAATATTAAGACGGTATAAAGTTTCTTAGGATTTACGAATTTTAATAAAAGATTTATTAAAGACTACTCTAAGAAGGCCTTACTACTAACGGATATTACGAAAAAAAATATTACTTTCTAATAAAGAAAAAAATAATAATGATTTTTTAAAGTACTTAAGGAGGCCTATAAGAAACCGCCGGTATTATATTCCTTTTAAAGTAACGAACGAGCTCGAATCGAAACCGACGCTTCGGATTTAATAATAGGCGCTTATATACTCTAATAGAGAGATAATAAATAATACTCTATTATATATTATTCTAAGAAAATATCATTAGTAGAACAAAACTATAATATCTATAATAAGGAATTACTAGTAATAGTATCTTTACTAGAATAGTAAAGGGTATACGTAGAAAGTTATTCGGATCTTACTATCTTCACAGACTATAAGAATCTTCCTAACTTTACGATAATAAAATAGTTAAACCGAAGATAGATAAAATAATCAAAATTACTAAAATAATATAAATTTAAAATCTTATACACCCTAGGAAAGGATAACGGTCGCGCCGATATATTTAATAGGCGAGAAAATTATATAAAGGAAAAGAACGTGGTTATATAACTAGTCCTTATTTAGTAATAGGATGGATCGTTAATCCTAGTATAATAACTAGTAGCGATACTATATATCTCTATTCCTAGAATTATTAATAATATCCGGAAGGATTATAAAAACGATACTTTAACTAGAACGTTAAGAAGTTAGTAACTATAAACTAAACTATTAAAATATAATAAAAAACGGATCTTCTCAAAGGATATCTTAAGGAAATTATCCGAGATTATTATAATAATCTAGTCTAAGGATACCCTAGAGTTATTAAAACTATAGAATTTATTTATAAAGAATACGACGCACTAGGACTAAGGTTACACGTCGAGAAATATATTAAAGAATATATCGAATATTAATAGAATAAATCTACGAGATACGTTAAATATAGTTAGATTTAATTCGCCCCGGTACTAAAGATACTATAAGACGATATTATAATAACCTTCGTTATTAAATTACTAAAGTTAAAAGACCCTATTACGATAGAGGCCTTTAACTCTATTATAGTAATCTATAATAAACTTAGTAAATACGCTATAATAATATTAATTAAAGAAACTTATAAGGTAGAATAAATCGCCTTCGTACTACTAAATCGATTAATTAGGGATTACGGGATACCTAGATCGATTACCTCTAATAAAGATAAATAGTTTATAACTAACTACTAGAAGACACTAGTCGGTACTATTAGAACTAAGTTACGAATATTAACCGTATATTATTCGTAGATAAATAAATAAATAGAACGGACGAACTAAATAATAAAAATATACTTACGATATTACGTTAATAAAAAATAGAACGATTAGGTAAGGCTTTTATTTATAATTTAACTAACATTTAATAATAACTAGTCTAACACAACGAAGTTTATACTATTCTTCGCGAACTATAGTAAATATATTAATATATTCCTCGAACCCAAAAAAGGGCCAAACGTATAACGGGCCTTAGTTTATATAACTAATATAAAAGTATTATACCGAGATATATAAACCTAGATTAACTAAATAAATACTCGGACTAAAAAGACGATAAATAAATATCGAAAAGAATATCCTTAATTAAAGGAGGGGGATAAAGTATACCTCTTAATAAAGAATATAAAGAGTAAAAAACTAAATAAGAAACTAAACTATATTAAAGTCGGACTATTTTCGATTAAGAAAATTAAAGAATTAATTAACTACGAACTAAATCTTCTAACCGATATTAAGGTATATTTAATATTCTATATCTTTATACTAGAGTTAATAAACTTTATTATACTTTTATAAAATACTTTTTATTTCTAGACTAAAGAAGAAACGGAGTTCGAGGTAGAAAAAATTCTAGATTATAATAATTAAAACTACCTCGTTAAATAAAAAGGATATAACGAATCGGAAAATATATAGGAATTTAATACTAACCTTACGAATTATCGATAATTTCTCGCGGAGTTCCGTTAATATTAGAAGGGGAGTAGGCGATACCTAACTAGTCGAAATTAAAAAATAACTCGAAGAGCTCGGACGAAATATTAAATAGGAGATCATCGGGTTTAGTAGTACTAACGATATTAATTACCTATTTATTTAATTCTAGCTCCTTAATATTTTAAGGTTTATATTCTATTAATTTTTCCTTTTTATCCTCTACCTTATTATATTAAGATTATAAACGAATAAACTTCGTTTATATAGTTTTTATCTTAAGCTAGAGATCCTTCCTCGTTTTTTCTATATAATATATATCTACCGGCGATACCACTAGGTTATATTTCCTATTATTATATATATATTAGGTATACCGATTTAATCTAGGATTAATCTTATACTCTTTAGGATTAAAAGAATAATTCTTATAAAGGTATATAATTATAACGAGAAGGATTAAAATAAACTCTTTATAACGAACGATAGGAGACTTCGATTTCTCGATTCGATAAAGTAGTATTAAAAAGAATAATTTAACTTCTAAGAATAAAAGTCGAGAGGGGGGAGCTAATATTACGATCTTAATATAAAACCAACTAAACCTATAATAAGGGTAGTTATAATCATAATCGTAGCGCTAAATAAACGATTATATTTAGTAGTTCTTAATAACTAGGTTATTATAAACGACTATATTTAATAACTTTTAGTAACTATACTACTATAAAAGACTATAGAGGTCTTAGTACGATTTCCTTCTATTATATAAATAACGTATTTTCCTAGTAAATAGGAGCTTCGTACTTAACTTCCCTTAAGACTTTTAATTATAGATTCTGAATATAGATATTTATTAAATTATTAATTAAGTTTATTAAATTTATTTAGTTTTATCTTATATTAATACGAAGCCTACTATCCTTTAATCCTTAATACTCCTCTCTACGAGTATTAACCTAGGTCCTATCGACGTTATACTAAGGTATTGAACGGAGAGCTTTAATATCGTAGCGGAATAATTATTACTCTAACTCGGAATTAGAATATAATTATAACGATTCGGATTCTAGTAATAAAGAGAATAAGTAGTTTAAAAGTAACGAAAAACGGAGTTACTTTAAAACTTTCCTAAATAATAAATATATAGAGATAGGAGTAAATATCTCGGACTATATATAATCGAATCTAATTAACTTAATTATAGGCTAGAGTTACCGTAGGTAAATTATCTCGTAGAAGATTAAATAGAGGGAGGCTTTAACGGTAAAGTTAATTTATATTTTATATAAGAATTAATATAAATATAATCTTTACCTCTAGAGTAGTACGAAACGCCGGACGAAGGTAGAGTTTTACGAGATATATACTATTATCGTTCTTAATTACGAGAAGTTTTTAAAAACGATCGTCTTAACTAGATATATTTATAATCTAGGTAAGAGTAAAGAGCTTTAGCCGGATAATAATCTTTAATAAATTAATAATCGGATATAATATATATAAGACGTCGTAATTAAGAATTTAAGGTTTAAAATCGGAATTAAATTTAATAAAATCGATAATCGGTTTACCCTAGCCGAAGTACGGAAGGTTAGATTTATTTAGGTAGATATTTCATATTAAAACTAATTTAACGTATAATTATTCGACTTTTTTAAATAATAACGCGCTTACGCCTTAGTGATCGTACGAATTATAATAATTATTATATATATATAGAACGGCTCGTAGTAAAACGTAATCTCCCTCGCCGCTAAACTATTATACCGCCAAATTTTTATATATCTCGATATAAGATATACTCTAGTTTAATAACGTAACTAACGAAGGTATAGGTCGATAATAGAAAAGATAAATAAATAAACCCTATTCTAACGAAAGTACTCGTTTATATAATATTTAAACTATCGAAAAATAGTTTTATTAACGAAGAGAATATAAGAAAATTCTTTAAACCCCTCCCCGATCTTTTAATTATATTTACCGCTATAGTAATAGTATATATTATCTCGGAGTACCTTACTAGAGAGTATAAGGTTGAGAAGTTTAAAGAGGAGAAGGCTTAAAATAAATACTCGTATTCTTTTTTATTACTAATAAATATATTATAACTAACTAACGAGAGTCCGTATTAGATTAATAAAGAAGAATATAAAGGGTATGAATTAATCTCGACGATAAAAAGTATAAAACCCGTATTTATAGGGTACTATTAAAGAGGGTAAGGGACGTTATTAAAAATATAAAAAAATTCGACTTTAATAACGATACGGTTATAATAGACCTCGATAGTCGTTAAATATACGATCTACCCTTCGTTAATAATTTAGATAACGACGAATAAATTAATCTTTCGGATAATAAACTCTAAAGTAATCTTTTTATATTAATTAATAACGTAAAAAATATATAGGTTAATACGCGTAAAGCGATAATTTTAAAATAAATTAATTAGGCGTTTATAGTTTATCCCTTTATAACCCGTATATATTAATACCCCTAATTTTTATTACTACCCGTACGCCGGTATTAAATTCCTAATATATAAATTTAATAAAGCGTAACTATCTTAGACTTAGTTAATTTATTATTTATAGTAGAATATCGCCCCCGATTCGCTTTTATCTTTATTACGGAATCTTAGATAAACCTCCGCTAGAATAGAAGAACCCGATAATAGTACGAGGGCTAAAGTATAAAGTGGTTTATATAAAACTTCTAAACCTAAAAAGAAGTATACCTTTAATATTATATAAAGAGAAAGATAACTAGAAGATTAAATTATTTTTAAATTATAGAGGTTTAAGGAATTCTAGGCCGCCTTTATACCGGAAGAATTTAATCGGGTTTAATATAAGAGAAATAATACTAACTCGATTATATCGAGTAATAATAAAAATAAATATAAAGCTTATATTAAATAACTAGGGAAAAGATTATAAATAATAATAAAGTCTAAAAAGGGTGAAATTAGAAAGGAATAAGGGTAACGATATAATTCACGTAAAGTTTAATAAATAGTAGTATATTAGTTAGATAATATAGTAAGGAAATCGGAAAGAAGTAGATAATAACTATATATTAAATAAGATTAGTAATTATTTATAGAACTCTAATAAACGTATATTTAATACCAAGCGCGTAAATTTATATAGTATTAATAATAGTAGCGGTAGCGGCAAGGGCGGCGATCTAGGTTATAACGGAGAAATCGCTAAAGGTTAATAAAATAATAAAAACGAAGAAACCGTTAAAATCGATAAGGCTATAGATAACGATATAGATAAATAGGACGATAATATAGATTTATATATTTAATAAACGTATTATCCTAATAGTAATATATACGGTTATTAAATATAATTCATTAATAGTAATTTACGCGTTTAATGAATATAATACTCCGACTACGATATAATCGCCCGATACGATTCGCGCGTATTCGTATTTAGTATAACTATATAAGATAGTAAATAGTAACTATTAATGAGAAAAGGTAGCTCTTAGTAACTCTTAACGAAAATAAATATCAAAATAATCTCTAGGGCTAATATATAAGCTAAATAGATCTAAACGTATTTTACGTATTTTTCGGTAGAATACTAACTCCCTACTTTACCGATATCGGTTTTTATTTATACTATAGACGTCGTTTAAAAAGAGAGTATACCGACTCTATTTATATATTAAGTTGAAAGGATATCCGCTTTTATATTTATTTAACTCTCCGGACTCTATAATTAAAAAAGACGACGATACACGGTCGGACGGGATACTAATATCCGTTATATTTTAATATTTCAACGATATAATCTCTATAAAGGCGAATCCTAGCCGATCCGCTAAAACTATAAATTTATACTATACAGTCTTATCTAGCGCCTCGGGAATATATATACTCTTTATTAATTTCTTTTTATTTTTAAACTTTATCTTAATTAACCTAGGTATTATCTCGTGATAATAATATATAACGTAAAGGAAGAATTATCGGTATCCTCTTTCTATACGATTAATAATAATCCTAGAAATAATTATAAAAATAGACTCGGCGGTTTAAATAACGTAATAGTCGGTATATTAATTAGTTTTATTAAAGGCCTACTTTAATATTATAAATACTATCCGACCGGGACCCTTAGTATTATACTATATTAAGACTAGCTTTATAGTAGTTATTAAATATAGTATATAGATCCCGTATAAAGAATATACGGCGTGGTTACGCTATTTATATTATAGTATTATATTATAGTTTCCGGTACTTTAGAGTTTTTTTAAAAATAAAAAACTCGGAGCCCTCGCTCTAACTCTTTAGAGATTAATTCTATTATTTGAATATAAAGATTATTTTCTTATTAAGGTTTCGTATTTATTTTTATATTATTATAAATACCTTAGGTATTATAATTTAATAATTTAAATCTTTCTTAACCTTTTTAGGTAGTAATCCGTTAAAAATATAAAAAATCTCCTTAGAAATAATCGTCCCGAAGGCGAGACGTACGGGATTAATAATTTAAACGAAAATATAAAAGATTTATTAGAGAATATTAATCTTACGGTAAATTAATAATTTATAGAATTAAAATATAAATAGAAAGCCCTCGAGAAAGAGGCCTCTATTATTATAATTTAGAAAAATATCGAAAATTTATAACGTATTATCGTAGGTAAAGGAGATAAGGAAATCGAAAATAATTCTTAAAAATTAAACGTAGAAGACGAAAACGGCCCGACGGTAGGTCGTAATTAAACCGGTCTTAATATAAATTAAAGTAATTTACGATTATCGAAATTATAAGATTTTTATACGAAGAATCCGTAAAATTATTAAAAATAAATCTATAACGCGGAGACCGCGTTCTATTTAATACCCGTAAACTTTCGAATAAACGAAAAGAAGATTTTATATACGATACCCTACTTAAAGGGGTAAATTAAAAAGTTATAAAATAAATATAAAGAACTTTATTTAGTAGATATATTAATATAGAAGTTCTTCGCGGATTATTTATTTAACGTAATTAAAGACTCTTTAAACCGAGCTAAAATACGAATTTTAAATATTAATATATACGTTAAAGAAATAATTGATCGGTATAAGATTTTAATACCTACTTTAATACCTTAGAAACCGAACTACCTCTTTATAATAAAGAGTAATAAATAATTTATTTAATAACCCGCTTAAGATTTAATATTTTAAAAGAAGTTAACCGGGCCTAAAATATTCTTATTAAATAAACCGAATTTATATTATTTACGGCGCGTTACGAACGTAATCTTAATCGAGATTTTAAGATATAAAATAATAATTAAAATAATTAATTAAGACCTCGGAAGAGGTATAAAAAGAAATTAAAGAGTAGAAATAATAAAGATAAATTTAATATAAGAGGATAAGGTTCTAATAAGGGTAGTCGTAAAAATATAAATAAAATATATACGACTCACGCGAGCGATAAGAATCTTAAGGATATTAAATACTTTAATTATTATAAACTCGGTTATTATTTTAATAAATATTTAAAGAAGAAAATAAAGATTATTAATTATATCGGCGATTATACCGCCGAGTTAAAAAATAATAAACCCTTAGGGAAGTCTTTATCCCGAGGGAATAAAAAGAAATAAAAACCCGACCGAGTATAAATATCGATAATAAAGTTATTACGAACCTAATTAATATCGATATAAAAATTATTCGTATTAAAATAAATAAAGATCTAGGAGCGGAGATGAATATTATTAATAAAATATTTATATAGTAATATAACCTAGAGCGTCTTAAGAGCGAGTTATTACCGATTCTTAAATAAATAAACGGGTAATCTATTTATTATTATAATATTTATAATATTATCTACCGGTTAACCGATTTATAGAGATAAACTAGGGAGTATAATAATATCTTTTACTCTATTAATAAAAAAGGCTCGTTTATTATTATAAATATACCGGCTATAAAAAAGGAAAAGATTTAAACCGACTATAATATACGTACCTAACGGTTCGGTATCGCGCTAAATATATATATATTAGAATTATTTAAGGATTTTACGAAATTATTAAGGACGTAGTTAATTATATATATATTAATTTATATTAAAGCTAGTCCCTTTAATTAAGATCTTATTAATAAGAATAAGACTAGGAAAGGCGATATTATTGTTAATATAATATCTTTTAATAATTCCGCTATCGTACCGCCTACGCTTCCTAATAAATTTATAAATTTTAACGATATCTTTTTAAATAAAGAAATAGGTCGATTATCGTCGTATAAAGACGGCGACTATATAATTAATATAAAGAGTAACCCGTTATACGGGCCTTTTTATAATTTATCGAACCTAAAATTAATAAAGTTAAGGAGATACCTAGACGACGCCCTAGTAAAGGGTTAAATTAAATATTCTATAAACCCCGCCGGGGCTCCTATCTTTTTTATTCTAAAAAAGAATAATAAACTACGATTATATATCGACTACCGAGGTCTTAATAAAATTATTATTAAAAATCGTTACCCGTTACCCTTAATTAATAAAATACTAGACCGCCTAAATAACGCTATATAATTCACGAAGTTTAATTTAAAAGATATTTATTATCGAATAAGAATTAAAGAAGGCGATAAATAGAAGATAATATTTCGTATACGGTATAATCTTTTCGAATATATAGTAATATTATTTAGTTTAACGAATATACCTACTACTTTTTAAACCTATATTAATAAATCGTTAACGGGTTTAATAAATATATTTTATATCGTTTATCTAGATAATATCCTAATTTATTTAAATTTAAAAGAGGAGTATATTAACTATATATAATAAATACTCGAATACCTATAAAAATATTCTTTATTCGCGAGTTTTAAGAAATACGAGTTCTTTACTCGGTTAATTAAATTTCTAAGGTTTATTATAAATACCGAAGGTATATTAATAAACGAACGTAGGATTAATACGATTTAGTCCTAGCCAAAACCAAAGTCCTTTTATAATATATAAGTATTTTTAGGCTTTATTAATATTTATCGTCGATTTATTTATCGTTATTCGTAGATAATAAGCTTATTAACGGGTCTATTAAAAGATAGTTAAGATAATAAAAAATTTGGTTTATTTAAATAACCTAAGGAGGTAGAGTAAGCGTTTTACCTACTTCGTAATTTATTTTTATATATACCTATTCTAGTATACTTTAATCTAGAATTAAAAATTCGGATTAAGATAAATACTTTTAATTTTACTATGACTACGATTTTAATATAATTATAAAATAATAACGAATAATATCCCGTCGCTTTCTAGTCCTATAAGATATAGTGTTTAGAAATTCGATACGAGATTTATAATAAAGAGCTCCTCGTAATCGTTATAATATTTAAATAATAACGATATTACCTCGAGAGTAATTTATATAAAATAAAAGTCTAAATTAATTATAATAACTTAAGGGGTTTTATAAATATTAAATAATTAAATAATCGTTAGGCGCGCTAGGTAATAAGACTCTTATCTTTTAATTTCTTAATTTCGTATCGTTCTAGGAAGAGTAATTTAGCCGATAACTCTTTATATTATCTTAATTATAAAGACTAGGATAACTTTTTAAATAATATATTATTTATATTATAATAAAAGTTATTAAATTTAGAAAGTATTAATTAAGGCCCTATTTTCGTTATAATATAAGATATATTTATAAATATAGAAGATTTAGAGGTAGATAATATTTCGCCGGTATTAAATAATATATCTATAAACGTCGCGTAAAATTTAATATATATAAAACTTACGTTATTAGGGTCTTTAAGGTTTACCGTAAAAAAGATATATCTTTCGGTAGTATATTTATCTAGGCCTAAAGAGTTAATACTTAAATAAAAAATTCTAAGAAGTTTAAACAAGATATTTATTTAAATCGATTACGATATAATAAAGGAACTATTTAATTTTATCGCTAGAACTATAGGCTATAAATTATTTATTCTACGTATTATTATTAAATTAATAGTACTTTACGAAACGGTTTATAATAGTAAAAATTTATTAATAATTAAAATAATTCGCGTTTTATAAAAGGATAATTCCTTCTCGTAAATAAAAATCGCCGAAATTATATAAACGGATTACTAGCGTTCCGCCGGAGTATAGATTTTAAATTCTATATTAATTCTTAAATATAATAATAAGATTTATATATTTAAAGAAGGATTAGTCCGCGAAGAGCTACTAAAACGATATTATAATAATATATTAACGGGGTACTTTAGTATTAAAAAGATAACGGAGTTATTTACTAGAAAATATTTCTAAAGTACTCTTAAGACTGACGTACGGGAATATATCGATACGTACGATATATACTAGCGGGTTAAGGTATATCGATACCGCTTTTATAACGAGATTAGTTCCCTATTATATCCTACGGGGCCGTAGAAGGAAATTATAATAAATTTTATTACTAATTTACCTTTAAATAAATAATACGGGCGCGTCTATAATATAATCTTTATAATTATAAATAAGTATATAAAGATATTACGATATATCTTAACTACTAAAATAATCGACTCTACGGGGTTAATAGAGTTAATATTCAAAGAAATTATACTAAAGTTTAGAGTTCTTAATAAAATTATTTCTAATAAAGATTCTATCTTTATAAATACGTTTTAGTTAAAAGTATATTATTTAATGAAAATTAAGAGGCGCCTAAATACCGTATTTTATCCGTAGACGAATAATTAGATAAAACGCTAGAACTAAACCCTAGAATACTATTTAAAAATCTTTTACTTAAGCGAGTAAAATAACTAGGTAATACTTTTATTTATAATAGAATAAATATACTATAATACGCAGTATACGATAATAAAATAGATATTATTTATAATTATATATAATTATAATCCTTCTCTTAAACCGCGTCTCGAGGGCGAGACGTACGGGGGAGAAGTACCGTCGGTATAAAAAAGAATTAAAAAATTAAATACTTTAAGAGAGTACTTAATAAAAGTATAAATTATCGCGGTCGAAGCGTAGAAATATAACCATAATAAAAGGTATAAGCCGAAATTATTTAATATAAATAACCTTATATTATTATTAATTAAAAACTTAACGTAAAAATAACTAAGTAAAAAGCTCTCTTATAAAGTAATTAAACTATTTAAGATTTTGGATACCGTCGGAATATAAATATACTACCTAGGATTATTAACTAGTTACCGTATTTATAATATTTTCTATATATCGCTTTTAGAGCCGTATTATTAACGGTAGAGCGATATTTCGATTCTTAATATACCTCTACCGGAATTAATAAATAATACGAATGAATAAAAAGTAAAAAGGGTACTTAAAAAGAAAAAGATAAAGAGCGAGGTATTATACTTTATAAAATAACTAGGATAACTAGAGATCTTTAATAAATAAATTAATATAAATACTTTAGATAATACGCTAGAACTACGAGAAGTATTCGAAGAGAATACGAAAATAAAAAAGGTATAGAAAATAAAGAGTAGAAAGAGGAAACGTTATTAATTACTAGTTACTACTAACTACTTTTTATTAATAAACTTCGAGCGAGATATATCTTTACGGTTAGTAGGGCGCTTATAGGTAGGTTTATATTTATAACGACTAGTTTTCTTAATATTAAGACTCGGTTATTTACGAGTAGAGTTAAGCCTAGGAAGTCGAATTAAAAAACGAGGGGTAAAAATAAAATTAAGATTAGGAATTATTAATCTTATCTTTAACTTCTTCCTTAAAAGCCTCGCGAGAAAATATTAATTTATTAAAATATAACGATTCGTACCCTTTATACCGCCGTATTAAGGGCGAGGCTTTACGATATTTTTAATTAAAAGAGTTTTACGACTAGATATTATAACTTTTTATATACCGCTAGAGAATAAAATAAGATCGATAATATTAAAATTATTAATAATAAATATTTTAAATTAATCGGTAGCGGGATTAAGGCCGGGAGAAAAATCGTATTTAGAGGCGTCTCGTATACGACGAGTATAAGTATTATCTTCGTTTTTATTATCGGCTTTATCTTCGTCCGTCGATTCAAGAAGATTATTAAATTAATACTACGTAATCCTACTTTAAAATATATTTATATTTTAGGTAATAATCTCTCCCTAAAAAGTTATTAATATATAAATTATATCTAAACTATATTAATTTATTAGAGTACGAAAGGTATTATTTATACCCTCGACGCTCGTAGTAAACCGAGATATTAATTATAGTATATTCTTCCCTCTTTTAACGTCGCCGCTTTTAGGTTTAATTTCTTAAAGGAAGACTACGATATTTTTTATATACTTAACGACTCGCTCGCGAAGATATTTATTAGAGCCTCGACGTTCTAAACGATTAAGAAGAAAATTCATAAAGATATGAAATTTAGACAGAATCTAGATATATTAATATAATTCGGTTTTAAAATATAAACGATATATAAGATTATATAGGTACTTATTCTTTACGTAATAAATATACTTTATATATAATACTTTATTATATAAGACGTAGCTATTTAGATTTATCCGCTTAAAGTAACGGAGGTATAAAAATATAAATAAAGGCGGGGTAGGAGTAAAGCGGGCGGTTATTTTATAGAGAGTAAAAATTAAAAATATATTAAATATCTAAATATTATCGTTAATATTATATACTATAAAGATTAAACTAATATATTAAGTATTATAGTAATCTAGTTATATACGTATCGCTAATAAAGTAAGATATAGAACTAATAATTTAAAAATAAAATAAATATCACGATAATAATAATTCTTTTAAAATATAAATAAATACCTTATTTAAAGATAAAATAAATTATTTATTTACTTTAATAATTATAAGTTTAAAGAAAGAATTTAAAAAAAGAAGAAAAAAAGATTTATTTAAATTACGATATATTAGCTCTAGTTTTATTTATAGAATATATATATAATATTTACGACCTAAAGAAAGAGCTTAAAGATATAGCCGAGACTATTATAAATTAGTAAAAATCTAAATATAGTATAATTATTAATAATAATATATAGGAGTTTATATGTATAGAAGATAGTAGGATATTATAAAAGAAGAAAAGTTAGAAGGTCGGCGAAGGCTTTATATTTATATTAAGATTATTACCCGTACGTATTTACTCCTATAACTAGAGTTCTTCTTAAATAATAAAGTAGAATAATTTACTTTACCGCCGATATCGCTAAAGCCCTACTAGTAATAAAGATTTATAATTTTCGACGGTAATTATAATATTCTTTCCCTTACTTTTCCTTTTAGGTTTAGAGGTTTTTATTAAATAACTAGTACGATCTATAACTATATAACTACGCCGATTACGAACTATACGCGACGTATTATTAAACTTTAAGATATAATTTATTTCCCTCCCTTTTTCCTACTAGTTTTAAAGGTTTTTCTTAATATATTACTACTATAAAGATAGGAATAAATAGAATTAAATAGGAGGCGTAGGCGTTACGCGTATATCTTATTTAATTTAGATTCTCTTATATTATACTCCTTCGTCGGAGTATTAAAACGTTAAATTAATATTTATTAGTTTCGAGGGCGAAACCCCTAAAAGGGGAGGTAATTATTATACTATATTAAAACCAGCTTTATAGTAACTACTAAATATAATATATAAATCCCGTATAGGGAGTATACGGCGTAGTTATACTATTTATATTATAGTATTATATTATAGTTTCCGGTACTCCGGAGTCTTTTTAGAAATAAGAGGCTCGGAGCCCTCGCTCTAACTCTTTAAAGATTAATTCTATTATTTAAATATAGAGATTATTTTCCTATTAAAGTTTCGTATTTACTTTCATATTATTATAAATACCCTAGGTACTATAGCTTAATACTCGGGGTTAAAATTAACTCGTTTTAAAATCTTAATATATTAAATCTATATACCTAGGTATTGAAAATTATTAAAGAAAACGGAGAAGAATAGAACGAGACTATTAAATAATTTTAAGTTAACTAGAATTATAATATACTCCGATTCGTTAAAGATGTGAAATATCGCTCCTTTATTTATTTTATTATATAAGAATATAAGATCGCTAACGGATACCCCCGGAGCTTTATACTACGCCGCTTTTATAGTAATAAAATCTAACCGCTATATCTAGTATCTATTATTTTAGAGTATATTAAATTAAAATACTCGTATATATTCGAGGTAGTAAAGGACCTCCTAGTCGCCGGCCTAGTTAGCGCGTTCTAGATATTAAAGGTAAGTAACCTATTTTCTTATATTTCGCGTTTATTATTTTCTTTTATATTTTACCCTAGATCCCTTCCTATAAAACGGGTAGGTCTAGGAGGGCGTTTAAAACCGGTATATATCTTTTATAGCGGAGTAATCTCCTTAAATTAAATTTTTAATTATTATTATTAAAGTGTATTTATTATTAATACTCGGCCTTAAAGTTATTTTATAGGATATATAAGTAGATATTACGGAAGATCTATTTAAAAGAGGGTCGCTCTTTATTTAAAAACCCTTCTCTTAAAGCTTTTTCTAATTTTTAATTAATATCTAGTATAAAGTTAACGTAGAATAGTATATAAATATAAAACGATATTCCTTTATTATTAAGAAAGAGATCTACCGTTTATTACCGGTCTTTAAACGATAATAACTCTTAACCGGCTCGAAGTCGATTTTAACTCCGTAAATATTCAAATCGAACTTTTGATAGAAAATATAAAGTAGGCTATTAATTATATACGTTACTCGATAACGTTATATAAGAGGTATTAAAAGTTATAATAACGTTATCTAGAAGTCCTTTATCGATAATAGTAAATATATAATATTTATTATTAAGCCGATAGTAATCTTTATATTTAATATATAATTTTAACTTCTCCGTGTTCTCGTTAATTCCTTATCGTAGGAAATCGAGGGATTCTAGCCTAATAAATACGGTACCTTTAAACTTAACGCGCCTCTCCGCTTCGAGTTCCGCTTCTTACTACTCTACTAGCGGTAGTTATATAATACTAGTCGACCGTAGATAGAAGTACTAACTTTATTATATAGGTTAGGAATTTTTACGGATACTTAAAGATACGAGAAAAATGGGATAAATATTAGATAAATCTATTTTAAAGGACTCTATAAATATTAAGTCGGGAGGGAACCCGTTAAAGACCCTTCTTTTTTAAAAGGGAGCCCGATATAATCCCCTTTAAATATAATTCCTAGGTTAACTCTAACCTCTATTTAAAAAACGTTACCTAATCTAGGTTTTATATTCCCTTAATATTATCGATAAATAACTTCGTAGTCTCTTTATACCTATTATACTCTATATAAAAAATAGATCGGGGTTCCACGGATATTTAATTTAATTTCGATAATACGGGACTTAAAGACTCGGTCTCTATAACTAGCCCGTTACTCTCCGGAAATACCGCTCCTTAGTTTATAAATAAGTCTCGTCTTATTATATTAATAAAGGATATTATAAATAAATTAATAAGGAAACGAAAACGCGGCTCGAAAGACGAAGGGTGTAATAATAAGAAAACTATATTTTAGAAGCCTCTTAAATCGAGATCTCTAAAGAATAAAGTCTCTATAAAGACTAGTAACGGAAATCGTCTTTAAGATAACGATTTAGTCGCTATAAAAGTTATACTAGATATAAATACCTTTAAGCGACTTTATAATATATTTATTTCGTTAAGGCCTTAAGTCTAGTTATTTTTATTACTTTTAATAACGAAGGATAAGTCCTTATAAAAGATTTATAATAAGGAATATACAGTTAAACTAGGTATATTTATCGTTATAGCGGAGCGGAAAAATCCTACCTACGGACTAGTCGTCGTAAAGGAGTTCTCGGGTTATAATATTAAAACTAAACTCTCGATACTCCGTTAGATTCTAGAAAAT
>JAABUK010006631.1_pt1 | contig 17168 bp, 12 predicted proteins | sample 5559141 | NCBI WGS metagenome assembly JAABUK01 (sample SAMN10711869, study PRJNA513367) | rock metagenome | isolation source: Antarctica rocks | place: Antarctica: Victoria Land, Pudding Butte nord | collected 2016-01-03 | reverse complement strand
CTAAAATCTCGCCCACCAAACCGCCCACTAGTATCCCTCGCCCACCAAGCCGCCCACCAAACCGCCAACACGCCCGCCCACACAAACTCTTTGGTGGGCGGTTTGGTGGGCGGCTTGATGGGCGGGCGTGTAGGCTCAACAAGGGAATGGCATGATGATAACATAAGCTTCCTATTTATCTACTTTCATTGACATTGTGAGTGATATGCGGAAGGGGGGCGCCCCACGAGCTTTTGTCTACGTCTACGTCTACGTCTTGTATCACCCTCGTATAATGAATGTGATTGCTTCGAATCCTGTTTATAAATCTATCGGAAGCGTGTTGGAGGGGGTATGTGATGAGATGGTTTACGAGAATACTTGTTACGTTGTCTGTGTCTCGTTATCTGCTTTTCTGTACGATGTTTATCTATGCAGATTTTAATATTTCAATAGGATTGAATTATCTCCTAATGATAGAAAGGTGAGACCACTCCGTATGCTTCGTACCTCTTCTTCCGAACTGTTTCTTCTGGACACCAATGGCTCGCTCCTCTGGTTTAATCGCGCTAATCAACGATCATTGATGGCTATTCATGAGTAATGTTGGTGCAAGGTACGGGGAAGTGGCGCTCGGGGTATTACGCGCAGGGATGAGATTCGTTGATATGAGATTATGGATGTTGGCGTGGGCATTGTGTAGTTGTTGGTTGATAGTATTGTATTAGTGCTCTGGCGTGTTTATTGGTTTGTATTGTTCGACGCGAATTGCGAAATACGTGTTCTGGTTGGTGAGGGATGTTTTTGGGGGGGTTTTATGGGCTTGGATGAGATTGATTGGGAAGGCTTGGAGGATAGTATTATGGAATTAGGCTGTGTGAACTGACATATTGATGGATGAGTTTAGTCATGATCTGTGCGGTCTCTCCCAGACTGTATTCGATTGCTCTTGCTTATGTACCTTCTATGATTATCGGTAGGCTAAAATGCAAGACGACGGTCCCAACAGGTATTGTGACTGCTGGGCTAGAAGAATATGGATCAGAGTCCCATGCAAGGAATCAATGAAATGCAGCACAGATGTACTCGTTGGAAGCGCTTCCGCAAAACATGATACAGGTTACTGTTGGCTTGGAAACAGTCCATCAATGTCGTTAGGTCCTTGCCGAGACTCGAATCTGCGCCACCACTTTGACCACGTTCTCGAGTCTCTGGAAACTTTGCTTTAGCTGCCCTTCTAGGAGTCAGAGAGGTTGGCAGAAGGGGGCTCGCGATCCAATGGCTCTGTGTTCTGATAAGGTCACGCGAGCCGCTTTGGGGCAAGGTCATTCTCCATGGATCCACAAGTTGGGCAGACCCTTCAATTTTCATTGCTTATCTTGGGAATCTCCGTGCTTGGGTCGGGATCTGAGGTTGATTATTAATAGCGGAGATTGTGTGCCACGATCTTCCAGAAACAAGTTTAATACTTATGGATATTTGCCTAGATATACGCCAATATTTGTATCGGCGCCGATTTGTACTAGTAACTGCAATGCCTCTCACATACGATCGACAGCGCTTTTAACTTCGGCTGCAGCAGGTAAGTTTCCTCTGAGACAGACTTCTGGGAAAGCCCTACCATGTAGAACGCTTGCGAGGGCGTCGTAGCGTCTATCAGGGTGGGAATAGGTACCTGCGCGCCCATTGTCGGATCGTCCGTCTCCAATGAGCGCAGGTGATCCAGAACAAAAACCCACTAGACTTTTATGCCAGCTCCTGTGATACCACGACACCAAATCTCGCGTTATAAGAATATCCAAACCAGAAGTAAAACTCATGTGAATGGAGCAACCGATGCCCAGTTACCCTTGGCTCGCCGAATCGAGACACCACGGTGGGTTTCCTGGGGATTGATGTTACTCAAATGGAACCGAGGCCATCCAAGCTGCTCGTTTTGATGGTTGATGCATATGAAGTCGTCTCCGCTCGCCATTTTGCTAATCTCGTCTCGCATCACAGCAGAGAAATGAAAGTTGTCGTTTGTCAACTAGATATTCAAGATAACTGGTTTCCTTTTCATCTCAACAACTGCTTTCCGTGCTTCGTCTTGGGTAGAACGCCATCTAAATCTTTGGACTTAAGATTTGATTTGCATCCTCTGAAACAGAGCTGGCTGGCTAGTAACGGCTGAGCGGTCATGAAGGCTCGTCTGTCCACGTTCAAGTTTCCACCCCTAGTACCCAAGGCTCATCTGAGAATACAGCACTGGACCTTTTTGCTTTCGCGCAAAGACTGGAACCTCTTCGCCCCTGTATCTGCATCGATTTCGGCATATTTAACCGAGGATCTGCATAGATTCGTGGTGGCAATGGTCTCGAAAAGCAAGCTCTGTCGGTCTCAGATGCGTCTTTGATTATCTTGCGGAGATCAATGACTTCAGAGCTGATCTGGAACATGCTCGCGGTTCCTCCAATGTTGCTCAACGGATCGGCCATATTTGGTAGCGCCTAACGACCTTCGACTGGCAATGAAGGATTTCTGGCAGGAAAAGCTGCGGATCATGCCCCACTGAAAGACTGTGACTCATGTTCTTGGGGTCTGTAGAGCAAGATGACGAGGAGAGACGGCTGGTAGCGTTGTATCCAGCTCCTAGCACTGATGTAGTACTGAGAGTGGGCCTAATTCTTCTCGACGCCTTCCGAAGCGGAGAGGATGTGAATGACTGCAACCCGTGGCATCGTGTCTTGTCGATTGCGGGGATGCGGAGTTCGCTCACTGTTCGGGTTCTAAGCCGCTGTTGTGTCGTGTGACCCATGTACCTGCCCTAAAGGCTGGTCGCGAGCCCTCAAAGCGTCGCCATTGGAGATGAGATCTGTCGAGGAGGCTCAATAGACGACGATAGGGACAATTGAGTGCCATGATTTTTTTCCGAGCAGATCACAAGAGCGAGGAAGGGTTGGGAGTTGGATTGGTGGAGGGATGCCGAAGGAGTCAGCTAGCTGCCAGATGTCGGCACTGGGTCGCTACAGCACAATTCAAGACGGTACGACCATGGCCGGGGTTTCGTGACGTAGGCTAGCCTTTCGGTAGGGCACTGTGTCGTCGTTTTTGTCATTGCAAGGATCCTCGGTATCCTCGTCGGTGACAGGGAGATTGTAACCTACTTCTGCGCGCATCTCGTCACGCCCATCTCGCACCGAAGAAAGAAACACCTAATTCCCGGCAAGCCTTCTCGCTGGCTTCGATGAAGGGGTTCGGTCCCGATATGTAGACCCAAGTCTTTCCTCCCGGCTCATCTTTACAGATCTCGCTGATTGCCTGCTTTGCATCGAGGCGGTCATGACCTTTTCCAGTCAGGTGTGACCGCACCTCCAGTCCGGGCGACTCTTGGAAAAATGGCAATTCGATAAAGTCCGACTCGCGCACGCTCCATATTATAATACATCGTCTCCATATGCGTCCTTCTCGTGCAGGCAGCTGACAGCTGGTACCTTGCTCGGTAGCGCTGTTGGTTCGCTCTGACGTTCGCGGCTCTGAAGGTGCAACATCTCCAGACTCGATACCTGACGATTGAGCGCTAAAAGCCGCGGCGATAGCGATGGCGCCACTGACACCTGTACCGGCCACAAGGCATATGACCGTATTGTAGCTTGTCGGGTTTGCAGGTGTGAAGTAAGGCCCCTCGAGCCGGAGCGAAGTATTGAAGTGAGCAGAGAGGCGTCGCTCGACGTGTTTTTCTGGGTCGTTCAGCAACTCCTTCGGTGGAGGGACACCCGGTGACCCTTCGTCCACTAGGCTTGCTAGCTTATTCGTCCATTCTTTGCTCGCCTTCTCTTCGCGTGGATGACCTGTAGAAGTTGTCAATGAGCGAGAGGCTTTGCTTCTGCGAAAGAGGAATTGTATCATAATGGTCTCGTCGCTCGCACTCGGCGAGATGACGACATTTTGCGCAGTGGAGCTCGGTGTGGCAGCCTTTTTCGTCGCGAGGTGTGTGATGGTTGTGAACGGATGAATCTCTCGGATGGATGATTCGGTATGGTGGATGTGGAAATGCGCAAGGGGCGAGTGGCACGCACAGCCATCGAGACGCCGGCGGGGAAGTGGCAGGGTGAGACTAGAGCATGGGGTCAGTCTTTCCGAGGGTATATTGATGTGTGGTTAGAGGCGTTCCTCACCAGAACCACCCATTTCCTACAGCAGTCAACGTGCTATCAAGCTTTCCGCTCAGCTCATATATCCGCATGCCCCAATCCAGGACCCACATAGCCAGACCTGGTGCAGTACAATAGAACACCGTACTGGCATGGAGGCAAACAACGACGACCGCTACGATAGAAAGTAGGTGTGTGAAATAGAAGACATTGAAGTGCTTCCGCCTAATGGTAGGTAATGTGGTGATGAACATGGCTAGGAAGATCAACGTGGTGACCAGTCCAGTGAAGATGAGCGAAGCTTTCCAGACGCCGAGTGAGGACCTATCTCCAGGCCATACCTCATTATAGAAATATGTAGGATTCAGAAGCGGAAATATGAAGCGAGTGAGGTTAGGATTGCGATTGTAGACTGCCGTCCACGCCGCATACAAGAAGCCATGGATGAGGACCAGACCGAAAAGGACATATGCCTGTATCATGTGAAAAGCAAAGGTGGTGGATGCGGATAAACGAAAAAATGAGGACAGCGCACTGTTTCTAGCCACTGGAAGTAGGACCATACCCATCGTTATATCGGCATAGTGACCTGTCAAGGCGATAGCAGCCAGAAGGCTGTTGCCGGCAATCAGTCTGCCCTCTTGGCCTCTCGTGACAAAGTAATCCTGTAATCGAAGCCACCATATTCCAGTGACGATTCCGTACAAACAGAGGATCCAAAATGCAACCAAAGCGCCACTGAATGTCAACGATTTGCCAATGATAGGCAATTGAACTTCGATCAGGTGGCTCTGGAGGATCGCTCGTATGGATGGGTGGAAAGCGCGCAAAGCCAACAGTGTCACCGACAGTGCGATCCAGCAATACCAAACAACGACATGAAGTCTCGCCTGAAGTGGAAATAGCGTTTCGCCACAAACTCCCGCATAGCAATGGTGATTGGATCGAAAAGTGAGAGCAATGGAGAGGCCGAAGGAGGCGATGAGACTGCCGGTGAGAGGCCAGAGACAGGTTCTGGGTGTGATTCTTTTCAACTTCATGGCGAATCCTCGCTCATTCTGGAGCAGCCTCCATGCAAACTTCTACTGTTGTATGCACGCGGTAGGGTATCCAGGATTATTAAGGATTGATCCAGCCGGATATGCCGGATCCAAACGCAACGTACTTGGATGGACCACTAGCTGCATGGATTGTGCTGGACGCTTGGTGACTAGATGTCAAGATATCAAAGTAGGGATTTACCGTAGGAATATAGAGGAGTCGTTGGCAGTGTCGACTCCCGGGCGTCGATGTTTGCTTTTGACTGTGTATGCCTTTGCATGGCAGAAAGCTTACAGCATGACTGGACGCAAGAAGAGAAAGACATTCTTCTAGAATACTGACAGCCGCAGGAATAGGAGATGATCGCCAGTACACTAGACCTCGTTTATCTCCAGAGACCCTGATCTCGGACAACGCTTTGCCTAACGTGTCATGCTGTCATGTTCTGACTGGTCAAAATGAGCGGACGTGATTGTGGTAGCGCAAAGCCATAGTGTCAATTCGGAGGAAGAACGGGAAGGCCATCATCCGAAGTCTGTTCTTGTCTTAGTACAGGCTCAAAGCGGTCAGAGATCGTCGGTAGAGTTTTGCTACTAGCCTAGTCCGATCGAACGTGCGACATGCTTTTAGCCGACCGTTACTAGTACTCCTGCAGCAAGACCCTGCAGGGAGGCCCATGCAACGACATCGATGAAGCTTTTGGTGGATGCAAGCATGAAGGATAGGGTTTGGCTGTCATGCTGTTGAACTGGTCATCACGAAGCCACTCTCTTGTGGCCCTGGATCAAAGTGTAAAGTAAGGAAGTTCAAGTGAGAATCACAAGCGACCCAAGGTTATAGAAAGGAAGGTCTGGCGAGCTTGGCACCAAGAGCCCATGCGAGAGATGTTGACATCTCCTAGCACACTGCGCGGAAGCCCGTCAAAACACAACAATAGTGATGATCATATGCTGGCAATTTTCGGATATTCATTGATAAAACGTATAAGAGTGTGAGAGAACATATGTTGGTGCCAGAAACCGGCTGTATCGTTCTAGGTGTGGTTATTCAACGGTAGTGGTGGCGGGGGTCGTTTGTGGTGATGGCGAGAGAAGGGGGAATTGCTTTCGACACGTGCAAGATGTGACAGCCAGTATCCTCTCACACTTTTAGATATTTGCGCAATCCAATTGACCACGCAACCGGAAATCTTTTGCTAAGCCATCTGAGCATCGACACGCTTAAGAAAGCAGCGACCCGGACAACATGACAACATCGCTAACAGAACTTTCTTCCAGATTGAACACGGTGTATGAAGCTTAGACTTCGTGTCCAGCGAATGATAGCGGACCAAGGCTTGGCATATCTGAGATCTGCGAGCTGGTTTTGATGACAACCAGGATCTGCTTGCCGACTTCGAGCACGCAGCGTGGCTAAGCGAGGCTCGTCATCTTACTATCCGATCCCAATGTCCGCGGAAAGCGGTTGACTGGACTCTTGCTGGCTTCCACGAGCTGACAAAAGAAATAAAACCCCTCAGAGGCTCGTTGGACGTCTCGCGAAGACGCATCAATGCATCATCCACCATGGTAAAAGCATACATCCATCAACAAGCCACCTCCTGAGGTCTGTCGAACACCAAACCCAAGCACCCAAAGTGTTGCCAACCGAATCAGCGAATCGGTTCCTACAATTGCTCATCAACACGAATGACGGTATACGACAACCTGAGAGGTTCTTTTTGACCGCTAAGACCGCTGACAGCCAGTCGTCTTCCAAAGCATAATACAAACGACACAGGACTTGACGTGCCCGAGTTCCAAAGATAAAGGGAATGACAAGGAGTCAAAGATGATGGGAGAAACAATTGCATTATCGTCGAAGTATCCTGATCTCGAGCGGCTTCTGAATACTTTCATAGGCTTTTCGGAGAGCCACTCAAAGATCACTTGGATGGAGAAGCCTGTTCCATGTGGGATGTATTCTTTTGGAGAAGCGGGATACCGCGGAAAAATGCTTGATGATACCTGCCACAAGGAAGTAAATAGGATTGTAGCAATAGCAAGAACTTTCTAAGTTCGATAATTGAATTGTTCAATACAGCGTATTCCAAAATATTTGTTGAGCGCGAGCGCCGATCTAGAGGAGCATAATCTTCAGACTGCGGGGATGTTGCTTTTCTCCTCAATCAGACCTTGATCGTGGGGATATGAATGTTTATACGTCCTGCGTGAGGTCCACCGTTCTTTGGTGTGGGAGAGGCTTCCAATATCGATGTACGGATACCCTTTCTAGTGGACACTCTCACATGGTCGGCAACGAAGAGAAAGATACACCCTTTCCATCCTCTGATAAGCTGCCACGCCGCGTTTGAGATGTTTACGAGCCGTAGCATGCGGTAGCGAATGTTCAAGGCTCGGGTGAGAGGGCGGATGGCGCCACTAAGCTTCCATCCCGAACTACCCCAACTCTATGCTTTCGCACTCCTCGTCCTCAGACCTATTGTTCTCGTACTACAGTACGGGAACCTGGGTCTGCATTGATGTTTTCTCTGCTCCAATTAGGTAGACATTCAGGTTTGTAAAGCTCGACAGTTGATGCTGTAAGTGACGGAGGTAACGAGTGCTTGGCAAGACGGCATATTGAATGCTTACACGTACTGGAGGCCTCTCCCATCCAAGCATTTATAGGCTGCGCAAATCCGTACTCTTTTCAGTCGAGACACTGCCGCTCCAGCGACAAGCCAACGTAGCGTTTCAACCTCCAATTGAACAGCGAGGGTACTTAACCGTCGCCCTTCACATCTATGGGTGGGTCGTGGCCACTGGCAATGTCGAAATGCTCCCATTACGAGATCCGGGGCAGTACAAATATACATCCTTTCTGTAGAACCGCTGACATCTCATGCTTATAACGTATCTATGTGATTGGTCGCGTTGCGCCCGTAGCGAGGTCAGGGGTCGACTCCACTTCGCTGGCGCCGCTATGGTGACTATGCATGGGCGATAGCTTGTACAGACAAACTGGGGCAGACTGCACTGCTGCAGTAGCGGGTACGGAACGGTTAAATGTAATGAGCCGGGGAACATTGAAAGATAGGACGAGACTCTGATGGGTGAGGTGATTCGAAGGCCAACAGGGACTGGAGGTGTGGAAAGCTGATGGTTCATATAGCTAACATGGCCTGACGCTGGTGTGTCTTCTATGCGATTGAGTAGCTCCACGACCGATGGTCTCTGATCTTCCCAAAGTTCCTCAAGATTCCAGGTAGTGCTTATCACTTTCGACCACTGTGCAAACCTCTTCTCCGCTCACTCTCTTCAGCATACCCATCGCTGACATTCTGCTTGACGTTGTAGAGCAACCTGACACCTCCGTAACGATTGTCGACCCCAGGAGAGGACAATTTGCTGACATTCATTGGTTTGAGCATAGGAAGGCAATCGCGCCTTGGGGGGCCTTCATGAAGGGCTTTCGAGCTCTAGGGTCCGTAGGAGCGTGATTAGCATCGTCTGTAATACGATTCATAAGCATATTCAGAGTAGGATGCCGCCTGACGAGTATGTTTTATGAGGTAGAAGCATTGGTATATTATTGGTGTTTTGGTAATCACAGCCCCCGGGCCGACGCCGGGTAAACCCCTGGAAGCAAGTAAGGTACTACCACAGTATACTATTATAATAGTAGTTCCTTCTCTAGTTCGGCTAGTTCACGTTGTGCACGGTTGTTCACAACTTCAACGATGTCATCCACTACCTTAGCTGAGATCTCTCGCTTAGATCTTCTAGACCTCAGTACGCCTCCTTTGGCGTCAATCACTGACGTTAAGCACCTGTCCTCCTACAACTGGATCGAGGCACCCACACCCACCATTGCCGTCCCCGGCAGTCCACCTATCTGGTCCGCTCCAAGTGCTCCTCATCAGGTGAAGAAGGATTCCGGCCTCATCTACATCGCCCAAAATGCAGCTCGCCATCCTGACAGTCCGCTGGAACCCCTATTTCGCGCGTTGTACATCACAGATCCTTCATTCGACGTCCGCTCGATTGATATCGTAACCGACCGAAATAATATTCGCAAACTCCTATCATTTGTCAACCCAAGCTCGACTAGAAATGGACTCCAAACATTCACCATCAACATCGAGGTGGCGGAAAACACTGCAATATTCTCTCGAGCAGAAACTGCGACCCACGAGTTTATCGGACTACATGAATTTAGAGGCTTTGGTCACGAATTCGAGAAGGCATACACTACTAGTCAGATCAGCGGTAGCACTGGACATCACAGAATCATCTCATACCGCTTCGGTGATCTGAACTTCATCGTTCGCTATGAAGCGGACGGATACTTAGACGCTGGTACAAGAATACCTTCTTCCCATAGCAAAGAGCCGGAAAGCGACAGTCTGTCCAGTATACTGGGGTCTTTGTCTCTATCTCCAACCAACAGACCTCCTGATATCACTACTACTGGGTCCAAATTGACGATTAAATCAGAAGGCAAGGTTATACCGCTCGAATCAACCCTTGAAATCAAAACCCGTGTCTTCCATAAGCCTCTTGAGATTGAAGAGATCGCACCGCAGCTCTGGGTATCTCAAACTTTCAAGCTCGTGCGAGCTTACCACCGCAACGGTACGTTTCAGACACCAGAGGTTGAAGATGTAGCGGCTTCGATCAAGAGATGGGAAGAACGCAATCAAAAAGACCTGAGGAAATTGGCTTCACTGATTAACAAAATTATCACCATTGTGAAGGAATGTGGTGGAAATGCTATCGTTGAATATGATATGAAGGAAGATAAATTGGTTATTCGGAAAGGTGCTGGCAAAAAGATGCTGCCGAAGGATTTGTATTCCAGATGGGACGACAAGGACAGTTCCGAAGCGGAGAGCAAGCCGGGACATGGCGCAGAAGCTGAGAGTGCTATGAAGCCTGCCGACGGAGTGGAAACCAATGCAGAAGGGAAGAGCATTGTATTTGGTCCTGCAGGCACGAAGGGCAACAAAGCTGTAGAGGCAGCGAAAAGCAGAGAGCAAACATTGCTTGATAACCTGCTCCCGAATCGAACGCTACCGAAAGATATAGATTCGGATTCGCAAGATAATAGAGGGAAGGACCTGGCCTGTGATTCGCGGGAGACCCTTTCTAGTTTCTCATATACTAGGTGATGATCGACTCAGCGCTCTAAATAGCTCTGACGAGAGTGAGAGGCGGGATTACGGCTAGCACGGCGACCTTGATGATGATGATGATGATGATGATGATGATGATGATGATGATGATGATAATGGTAATAATAATGATAATGATAATGAAAGTGTTTTTAGGCACAGTTTTTACATGCATAGTCACCGTCTTCTTCGTGACAATACATAATAAGGCCGGTACGCTAACACTCTAGCCTAACATGATTGCAAACACATAAGGTAGCAGCGACTCGTATTTGGGGTACCCAATATCTCCAGCTCCTCGGCAACATTTTTGATTACAAGGGTGATTTATTGTTTTTTCTCTCCCCTTTCCCTTCCGGCATACAAGTTATCATATCTGCGAAGGACATATTCAAGTTGAAAACACTTCGCGGGAGAATGTCAGCTGCTTCCGATGCGGACAATCATATCCTGGAGAATCATCGGAGCGTACGAGTAGTTTCCTCCGTCTCAGTATCACGTCAAATCACAGCTGCCACCCGGCGCTCGGAGAAAACATCACCCGCTTCCCCTCGTTTCAGATTGCCCTACACAGCAGAATAGCAGCTCGATATGAATGGTAAGGATAAAGGGCTTATTGATTTACTAAAGGGTTGGCCTAATCCTGCCTTGCTTCCGGCTACGCAGATCAAGAATGCTTCCTCCTCGTCCCTATCGGATCCTACAGTCTTCACGCCCGGCCTTCTCTATGGCCCCGACGATGGCTACAAGCCATTGCGAGAGCAAGTCGCCAATTGGCTCACCCAATTCTACCGGCCCCCGGATCCCATACTCACGGAGCGAATATGTATTACTGGGGGAGCCAGCCAGAATCTAGCCTGCATTCTCCAAGTCTTTTCGGACCCTCTCTACACGAGGAATGTGTGGATGGTCTCCCCAACCTACTTCCTCGCCTGCCGAATATTCGAGGACAATGGCTTTCACGGACGTCTACGCTCTGTACCTGAAGATGAGGAGGGCCTCGATCTCACATATTTGAGGAGGGAACTACAAAAAAGCGAGGTAAAGGCACAGGGGAATCATAATCCGGTATGGTACACCAGGCACAAGCACGAAATTGGCTGAGTCTCTATCATAGACTCTCAAACCCCCACGGCCATGGAGCAAGATTTATCGGCATCTGATCTATGCTGTCCCTACTTTTTCGAACCCATCGTCAACCAGCATGAGCCTCCGGCGCCGTCGAGAGCTTGTTCAAGTCGCACGCGAATACGACGCCTGTGTCATCACCGACGACGTCTACGACCTATTACAATGGCCTGCGGAAAACGCGAATTCCCAGCGCCCACTTGAGCATGCGCGCCTGCCTCGCATTATCGACATCGATCGAACTCTTGCTGGGGGAACAGAGAGAGAAGGAGCTGACGGATTCGGGAATGCTGTCAGCAACGGGAGCTTTAGCAAAATAGCTGGACCAGGCTGTCGAACAGGGTGGGCAGAAGGGACAGCGAAATTCGCATGGGGTGTCTCTCAAGTGTGAGCTGTATCACACCGTCTCAGCATCGCACTTTGCTGATTAAGAGAGCAGCGGATCTTCAAGGTCCGGTGGAGCTCCATCTCAGCTGACTGCCACCTTCCTGTCAAACCTCCTCGAGTCGGGTGATCTCCAGCGTCACATTTTCCAAACTCTACAGCCTACGTATGCTCGGAGATATCAAAGCATGATCTCTGCTATACATAATTACCTAACACATTTGGGAGTAACACTACCCCAGGCAGATCGAGATGTCATTGGCGGATACTTTGTCTATCTCACACTTCCAAAACCTCTACAAGCAGAAGATGTTGCAATGTCCGCCAAGGAGGACGAAAACCTCATCATAGCGCCTGGGCCCGTCTTTGGGGTCTACGGTGATGAGAAAGCGGTGGATTTGACAAGAAAAGTGAGGCTAAGCTTTTCGTGGGAGGCAGAGGACAAGCTGGCCGAAGGTGTCCAGCGGCTTGGTCAAGTGATTGTGAGATTACAAAAGTACAAGGCCTTGGAGGAATCTCCTTTGAGACGTCCCTCGGGAGACAGCAGATTAATGATGGAGCAGTACCGTTGACATTGATCAAAAGTCTAGACCACCCAGCTTCCGATCATCTAACATTAGGGTACCGTACCCATATGGGCCAGCGCAGAACCCTTGTGCCATCAGGCGAAACACATACCCAGCAAAAGAGCAAGAGTATTCGCACTGATCTTCGTCTCTAGGATCGCCGACAAGTCTCTTCGACATCTGTACAAGAACATTGTTCACGATGGTCAAGCTACCGTAGTGCAGGTGGATATATGTGAAAGCGTGGCATGGGACCCGGGTTCTTTAGTATCGCGGGGATGCGGAGGCGGGGGACGCTGAAATGTGGGGAATATGCGCGGTGGCGCGCTAGACAGGACCTGCAAGTCATAAGTACGCAGTAGTCTCCGGCCTTTGCCCGTTCTTGGTCTTGGGAGAATCGGAGATGTGGAAAGGTCATCGGCACGCTCCATGAATCATGCGATCAATTTGCAGGGCTCTGATGAATGATGAGATTGCATCCAGGGCTTGGCTTTGACCGCTTTACGTAATACCATCTTTCGGAGATTGGCGATGGAATTCTACAGGGAAGCTGTCCTGTAATCATGAAACAGAGATCTTTGACCCTGTCGACGAGAACGATGCCTGCTGTCGCTAAGCGAAGGGTCGACGAGATCAGGGAAGTTGGGCAGAAATAGGAAAGTGGAATAAGGTGACGGTTGGGGCTTGCCCGGGCCTGGGCCGGAACCCTGTCGAGGCTCTAGCTCGGGGTCACTGCCGGCGCTTCGACCCTAACAATTCAGCCACTCACAGCGACCACATGCCAGTAGTCGCCGGATTCTGATACAATTCCATCATGTTTCACTCCATCACCAGCCCAAAGCCAGCCATTCCTTGTACTGAGCACGCGTGTGTTTAAGGTACTTCGGTACGTTTCGCACGCAGGGGCATACATCCATTCGAATGCTCTACGGCTTCCTGCTGCTCGCTATCTCCGGTCTGTCTCAAGGAGCACGAGTCAAAACCATGGGACTGTAGACCATCCAACCACTCACACAGTCTAACAGACACTCTCGCAGAAGATGTCCGAGGGCCCAAGTGGCTCGACGACTTCTACTCGCGGACAGCTGCTGTTGGTGGGTGCGGCGCAAGGTTCTCATTCGCAAGGGGTCGCCTCAACCTCCATTCCTGTCAACAGCCTCATCTCATGACGGCTCCATTCTTTGCCCGACCATCTCCTAACCACCAGACCCCGAACAATGAATGTGACTCCGATGGGTGTCCGTGTGGACACAATGTTGAACGCCTCACCAGCCGGGATGCTGGTCAATGCGATGGCGGGGAAGGATATGATATATATGAGTCGTTGGAAGCGCTCAAGGGGAAGGGAGATTATCCTGAGAATCCAGTATCAAATCAGATCCCAGCATATCCATACGCGTCAAAATCAAGGGGGGAATTGCCTCAGACTGTAAGTTGCCTTGAAACAATTGTGCATATAGCTGGCTCGTCCCTCTTCGGATTTCCACTCACTGTTGGGAAATCTTCCTTCACACATGTCAGCGAGCGCTGGTCACCTGACAACACTTTCATCACTTCACTCGTTGTGCCTTCTACAATAGACTTTTCTTTCCGGCACCATCTTCCTTTGTCACCTTTCTTTCATCAACATCCTCAACCACTCTTTGTCCTCCACAATCTTCTTGTTCATACAATATTTTCGTTTCTATATCAGCGCTGGATCGCTGACCACTTTTCCATCTCAAGCCCTTGCTTTCCTTCCCAAAGTACGTACATATCACCAATCACACCACAAGATCACGCCAGTCGTATCTCGTCGCCATGTTCGCGTCAAGCGCGGTCGCAATGTTCGTCACACTTCGACTGCTCCTCCTCGTTGTGGCCCCTACCTCGCTGGTCGGAGCGGTGCCCATGACTACCAACTCAACAGCCACGTTACACCAGCAAGATGCATCTTCGAGCTACTGGCTCTCAAGTATCCAACGTCAAGGTACCGTCGCCTTTGGAAGCTCATCAAACTACCAGGTATACCGCAATGTCAAGGATTTCGGTGCCAAGGGTGACGGTACCACTGATGACACCGCTGCCCTCAACAACGCCATTTCGTCCGGCAACCGCTGCGGTCTAGGGTGTGACAGCTCCACCGTCACCCCAGCATTGGTCTACTTCCCACCCGGGACGTACCTCATCTCCAAGCCACTCATTCAGCTATACTATACCCAGCTCGTTGGCGACGCCATCAGTCTCCCAACCATCAAGGGTGCAGCTGGCTTCGCTGGCATTGCGCTCATCGATTCTGATCCCTATGAAAACACAGGTGCAAACTGGTACACCAACCAGAACAACTTCTTCCGCCAAATCAGAAACTTTGTTATCGATCTGACTGCTATGCCTGCAACCGCAGGTGCTGGTATCCATTGGCAAGTTGCGCAAGCTACCAGTCTGCAGAACATAGAGTTCAACATGGTTCAAGGTGCCACAAGCAAGCAGGAAGGTATCTTTATGGACAACGGCTCGGGCGGCTGGATGAGCGACCTCACTTTCAACGGAGGTAACTATGGGATGTTCGTGGGCAATCAGCAATTCACGACCCGGAACCTAACTTTCAACAATTGCAACACCGCTGTCTTCATGAACTGGAATTGGCTCTGGGAGCTCAAATCTCTGTCTATCAACAACTGCGGTATTGGTATCGACATGTCTAATGGCGCAACCAACCAGACTGTAGGCTCCGTCATTGTTCAAGACAGCAAGTTCGTTGCCACTCCCAAGGGCATTGTCACTTCCTACAGCAAGACTTCCAACGTCCCAGTCACCGGTGGTACTCTTGTTATCGACAACTGCGACTTCAGTGGCAGTACCGCCGCTGTATTCGACAACAATACTGGTACCGCCGTTCTCCCTGGAGGCTCCGTCGTTGCATCATGGGTTCAAGGCAATGCATACACAACTGGTAACGACGGCTCTGCGAGTGGCACCACTTGTGCTTCCGCAGCTCCTTCGGCCACAAGTAGTCAAGTCCAAGGCACGCTTGCTGCACCAACCAAACCCGCCTCTCTCATGAACGGCAACAGCATCTTTGAGCGTTCCAAGCCACAGTACGAAACTGTCCCCGCCTCGTCTTTCGTCAGCGTCAAGTCCGCAGGAGCCAAGGGCGACGGTGTGACAGATGACACAGCAGCTATCCAGAAGGTCTTTGACGGTGCGCAAGCAGGCCAGATCATCTACTTTGACCACGGCGCCTACATCGTCTCCTCCACTGTCAAAGTCCCCGCCAACATCAAGATCACTGGCGAAATCTGGCCCATCATCATGGCTTCTGGCGCCGCTTTCTCCAACCAAGCGTCCCCAGCCCCAGTCTTCCAAGTCGGTCAGCCCGGCCAGACTGGCGCTGTGGAGATGAGCGACCTGATCTTCCAAGTCAAAGGTGCCCAACCCGGCGCCATTCTCATCGAATGGAACATCGCATCCACGTCTCAGGGCGCCTCAGGAATGTGGGACGTTCATGTGCGTATCGGCGGCACCGCAGGCACGAACCTCCAATCAGACCACTGCGCCAAGAACCCCACCGTCACGGCCCCCGTCAACACAGCCTGTGAAGGCGCATTCCTGATGCTTCACGTCACCAAACAAGCGAGCATCTACCTCGAGAACAACTGGTTCTGGGTCGCAGACCACGAGCTCGACCTCGCCGACCACAACCAAATCAACATCTTCAACGGCCGCGGCGTGCTCATCGAATCCCAAGGTCCAGTCTGGATGTATGGCACCAGCTCCGAGCACAGCCAACTCTACAACTACGAACTCGCCAACGCAAAGGACGTCTACATGGGCATCATCCAATCCGAAACCCCCTACATGCAATCCAACCCCGACGCCCTAGCCGGCGGCTTCACGCCCTCGCCCACCTACTTCGACCCCGATTTTAGCACCTGCACCACACCCGCCTGCAAAAAGGCATGGGGCCTGCGCATCTTCAGCTCCACGGACATCCTCGTCTATGGCGCCGGTCTGTACTCGTTCTTCGATAATTGGAACCAAGACTGTATCGCGACGCAGAGCTGTCAGGAGAACATGGTCAGTGTCGAGTGCAGCGAGCAGGTTTACCTGTGGGCGCTCAGCACGGTCGGGAGCACGAATATGGTTGCGATTGATGGGACGGGCGCGGTGCCGCAGAAGGATAATAGGGATAATTTTTGCTCGACAATTGTGCTCTTTGAGGAGGCTTAGGCTCTTTGGATACGCGGTGTGGTGTGGGAGGGTGGGGCTGTCGCTATTGAGGATTGTGGGATGAGATAGGGATTTGTGGAAGGATACATACAGTCGTTTCTGGTTTGTGCGGGGCTTCAGATCTTCAATTCTTTGTACATATCTTTTTCCCCTTTACACTGGTTGTACATACATCTATCTTCTGTGCGATACATAACAAAACCATGCATTCTCGCCGTCATCTGTTCTCTTTCTGTGTACCTCCATGCTCTACACTCATACAGTGGTGCCTGGTTTGTGCTGGGCTAGTAATTGGTCAGATTAGTTGCGCGTAGGTGTATAAGGAGGGTGGGTTGTTAGTGTGGATGTGAATGTGAGGGAGGCAATGGAGGCAGCGGAGACAGTGGAGACAGTGGTGGTAGTTATTGATTCGCTGGGGTGAAACGAAGGTTTAGTTGTGAGATTGAGATTAGATGATGAGAGCGATGGGTGTTTCTGGTGTGCTAGTGTGCTCGTATGCGGCCTTTGGCTGTTGGGGGTGATTGGGGATGGGGATGGGGATGGGAATGGAGATGGTTTTGGGTAGCAGGGGGA
>JAABUK010006628.1_pt1 | contig 17176 bp, 19 predicted proteins | sample 5559141 | NCBI WGS metagenome assembly JAABUK01 (sample SAMN10711869, study PRJNA513367) | rock metagenome | isolation source: Antarctica rocks | place: Antarctica: Victoria Land, Pudding Butte nord | collected 2016-01-03 | reverse complement strand
ATGCATTATCAAGGGGCAAAATCACATATTTCATCATGAGAATGACCTCTTCATCTGGTGCAGGGAAAGCAGATACAGCAACATCAGATGCCCAGCATAACCACAAGGCACGGCAGTTGCAGCAGCAAATGCATTATCAAGGGCAGGAGCACTCTTGGCATGAAGATAATTGTGTCTTTTCCTGCTGCAGGGAAAGCAGATACAGCAACATCAGATGCCCAGCATGACCACAAGGCACGGCAGTTGCAGCAGCAAACGCATTATCAAGGGGCAAAAACACATATTTCATCATGGGAGTGACCTCTTTTTCTGGTGCAGGGAAAGCAGATACAGCAACATCAGATTCTAGCATCATCGCAAGTCACGGCAAGTGCAGCAGCAAATGCATTATCAAGGGGCAAAATCACATATTTCATCATGAGAATGACCTCTTCATCTGGTGCAGGGAAAGCAGATACAGCAACATCAGATGCCCAGCATAACCACAAGGCACGGCAGCTGCAGCAGCAGGTGCATTGCCAAGGGCAAAAGCACTCCTATCATGAAGAAAATTGTGTCTTTTTCTGGTACAGGGAAAGCAGATACAGCAACACCAGATGCCCAGCATAACCACAAGACATGGCGGCAGGCGGCGGCCGCCACATCAGCAGGGGCAGGGCCAGGGGCAGGGCCAGGGGCAGGCGCATGCAACAGCCTCCATGCAGCAGCAAGCATCTCTGTCTAGGCTGGAGTCCAACAACCTCATAGACAGCAGCAACATGAATGTAAATGGAGCTGCGCTGCTGACAGGTCTAGGTGAGCTCTTTGAGTCACTCATGCAGTCATGTGACCGCGTATCAGTCACTTGCATGGTCATGTGGTCCTCAATTAGTCACTTGCATGGTCATGTGGTCCCCAATTAGTCACTTGCATAGTCATGTGGTGCCCTGTCAGTCCCTTGTATAGTCATGTGGTCCTCAAACAGTCACTTGCATGGTCATGTGGTGCCCTGTCAGTCCCTTGTATAGCCATGTGGTCCTCAAACAGTCACTTGCATGGTCATGTGGTGCCCTGTCAATCACACGCATGGACATGTGGTGCCCTATCAGTTATATCCACAGTCATTGTGCCTCTTGTTCTGAACCCTGATCTGCTTTGCGCAGTTCCAGCAATACTAGCTGGTCCCTTTGCCAATTAAGCAAGGGGCTTCATCATTGATCTTCTTCTGCCTTTGCCTTCTGCCTTTGCCTTCTCCCTTTGCCTTCTGCCTTTGATTTCCGCTTTTGCCTTCTGCCTTTGCCTTCTGCCTTTGACCACTTCTCTGCAGAGCCTCCAAGCCTGGTTGCCAAATCAAGCTATGTTGTATGAACGGTCTGCTGTCCATAGCAGGGTCTGCATAGCTGCTGGTCAAATTGCCTGTCCAAACCGCACTCTCTGCCTTTCCATGGGTGACTCTCTGCCTTTCCTTAGGGCACTCTCTGCCTTTCCATAGGCACTCTCTGACTTTCCATGGGTTACTCTCTGCCTTTCCATGGGACTCTCTGCCTTTCCATAGGGCACTCTCTGCCTTTCTATGCCTTACTATCTGCCTTTCCTTAAAGCACTTTGTGCCTTTCCATGGGGTACTGTCAGCCGTTCCACAGGGCACGCTCTGCCTTTCACTCCCACCCCTCAACCCCCCCTTGCCCTGTCCGCAGAGCCCCCCACAGTCTCCGCCAGCCCCTTTGCCAGTCAAGCGATGGGCTCCATGAGCGATCTGCCCTCTACCTCAGGGGCAAACGCTGCCAGTACATCAGCCATGCCCCAACGGTACAGTAACACAGACTTTGGCCCGGACATCAATTTGTGGTATCAGCCCTCCTCAGATGCTGTGACAAGGGCTGGGGATGTTTTGGGGATGCCCCACCTGGATGGGTATACAGCCAAGGTGGGTCCCTTTGTATGTTTATGTGCGTTTACGTTTATGTTTATGTTTATTTTTATGTTTATGTTTATGTTTATGTTTATGTTTATGTTTATGTTTATGTTTATGTTTATGTTTATGTTTATGTTTATGTTTATGTTTATGTTTATGTTTATGTTTTATTTTGTTATTGTTTATGTTGTTTTGCAAGTTCTGGATTGGCTTCCTGCGTTCCTGATCCCTCATCTTCTTCTTCTCCCATGAGCAACACTGTTCCTTCCTCTACTTCTTCTATATGCAATCTTCTTCTCCTATATGCAACACTGCTTCTTCCTCTTCCTTTTCTTTGTGCAACACCGCTTCTAAACCCTACAAAATTGCGTCACCATCCCTCTTCTTCTTCTTCAGGACATTGATGTGGCGTATGCAACTGATCCCGCCATCTTCGACGACTTCGAGGCTGATCTGACATCCCTGCTGGAAGTGCCCGATCTGGATTTTCCCAGTTCTCAGGATTTCCCCAGAGCCACTTACAGAGACTCAGCTTTTGCCTCCACAAGCGCTGCAGCTGGTAAGCACCTGAAAAGGAAAGGAAAGGGAAGGAAAGAAAAGACAAGAAAAGACAAGAAAAGAAAAGAAAAGCAAAAGAAAAGAAAAGACAGACTACACCTTTGGCGTCAATTTAATGAGAAGCCACGTGTTATACCGCCCAGGGTGGCGAGCCCTGCTCAAAACCGTAGGTTGTATGGATGTACGGTTTTATGTTGTTTATGTATGACATGGCGTCTTTTAGAGTTGTTTAGTCATGACATGGCATCTGAATTGAGCTGGAGGGCACAGAGTTGCTGTTTGCGCATGCTCAATCATTCACTCACTCACTCACTCACACTTTCACTCACTCACACTTTCACTCACTCACTCACTCACTCACTCACTCACTCACTCACTCACTCACTCACTCACTCACTCACTCACTCACTCACTCACTCACTCACTCACCCACATGGTAGGGTCTTCTACTAGGCTCAGGCACACACAGCCCTGAGCAGCTTCCTATGTGAGGCCCTTTTCCTGGCAGTCAGCATACTACCAGCATTGTAAATGAGTGCGGGCCTCTCTCTCACATGTCATGCTTTTGTACAGGGCCATCTTATGCACCTTCTGCCAATCTGGCTGGGGATGCCGAGGTCCCAGACTTTGAGCCAGATTTCAAACGCCAGCGCAAGTAGTGGCCAGACACACAGCCTAGCCCCAGCCCCGTCCTTCTTCATCATCTGGCTGCTCTTCACACCGGCACTGAATCACCGTTCTTCTTCTTCTTCTGGGTTGGCAGCGTGCACCTACCCTGCCCTGCTTCACTTTGTGGCTTTGGCATGCGCGTATATTTAGGGCTCAGGCTAGGGTTTATGCCTCAGGGTTTGAGTCAGCACAGGCCTTAGAGCCTGAAGGTCATCAGAGCTGATATGCCTTCAACGCTGCAATGCTAATTTGCTAATTGGCTGATTGGCTGGATTTTATAGTAGATTAGTACAGTCATAGCTAGAGTTGGTGAATCGGCTGAACCAAGTTGAGCTTGATTGGCAGAACCATGATTGCTGCGTGGCAGAACCCTGATTACTCTGTGGCATATGTGGGACGGGTTTTCAGCCAGTCTGTCTAGCTTGCAGTGCAGATTGCACATCAGCAAGTGCTGCTATGCAAGGCGGTAGTGTTTGGAAGGGAATTCGGTAGCCGCCTTGTCTTTTGCTGAAGTGCTTATTGCAGATCAGACAGCAGCTATGTTTGTCATATTTGTTGAAATGTCTAGAACATGATGTTGATGACTTTGCAAGTCCAGCCTTGATTGCGTCAGTGTCACAGTGTCATACAAACGAATATATCTGAAGCCTAGATTGGGCCTGATTGTTAGTATGTACAAGGCCATTTTGTTGGCACGCCCTTTCCTCTGTTTTATTTTTTAGTAGTGCATGGTCGTGCCTATGTTGTCCTTGTGGTTCATAGTTTTTGCTGGCTAGCATCAATTGTGTATGTGACACTTTGATCGTACATCGCCAGTTGCATTGAGTTCAGTATGCTCTTGGTACATTTTGTTCATTATAGTTTGGTTTGTATTGGCAGTGTAATATCTGTGGCACTGCGGCATCCTCCATCTTGTGTTGTCTAGTCCGGTTCACCCGCTGACTTCGGCTGTTGACCTGGACCAGATGTCCAAACATCTGAATTGCATTATGGAAAGTTGGACTGCTGGTTGTCAATACACAATACACGCATGCACACAGGCTCGCACATGGTCACCAATGACATGCAAAAACTTGTCTACCAGCCCTGTCCAGCCTGTTCGTCCACGTCATGTACAGCGCCAAAAGAGTGTTGAGTATCACAGTTTACTGCTATCAGGTCAAGGAAGCAAGCAAGCAAACTCTACAAAAAACTGTGATGTTGTAGAAGAGATGCCTTGCATAGCCTTTTCAATATATTGTATCGCTCCAAAAATGGTAGTCTGCATTAGCTGTACCCTTCATGCAAACACAAGCAGTCAATGTATGCAGCCTGCTTTGCCCTCAAGTAAATGGAATTCAAACAGCAACAACAATAGTGCTGACATGTCAGCACATATAGCAAGCAACACAGCAGCAAATGCAGGACCAAATCAGATACAGATTTGCCCAATTTTGCAGTCAGTAGCCTGAATCAAAGCTGCATCATCTGTTGTTGTTCAGATTTTGAAACAGTATCTTGCATCAGCTTCCAAGGCTTTTTGCTGGCCGATGCAACTTTGCTGTGCATCTCTTCTTGAGCCATCATATCATGTTGCTGCTGCTGCTGCTGCTGCTGCTTGGACTTTGGTCCATAGAAATCTGGAGTCTCCACCAAAGTTACTGCAAAAATAACAAGACATGCATGAAATAACAGCAGACCTGTACATACGTAAGCCACATTGGCTCAGCATATTGTGATATGCACACACGCACGCACGCACGCATGCACGCACGCACGCGCGCACGTACGCACGCACACACACACACACACACAGTGTCAAGACATTCTGTGTATGTCAAGACCACACAGGGTCTTCACATGAAGGGTCAAGGCATGCAGCGGGCGATGGGCAAGTGGGTTGGTGAGGGGGGCCGAGGAAACCCAGGATGCTTAGAGTGTTATGCTACAGATTGTACCACAATGTGTTGCATGGCAAACAAACAGGTCACAATGCTCATCAACTGTCAACATCTGTCTGTCTTTTAGATTCCACACGAAGGGTTAGGAAGCACACCTGAAGCTTCCTTGGGTGAGGCCTCTACTTCAAACAGAATCAGCTCATTCTGCCCATCTTGTAGCATGGGCCCGGGGATGTACATGGTCATCTGGGGACCCACCGAGGGCCAATACCATCCCAGATTGAATCCATTCAAAAAGAGCACTCCTTTTGACCAGGCTGGCATGGCCAGGAAGGAATCTGGCAAAATGCCGTCTTTAGATTTCAGGCTGGCATCAGCATCAAAGGTTCCCCTGCAATGCGGGCAGGTGATATTATAAGACAAGGTATGAAATTTTTAATGTAACACAAGCAGTGCCTAGTACATATACTAGCAATAAGACATGTATGGATATAAATAGAAATATACATATAGATGTATACGCATAAAACACTTATGACTGATTTAGCACAACTAAAGCAGGTGTTTGCCGTTGTACTCGATCCATTGGATACCCTGTTGTTCTGCAAAACACCACTTGGACAAAGTTGGGTGTTGCCACAACAGAGGCAGACTCCTGCTAACCAATTGGCATGAGCTACTGCTCCTGATGCTATGTATAAGAAACACCTTTGCAAGCAGCTGCAGTGCAGAGGTGCTGTGTGAGCATGTTATTGCAACATGACACAGACTGGACTTCAAAAGAGAACAAAGCAGAAACTGATTGGACTACTGACGGCCTCTTATTGTACTGTCAAAAAAAGACAGAGAAGAGATTGTCTGCTGTGTAGCACTGTCAAGCGGCACAACACAGGCAGCATTGGTATGGCCAGTTGTGCAGCCATGGTGTAGATCAGAATGGTAATCTGAAACCAACACATTCTATTGAGAAGTGCACTTGCCTGTAGAAGGTAGGGGTGGGGGTGGGGGTGGGGCTGGACTTGGCCTTGGGGGCAGACCCCGCCTGGGTTTGGAAGGGAATGAGGGCAGTGTCTTTCAGCTCCAAGGGGAAAACCCTCCAGTCGTCTAGCAAATCACCTGCAAAGTATGGGATGGCAGTCTGCCTGTCTGAGCAGCTTAAGCACTTCCTGTGTCGGACCGTGTGTTTAGCACCCTTTCATGTCTCTGCTTACAGCTGATCAGTGTGTATAAACCATAGGAGATATGAAAAGGATACAAAAGACAATTTTGCATACAAAAGCAGCAAAACTTGCGCATACAAAAGCAGCAAAATGATAGTCACTCGACAACAAACCTAGGTTTTCAAGGCCTACCATTTAGGTAGACTTCTTGTGACATCAAACCCTTCAGGTCGAATTTGGACCCTGAGTTGTCACGCCCAATTCCCTCTACCAAAATGTCTAGGGTTACCAGATCCTGGTCACTGCTGAGAGTGTCCAAAACAGGTAAGCTGACTTTAGCTTTCTTGTTGCGATCAAGGGAAGCGACCACTTTGCCTTCCACCATGATCTGCATGCAAGAGATAGGGTTTCAGCTTGGAAGATGTAGGGTTTTGGTATGGCTTAGGGTTTTGGTATGGCATAGATTTTCAGTCTGAAGTTGTAGGGTGTCAGTTGAAGACATGGATTCTGAGTTTATTACCATCGTTATTTTAAGTTTGTTATCATTATTATTATCTTGAGTTTGATGCGCGCCCTGTTGATCAGGGGTCACAGCAACAGGCAGCAGTGCAAGCAGGTATGCTTACCTGCTTGTACTGTACTAACTAAGGGTGAACTGACTAAGGCTGAATTGACTAAGGCTGAAATGACTAAGACTAAATTGACTAAGGCTGAGTTGACTAAGGCTGAACTGACTAAGATGTCCTGGCATATGTCTATGTGAGCTGCAACCTATCCCAAAATGACTCACACACAGCCCACATGGGAACATTTGAGGAAAGGACGCCACAAATTAGCCGCTTACCTAGGCATGGTCATGCAAACTAGACACTTACCCTGGCATAGTCATGCAAGTTAGTCACATGCTCTGGCATAAGGATGCAAATCAGATGCTTACCTTGGCTTAGTCATGCAAATCAGATGCTTAGTCATGCAAATTACACACCTACCCTGGCACATTCATGCAAATCAGGTGCTTACCCTGGCATAACCATGCAATCAGATGATTCCCCTGGCAAAGTCATGCAGACTACACACGCATGTTGCCAAGTCATACAAGATTACACGCTTGCCCCTCCGTACCCTTGCAAATGAGACATTTACCCTGGCACAGTCATGCAAATTAGGTGCTTACCCTAGCATAGTCATGCACTGGGCTTGACACATCTAGCTCAGCACCATTCTGCAGAGCCTCCGCTTTCACCTGTACCCGGTACAGGATCAAACCTCCCCTGCACAACACACAAAGTCTTAGGGTTCTAACCCTAAACTCACAGCCTCGGCTTTTCACCTTCACCCGGTACAAGATCAACCCTCCCCTGCACCAAACACGAAGCCTTAGGGTTCAAACCCTCAACCCTGAACCATTGTGCGGAGCCGCCGCTTTCACCTTCACCTGGTACAGGATCAAACCTCCCCTGCACCACACATGAGGCCTTCAATCACTCACTCACCACATGTTGCAGGTAGGGTTTAGGGCAAATGTTGCAGGTAGGGTTTAGGGCAAATGTTGCAGGCAGGGTTTAGGGCAAATGTTGCAGGTAAGTCTCGAGGAATGCGTCTGGCAAGATCAAACCCCCCCGCACCAAACACGAAGCGATCAATCACTCACCAAAATGTTGTTGCAATGATAGCAAGGAGTTACTGCAGGTGTTGAGTTGAGGTTTGGAGGAGTAAGTCTGGCAAGCGTAGCATCAAAGCTTTGCTTGCTTTTGCTGGGCAGTGTCAAGCATCCAGGGGTGAGAAGCTGCCTTTGTCTTCCTTACTACCGTTTTTAGGGCAACAAGTCGTCCGCCTGAACAGAGCAGTCAACGCTCAACAGCTGCTAGGCCTCGCACCCTCAATCAGATCCAAGAGAATCTACCACAGCAGAAATCTGTGAACCCGTGCTACAGTAAACTCCTTGGATCTGACAGGGGTGTTTCTAGGCCTGACAGCTGCTGACCATTGCTTGAGCTGGTCAACTTAATGACATGGCTTTCTTGACTAACACAATGTGTGCTGAAGTAACACAGGAACAGCTGTGCAACATCATCAGCCTGAACAGAGCTCAGCAGTTGCTAGGGCTAGCACCCTCAAGCAGATCCAAGCAAATTGCGTGAGCAGGGATGTAAAAATCCGTGCTACAGCAAATTCCTTGGATCTGACAGGGGCGTTTACAGGCCTAGCAGCCGCTGACCATTACTTGAGCTGACCAGCCTGATGACATGCTGGCTTTCGTGACCAGCAGATGTTGAAGTGATACTGGAGCAGCTGTACAGGATTGAATCTTTGCTGCAGCACAGTAGAAACTCTCAGGTTGATGACACACTGGCTTGCTTGGCCGGCACATGTTGGTTTGAAACAACACTGGAACAGCTGTACAGGATTGCATTTTCCCTGCACCACATGATAAGTGCTCAATGAACTGTTCTAAGATAGTGATTGTGTGTAGGATTGCAATTCCCCAGCAGCTCACGAAAAGCTCTCCGTGAACCACCTGTTACTTGTTGTATGGTAGTGAATGTGTACAGGATTGCAATCCCCCTGTAGCACATGATGAGTAGTCAATAGAACACCCAATCCTTGTTGTATCATAGAGAGTGTGTACAGGATTGCATTGCCCTGCAGCACATGATGAGTGCTCGCTGAACTACCCAAGCTGTTGTAACAGTTCTTGTATGATAGTGAAATAATACAGGATCAAATCTCCCCAGCAGCACATGACAAGCCCTCAACAATTTCCCATCCTTTAATTGTAAAGTGGTGAACTTGCACAGCAGCACATGAGCAGCCCTTAGCGCATCACTCAAACCACATTGCATGACAGTGACATCAAAGCAGCTGTACAGGATTGCAACTCCCTTGCAGCACATGACCAATACTCAATGAGCTACTCAATTCTTGTGGTATAATAGTGAAATGGTACATATCAGACCTGTCATGCAGCACCATACGCTCTTTTCAATCCCAAAGCGTCCATTTTAATTCAGAAACGTCATCACTACACTGGAATTTGAACTCAGAAACGCTTGGGTACAGAAAAAACGCGTTTCTACATTGTGGAGAAGTTTTAGATGTTGCACAATGGTGACGTCAAAGCAGCTGTACAGGATTGCAACTCCCTTGCAGCGCAGAAGACGCCCTCAGTTAGTCATCCAACTCCTGATTATTATGACAGCCAAACCAGATCTACAATTCAAGTCAACTTCATGTTGCGCAGCTGTGTGTATATGTTTGAGACTTGTATACAGGACAACCAAAGTGTGTAACAGTCAAATCAATCTTGCACACACGGCAAGCAAAGTATGTAACAGTCAAATCAATCTTGCTGCCAGGAGGATGTGGGGAAGCTGATGCAAGAGAAGATTGTACATCTTCAGCCAACTGACTATCTTGCACAGATATACAAATTTCTGCTAGCAGGATTGCCAGTAGTCTTGATCGGATCGTCAGCACACTTCAGACCATTCAGACTTGATGACCACATTGTGCTGATCAAATCTGAATGATCTGGAGTGTGCTGATGATCTGATCAAGACTATTGACAACCCTGGCAGCAGAATGTTGTAGATCTGTGCAATAGGCTGGTTGGCTGAAGATGTACAACCTTCTCTTGCATCAGCTTCCTCACATCTTCTCAGCAGCAAGATTGGTGTGACTGTTACATAATTTATTATTATTGCTATTTATTTTAATAATAATAAACTATGTGGCAGCCACACCAATGTCACATTGTTTGTTTGCGCTGTGTACAAGTCTTCAATATATACACACAGCTGCGCAACATGAAGTAAGACAGCCTAGTCCAACAGTCTTTTTGGTCATAACTTGTGTTCTGCTAGCCCCATTTCTTGCAGATTTGGGGCAAGCAGAAAACAACTTATGACCAAAAAGGCTGTTGTTCAATTTCTGGTCGTACATTGCAGGGGAAGTCACAGAGTAACAGACATGTAGAGCATATTAAATTGTTGCATTAAAGTCCTGATAATGCAATATGGACAGCGCAACATTGCTTGGAGAGACAAGACTTGTCCCGCACGTACCTAGCTCATCATGAGCTGGAAAACGCAATTATTAATATTTTCCCTTATTAACATTGCTCAGATGACTCACCCTTGACCGTATTCCTCCATAGGTAGAGGTCTCCTTGAGATGATACCATCCCCTGGCCACAGCTGTGGCAGGGCTTCCAGCAGTGGCACTGACTGTTGGAGGTCCACCTGGCCATAAGCTTCGATGGTGGGCGGCGGTGGCGATGCCGGTGGCTCTGATCCCATGTGCCTCTTCACAGCATCTCGGATCATCTGCATGCATTAGTCAAGATTGAGGGGGTGGCTCTGATCCCATGTGCTTCTTAACAGCATCTCGGATCATTAGTCAGGATTGAGGGGGTGGCTCTGATCCCATGTGCCTCTTGACAGCATCTCGGATCATCTGCATGCATTAGTCAGGATTGAAGGGGTGGCTCTGATCCCATGTGCCTCTTGACAGCATCTCGGATCATCTGCATGCATTAGTCAAAATTGAGGGGGCGGCTCAGATCCCATGTGCTTCTTGACAGCATCTCGGATTATCTGCATGCGTTAGTCAGGATTGAAGTGGTGGCTCTGATCCCATGTGCCTCTTGACAGCATCTCGGATCATCTGCATGCATTAGTCAGGATTGAGGGGGTGGCTCTGATCCCATGTGCTTCTTGACAGCATCTCGGATCATCTGCATGCATTAGTCAGGATTGAGGGTGCAGGGTCTAGTAGGGTCCAGGGATTGTCATTGTCGAAATTTTGGCTTTGGGTTTGAATGTTGAGGCTTTAGGGTGGAGAATTTTGTGAATGACCGTGAAAATTTCGTTTCACGATCAATCACAAGTTCTCCACCCTAAACCCTGAACATTCAACCCCAACCGCTTACCTCTTACTTGTCACAAATTGAATCCTGACTTGACCATAATGCTTTCCCTTTTTTGTCAGTATTTCTGACATTACGCGAATCACACAAATTTGAGACACTGACAAAATCTTGCTCTGCGTCCAACAAGCAAGACTCAGCTCAACATCATTCTTGTCAGACAGCACTTCACCTCATAGCTGTTATGCCAACAAGCACAACTGGGTTCAGCATATGTCTTGTCAGGCAGCATATTACCAGACAGACTGCTTGGGAGAGACAAGACTTGCATTGCATATACTTAGCTCAACATGAGCTGGAAAGCATTTTTGTAAAAAAATATTATCATTATTATTATTATTATGATTATTATTATGATTATTATTATGATTATTATTATGATTATTATTATGATTATTATTATGATTATTATTACTGTTGTTATTACTATCATCATCATCATTTCATTTATCATTATTGTCATTACTATCATTATCATTATTACGCAGCATATTACCTCATACTTGTTGGGTCCTCCAATTCCTGGCTGGCCATACTGACCGGCTTCGCTCACCATACAGTCATAGTCATAAGATGTGATGTGAGCCTGGTAGCTCTCCCCTGCACCCTCCTCTGCATATAGCGCTATTCCTGCCCCTGCACCGCAAGCAAGTGGTCATCATTCTGTGCCTGCATTTTGCCAAGCACTGCGCCGTCCTCTGCATATAGCGCTATTCCTGCCTCTGCACCATGAGGAAGAGGTCATCATTCAACGCCTGCCTTTCTTGGGCAGTGATTTGGTGTGATTTGGTGTGATTTGGTTGCTGCCCAAAACCGGGGTTGTCAATGTGCTCAGTGCGGCAAACTTGGGAGTGAAAGAACTCTTGTGGAGTTCTGCCATGCACAGTTGAGAAATGTGGGAACCCAGTAGTCTTCTTGTGCCAAAATTCCAATGCTATGCTCTGCAGCTAGTAGACTAGAGCTAGAAATCAATAGACTGCAGCGAGTAGACTGCAACTAGTAGACTGCAACTAGTAGACTGCAATTAGTGGACTGCAGTCGGTTGACTGCAGCTGGTAGACTGCAGCTAATAGACTGCAAATAGTGGACTGCAACTAGTAGACTGCAATTAGTGGACTGCAGTCGGTCGACTGCAGCTGGTAGACTGCAGCTAATAGACTGCAAATAGTGGACTGCAACTAGTAGACTGCAATTAGTGGACTGCGACTAGTAGACTGCAATCAGTAGACTGCGACTAGTAGACTGCAGTCGGCAGACTGCAGCTGGTGGATTGCAGCTGGTAGACTGTAGCTAGTAGACTGCACTCATGTGACGCTGTTTTTGGCACTCACTGGGGGTGCTGACCCAAATACACTTATACTTCAGGGTCAAGGGTGAGATCCTGTTCTGCAGGACACCTTTGAGTCATGTGGACGTGCTTGAGTCATCTGGATATACTTTAGTTACCTGGACACCCTTTGGTATTCTGGACACACAATACATGCAGAGCATCGTACATCTTCTCCTGTATTATTTGCTGGCTTGCCAAACAAGTAACACAGGAATGCTGTACAATGCTCATCATGATCTCACAAACAGCGAAACATGGTTTTCCAGAGGGAAACGATGCTGTCCCAAAGGGATAAAGTTCCAGAAATAAGAAAACCAAATGATAGATGAAGAGGCAGCCATTGGCTCCCATGGCAGACGCCAGAAGGTGTAAAAACCTGTTACTGCATTCCTTTCTTCACTGCTAAAAACATTGCATGACGTTGTAGTGGCCCTGCACTTGCTTGGCATCAGCTGGTCATGATGCATGGTAGTCTAACCAGTAAATCAAACATAACGATAATAATAATAATAATAATAATAATAATAATAATAATAAAAAAAAACAACAATAACAGTAATAATACTAACAATAATAATAACAATATACAGGCGTTCCAGCTAATCGTTCTTGCCAGGTACTTACTAGTCAGTGAATTATGTTTGTGCATCATGTATAGTATTCATGTAGAGATGTGCATCATGCATGCAGGAGCCTGTTATCTCATTCCAGTCTTCTTGTTTCTGTTCAGACTGCTTGTGTGGTAGGCATGTTTATGTCAGTTGTCCGTGTTTTTGGAATCATACTCACAGTCCCTACACCAGACCACGTGAGTATGATACCAAAAACAGATACAACTGACATTAACATGTTTATCACACAAGCAGTCTGAACAGAAACAAGGCACTGAGGGTCAGGGGTTATGAGGGTTAAGGGTTATGAGCAGGCAGATGCTGCACTTGCAGGTGATGCAGATTGGAATGCGGTGCGCGATATTGTGGAGTTGTTGTCGCAAAGCTGCGAGGCATGTCTGCCATGCAATAACAGCCCAAAAAATGCTGCTCACGGCATGCTGATTGACGCCAGCTGCAACTACTGTAAATGGCAAAGTTACTCAACAAACAAATGGCAAGTATACTATGGTACACTTGCCATTTGCTTGCTGAGTAACTACTTTATACAGTTCACAACCAGCATGTTCATACAAGCCCGCTCCTGTTTTGTACAAGCCTGTTACTGTTTTGTGCAAGCCTGTTACGGTTTTGTACATGCCTGTTTATTGTGGTCATCTGTTCACACAAGCTCCAACATGACTAGTCAAGCAAAACATTTTCCTGATCATACAGGAAAATGCATTCTTGCAGGCTGATCTGAAGAGTCTCATCATCTCACGCATTGATTGTGAACTCTCTCAGATCATCTCAAATCATCTGAAGAGGCTCATCTCAGACTATCATCTCATGTACTGACTGACAATCCGCTTCTGCTCAGCCTGTCCCACTGCCTAGGGTACTGGTCAAGCAGGGTGTTAGGGTATACAGGGATTTGGTAAATCAGACCCTTACAATAGTACTTACAGCTAGCATTCCCGGGCTGAATGACAGCTGAATGACAAGTAATCATGTCACCATCACAAAACTGGAAGTTAGCAATATTCACAACACTGTTTCGTCAACGCCGTAAAATATTCACAGAATGTTTTACTGCATCCACAAAGCAGTGCTGTACCAACATCACTTAGCTGGAGGTGCTATGTCCATGTGCTGTTGTATGTATTGAACAGTATGACATACAACACACAAGCAGGGCCCTCCTCAGTATGGCACGTGACAATTTCTGCGTGCAGTTTTGTGTTATGGTCATTCATCAGTATGCATAATGGCAGGAAAGGTCACAAACTTTTCCAAACAAAAAGAATAGGTCAGCTGCTGCGTGTGGACTGCAAGTCTCACTTACTACCACAGCTGAGGTCACAATGCCACTTCTCTCCCTATTACATCTTCTCTCAGGACAAACCAGAAAAGTTCCATCCATCTAGATCTGCTACATTGCAAAGCAATCCTAAGTCTTTCAGTACCATAGCCTGTCATTACCCAGCAGTTACCAAGTGAGAGTTGTTTCTACCAAAACAAATTTGTACCTATTGAGAAAAGGATACTAGGAAAAGATGGCAAATCCGCCTTGTGGCGTTGGCTGATCCGCATAACAACCTCAAGTGGCCCTCAGCCCCCCGCGGGGGGGGGGGGGGGGGAGAGTGTGATCACATGCTTTCTCCCCCGACACAACGCCACTGCATAAGTGACATAGTCTTTCCCGCTCTTTCTTTGTGTCTACAGTTTATCAGATGACACAGCAGATGGAACATAAGCATGTGAGTAAAAACAACTGACAGGCCAGTGTTCCAAATACCGTGCTGCCTGACGGCCAGCTAGCACTCCGAATCTGCAACAGGCAAGTCTGATGAGCCAAGTATGCAATTGCTCAGTGCCTGCTGAAGCCACATGACAAGCTGCAGACACTGAGGCATGCAATACTATGCTCAATAACTTCAGCTTTGCCGGTTTTTGCCCTCACCTTGTGGCATGGCATACAGCTTTGCTGTGATTGTCACTGTGTGCCTGGCACGTGCTGCTCTGTGTGTTCTTTTCTTTTCTGGTGTCTGCATTCCATCAGATGACACAGCAGATGGAACATATGCATGTAAGTCACAACAACTGACAGGCAGTGCTCCAAATACTGTGCTGCCTGACGGCCAGCTAGCACACCAAGTCTGCAACAGATGAGCCTGTTGAGCCAAGTATGCAATTTCTCAGCGACAAGCAGCAGACACACTCAAACAAAACATACTATGCTTTTTGGCCCAACAACCAGCATTGCATGACTTGCTCCATGCAGTTTCAGTACTCTGAAGATTGTTCCAGTTGTTCTGTTGAGTCCCCTGCTGATGAGCCACATGGCAAGCAGCAGACACAAAGGAAGAAAAGAGAAAGAAAAGTTCACGCTTTTCAGCAATCATAACGGGAGCCTCCTAAGGCGGCAGCCCGGAGCAGACATAGAGGCGTGCTACACTGTGCTCAACGACTTCTGCATTGCTTTGTAGTTGCCCTCGCGTTGTAGCATGGCTTACAGCTTTGCTGTGTGTTCCTTATATGTGGTCCTCTTTGTAGCTGAGCAAACAGAGGCTGCATTCAATCGCAGCTACAAGGCTTTGAGCAGAAACCATATCAGACAATAGTTTGAACCGTACATTGCATCTGACACCCATAGCTCAGTACAAGTCTTGCAAGTTTTCAGGGCCTTGGGAAGCCTAAGGGACAAGATCTGGCGAAATCCGATGCTGGGGATGTCAGTGGTATGTGACAGTCCAAATGACAAGCTACATGGCGCTTCAACTATTTCCTGCAAAATAAGTTTCCTGAAAAAAGGTTTCCTGAAGAACAAATGAGCAGCTTGGCAGCCTGTGGAGATGTGTTTCTGGTGCGGCCTGAATCTGACATATGAGAATAGACAGCACCAGGTCACATCTCCACAGATTGCCAAGCTGCTCATCTGTTTCTTAAGTGATGATCAAAGTGCCACATAGATTGTCATTTGCTGTCATCAGCTGACGTGCAAAGACAAGTGTGCTACGGCCACAACGTCCAGAAAGTACTCCATCTTGTCCAATCCGGCAAGTCAAACTGGATTGAGCTCGGCACTCTGAGTGATTGCCCAAGAACGTTTAGTGCTGTAGTGTGGGCTCCAGGCTGCCGCCTTAGGAGGCCCCCATAATGATCGCTGAAAAGCATTAACTTTTCTTTTTCTTTTCAAGTCTTTTACATGGTCTGCAGAATGCAGTGAGGCTACCAGTGGGCGATTGCACTTGCAGTCACAACACAAACTTATGTCATGCTATGTGAGTGACAGTCCACCTGTGCTGTTGCTCTGAGCAGAGAGAAACTCCAAGCACAGAGCAACAATGGCAACAAGGTGCGTTGGGACACTCTCTGCTCAGGCATTTGGGTTGTCACTCACACACACACACAGCATGACATCAGATCCTGTTGAGGAGTGTAATTGCCAAAGGTAGACCTTTTGAAAGCACCAAATACCACTTGGCACCGACTTGCAATGCCTAAGCCCCCTTCCCTTCCCTTCCCTTCCTTTCCCCTTCCCCCTCTCCCTCCCCTTCCCTTACTCCCACTTAACACCAGGGCATCTGTGGACATCCATTTCACTATGAATACCAGAGGAGGGGGGTCACTAGGCCTCTTATTAGGCCACTACCAGCTTGTACCATGCTGTGCTATGGTCAAAGCGTAATTGTCCGGGGTCACATGGTCAACGTTGGTACAGCCCTGGTAGGGTTTAGGGTTTAGACCCTAAAGCCTAAACCCTGGTAGAGCCTTGGTAGAGCAGTACTACTACCCTAGTCAAAGCTATGCAGGCTGTAAAAGCCCCCGGCGTTATTTCTCATTGGTTCTCAGACCCTAAACCGTAAAAATGCAACAAAAGGCTAAAACCCTAACCCCTACAACCTATCAAACAACCCTAAGAAAAGAAAGTAAAAAAGATCTAGGGTTTTGCAAAACCCTACCAGTGAGAACCGACGAGAAATAACGCAGGCTGGTAAAAGCTTGGTAGCAGTAGCTTGTGGTGCTACTTTAGTATGCACCTAGTAGTGTGAGAGGGTACTTTCTACTGACACACTGTTCAATCAACATCTCCCTTGTCATAATTACAATCATGTCTTGACCTAGTGCAGAAAGTCATCATCTGTGGACAGCTCTTCTGAAGAGG
>JAABUK010006627.1_pt1 | contig 17177 bp, 26 predicted proteins | sample 5559141 | NCBI WGS metagenome assembly JAABUK01 (sample SAMN10711869, study PRJNA513367) | rock metagenome | isolation source: Antarctica rocks | place: Antarctica: Victoria Land, Pudding Butte nord | collected 2016-01-03 | reverse complement strand
AGGCAACAGGGAAGTGATAGCATCCTGAATGCTGTCAGACGATGGCATCCATGAGCTGGTGTCCATAAGGTCGGCAATGTGCTGCTCCAGTGTGGATGTGATGTTCAGAATGTCCAAGGACTGGGAGTCATCAAACACATACAGCACCTGAGTGCTGTCAGATCCAAAGTCCTTGTCCACAACACATGACTGCAGCAGCATACAAATAGCTTAGCCAAGTCAGACTCTGTCACAAATGCATGTCATGCAAACAAATCATGTGGGTTTTCAGTGCACTGCAAGCATTGAGGAGGCTATCTTCACAAATGACCTGAGGCAGCTAACCAGTGCGATACATGGTGCATGGCCCAAGCCACTCAATGCCACTCACAACAAAATATACCTTGCCAGTGAAAGAATCGCCAGTCTTATACTTGGAAGTGAAGATTGCAGGGTCCTTGTCATAAACAATGGAGGGCTCTGTGCAGTTCAAGATCTTGGTGGCTTCTGAGGAGTCCAGGAACTGTGACTCATTGAAGGTGCAGTTGCCCCAGGAAAAGGTCAAAGATGCTGAGGGTCCTGTGATCACATGTAACAGGTTCGTGCTGTAACAATGAACTTGGTTTCTGCAAGATACGGAGCAGCAAATCATGCAGCATAAAGAGCTGGGCAATGCAAATGCATACACTGTGTGGGAGTTGAGCTCTAGCCAGGAATGACAAAGCAACTGCTTGGCACAGAAACGCCAATTATTTACCTGTGAAGTTCAACGGCTTCTCGGACGATGCAGTAAACATGGCATCTGTGCAGAATTCTGCGTCAAAGGATGCCAACAACTCCTGCGCCTGGCTGTCGTTGTAGCCTGACACCGCGGTCTTCAGGCTGGTGAATCCCTGCTCCAAACCACTGCCGAAGGACTCCATTGCTAATAGAAGCGGTCCAGACTCTGAGTTGTCACTGCCTTGGGTGACCAGGTTCAGGCCCATCCAGTCTGCGAGGAGCAAGCGACCGTAACGCCAACGACGTCGACAACAGGAGCGATCAACACTACTGTCGCTGCACAGGAAATGAGCAACTTACTTTTCTGCATTTGGTCCCAAGTCGGGGTCGATGCCGATATCTGGGAGGCTGCGGTGCTGTCCGCTGCGGACGCAACTGCTACTCCTAAAGCCACAAAAGCCAAGATCACTGCTCGGGATACCATGTCTGCAGCTGCTCTAGCACGGATAAGCAACCAGACGATTTCCTTGCTCGATGCCGAGAGGGTGACCGGTTTCAATGTTGGCGCTGCGCGGAAAGCTTGGAGTGCAGGTGCGGCTGCAAACTGCTCCTGCCGTCTGACAAGTTCGGAGCAACAATGGTGCAGCGCCATTGTATATGCGTTGGCTCGTCCAACACAGTCACGGACACACTCGCGGGCAGCGTGAAGTTGTGGTATGAGCGCATAGTGCTAGTTGCAGTTTGACGATGATATGTGTCGCAGCAATGATGCGTGCCAACGTGAGATTGGAGTTGCTTCAACAAAGGCTCAATGCATCGGTAGGCGTTTATAACCACCCTTGAACTCAAAGGCGCTTGCATCACTGTGACCTCAAATTCTTGAGTCTGATAAAAAACAGACCATGTAGTATTTGGCAGCTTTGCCGATTGGATAGGGTGCTCTGAGCTACTGGTGTGCCTACTGCACTATGCTGACTACTGTGATCCCTAAATACTTGAACTTGTTTGGCATGATCCTAGTGCATGAGTTTAGTACACAGTGTATGACATGTTGATGGCTGTTGTGTTCTCAGCCAGAAGCTTGTGTGTCTTATCAGAGTGCAGTGGCTGATCCAGATCTCTTGGTTGACAGCCATGCATCGGGGTAGCACTGAAGGTCGCTGAAAAGAAGTTGTCAACCACGTCCATGACAGCTTTTGAGTTCTGCCTACCCCGCCATGCACCCTGCAGAGCCACACAACTTTGTTGACCAACAAACGTACTTTGCTGATCGCTTTCTTTCTGGACATGTGAACACTGTTTGGACATGCAAGCGACTGTCCAGCCATCACATCGATCTGTCAGTCGTTATCTGAAGTTTCAGTGCTGGATCAACTAGGAGAAGCTGTTCCTCAAGGCTGTCCGCAGCCAAACAAACATGTGCAAATCTGCGCAAGCAACACTCGTGCATTGAAGCAAAGCCGCTGCATACCCTGTTCAGTCCCAAGCCCTCCTGCAACCCCTCAAGGTACTCATACACATCCTGGCTGGCGCAGTCCCATAAGCCACGCCCTACTGAAACATACACCCGGTTGTCCACCACCTTGAACAGATTGGCCAGAACGTCCTCTACAGCCTCCAATGTGGGATGCATCTGCACAGCAGCATAAACGTAGGTGCCTCTGCTGATCATGCAGAGCATCTAGGCAAACAAGATAAAACATCACAGTGGCATGATTGCGGCAACAATGTGTTGGTTCAAGCTCAGTATGCCAAATGAATGAAATCACAACACTCGCACCACAATGTAATGCTCCGCTGACCTTTCCAAAAGCCATGGCACATCTACACTCTACACAGTCTCCCTGTGTAGTTGAGAATAACTGCTCAAAGCCCCAAAATGCACAGGCTTGCAGCATACTCATGTCACATGGTTGTGACAACTCAGTCCTGATGTGAGTTTTCATGAACAGGGCAAAGCTGTGGGCTGCTTTGAGTGCACAAAGAGCTGTCACCTGCTCCATTAGGACTGCTGAGTCATTGGTGATGCCATACTTCTCCAGAGCTGCTCTGATACTGCATCTGTGGTCAGCTAGAGCGCTGTGAATGCGCTGGGCACAGGCTGTCACGGCTGCTGCATACTCACTGCGCAGCTCCTTGACAAGCTGGTTGAACAGGGCACCGCGCTTAGGACCTTTACCTTCTTGCTCAATGGGGACTGCGGCACACAAACACCAAGTCAGTCATGGCATTGCACATGATACGGCCTTCAGAGGCTTTATAACAGTCCCAAAGTAAGGGCAGGCTTGTTTCCATGTCCTGTGACAACACTTTGCAAGGGAGGGAAGACAACAGATGGGCAGGCAAGCAGGCAGACAGACAGACAGACAGGCTCACAGACAGACAGGCTCACAGACAGACATGCAAGCAGGCACACAGACAGTTACCAAGTTCTTCACAGATTCAGTGCTGGCTATATGCAGCCTGACCAGAAAGACATGTCTGTGAGCAAGCGAACAGGACATCTCACTTTTGGTGGGGCTCTGGTTGGGGGTAGGCGTTCTATCACGTCCTGGAGAGTCAGCAGTAGTGCGAGCCCAGGCAGTCAGCAGGTCATTGGTCTGAGGCACAAAGGTCAACAGCCGCCTCAAGCTGTTCAGCAGCACAGCCTCAAAAGGCAAAACGCTCTGCACACCACAGGCAGTGGCACTTGATGCAGCACAATCAACATGCCGCTTATGCAACCGGCATGCACTGTGTGTCTCACAAGCGCAGATGCAGCATCCAGCAAGCTCATAAGCACGTGCATATGCAGCATCAGACTCAACAGTCAATGAAGTTCTGTGAGAGCAGCAAATCCAGGCATCGTGCACAGCAAGACCTCTGATGTGGACAAGTGCATCAGGGGACAAGTTTATCACCTTGTTGGTACTGGGGGGCGGAGCCCTTCTAGGCTGTGGACTGATGGGGGACCCAACTACCTGAGGTGGCTGCTGCCACTGGAACACTGGCTTCTCAAACCTGTACCAAGTCAGCATGGACAAAATAAGACAGCAACAATGTCACAGTGCAATGCCAGGCAGTGCATGGCATTGTAGTGTTTTGCTGTGGAGGCAGCTAGGCTTCCAGTCAAACAATTCAGGGCCCAGCAAGCATCCAATTCAGACCATCAAACAACATGCTGCACATTCCAAACCTGGGCAAGAAGGGAACTCGAGAATGCCATGCTATGTGTACAAGTTTCAGGCAATTTTGCATGCATAATGCCACATTGCCGACTTGCCCTGTAGAACTCCTGTTGTAGCTTGCTGCCAGCATGGTTTCTCTCCTAGCAGGCATGACGCCACACTGGCGAGTGACTGCTACTGTGACAGCGCGCAGCACGGCACACACTGCTTCCTCCAGCATGGGGGCATACACAGGCCAGTAGTTGACAAGCCGCTCGTACCGCTGGATCTCTGTCTGGATGTTCTGCAGCATCTCTATGAGGAGAGGAGCAATGACGCCATGGCCTGTGACACAGCTCAGCTGGTCGGATGTAAGGCAGATTGAGGTTAGTGCTACTGTGTGACACAGCACCTGCATGGGTAGTCAGCTGCAAGCTGTCAATCTTCCCTAAGTAACAGACACAGATTGGTGGTGCATGTGTGTTGCCACCCATGTGGTACATTCAGAAGCCAATGGCAGCTTGGACAAGGAATGAAGCAACTTATGCGTGCATTCTTCTGGGATGATGGAGACAAGGGCAGTCAGGATATGTATGGATTTGACAATGATTGTCATGCTGTGACAGAGAGTCTGAAGGCATACCAGTTTCCTCGCCTGCTACATAGCTCAAGGGGCCACTTCCTCCACTGCCCTCCAAGGCTTGGCAAGTCTGCAAAAGCTTTGCCTGCAGATAGAAACATACTGAGCTGCAATGACCAAGAGTTCTACAGCATGCCATGTAGCCTACTTAGGCACTACTGCAAAAGTCAGCAAAGAAGCAACGAGGGATCAGATCAGTTGAAGCACCATCACTCTGTGAACAGCAGACAAAACAGGGATCAAGCATTGAGGCAGGCCATCAGTTATGTTGTTTGCCAGAATTCTTTCAGAAAGGAAAAGATTACGCCTTTTGGCATCAGTTCAATGAAAAGCCAAGTAACATACCGGGCTGCCCAGGTATGTTGAGTGCCTTAAAAGACTGGTTTTGTTACCAGATGGAATGCAATGTACCTGGGAGCCCTCAACCCAGTGCTGCACATATGGCAGGAAGATGTTGTAAGCGTCCACCTCAGCTCCAGACCCTGACGGCGGCCTCATACCATAGTAGTTGATGAACTCCTGCCACATGACACATGCATCGTCAGATCACAGTGCATACAGCAGGGTTGGCCGGCAGCAGGCAGAATGAGCCAATGAGCTGAGGTCTCAATAGTCAGGCACAATATGATAGCATTTTGCTTGCTGTTCCGCATTCGCCCTCATGCTGCACAGGTCAAATTTGAACTTGGGTCAAATTTAGACTTGGGTTTAAACTGCGCGTAATGCACAGCCATGCTGATTGAACACTTGCAGGTGGTAATGCGCGCACCTCAAACTTGCCCACCCCCAGCATCAGGTTGATGGCAGCTGAAGATGGCTCTGGAGGGGAATTGCGCTGTAGCACCCTCTTGAGCTTGCCAAGGAACAGCTGCATCATGCAACCTGTTAGCACTCACACCATTGCAGTATGCATGCAAGCTCGCAAGCCTTGTTTAGTTGTTCATGCATTCTCTGACCATGCAGGCTACTCTAGTGCTACTGGCATGCACACGAAGTTTAAACCGCTGCAGATTTTGAGTGGGCTTATCTGCAGCAGCGCAAAAAGCAGGTATGCAATAGGCCATGATCATCAGTGATTTGTGTGTGTTGCGACTGATCAGCAGGCAGGTGACAAACACATGCAGATGCTGTATGCTTGCTTGGCCACAATTGTACCTTGCAGTACTCAGCAGATGTGATTTGATGTAGCTGGATGGGTTGAGGAAAGACACCAGTGTCATGCAGCTCCAAGTCTGACTGCAGCTCACTCACAATGGCCTGACACAAGCCCTCCAGCTGAGCATAGGCAGCCTGAAAACCTGGACTGTCATCAGCCTGCATTGGTCACCCTTATGTTTTTTCCTGGACACTGACACAGCCAAAGATGCAAACTTTTCTCCATTCATCTTTTCAGCTGTTCTTTTGGTGGCATGCATCACAAGTTGCGTTTACTGCCAAACAAGGCAGATGGGGATAAATTCAGGTGATAAGTAGCAGATGCATACCCTGTCAACGTTGTAGATCACTGCATCAACATCCTGAGACAGCTGAAGACCTCGCACATCAGTAGCACTGTCTCTGCTGGTGAACAAGTTATGCTGAGTCTGTCGGGGACCTGGATGACAGCAAAAGACTCAGGCACATACAGCAATATAGCCTAGATTGTTGTTTGTTATAGCTCAAGGGTACACTTCATTCTGTATGACTGTAAGACACACATTGCACACCGGAAACGGCTGAAGTGACAATGCAACTTGCAGCCAATAAGATGCAGTGCACACACTAGCATACTTAAGAAACACATGACGCAATAGCACACCTGGCAAGCCCCTGACATTGCGCTCACATGTTGCATTGACAGCCTCAAAGCGGCAGACTGCTGCAACCTGCAGGCAGTTTGTCAGCCACAGCTCCATGTTGGGCTTCAGATCGTGCTTAAGCACATCTGCATAACATAGTCCTGTTGTCAGCCTTGAGACCCCATGCTGCCATGCATGATTTACCAATGCTCTGGGCTGTCAAACGTCAGATCCAAGGACAGCTTGCGCCTGGGTTTGACATACCACCAAGATAATCAATGCACGGCCTGTTGATCTGCTAGCCTGAGCGCACCAAAGCCATGGGAAAGCAGGGTGTTATCACCTGCCAGCTTGACAGCATGCCTCACAACAGAGGATGGGCTCTCAGGGTTTGCCATGTCACCCTCCAAGATGCCAGTAGGTGCTCTGTCTGACACAGCATGGTACTTCTGGAAGCATCTGGTTAGCATGCTCTTGACAGCCTCCTCTATGAGCCTCAGCAGTGCAGCTTCCTGCATCATGAATGTCCGTGCGAAAGCTGTCCTAGCAGGGGCGCAATTTGAAAAGCCATGCTGCACAGTGTTCTTGGTGGGTCAAAGCATGGTGTGTGTTCCAAGCAAACAATGAGCCCTGCATCTGCAGCTGTTGTACAGCATACACACAAGTGCCATACAAGCTGAGTGACATGAAAAGCTGCCATGGCCAGTAGAACGGATCTAAATCAGAATACAAGCATAATGCGACATCACTAGAGGTGAAAATGTATGCTCAAATATGGTACTGCTGTGATGAAAAGGCGAGCAGTAAGTGCCCTTACCTCTGTCATCAAGCCTAGAATGGCTTGATCCTGAGGACGCTGAGCAGGATTGGCTCGGACTGCCTTGAGATGCTCCAGTTTGTCAATCAGAGTCTTCAGGCAGTCTGAGGTGCAGCTGATGACATCAGGCCTGCAGAGCATGACATCACACTTGGGGTTGGGCGTTGCGGCTTTTGGGGAAGATATAGCAAAGAGCAAGGTGAGCGAACTAGAGGGGCAGGGGCTACTTTTGAGGGGTAGAGGACAAGACCCCGGGGGGGGGGGGAACAAGGGTGTAATTGCAAGTGCTAGCAGCTTGACAGGAATATATAGCTTAGTTGAAAGGAAACAGGAAGTGTCAACAAGGCATGTTTGCTTTGGTAGCTTTAATTGTCATGTCTAGCTGTGGCAGCAGCAAGTAGGCAGTCTGATTAGGCAGGCTGGACAGGGCTGACAAGCACAGAAGAGTAATTTAGAGTTTCCACTGTGATGCTTTACAGCATGCAGCCAGGTATCAGCATGCATCAAAGCTTTGATAAGCTTACCCAACAACCCAGTCAAGGTAGGCCAGGGTGGCGTAGATGGTGCGCACGCCATAGGTCTCTGCAAAGGCGTCTAGAAGCCACCTCCACTTGCCTGTGATTTGCAGGTCACTGCGGCCCTTCTTTTGATCACGGATGGCAGCAGCCAGGCAGCTGTCGTATGCCTGCAGATGCATGCAAGTCAGACTTTTGGCAGCATGGGCTAACTCCCAGGGTATACGCAACAAGTTTTCTGAATGGCACATAGGGCTTTCTATGTTGCAGTGGTGAGTTTATTTGTTGTAGCAGCATGCACATGGGCAACTGTGAAACCCCATTAGCAATAACGCATACAGCCAAGTTCAGCGGACCACACTGCAGCAATGAGTCTTGAGTGTGCATCTGACCTCCCAGCAAGTGACTGGCGTCTGCTCCTGAGGCTGTGACACAACACTGGTGAAATCATGGGAAATCATAGGTTGAGGCATCAATGGTCGGGGTACATCTGGAGTGGTAGTTGTGATGGTGTCCATCTTGGTGCCAAGCCATGCAGATACCAGAACACTCCCATACCTGCAAGTCAGATGTCACCTTGACTGTACTGAGCAGGTCACCGCAAAGGATTGCACTCAAATCAGGTGTGGCCAGACATAACAGTACTATGTAAAACAGCTGCCATTGTCAATGTGTGCACGGGTGGATACAGATTAGCGGACTGACAAACTTTACCTCCTGCCATTCTGATCATTTACATACACCCAGACATTCCCATACATGGGCTCGCTCTCAGCAATGCTTTGGCCAGAGAAAGCACGAGCCAGCTTGTCAACCAAGCTGTGGCTCTTAGGCTTTGTCCGCTGAGGTGAATAGCAAGGCCTGGCAGGTGCCTTGGCCAGCTGCAAAGTACCACACAGCATGTCACTTTGTGCTGAAAGCTTGTGTGCAAACGCTGTGAGGCACCAGTTTTCTAACCTGTCTAGTAGACAAGGGGCAGTTTTCCTTCGGAAAACCTTAAACAAAAATACTATTTTTGTTAGGAAAACCTTCCCTGCCTGTGGTAAATACCATGGCCCAGCTCTAGTGCATTAGCCACAAAATTGGTGAGATTGCAGTACTGTACTAGTAGACTAGATACAAGGCTGGACGGGCACACTTTCAGAGTGGGACTCTCTGACGCATTGACATGATTACCTGCCACAGCTCATCCACTGAGATTATTCCCCCAGCTACTGTGCGACTGCCAGACTGGACAATGACCTCCAGTCGGCCTCTGGTCTCATCTGGGCCAAACTCAATGTAGCCGCCTTCCTGCCCTCTGCCGCTTGAGCCAAAGGTGACCAATGATGGCTCATGACCTGCAGTGTTGGTATAAAATGAGGTACTTTTTGAGACTTGGCAAACAATCCAAAAAAAATATGGCAATCAGGCTTGCCTGTTTGCTTTATGTACGCAGCAATGATCATGAGCCGCAGGTCGCATGGCAGCTAACAAGCTTGTGTTCTTACCTGGTGCTTGCAGCACAACTTTCAGCTGTCCAGATTGCTGTAGGCCAAACAGACTCTTCCAGCTGTACCCAATTTTCAGGGGAGATTGTCGCTGGGGAGGTTCAGCCCAAGAAGATCTGGTAGATGTTGGACCTGGGGAGGAAGATCCATCCAGTGAAACAAGCCTGATGGCAGTAGTCCTGACGGTGGATCTGAGAATTTCAGTGGTCTGAGTGCTGGTCACAGGTAGTGGAGGCTGTTGAGACGGTAACAAGACTGGGCCAGATATAGTCCTGGTGGTGCTTGCCTCTGCAGTTGAGCCGTGCAGCCTGCACGGAAGATGAAAAGCTTAGCAAGACTTGCCAGGTCAGCAACATTAGTCAGGTTAACAAGCAGGAAGACCTTCAGAGGCTTCTAAAAGATCTTTTGTAACACTAGCTGGCTGTGATACAAGTGGCATAGGCTCACCAATCAACAGCCACTGATGATGGTGCGCCCTGTGCATTGGCAGCAAGAGGAAGGAGATTGCTGTTCAAGCAAAAAGCACTGGTCAAGATTTCACATCTGCTTTGCACGAAGGACAAAGCCTCTGGCTGACTTGCTGAAGCCAAGCAGATCTGAAAGCAACCCTGCGTTCAACAGGCAGTGTATGACCTCGAGAGACATATCAGACAGCCTTGTGTGCGGCTGCTGTTAGGCTGGCACTCAAGCTGTCACCTCGTACGCCAGAAACCTTGCAAAGGGCTTGCCACCGCCAGGAATCGCCGGCTGGACTCTTGGTCGCTGGCGGGGTGTGAAAGACTGCCGTGCATCACATCTCATGGAGCTGTGAACCGCAATATGACGTCAGCGGGCTGTGAGTTTGGGGCTGCGCTCTTTACAGAGGGTGTCCCTGATTATGACCACCAGGCGGACACTCAACCAGAGGTGGCTGTTCAGTTGTCACACCAAGAGCAGGAGCAACACTGAACGCTGTTCTAGACACTGCTGTGCAAACGCTTGCTGAATTTGATTTTGCTAACGCCGCGGGAATTTCGCGCCGGATCGAATATTGCGGATGAAAGCATTGTTCTTCGGCGGTTAGTTGGGCGGTTAGCATTCAATGCATTCTGCTCCGGTATAGGCACACTGTAGTCCAGGCCTGGGCTTGGCCAAGCAGAACAGCTTATTGCTGTTGCTGTGCTTCAGTGCTCTGCTATGTTCAGAAGTTTACCGTTCATTGACACCAGGCAGTCAATGCCACACGAGGATTGTGACTCGGCAGAACAGCATGATCAATTGCTCCGCTCAGAAAGACAACTAGTCTGCCTGACACTGGCGCTATATCTAAAACGCTTTCTCCGTTTACCTCCTGTAAGTGGATGCCTGATTGTGGCCTGCAAGCATGCATGGCATCATCAGCAAACTTTGCTTTAAGCAGCAAAACACATCGCAGGTTTTAACATAAGCATAGACTACTGCACAGACCACAGTGACCAGAGTGTACATCAGCTGTGTGCAATACAAAAACACACACAATATTTGATTAGCTTGCTTACCCTGAATGGCTGGACTTCTGCAGCTTCACATCTTGCAGCTTGTCTGATAAGCCTGGCACTGCACCGTCACATTGCCAATGGCTGTCTGCATCGCGTTGCAGATGCCCATGCCACGAAGTAGCATCTTTGGGGGGTTGCAAAAAATCACTGGCAGTGCTTCTCCTGTCACATGGCTCCTGTTCCGCTAGCAAATGTCCAGGTGCTGCATCACTGCAGCTGCTATGCGCGCTGTGCTGTGCCTCCTGGCATTCTGGGGCATGTTGCTGACCAGCAGTCTTGCCATCTGCTTGTGAAGAAGCTGATGCAGTAGCTGCTGACAAATCCTGACCTTCTGGCGAGCCAAGTACTGATTGCTGAGGTTCATCTGTTGTGCCAGGAGGAGGGCTTGCAGAAGGGGAAGAAGCACCAGGTGGCAGCCAGATGCGTAGCTGACCACCACGGGCAGGGCGCCAGTTTGGATTTGCATACAAAATTGCAGTCACCTACCACACAGCAGAAGGCCTGTTAGCAATACAGCCCATACAGGCACACAGCCCACACACACACAGGACATACAGGCACAGCAGGGACTCTCTTGCCCTTCTTGACCTCTTCAGCAGTGGAAAGAGGCCTTGTGCAGCATGCTGGCTTGCACAGATTCATCAAGCTCAAAGGACTGTTGTCTTCATTCAGAGTACTCTTCACTCATCAGGCTTCACTTGTGGGTTTCTGCTAATGCTTCAAGCAATGATGCCGGTCTGCTATGTAACAATCAGGTTGTGCTATGCAAAGCTCAAACGTCTGCAGAATTGGCCACACCTAAGACTCTGCAGCTTACCCTTCTTTGATGGGGATCAGCGCCATCATCAGGCAAGGCATCTCTGTGTTTTACATACTGGGAGCCACCACCAACATACACAGCCAGCTGGTACTCTGCACTTCTTTTCTCTAGGTGCATGACGCTATGCAGATCTGCCTGTACTTCCTGCACAGCGATTGCATTACTCCCACTTGTTGATCTTGAGGCTCCTGACAAGGGCTTACACTGCACAGGCAGTCAGCATGATCAACTGGCAGCGACAGTCTGCAGTGCACACACTATAGCAGGGCTATGTTTTGCACTGTCCAGGAGCCTCAATGCAGTGTTTGGTGCTGTGTGATGCGTGCTGACAGAGCCAATGCAAGGGCTCTGATGCCTCATACAGACACTAATGTCTGCAAGCAGCTGATGACAGGTTGTGTGACTTGCTCAGCCTGCCCTTCACATGGTGCCATGCTGAGCATGCTATGCTGCAGTGGGTATATGCTCCAACTCATTTGCTCCTACCAAGCGGTCATGCAAGCAACCAGCCCCACGCACATGCTGAGCAAAATGCACCGCATGAGTGAAGCCACTTGCAGGTGACAGCTTGCTCACTCATGAGCAAGAGGCCTGCTGCCTCAGTGCAATTGCATCTGTTGTCCCTTGGGGATGTTGATGTCATGTGCAAGAAAGACAAGAAAAGTTTACGCTTTTCAGAGATCATGACGGGAGCCTCCTAAGGCAGCAGCCCGGACCATAGGCCATAGCCCTAAGGGAAAGGAAAGATCCTAAACCTAAGGCGGATCTGGCCTGTTCTGTCTGCATTTGTCTGTCTTCTCCCTTTCTAGTACTCTCCGTCATGTGCAAGGCCAAAAAGCCAGAATCAATGTCTGTCATGCAGTATGCATGTAAACTGAGACTGCTACCTGTAACAGTTGCATGGCTTGAAGTCCTGCTGAGCCTCCCGGCCCGCTAGCATTTCCCTCATGAAGCCATGTGATGCTGTCACCCCTTGCTGACACATCTGAGCATCAACACAGGTTGCACAAAAGAAAATGGCATCTCAGCTGACCAGCAATGCAGTTGCAGCTTGTAACTGGGCTTATATGTCCATGCAGCAGAACTGCAACACACACCATGCAGAAAGCTGTAAGTTGTGCAGAATTGCGTATGACGTCAGCACACACCTGTGAATTTGTCTAACGGCATGTCAGACATCAGGCCTACTTTTGCTGCCTTTTCCATGTCACCTGAAACCATCACAGAATGTCTTCGAAGAAGAACTCCAATACTTCAAAAGCGAGGAGGAAAACTGCACAGACGATTTGTCTTGAAAATGTACTGCTGGCTAACAACACCTAGGAGGTTTGCAAAGCACAATCATATGTCACTGATCAGGACAACCGGCGCTGAATTTGGAAGACGAAGTGTCTTTGCATTGAGCAGTCAGCTTGAGCTTTACCAGCAGAATGCAGCTGGACAGCTTGGGCATGCAATTGCTCACAGACTGTCTCTGCAAGGCATTCATCCTTGATTATGAATCTGCAGCAGCAAAAACATCTACCAAAATATACTCCTTTGCAATGAAGTTAGCACTGCTGGGTCAAAGCTTCTGCTACAAGCTGGTAGATTGAGTGTTCATACCCTCTATGCTTAAGGTCTGAAATCTGGCTCTGATTCAGGCACGAGAACCTAGTATGCTTGTCCCAGCCTTGATAAAAGAGTCTGGAGCAGACCTGTGGGTTCGCATGTCAGTGTGCATAAGCTGGCTGCGGTTCCTGTGTGACTTGAATGCATTTTAGGTCAAACCTGTAACGCCGGCTCTTGGTTGTCCAGCAACTGCAGCAAGTCTTCTTCTGATAACTCGACAATTTCCTCTTCATCTTGCTCGCCGGCTGACGTATCGTCTGCTGGAGGCACAGCAAGCGGTCACAATTTTGCCAAGCAAGTCATATTCGCATGCAGTCATATTTTCAGACTCTGCGACCAATCTGACTTTCCCGAGCACGAGAGCAACACCTTCGTCCAGGCTGTCGTCGCTCATGCTCATGCTCATTTCAATGCTGGCAGTATGTCAAGTTGTACAAGCCGATCAGTCGAGCGTGATACATGTCTTGGTGCATGAGACGTTTCATCTTCACTCGCTGGGTCAACATTGGTATAGACGCATTCTCGTGAATGTCAAACAGGTGGCTGCCGCTGCACGTCGTCTGGATACATTGCCTCTTGTTCGAAGAAGGCATGAACGCTCAGCAGCCTGTCCAAGCTTGTTTCACGATTACACTTGTATGTGCATACGCACTGGATTTCTCTGTTTTACGTTCAAGGTGTACATACATTATCTTGTGCAGCATATTTTTACTTGAGCCCGGTGGCAGTGCAGCAAAGCGTTCAGACCAGGAAACATAGTTCCTTCCAATGCTCTTGCGCTGCAAACGTTGACAGGTGATCAACTTGCACACAGTGAGCACTTATGTGATGTGACTGCTGCCAGCAACTTTGATGTGACTGCTGCCAGCAAAGTTAAACCGTTTTTGTTGACAGTCTTCAGTGTGAACTACTGTTTCAAGCGCAATATTGGCGCAGCGGCACACACATAGCGCATAATGATACCATAGCATCATCACAATTGACCACTGAGTTGGTTCCTGATTAGTGCGGTGGTGCGCACTCAATTGTACTGTGTTTTCAAGACCTTCTTTGAGCTGCCATGTTTGCGGGTGTTCATTTGCACTTATCCACATATGCTGCTGCTGCTGCTTCTGTGCTCATTGCCATGCTACACTTGCTGCTGCCGCTCCTGATGTTGCTCTGACTGTGTTAGCAACATGCGTGCTGCCGCAGCTGCTGCACCAATTGCCCACAGCTGTTGCTGCTGCCGCAACACGCACAAGCAGGAGTTATGTAGATTACGTTTGACTGGTCAGTGCTGCCATGATCTGCCTCTTTCAGTTGAACTGTGGATGTGGCCTTTTTTGGAGTCCTTGAAGTCTTTTTGATGCCAACATATCATGCTAGGAAACCTGACAGACCTGCAGCTATGCCTGCTGGAGTGTACAATTTTTGTTTGTACACTGAATCAGATGCAGGCAAAGAGACACTGTTGGTTACTGGAAGGCTTGTGTCAAATGACACGCGCACATCACAAACTGTTCTGTGAATTCATGCATGATCAAAATGTTCTGCAATTGTGTGGACAGCACATCTTGTATATAGTATGCATGACGAGCCACAATGACGCTCTTTGCCCTGTCAAGCATTCCTACTGTCTGAAACATGTTTGCTGTTGCCTATAATGATGCTGAGACTGTTGAATACAGTGTCCGGCCAAAAACAAAAGTGTAAATCACAGACCTGAGATTGTATGCTGATTCACGTGTTGCTGCATGGCATCGCATTAAACTTTATATGGCAACACTGTCTAATTTGAATGAGGTAGGACATACAAAAATGTTCCATGGCTTTGAACCATGATGGCGCGCGGTTAATTTGCAATGATTGCTGACTGCTGTACTCATGCACGCCATTGTTGCTGTAATGTATCCTAGATTTGATTACATTAAATTTGCACAGGTAGCGGTGCAGCAGAGATCTGTTCCTTGATATAAAAACGTTGAATCAACATAGAATGTGTGATTTGTACTGGTTTGGTATACCAGGTATACCAAACCAGTATGGCCATCTCGGCCGTTTGCAGCTGTGCAACAATGTGCACAGCTACAAACGTTGCCCAGGATGCACGACGTGGACGTGTGGCCATAGCGCATCCCACTCATCAACCCAAGGCAGCAATTAAGCCACGTCTTGGGTATCATTCGAGTGTTGGAGGTTTCTGGGGCCTGCAGCAAGAATGAATCAAAGTCAATAGACGTTGCAGAGTTGTATGGCCTGATCCTCACCTCAACTCTCCACTTGCGCAATGCTCCACAAGGCTGTGTCCAAAAGCTGTGCCCACAAAGACTGTGTCCACCGTGCCAGGCTCCACAGGCTGTGTCCACTGCTCCAAAGGCTGCACTGCGTTTGCTGACAAACAGCTGCCAAACCTCCGTCACGACCACTGCTGCATCGGGGTAGGGACGGAGGTTTGGCACCTGCCATCCTGCACGGCATGTGAGCGTTAAACCGGAGCAGCAAAAGCGACACAGTGGTGCTCAAGGTAGCCAAAGCTCTCATCACTACCCCAACGGACAGTAGCTCAGGCTTGCACCCCGGCGATCCCTGTCCTAGATTACTCAGCTAAGCAGACAGGTCATCACTCCACAGCTTGGTGCAAACCCTTGCCACAATAGAGCAACAGGGCGAGCAGTAAACGATGCCTGTTGTTCCCTTCGCCAAAACCTGCTTCCAATCTGCAAGTCAGCTTGTGATCCTGGCAAACAACAAAGCTGAAACATAGAAACCACGATACAAGACACACGTGAACAACAACATGACATCGAGAGATACGACAACGAGATGCAAGGAACAAAGGAAGTTGATCTGAGTTCCAATCACTTTCGAATTGGCATTTAAAGGGGGGCTTTGATGGGGGCGCTGTCAGTCAAACTTGACCGAGCAGCCCTCGTTGGTGCCCCAATCATGATCAAAGCCCGCCCTTTAAATGCCATTTCGAAGTGGTTTGAACTCACATCAACTTCGAGCAGCTTCACGGTTCCTCACATCTCGCTGTCGTATCTCTCGTTGTCGTATCTCTCGTGGTCGTGTTGTTGTTCACGTGTGTCTTGTATCGTGGTTTCTGTGTTTCAGCTTTGTTGTTTGCCAGGATCACAAGCTGCCTTGCAGATGGGAAGCAGGTTTGGCGAAGAGGACAACAGTCTGCTGCTCGTCCTGTTGCTCTCTTGTGGCAAGGGTTCTTACAAAGCTGTGGAGTGCTGAACAGTCTGCTGAGCTGAGCAGTCCAGGACAAGGATCGCCAGCCTCCAAGCCTGAGCTACTGTCCGTTGGGGTAAGGATGAGAGCTTTGGCTAACTTGAGCACCACCGTGTCGCTTTTGCTGCTCCTATTTGACGCTTATTTGCCGTGCAGGATGGCAGCTGCCAAAGCTTTGTCACGACCCCGGTGCAGCAGTGGTCGTGACGGAGGTTTGGCAGCTGTTTGTCAGCGAAGGCAGTGCAGCCTTTGGAGCAGTGGACACAGCCTTTGGAGCCTGGCACGGTGGACGCAGCCTTTGTGGCCACAGCCTTTGTGGCCACAGCTTTTGGACATAGCTTTTGGACATAGCCTTGTGGAGCATTGCGCAAGTGGAGAGTTGAGGTGAGGATCAGGCCATACAACTCTGCACCGTTTATTGACTTTGATTCATGTTTGCTGCAGGTCCCAAATTACCTCCAAGACTCAAATGATACCCAAGACGTTGCTTAATTGCTTCCTTGGGTTGATGAGTGGGATGCGCTATGGCCACACGTCCACGTCGTGCATCCTGGGCAACGTTTGTAGCTGTGCACATTGTTGTACAGCTGCTAACGGCCGAGATGGCCATACTGGTTTGGTGTACCTAGTACACTAAACCAGTACAAATCACACATTCTGTGTTAATTCAACACTTTTATGTCAAGGAAAGATTTCTGTTGCACTGCTGCCAGGGCAAATCCTTTGTAATCGATCCTTTGATGCATTACAGCAACATTGGTGTGCGTGAGTATAGCAATCAACAATGGTTCAAAGTCCTGGTACACTTTTGTATGCCCCACCTCATTCAAATTAGACAGTGTTGCCATACAAAATTTGATGCAATGCCTCGCAACAATGCATGAATTAGCCTACAACCTCAAGTCTGCAAGTTACACACTTGTTC
>JAABUK010006625.1_pt1 | contig 17182 bp, 17 predicted proteins | sample 5559141 | NCBI WGS metagenome assembly JAABUK01 (sample SAMN10711869, study PRJNA513367) | rock metagenome | isolation source: Antarctica rocks | place: Antarctica: Victoria Land, Pudding Butte nord | collected 2016-01-03 | reverse complement strand
AAGTCCTCAGTCAGGGTGTACTGGGGGGACCCTCCCACCTCCAGCAGGGCGTTAGAGCGCACCAGAAAGTTGGTACCTGAGCAGCAACAGCTGTGTCAGGTAGCTGCTGGGGAAGATGACCAGGATTTGCCTGAAGTGCAGCATGCTTGCATGAGTGGCACGCAATCTGACCATGCCAGACACAGTAACTTACATTGACAAGACAAAACCAGCAACCAACTGCTCTGAGCAACCACAACCCGCAGCTGTACAAAGCATCCTCAGCATGGATGGGTGATCTTTTCAAAATGATAGGCCGGACCAACATAGAGCAGAGTCAGGGGGGGAGGGGGGGACTGCAGACTTTCACACACAGACAGACAGACAGACAGACAGACTTTCCTACACAGACAGACACACACACAGACAGAAACTTACCAGTGCAGGAGATGAAGCCAAGGGTGTCGTATCCAGGCTGCATGTACTCCCAGAAGTGCACGTTGGAGTGATTGAAGATGTCAGAGTGCAGGTTGAGGTTGTGGAAGCACTGAGGTGACAGCACCATGCCAACATCATCGCCTGTAAGCACAACAGTCAGAGATGAGTCTGCCAGCCATCAACATGTCTTGTTGCAGAATGCAAATAGCAAAGGGACAGCGAGATCAGCTTGACATCAACTCATGTCCCTTGCAGAAAAAGATCCCACAGAAAGGACAGCAAAGAAGACAAGAAGGGGGTGGCAGGGGGGGTGGATGACACGCAGGTGGCCACAACAGCAGCAATGTGAAAATAAATTGTCAATGGTCAAAGGCAGGGCCAAGCAGCAGGTGCACATTGTTGAACATAAGGGTGGCAAGGTACAGACAGGTGTGCATGCATGTACATCAGCCCCATGACAGCAGAAAGACTGCAGGATCAGGAGTTGCAAGGCAAACAATGCTGGAAGACGTGCACATTGAGCAGACAGACAGCTTACCGCCATCAAACATGGGGATGGTCTTCATGAAGAACTCCTTGGAGGCGACCTGGTCAGCGTCAAAGACACAGATGAGCTCTGAGCCTGGCACACGCGTGCCTGGAGGGTACATCTGGGAGCACACGTTGTTGACGTTCCCAGACTTCCCATTCATCTCACCTGCACCAAACAGCAAGCATGACTGTCAGGCAACAAAGAAGCGAATGAGCCAGTGCTGCAGGCAGTGAACATCATCCAAGTGAATGACTAGTGTGCGAGTAGCTTACATAGCAATCGTGACATGCACAAGCTGCATGACACTCGACAGGCTGATCTATGCATCCTGGGATAATGACAGCTGGTGAATGTCACAGTCATGGACAGACTGTAAACAAGCTGAAGCAGCTTGTGCATACAGCGCAGTGATGTGAAGCAAGGGCCTGCCCTACACTAACAGCCATAGGTGACACTCAATTGCAACTGTGGCCTCTTGCATTGCCATCGCTGTACAAAGCTTCACACTAGGACAGGCCTTGCAAGGCATCCAGCTACACATCTGTATTCCAGCAGCCTTGCCTTTGATGGCGCACAAAATGTAAACAGGCAGCGTCAGGAACAGAAGAAAGATTGGAGCTTACCAGCTGGCCGCTTACGCCCGGAGACGTACACGACATCTGCAGCCAGAGAGTCCACCCACTTGCGCTTCTTGGGGTCCTTGCCGTCGTCACACAGGTAGATGGTTCTGGAGCAGCCCTCGGGCAGCTGAGCATCGTAGGCCGCCATGATGGTGCGCCTCAGAATCTCAAGGGACTCCTTGTAACAGGGCACCAGCACACGCACATGGTATGGCAACCTCACCTGCGTGTGTGTCAGGGCAGCTTGTCAGTGCAATTGAAACAGGATTGAGCAAGATGTGGCAGAGATCTGTTGCTCCACACAAGAACATGTTCGCTGAGGCTGATGCCCAGAGCAAGCTAACAGCACTTTGCTTGCTGTGACATGAGCGCATTGCCTGACAGGGAATCACAAAACTTCAGTTGTGTGATGAGCAAAGACGATGGGTTTTTCTTGTAGTAAATCATAGCAAATTCTGACCTTGAGTTTGCCTGGACCAATGCCATCTTCACTCTCTTGCAGCACAATCTCATTCACGGGATTCCACAGCAGGTTGGTGCCATACAAGATGACAGTTGTGGCTCCCATCACCTCCACACACAGCACAAAGATACCATATCCCAGGTATTGACCAAGATCCAAAGTCTTGGCGATACGAATCCACAAGTAGAAGCCAAGAGCGCAGATGTAGAAACAAAACACGGCCATGCCCATCCAGTTAACCTGCATAGCATGACATGTTGTGTGATTGTATGTGTATGTTCATGTCAAATCTGCCAACAGAGTATGTACTTGATCAGACTACTGAACTCAGACAAGATGTGGCTTGCAGTAGGGCACTAGGCAGCAAGGCACGACTCATACCGTTCTCTGTCGCTTGTACCGCACAAACTCAGCCTCTGACTCAAGAATAGGAGTAACCTTCTTGGGATTGCCAGAATCAGGGGAATCAAATGCTGGAGCCTGGTAATTTTTTGGACCTGCCTCAGGCTGGGCAGTTTCTAGAGGCTCCTTTCCAGCTGCACGGGCAGGACTTGCTCAAATTTTGTGATTGGATGTGCTACCTGTCTTTGTAGCTGCAACATGTATGCGTCTGTCTGCTTTTGCAAGGAGCAAAGCAAGAGCAGCAGTTGTCAGCCAAAAACTTACTAGCTGTGGGTACAGCAGCTGGTCCAGCTGTTGCCTGCAGGTTGAGGCTTGCTTTTGTTGCATTTTTCTCAGCTTCGCGTTTGTCACGCTCCGCGTTGTCTTCAGCAGTGACCTGCCGAGCAGGCTCACTCGGGATACCGTCCCCTGTGCCTCCCATCTGCAGCTCCGCTGTGCAGGCCAAGGCCTACACACCGCCGATGTTCGGCCTGCAGAAGCTGGCTTGTCTGAGGATTACACAATGACAATGTGGTGACTAGCACTGTGAAACGAAAACAGGGCTGCCTGCCGACAACCTCGAGGACAGCAAGGAGCAGATGCCACCCCGTCAAAAGTCAGGGTTGCTTGCTGTGCATGCTAAGGCACGAAGCACAACGGCAACTCACCCGAACAATCAACAGCTGAAGGTGCTGAGTGTGTCACAGATGCGGCCCAAGTTTCTGAGGTGGCCAGACACCCCACAGCACAAGGGCAAGTTTGATTGGTCGATAAGCCCCTCGTGAGACCGTGGGACCTACTAGCAGCACTGCTGCAACACGACTCAATACACTGCCAAATCTGGTTGCCGGTGATGCAGGATCTGATGTGCGGTGCGCAAGGCCGACCGCACACTTTTGCTACTTATCACCCTTCAAGTATGCGCTGTATTTGTGTGAATATAAATAACATTGGCGCATTGACTGTGGCGATGTTGCATGAGGCTCAAAGCAGGGCTCAAAGCTCGTGTGAGCTCACTGCCGCGATCACTGCCACAATTACGCAGCTTTCGAACGCAGCAAGAGCAGGCGAAGATACCTTGGCTGCCCTCTTTGGCTAAGACTTCTCTGCCATTATCACAGATGTGTGAGGCCATCTGACAGTCTCAACCAAGCAAAGCAGGCATTGACAACCTCATAAAGCCGCTGTGCCTGCTGTACGTCTACCAGCATGCTATCCAGCGAGAAGCAGCCCTGCGTAATCATTAGTATATAGATGATAGGCCAGCATCATTCTGACTGTGCTGCCTTTTCAGGATGCCTAGCAGCCTCACTTGTTACCTTGGTTATGATTGCAACTGTCAAAATGCCAAGTGGCATTCCAGCACATATGTCACCAACATAGTGGCGGCCCATGGCAGCTCTGGACAGAGCTGTCACTACTCCCCATACAGTTGCCATAAAGCACACCAGATAGCTCCAGCGGAAGAAGTACACGCATACAAAAGCTGCAACATAAAACGCCCTGCAGACATGGCTCCACGGAGGTTTGTGCCTTGATCAGGCTGGCAAGGTACTTGCTGCCAACATACAGTTGCTTCAGACACTATGTGTACTATGCATTCACCAGGATCGCTAACCAACATTGAGATGTCAGGCTGCACCTGGAAGCATGGCCGCTTGGGAATGAATACTGATCCACAGACACCACAAGAATGAAATCTCCGCTGCTGTTGTAGATTGGTCGAGGTCTGCGAATGATAGACTTGAGGGAGCCCACCAAGATCAGATCAACGACGAACGCCAGCAGGAAATTGGTGATGGCGCATCGCTGCTGCGGTGTGATGCTGGGCAGGAACCAGATTGTGAGGGCCGCAAATAGCCATATTAGCCCATTGCCGCTGTGTTCCAGTAGCATCATGTATTTTCGAGGGATCGAGCGAGATGAGGTGTGGAACAGTTTAACGGACACTGCACGATCCCATGCTGACCACGATTTTGGGACCGTTTGAGGGACCGGTCTTGGCCTGACAGTCATGCAGAGGGCTGCGGAAGGAATGCACACTGCAGGTGTCCTAGCAGGATAGGTCTAAGCTGTACACAAGTGTGCGACCGGACGACAATGTATCCGGAAGAGTGCAGACGCAGATGCTCCAGTGACTAGCTGTCTTGACAAAAAAGTCGCGTTGTTTCCAGGTCCGCGCTGACGTTCAAACCCAGATTCACATACAGTTGCACCGACGCACGTTCACCATATTGTTTGCTAGTTGTGAAGAAGACAAACGAATTTGTAAGCGAGGTTGTGAGCGTTTCGCATTGCATCGCATGCACGGGCAGGATACGATATGCTGCAGGCATTTCGTGACCATGCGAGCATGAGCAGCACATTGGGTTGAAGCTCGCTCCGCGAATCATGCTCATCCGCTCTACTCCTCGCTTTTATCAGGCCAATGCAGATGTTGTCTACTCTGCAAAGCAGCGCAAGCGGCCAGCTTCTGCTCGGTGTTTGGCCACGCGCTGGCGCAAAATTGCAGTTCAGCCCCGAGGCAATGGACCCTCTTCCATTGCCAGCCGTGCCAGTGGTCGATCTCAGGACTCGCCGGTCAAGTCAGCGCAGCAGTTGGGGCTGTGGACTGCAATAGATGCAGCAGCCACTTTAGGATCCATTGCTGGAGCGCTTGCCTTCATAATCACTTCCGAAGCTCTGCTTGTGGGCATCCCCGTTGTGTTACCACTGGTAGCGTGGTATGCTGGCAGACAAAAGGAAAATCTCCAAATTGAGGTAGGCAACTCAATTCATCAGCTTGCACATCGCAGACCATATATCATGCTGGTGCACTAGACGCCAGCAGATGCTGTCCAAACATCAATGGGCGCATTCATAGCATCACTCCTGTTTAAAAAGCGTATAAATTTACGCCTTCCATTGTGTGGTGGGCAAACACAAACTGCTCTTCATGGTTGCAGGCTGCAATTGCAAGGGCAGCTCAAACATGGCAGGTACAGAGGATGTCACCTACTGCAGCCTCAGACAGCATTGCACATGCTCTACAGCAGCTGCAGAAGGATTCACAGCAGCAGCAGGTCATCACAAAGCATGTCAAGAGCATTGAGGCAAAGCTGAATGCCTTAGAAGGCTCTGTCTTGACTGCCGGTGAGAGCTCTTGCATCAGATTACCTTTTGCAGCCTGCATTTGCATTCAAAATTTCTGCAGCTTGGCAAGCTTCTTTGGCACCAAAAACTTGTCTTGCGTCAGCGTGCTCAGCCCGTCCAGCTTGCTTTCCAGTTTATCACTCAACTCTCACAAACATGGGTGTAGCTTACTGATCTGAGCATAGCTGGTGTCATTTTGGTGATCATATCTGCTATGCTAGCAGGGTTGAATGCTCAGGAAGCTGCCCGGCAAGTCAGCACATGCAGTGACCAGGTTGCTCAGAGGACACAGGCACAGCTCAAGGACTTCACTGCATCAGTACGTTCAGAAATACACACTTTACACGTGCTTTGAAATCTCAGCACAGGGTACATTACTGCTTGACCATGCATTATGCCTATTGTTGTGGGAATCAGGAGGACAAGGATCAGGAAAGTCACTTTGCATGTGTGTAGTCTGAGGCACTGCACACGCGTGTTGTCTGACTCATTGTGCATGTGCACTGTCTGAATTACTGCGCGTGTGTCTTGTCTGATTCATCGTGCACACATACCATCCACGTCAATGCACGTAAGTCTTTTTTGACTCACTGTGTCCATCTGCATAAGAGGAGGCAAGATTTGCAGCAAGATGAACAGTGCATAGTCAGTGGGTGTTGACAGAAAACATGACTTGCAGATTCAGTCCAATGGGTTGGCAGCTTTGCAGCGCCTTGATGCAAAGCTTTGTTCTGTTGCAATTGAGCTGGCTGAGCTGAAAAGCACACAGAAGCAGGTTTTGGAGGCCTCCGACAGTAGCCTACAGATTGCCTTTGATCACTCTCGCCAGTCTCTACAGGTTCTCTGACGCTTGTTCCATTGCTTTGGAATGTGCGTTTGTTGCTCATCTACCATTGCCCATCTGATTATCCACATCCTGACATCCTCTGCAATAAAGAGCTCTGTCAGCTGTCAACTTCCAAGTCAACAGCTGATGTGGCCAAAAGTTCAGTCTTGTGCCACTGCTGATTGCAATCAAGCATTGATCAGTGCTTCACTGTCCTGTTGTGTGCAGGACACAAACTGGCACAGCTTTGCATTTGCACACACTTGCATACCATTTTGCTGACGCTTCAAGACCATATTTGCCAGTTGCATGCTCACACATGATGCTTCACAACTGCTCTCAGCTACTTTTGTTACTTCTTTTAGGATTCTGAGAAGCTTATCGTGGAGCACATCACACAATCAGCTAGCACACTTCCACAAGCAACAGCATCTCTGCTGGCACAGCAACCAGGGCTGTTACCTGGTTCTGTCAATGGGCAAGCTGCAGTGCAAGTGGACTCGTTCAGTACCAATACTCAGGATCAGCTGAGGCAACTTGTGGCTGAGGGGCTGTCTCAGGCTACTCAGAAGATTGTAGCAGCCCAGGTACTTTGCCCGCAGCCCTGTATTTGTATCTGATCTGCTGTGCTGTGGCCCTTCTGATGGGGCTGTATTGGGACATGTGAAGCAGGATGCATGTGCAACTTTGCAGTACAAGCTATCTTTTGTTCAAGTGCTACATGTCAGCATCAGATCATCTAGGAACCCAACATTTGATGACAGAACATGCTTTTGACCATGCCCAAAAGCACTCTGACATCGTCATGCATGTGTTCTGGATCATGCATGCTGCTTGATACAGAATCTTGTAGATGATATGCAGCTTTAGATATGTATACCTAGTACAATGTCTGATAAACAGTACTGTCATTGTTGCTAGCAGGCTGGGACTGCACAGGCGTTTCTGCCAGCAGCGGATGAGAGTTTGGTTCAAAAGCTGACACGGATAGAGCACAAGCTACAGGTCAGTACCCATGAGAGACTGGAATGGTCACACCCTTTCTCAACTTGTTGCAGGTCACTGGGAACCAGCCCAAATGAGCATCTCAAAGTTCGGCAAGTCCCAAGATGATACAATGCTTTTCAACTCATCAATCAATGATAATGAATAGTAGATTGAAATGCAGGCTTAGCCAACAGGCATCATGTGCATGCAACGCAAGTCAGTTCCTTCCAGACAGACTTGTCCTGAGCACTACAAAGCAGTGATTTATTCTCAACCCGTCAGCATCAGACAGCGCATCATTGTCTTGAACAGTCCCAGCTTTACCTCAGCAGTCGGTGGCTCAGCAGTTGGTGGCTCATTGTGCAGATTCCTTCATCACATGATGCATTGCTGAATGGGACAAGGTGCCTGCATTCTGATTTACAAACTGACGACAAAGCCATGCAAACCAATGTGCCTACACCAATTGCTGTCTGTGCAGAAGTGCCTGCACTCTCATTTACAAACTGACAACAAATCCATGCACCAATTGCACACACCAATTGCTGTTTATACAGGAGGTGCAGGCGCTGACTCCTGCAGGCAATGCGCAGGATGCCTCATCAGCGCTGCATGCAGTGCACTCGCTGCTTCAATCTGCCTATGAAGAAGTAGATCCAGGGTCTTCAGCTGCCAGCAGCATCACGCAGGCACAGACAGACTTGCGTGACCTGTTGGACAAGGCATGTACTGTACCTGTGAGAGCCCCATCAGCTGCTTCTGATCAGGAGCTGAACAGCTCCTTGGCAGGTAATGACAATGCTGAGACCCTACCTGTGAGACCTCATGGTATTCTGCACATGGATTTAGTCAAGGCTGAACACGCAGTCTATGTTGTGTGGCAGCATATGCCTGTCAACAGTGTGCAATGGACCCAGTGCTGGTACAATAGTATAGTTGTAAGAGTGGCATGGTGCTAGCTGCATTGAGCTGTGTATGTACATCATGGCAGACATACTGACAGGTACTTCAGCATGCTTTGACCTTGATGGCAGTTGCACATGACAGGGTGCTTGCCAAGAGTTGCCTTTTGATTGCACAAGTCAGCATTCACACAGCACTTAAACAGGACTCAGGACTCAGACAAACCTCAGACAGGACTCAGGGCTTAGACGCAGGCAGGACTCAATCAGGGTTTAGGACTCAGACAGAGTCAGTCAGCAGTCACGACATGTCCTGGTGGAAAGTTCTGAGCCTGTCAAGCATTCAGCAATCAACATACCAGCTCCGAATGATGTTGTGTCTGTGCAGAGCTGCAGCAGACTCAGCTGACCATTCAAGGGGACCTGGCAGCCCTTCAGGCAGCCTTGAGCAAAGGGGGTTTGCCTGTTGAACAAGGCTCCAATCAAGAGGCAGCAACAAGCAATCAGGAAGCTGTTCTGGCCAACACAGAATCACTCCTGGATGCCATGGAGGTCAGACGCTTTCCTGCTGGGTCTCTCTACACTGTTCCTTAACTCTAATAATGGCCATAATTAAAACGCTTTCCAGCTCATGATGAGTTTGGTACGAGCTGTATCTCTCCCACTCTTTTCCTAGACTCTGCACAGATTAGAAGCCGCAGTTGCCCACTCATGCCTCCGCAGGAGACCTGCCTGCAGCTGCTTTGCCAGCTGTGCTTTCGTGGTAGCACAATGGCAACACAATAGCCACACAATGGCAGTCCAGGACACGTTTTGCCTGCAATCATGCAGCTGGTCATGCCCAGCAGATTTCAGCAAGAATCTCCCACTTCGCATGACCCGATTACCCCACTAGCGATTGATGACAGTACATTGGAGGCAGCAGTACAAAGCCAATAGTGGTCATTGGCTATCAAGACGCAGCTGAAGCGTCAGTCTCTGCCATGCAGGTGTTTCAGATCCGCCTCACTGAGCAAGTTGACAGCATAGCAGACAAAGTGGCTCAGCTTTCAGCTGCGCAGTCATTCTTCCCATCACCTGCAAACACAGCAGGCGATTTCGACCAGATGCCAAAAGCTGTGGAGGAGGCGGTGGTCAGGTCTGCAGAAAACCCACAGGAGCCAATCCAGGTTCCTGCTGAGGGCAAAGACACAGCTTACGAGCGTATGCAGGTAATACTGATGGTAAAGAAACAGCTTACAAGCGTATGCAGGTAAGGTGCCATTTGCCGAAACAGGCTTTTCTGCAGACAGCAAAGAAGCAGCTTTTTGAGCAGATGCAAGAAAGCTGCCTTACTTTGAGAGTAAGTAGGCTTTGATAACAAGCATCAGTGCTGTTAGGAAGATAACAGGGTCGGTCTTGCATGCAAGGACGGCTCAGCAAGACTTGTTAGTTCTCAAGGGAGATTTGCTGACAGCCTATGCATACAGTATGACCAAGGGCAGGACTTGATCACTGGCGTACAATGTACTTTCACCACGCAGGATTGTGTCCACAGACTTTTCAGTACATTCTGGCCTTGCTTGGCCCCAGAATCTTCCTGGTGGTTGTGACAGTTGCATAGCATCGTTATAAACCCATGTGCAGCTAGTTGTAGCTGATGATATGATCTGGTAATACAGCTGTAGCTCTTGTAGCTAGGCAACTTTGATGATGGTCAGCTGGACAGAGCCAGCGTAAAGATAGTCATCCCATCAGCCATGCAAACTCTTTGAGTCCTATGCCTACGCGTGTGTTATCAGCAAGCTGAAAGCGTTGGAACACAGGGGCACCCATGCAAGCTGCAAAGGTTTCTTGCTACTTTTCATAGTTTTGTAGTATGAAAATGTTTTTCCTCATTAGTTGTTGGTCTGCTGGCATGCAGGTGTTGCTGCAGCAAAGGAACAGCAGCAACAGCAGTGCATCTACATCCGGTCAGAATGATTTAACTCCAAGCTTGTCAGGTAATTTAGCAATGAAGTGTTGTCATTGACGCATGTGGTGGTTGACCTGTTACGGTCACCCTCTGGGCTGGCCTCTGGTCCCCAACATGTGTCTTCATGCACACTTAGATCCAGCTATCTGTCCACTGTGATTCTTAGTCCTGCATCCTCAATTTCTTCTTCTGCTGGCTCCCCACCCAATGTGCTTGCCAATTTAGCAGCAGCATCTGAAGCTAGCTGCTCTCCTTCTTCATCTTGCCCTCCTTCAGCCTCATCAGCATGTACCTGACACATGCAGTTTCACCATTATGTTTGAAGTTGCATGCGTCTCTCCAAGTAATTGTGTACCAATGACAATGGCTGGGAATATACAGAGAGCTCAGGCTGGGGCACCAGAAATTGTGGCACAATAATTGGATGTCATGAATGCCCCATATTTGGCACCAAGCCATTCAGGCAGCGTACAGACCAGACTGCTGGCCTTCAGCTGTAACATTGCGCCCATCCCGCACTAGAAACTGCTGCCTATGTTTGTTCTTCTTCCTCCTCACATGCTGAATTGCGCTGTACTCTTGACAGCAACATGATCTAGCTTACACATCAAGGTGCCTAATTTACGGGTGCTCAATTTCCCAATTTCAGGGTGCCTAATTTCAGGGTGCAAACTCCCAGGCACCAGTCAAACAACCCATCAGGGACCAGGACTTCAGCATTTTCAACATTCTGTCCAATGTCATGAGTGTGGTCCTGATGGCAATGCTGTATGTTCTGTGAGTCAATACACTGCCTACAGGACAGCAGGCAGCGTGATCAGCTGCTGCTTGCTGTTCAGAACCCCTGGTTGCAGGGTTGTCTCCATCTTCAATTGGTCCCATCAGGCAGCAGCTGATCACACATGTGACATCAGGCCTTTCCTTCTTCTGCCTCGACTTCGGTGTCATCTCCCCCTTCTGCTGCTGCTACTGTCAGCCCCCGTAGCTGCCTTGCTTGTCATGCAGGTCAGAGTGCTGGGCCCAGGCAGCAGCCCAACAACCCATCAGGCATCCAGGAGCAGTTCATGTTTGCTGCTGGCTTAGCTGCTGCCGGTGCAGTCCCTCTAGAGACAACAGAAGATCAGTGGTGGGATCAGCAGTCCTACCTAGACCCTGACCCAAGCTTAGGCCAGCAGTCCCAACAGCAAACAGGGCAGAAGTCACAGCAACAGGTGGGTCAGCAGTCGAATCAGAGATCTGCACACGGCTCTGATCAGTGGATGGAGCCACAGCAGACCCAGTCAGATCAGAGATTGAATCAACAGTCTAGTCAGCGGTCAGCCTCGCCCTTGTCATTGTCAGACGCTGACAGCAGTGGTGTTGATGCTAGCAGCAGTATAGAAGGACCCCATGCATTGGCAGAGCAGCAGCAATGCTCTGTTGGTCAGTCCAGTCAGCAGCCAGTCAGCAGCAACCGTCAGGCAACGGTCAGTAAACCCAACACAATCTCTGATGATACCTCCAAGCAATTGGTCAATGCTGGTTCCAGTCAGAGCTCAGGTGCTTCATCCAACCGGACAGACAAGGACATCCGGCTGAATAGTTGGAGCAGAGACTCTGCAGACATGGCTCAATTGCAGCCTGTCGATGCATCATATTTGGGCAATCAGGTTGCATCTGTTCAGGCAGCACAGCAGCAGGCTTCACAATCCAACCCAGCATCTGCTGCAGAAAATCTCGGACCAACAGATGGAACTTCCTACTGGCAGGATCAAGCTGCATCAGTTCAGGGAGCACAGAAGTTGAACGCTGAAGATGCCCAGGGCAGGGCTCTTGCAAAGCAAGATGTGTCCAGTCAAACTCAGAGTGAGCTCAATGACTCTGAGGAGATTGAGCCCCTTCAGGTTGAGCAGATGAGTTTCCAGGAGAGGCTACAAGCTGGTCGGGAGTGTTTCAGGTGAATGACATGTGCCATGTTGCTGCTGGCATTCACACCAGCATAATAGCGCTTTGGAAACTGCTGTATATATAAGGTGTCTGCTGGCCTGAGTTGCATCCAAGGCCATTGGTATTAGATGTTTGTTCACCCATTGTTTTTGGAAATATGCTTTTTCCCCCAGGGTCAGGTATGCACAGCCCCGGGTGGTTGTGTTTACAAGGTCCTGTTTTGGCAATCAGCGCACCAACAACAATGCATGTTGATGCGGTCCAAATCAGCCTGTAGAAGCTCACGCCAACCTTGCAAGGTCTACACTCAGGGCATTGATCACAGACATTGATCATTGATCACCCTACATTCCTCATAGCCAAGTTTCTTTTCTTTGGAGTGTGGCACACCAGCAGCAAGCAGTCAGCACCGTGCAGCTATCCGTCAATATGTGGAAGCATGTTCAGCTTGCACTGAGCAACAGATCGTGTACAACAAAGCACACTTTCTGTTGTGTCGTGCAGGTCTGTACGTACCGGGCAAGAACGATTAGCTGGAACACCTGTAAATAATTACTATTGTTGTTGTTGTTGTTATTATTATTATTATTATTATTATTATTATTGTTATTATGCAGGTCTGCCAGGAGTGAGTTGGAGGGAGGCAGTCTGGGAGCAGCTTCCAGCCTCATGTCTGCTGCCCTCAGCTACTACGAGGCAGCTTCTCTCCTTGACGACAAAGATGTCAAACTCATGGTTGGTTGCCGTCCCTCATACTCAGCTGCAGCTGCATGTTTGGGCGGTTTTCTGTGTGCGGCATTTGATGCTGTAATGCACCTTGTCATTGTCTGCCTGTGGATGGGTTTGCTGCTGTGCTGTCAGGGGCGCATGTATCTTGCACAGATAGCCATTTGAGCTGAAGTGTTGTCAGGTGTGTGGAAGCACTAGCTTTCGTGCCTGCCTTGAAGGCCTGCCTGACTTCAGGCATTCTGACACAGCTGCAAATTGTAGTCTAGACAAGTTTTGCGCAAGGAAGCAGGGACACTGCCTTGCTGGGCCATGACCCATGCTGCTCACACCATTGATGCTGCTGCTGCTATCACCCTTGTACACAATGCATAATTGTTGTGCTTGTTGTGAATAGCTTCACATGCATGCTGATCATCATGCAAACAGCCCTGCCCTTGAGTAAGCAAACTAGCCTTGGTTGGCTATTTACGTTCGAAACAAGCACTCTGCTGGAAGCAAGTTGCTTTGCTCAGCTGTTGTATACAGCAGCAGCAGCCACAGCATCAGCTTGCTCATTGGAACAACACAAGGTGTGCACAGACTGGAAACATGCAACTGTTGTGCCCATCGATGATCTCACCTTGGAACCATGCAACCTTGAAACCATGCAACTGTTGTGCTTACAAGTACTCTTGCACTCATGTTGACCATCATGCAAATAGCTCTGCTTGGTATAGGGAAGCTGGGGCAATGCTTTGTTGGCTTACGGTGGTCTGAAGAAACGATTGCTGGAGGCTGTCATCGACGCGCCGCCACCTGGCCCTGTGGAAGCTTCTGCAGTAGCTGCCTCCAAGGCTCAGATCCTCACAGAGGCTTCAGATGCCTTGATAGATGCAGGTTTGCTCCCTCACATCCTCCTCATTTGGAGACCCACCTAAAACATCTCCACAATGCAGAGACGCATTCTTACTGTCCCAGACGTTTCTGAGTTTAGATCTCCAGTGTAGGGATGACGTTTCTGAATTGGAATAGACGTTTCGGGATTGGAAAGAGCTACGGTTTTCTCTTGATTTGTGGTGCTATGATCAATGGCACATGCTGACTAAGCCACCTGTCCCTTGAAATTACAAGAGTCCTCAGATGCAGTGATTGCTGTGTTCCATGCAGTGATACCTGATTTCCATGTAGTGATACCTGAGTTCCATGTAGTGATACCTGAGTTCCATGCAAGAGCAATGAAGAGCCATGGTGGTTTGTAGGTCATAAATTCCAGTCAATTGCACAGCAGAACATCGAGGACACAAAGGCCCTCACCAACTGGGCCAAGTCCATCTGCATCCGGGCTAGTCTCAAAGACAAGCCAGAGGTACAGTGCTCTGGCTAGACACACCTGACATGCCACCATGCATGCTGTCTGTTGCTGCCAGAAGTTGCTGGCAGTAACAACGTGATCTACGCTTGATGTTTGAGTGCTCATTGACGATGATGATGCTATTTGTGGCTGCTTGCCTCATCAGCAGCAGCTTTGGCTTCAGCTTTGGCTGCTGCTGCCATGAAGTGCAATAGACATACAAGCCTGTCTGTTGTGAACATGTCGCCCTTTTCTGCCTACACCTCAGTGGTCTTGAGCTGTGTCATCATCAACGAGACACAATCATCAACGAGCAACCTACTGTTGCTTCTCTGGTCTGAAGTGAAGCGAGGCTGCAAGTGCTGCACAGCATCATGGTCAGAATGTTGGCAACTTGTTGCTGTACCGTCTGATCTTGGTTCTGCGAATGTGTGATTGCGTGAATGTGTGATTTGATCTGCATTGTTTTGCAGGACGCCATGAGATTGTACTCTAGTGCTGTTGACAAGTTCGAGAAGGTACTTGCCCTGAAGCCGGACAATGTGTCTGTGCTGGTCACATGTGGTTTGGCTCTCAAGGACATGGCGTTGTGCATGAGCCTGGATGACCCCGATACTCTGATCAACCTTGAGGTGAAATCTTCTGGCATACGCACATTGATTTGCCTAAACAGCTCACGTATGCTGCTTTGAGTTCATCAGCTTCACAATGTGTAACAGTCAATGCACTCCTGGCCACTTCCCCTGATCTGCTGGGACCCTTAGCATGCAAAGTCCTGTCTGAGTCATCAACTTCACATGCAGCTGCCAAGACTAGTACTTTCTCTGTCTGTTTGTAGCTTTCCCACTCTGGAGTTTGCTATGTTGTGTCCGATGCGCCTTCTGCATAATTCACTCATTGCTGTTTGCAGGATGCTGAAATATGCATGCAGCAAGCGCTGGGCATTGACAGCACCAACTCAGGAGCAATTTCAGGGCTGGCAGAATGCCAAGATAGGTTGCGCATCTGTAGGCAGTTTAATGCGCAGCTCAGTTGAAAGTATAGTTGAGATGAAACGGTCATTGAATCAGTTGCAGCTGGAGCCAAAGCCCAGCCTGTATACAGCTTTCATTTGCTACAATAATCATTCAAAGTGAACAATGCGCATACTAATTGTTCAGACTTACAACTGCAAGCATATGATACATGAACTGAATAAAGGATATCCTGTGCTAAACCTGTACTTCCACATCACAGACAGCAATTTACACATGCACTACTTGAGCAGGACTTGTGCATACCACATGCATGACCCACACCGTGGTGCAGTAGCAACGACAACAGTAAATCAGATGCATAACGAGCACCGCAAACTTCTCTCACATACACTTCTCATATCTAATCAGTGCTTATGACGCTCGTTATTCACTCTCCCCTTGACAATATCGCCTCTGTGATTGATGTGGATTTCCTCAACAGTGATTTGCCCTTTTTCTTCATGACAGTCTTGACAATCTTGGGGGCTTTTGCAGCCTTAGCGCGCCGGCCTCTGGTCAGGAATCTTGTCCTGACTGCCTGCTCAAGCTTGCTGTACCCATCCTCAAACTGCCTGATGAAGCCTGATACATACTTGTCAGCATTTTGAGCAAGGTCAACGCCTAGCTCCCCGCTGACAATCCGGTCCACTAGCTGCTCAACACCTGCTGCAAATTCCTTCACGTTCTTCTCCATGTCCTGCAAAGGACCACTAGAAATCAGAGCTGACATGATGCAGACTGACTGTTCTTGACGTGACCAAACATCAGTTGCTGGGTCAGCAGAGCAGTAAAGGAATGGACATTGACAATACCAAATTGGACATGGAGTAAGTAGTACCACAGATTTGCATGAAAGTGCAGAATGCTGCAGAAAGCACAGGCACAGCTGTGCAACAAGACTTGGTGAGTATGGGGCAAATCAAATAGCCAACTGAGATGTGTATGAACAAGCCTGCTCCGCTTACCACTTTAGGCAAGATACGAGCTGCAGCCACATGCTTGCGCACCCTGTCTGCAACCTGGACTCGCTGATCCCTCATCCTGTCACTCAGCTGCTTCATGGCTTGCTTCCCTCTGATCTGCTTCTCCTGCATAGGAGAAGGTCTGCTCAGCCTCTTGGTGAGGGACGTTACATTGACTCACAGCCTAGCCCTTTGTGAAGAACAGTCTTGAAACAGCGCAGGGGTACAAGGCTGTGTCTGTTGTAGGGCTTGGTGCAATGTGAGGACAGACAGGCAGTATGCTGGTTGACCAGCTGTGGCTGCTGAATGGATGGCATGCATATGAAGCGAGTCATGTATGTCAGCTACTAAAGTGTTGTTATTGGCTTTGCAACTCACCTTCACAAAGCTGAGCCCCAGCTCCTTCCTTGAGTATCCACGCTTCAGGTTGCGCATGACATAGTCGTTGTAGTCCTTGATGATTCGCAAGATGATGTCTGAAGTTGAGACTCCATCTGTACGCTGTGTCTCTTTGAATTTGCCCAACTTCTTCACCTGCAGTGCGTAGGCAGTTCAGTGCGGGAAACATGGGTGTACAATGAGACTGCAAGGCTGTCAGTACATGAGGAGCTGTTCGGCCTAGAGACGGATGTAGCATCACATGCGTTTGACTGCACAGCTCAGCAGGCATTTCCCTGCAACTTACAAAGTCATACACGTCATTTGCCTGTCCGCTTGCATCGCTGTAAGGAAGGGCATCATGGGTGACAAAGTCTATCTTGTGCTTGTTGATGAAATCTATGTCCAGCACCCAGGGCGCATCTTTCACAACCTCGTCCACCCATCTGCAAGAGTAAGCAGTTTGCAGCAATGTTCACATGATACGGGTGTGGTTGAGAGCGTGAAGCATGAGTCACTGAGCGTTGTTATGCTACAGACCTGCAGTGCCGCAAAGACTCATATCGCTCATCTTCTGACAGCACTGTTTTGCCTTTATACTGATGTGTCAGAGCATCATTGCAGCAT
>JAABUK010006624.1_pt1 | contig 17185 bp, 14 predicted proteins | sample 5559141 | NCBI WGS metagenome assembly JAABUK01 (sample SAMN10711869, study PRJNA513367) | rock metagenome | isolation source: Antarctica rocks | place: Antarctica: Victoria Land, Pudding Butte nord | collected 2016-01-03 | reverse complement strand
CAGCGGATGCCCTTCTGTGTGTTGAGTTTGTGACCGTCGTAAGCCACATTCTCTTTGCCCAGCAGGGCATTCGTGCGTCACGACCCGCCGCTCACCTCAAGCGGACCGGTGGATTGGGGCTTAGCGGTCGCATCGCAACAGGTAGAGGAGATCGAGTGCCGGCGACGACAGGCGTTTCCCGAGGTGAGCCCCGGTGGCTCGACGATGCCGAGCAGCAGACTTGGCGCGCGTACCTGAACGCGAGCCGGCTGCTGTTCGAGGTCCTCGACCGTGAGCTGCAGCGCGCCGCCGGCATTCCACACACCTACTACGAAATACTGGTCCGACTGTCAGAAGCCCCTGGCCGAACACTGCGGATGAACGAGCTGGCCCGGGCGTCGATGTCCTCGCCGAGCCGGCTCTCCCACGCCGTGGCCCGCCTGGAGGAGCTGGGCTGGGTTCGTCGAGAGCGCTGCCATGAAGACCGACGTGGACTGCTGGCCGTCCTGACCGAGGCGGGGTTCAGCGGCCTGGCCGCCGCTGCGCCCGGCCACGTCGAGGCGGTGCGCGCCCACCTGTTTGACCCACTCAGCTCCGCCCAGGTGGCCTGCATGCGGGAGATCAGCGACACCTTGGTCGACCATTTGCGGTCGGTGCCCGACCAGGGTGGCGGGCTGGCCCGCGTAGGTCGGCATTACCCACAGTGACGCTGTATGCGCTCTCGGCGCATGCCCCCACCTGACAATTCGGCCATTGCCCGGCAAGCCGGTCTGCGCGGTATAGGCAAGCGCAGCCGCCGGCCTAGCGTTCGCCCAGGCGGTCAACCGGGGTGCCGAAACTATGAGGAATGCATGAGGGTGCTCACGCGCAACGTGCTGGTTGGAATGGTCATCGCGGCCGGAGCCACAGTCAGCATGCCGTCGGCCTACGCGAGCGCCACCGCCGAGACGCGGACAACGCTGACGGTCACCTCGCACGACTCGCCCCCGCCCGCCGGCGAGGCTGTGTACCTGCGCGCGGCGGTGAAGCCGGTCAGCGGTGGCGCCGCGGCGACCGGGACGGTCACCTTCCTTGACGGCGGCCAAGTGCTCGGCACCGCACCACTGGCCGCAGACCCGGGCAAGACGCCGGTAGCCCACATCAGCCACGTCTTCTCCGCCGGCGACCACTCGCTGTCGGCGCGCTATCAAGGTGACACCAGCCACGCGTCGAGCCAGTCGCTGCCGACGCCGCTGCACGTCGGCAAGGCTGCCAGCCGGATCGTGCTGTCGGAGGTCATGGCGGTCAAGCCGGCCGGCACGTGGAATGTCGTCGCGGCGGTCAAGCCGGCCAAGGCCGGGCTCGGGATCGTTGCCAGCGGCACGGTCACCTTCACCGTGGACAGCTTCGCACCGCAGACGTTCGCGTTGAACGACAAGGGTCGCGCCCACCTGAACCTGCCGCTCAGCAGGGGCGGCCACAGCGTGCGGGTGAGCTACTCCGGCGATAACGACCTGCAGCCCAGCACCGCTACGGACACGTTCACCGTCGCGTAGTTCACCGTCGCGTAGTTCACCGTCGCCCAGTTCACCGTCGCGTAGTTCACCGTCGCCCAGTTCACCGGCGCTAGTTCACGGTCGCCCAGTTCACCGGCGCTAGTTCACGGTCGCCCAGTTCACCGGCGCTAGTTCACGGTCGCCCAGTTCACGGTCGCGTAGCCGCTCCACCCGTCAAGGCCCCGCCGGCTGCCCGCCGGCGGGGCTTTTGCGCTGAGAGTGGGCTACGCCGCTGTCGGCTGGCGGCCCGCCGCCGGATGCGCCAGGGTTGGGCTATGACGGTAGATGCGGCGGAGAAGTACTGGTGGTGCCTCAAGCACCATCGCGTGGAGCAGGAGCCCAACCTGTGCCGGTGGAGCGACCGGCTGGGTCCGTACGACAGCGAGGTGCAGGCGCAGCAGGCCCTGGCACTTGTGGACGAGCGCAACCGGCAGGCCGACGCCGAGGACGAGGAGTAGCGGCCGGCCGGTAGCGCCAGCCTTTGTGAGATTGCAACGTCGATTCCAGGAGGACGCAGTGGCAGCACCAAAGTCAGTAACGGCCAAGAAGCCCGTACTAGCCAAGAAGTCGGCGCCAGCCAAGAAGATGGCCGCGTCGAAGACGAAGCCAACCAGTATGTCCAAGGGGGCGGACAAGCTCACAGCCAAGAGCAAGGACAAGAGCAAGGCCGCTGCGGCCAAGCCGAAGCCAGCCGCCGGCGTCAAGGGTGTCGTGAAGAAGGCCCTCACCAAGGTGACCGGAGCAAAGGCGTCCTCTGCCAAGGCCGCCAAGCCGGCCAAGCCGGCCAAGCCGGCCAAGGCCGCCAAGCCCGCCAAGCCGGCCGCCCGCACGATTGTGTCGCGCCCGAAGGCGGCCCCGTCGGTTAAGCCGCCGAGCAAGCGGGCAAAGCGCGCGGCTCGCTGAGCACCGGCAGATGCCGCTCCGCCGGATCCGAGCGCCGGAGATCGACTTCTCTGCCGTACGGGCCGAGCTGGACCTGCCGGCGCAGTTTCCGGACGACGTTGTGGCGGAGGCGCTCCGCGCGGCAGCTTCACCGGTGCCGCCCAGGCGCGATGCGACCGACATCGAGCTGGTCACCGTCGACCCGCCCGGCAGCCGTGATCTCGACCAGGCAGTGCACATCGCAGTATCCGGTGGTGGCTATCTCGTCACCTACGCGATCGCCGACGTGGCCGTGTTCGCGCCGATCGACGGCCCGCTTGGCCGGGAGTCCCGCCGGCGCGGCGAGACGATGTACAGCCCGGACACCCGGACACCGCTGTACCCCCCGGAGCTGAGCGAAGGCGCAGCCAGTCTGCTGCCCGGACAGGTCCGCCCGGCACTGCTCTGGCAGATCGACCTCGACCGGTCCGGAAGGCCGACCACGGTCGACGTGCGTCGCGCGCTGGTGCGATCCCGAGCACAGTTGGACTATCCGGGCTTGCAGGCGCACGTCGAGGCCGGTACGGCACCGGCGGCCGTGCGGCTGCTGCCCGAGGTGGGCAGGCTGCGCCAACAACTGGCCCGGGACCGCGCCGCGATCAACCTGAACCTCCCCGAGCAGGAAGTCGTCCGCGACGCCGCCGGCTCCTGGTCGCTCGAGCTGCGCGTGCCGCTGCCGGTCGAGGGCTACAACGCCGAGATCTCCTTGCTGACCGGTATGTGCGCCGCCCGGCTCATGCTCGACGGTGGCGTCGGCCTGCTGCGCACCCTTCCTCCGGCGGACGGGCCAACGGTGGCCGGGCTGCGCGAGGTGGCTCGGGCGCTGAGCATCGACTGGCCGGAGGGCGCCACCCCTGGTGACGTCGCGTGTGCCGTCGACCCAGGAACGCCGGCGGGCGAGGCGTTCCTCAGCTCCGCCGCGTCGTTGCTGCGCGGTGCCGGCTACACCGCATTCGACGGCAGCCTCCCGGCGCAGCCGGGGCATGCCGGCGTCGGCGCGCCGTATGCCCACGTGACCGCGCCGCTGCGCCGGCTCGCTGACCGCTTCGCCGGCGAGGTCTGCCTGGCCCGGTGCGCCGGCACCGAGATCCCGTCAGATGTACGACACATGCTGCCCGAGCTGCCCGAGCTGATGTCAGGGGCCGACCATCGGGCGCACGAGCTCGAGCGGGCTGTCGTCGACCTTACCGAGGCGACTGTGCTGGCCGGCCGGGTCGGCGAGACGTTCGGGGCGGTCGTGGTCGAGAGCGGGCCACGGCGGAATCTCGTGACCCTGGCCGACCTCCCCGTGCGGGCCGTCTGTAACGGGACCGGCCTCTCGCTCGGGCAGCGCCTGACGGTGCGGCTGATCCAGGCGGACCCGGCGACCCGAGCCGTCCGATTCGCCGTCGCGGACTAGCCGGCGCCGGCTACCCGAGCCGCGTCTGCCGCCTGCTTGACGGCCAGGCCCTGCCGCCCGTCGTAGCGCAGGAACGCAGGCAGGGCCAACGCCATCAAGCCGGTGCCGAGGACGCAGAGCACGCCGCCGGACACGATCGAGGTGCGCACTGAGAACACCGACGCGGCCAGCCCGGACTCGGTGTTCCCCAGCAGCGGACCGGTCGTATAGCTGACCATCTCAATTCCGGCCAGCCGGCCGCGGAGGTGGTCGGGGATCGTCTGGTTCCAGATGATCCCGCGGAAGAATCCGCTGATCGAGTCGGCTGCACCAGCCAGCGCCAGCAGAGCCAGCGCCGGCCACAGGCTGTTGACGAGGCCGAAGCCGGCGATCGCCGCACCCCAGCCGGCGGCGGCCAGCACGACCATGAGCCCGTGCCGGTGGACGTGGTTCGTCCATCCGGAGGTCAGCGTCGCCACGATCGCGCCGGCACTGGGTGCGGCGTACAGCAGGCCAAGCACAGCCGGCCCCCCCATGCGGTCGGCGATGAAGGGGAACAGGGCCATCGGCATGCCGAAGAACATCGCGTTGATGTCGACGAGGTAGGTGCCCAGCAGTTCCGGTCGGCTTCGCGCGTAGCGCAGCCCGTCGAGGACGGCACGCAGGCTCGGCCGGTCAGGGTCCGGAGGCGGGGGCACCGCGGCCATCATCAGCAGCATCGCCAGGGAGAACCCGAAGGTCGCGAGGTCGAGGGCGTAGACCGCCGGCAAGGGAGCTGCGGCGATCAGCAGGCCGGCAACAGCAGGCCCGGCGACGGCCGCGAGGTTCATCCGCAGCGAGCCCAGAGCGGCCGCCGCCGGGATCTGCGCCGGCTCGATGAGGCGAGGGATCATGGAGTCCAGCGCCGGCCGCTGGATTCCGTCGAGGCCAGCGGCGACGGCGCTGCAGGCGTACAGCGGCCAAAGCGCGGGGCGGCTGAGCGTCGCATTCGCGACGAGTGCCGCGGTGACGACGGTGAAGCCGACCTCGGAGACCAAGACAAGTCGCCGGCGGTCGAGGTAGTCGGCGAGGGCACCTCCGACGAACGCCATTGCCAGGATCGGGACCAGCTCGCACACGCCTAGCAGGCCGACGGCCAGCGGCGAGTGCGTGAGTGCGGCGACCTGGTACGGGATGGTCACGAAGGTGATCATCGAGCCGAACATCGACACCAGGGAGCCAGCAAAGTTAAGCCGGAAGTCCCGGGAGGAGCGCAGGGGGCTCAAGTCGATTCGCAGATGCCGAAACCTTCCTAGCGAGGAGGCGGCGCGCGCCGGCAATGCCGGGTCCGGCGACAGGTGAGCCGGGTCCGGAGTGTCCACAACCGTCAAGGGTGACCCCGGCGGCGGATGCCGTCCAGCGACTTAGGACGGTCTTCCGAAGCGGTGAGCCAGGGCCGCAAAGCGACGAGAACGAGGCCGACGCGGCCAGGTGCGGGCCAGGTCGAGGGCATCGGCGGAGCAGACCGGGCCAGAGCGGACCGATGTGTGCCGGGACGCCCGCGGCGCTAGGCACCTCCGGCGCGGCGTGGGACGATTCCGCGGGTGACCAGCAGACCGGCGGCTGCACAGCACCTGGGCGACCTGGCGCGGCTGCGCCGAGTCCGCGACCGGATCGATCGGGAGTATGCGCAGCCACTGGACGTCGAGGCGCTGGCCCGCGGCGCGCACATGTCGGCGGGCCATCTCAGCCGCGAGTTCCGGCTCGCCTACGGCGAGTCGCCGTACGCCTATCTGATGACGCGGCGCATCGAACGCGCGATGGCGCTGCTGCGTTGTGGCGATCTCAGCGTCACCGAGGTCTGTTTTGCCGTCGGCTGCTCGTCGCTGGGCACCTTCAGCACCCGGTTCACCGACTTGGTCGGGATGCCGCCCAGCACCTATCGGCGCGTTGCTGCGCACGCGACGGCGGGGATGCCGTCGTGCGTCGCGAAACAGGTGACCAGACCGATCAGGAATCGAGAAGCGCGGGTCGTCGGGCCACACCTAGCCTGACCGCCATGGACATCACTATTTCCGCGAGCTTCCTCCCGCACGACGACCCGGACGCATCTCTGGCCTTTTACCGCGACACCCTCGGCTTCGAGGTGCGGGGCGACGTCGGATACGGCGGAATGCGCTGGATTACGGTCGGTCCGCCCGACCAGCCGGGCACGTCCATCGTCCTGCATCCGCCGGCCGCCAACCCCTGCCTCAACGGCGACGAGCGCCGCACCATCGCCGAGATGATGGCCAAGGGCAGCTACGCCGCCATCCTCCTGGCCACCGCCGACCTCGACGGCACCTTCGAGCAGGTTCAGGCCAGCGGCACGGAGGTCGTCCAGGAGCCGACCCAGCAGCCGTACGGCATTCGCGACTGCGCCTTCCGCGATCCCGCGGGCAGCCTGATCCGCATCCAGGAGCTGCGTTGAGCCGTCCGGTGATCGCGTGCCTGAGTGTCGATTTCCCGACGTTCGCTTCCCCCGTAAGCCAGCCCGCGCACGACTTCGGTGGTGGTCACCTGGGCCACCGTCACCGACCGCGATGGCAACGTCCTCGGGCTGTTTCAGGACCGATGAGTGTCGACCCGCTCTCCCGTGCTCAGCGTCGCCCAACAGATGGAGACACGATGAGCAAGGTCAAGAAGTCGGACACGCCGTCGCCGGCGCAGGCCGTTGCCGACAGCCACGATCTGATCCGGGTGCACGGCGCTCGGGTGAACAACCTCAAGGACATCAGCGTCGAGATCGCGAAGCGCCGGCTGACGGTGTTCACCGGCGTCTCCGGCTCGGGCAAGAGCTCACTGGTGTTCGGCACCATCGCCGCGGAGTCGCAGCGGCTGATCAACGAAACCTACAGCGCCTTCGTGCAGGGGTTCATGCCGACGCTGGCCCGGCCGGACGTTGACCGGCTGGAGGGGCTGACCACGGCGATCATCGTCGACCAGGAGCGGATGGGCGCCAACCCCCGCTCCACTGTCGGCACCGTCACCGACGCGAACGCGTTGCTGCGGATCGTCTTCAGCCGGCTCGGAAAGCCGCACATCGGAGCGCCCCAGGCCTACTCCTTCAATGTCGCCTCGATCAGCGGAGCAGGTGCAGTTTCCCTCGAGCGCGGGGGACAGACCGTCAAGGAGCGTCGCAGCTTCAGCATCACCGGAGGCATGTGTCCACGTTGCGAGGGCCGAGGCTCCGTCACCGACATCGACCTGTCTGCGCTGTACGACGACAGCTTGTCGCTCAACGACGGTGCACTCACCATCCCCGGATACAGCATGGACGGCTGGTTCGGCCGCATCTTCAGCGGCTGCGGCTACTTCGACCCGGACAAGCCGATCCGCACGTTCACCAAGCGAGAGCTCCACGACCTGTTGCACAAGGAGCCGACCAAGATCAAAGTCGACGGCATCAACCTGACGTACGAGGGGCTGATCCCGAAGCTTCAGAAGTCGATGCTTGCCAAGGACGTCGACGCGATGCAGCCGCACATCCGAGCCTTTGTGGACCGGGCAGTCACCTTCGCCGCCTGCCCCGACTGTGGCGGGACCCGGCTCAACGAGGGCGCCCGTTCCTCCACGATCAACGGCACGAACATCGCCGACGCCTGCGCCCTGCAGATCAGCGACCTGGCCGTCTGGGTCCGAGGCCTCGACGAGCCGTCTGTTGCGCCGTTGCTCGAAGCACTGCAGCAGAATCTCGAGTCGTTTGTGGAGATCGGCCTGGGCTACCTCTCGCTCGACCGGTCGACGGGCACGCTGTCCGGCGGCGAGGCACAGCGCACCAAGCTGGTCCGCCAGCTCGGCTCGTCGCTCACCGACGTGACCTACGTGTTCGACGAGCCGACGGTCGGGCTGCACCCGCACGACATCGCGCGGATGAACGACCTGCTGCTGCAGCTGCGGGACAAGGGCAACACCGTGCTGGTCGTGGAGCACAAGCCGGAGGTGATCGAGATCGCCGACCGGGTCGTCGATCTGGGCCCCGGCGCCGGCGCGGGCGGAGGCGAGGTGGTGTTCGAGGGGACCGTCGGAGGGCTACGGGCGAGCGGCACGCTGACCGGGCAGCACCTGGACGACCGCGCGTCCTTGAAGCGGTCGGTACGGACAGCATCGGGAGTGCTGGAGGTGCGCGGGGCCAGCGCCCACAACCTGCAGGACGTCGATGTCGACATCCCGCTCGGCGTGCTGGTGGTGATGACCGGCGTGGCCGGCTCGGGGAAGAGCTCCCTGATGCAGGGATCGGTGTCGGGACGGGACGGGGTGGTGTCGGTCGACCAAGCAGCGATCAAGGGCTCGCGGCGGAGCAACCCGGCGACGTACACCGGACTGCTCGACCCGATCCGCAAGGCGTTCGCCAAGGCCAACGGCGTGAAGCCGGCGCTGTTCAGCGCCAACTCCGAGGGCGCCTGCCCCAACTGCAACGGCGCCGGCGTCATCTACACCGACCTGGCGATGATGGCCGGGGTGGCCACCGTTTGCGAGGTGTGCGATGGGAAGCGATTTGAGGCCGAGGTGCTGGAGTACACCTTCGCCGGCAAGGACATCAGCGAGGTGCTCGCGATGTCGGTGACCGACGCGGTGGAGTTCTTCGGCGACGGCGAGGCGTCCACGCCGGCCGCGCACAAGATCCTCGACCGGCTGGTCGACGTCGGGCTCGGCTACCTCCGCCTCGGCCAGCCGCTCCCCACGCTGTCCGGTGGCGAGCGGCAGCGGCTCAAGCTGGCCACCCATCTGGGCGAGAAGGGCGGTGTCTACGTCCTCGACGAGCCGACTTCCGGGCTCCACCTCGCCGACGTCGAGCGGCTGCTCGACCTGCTCGACCGGCTCGTCGACTCCGGCAAGTCGGTCATCGTCATCGAGCACCACCAGGCGGTCATGGCGCACGCCGACTGGATCATCGACCTTGGTCCCGGCGCCGGCCACGACGGCGGCCGGATCGTCTTCGAGGGCACACCCGCCGACCTCGTCGCCGCCGGCTCCACCCTCACCGGCCGGCACCTCGCGGCCTACGTCGGCACCTGACCGGAGTCCCGCACTTCAACTCACGCGGTCACGGCTCCTCGGCGTAGGTCGCGTTCTGACCGGCCGGCGCAAGCTCGTCGCAGGCGCCAGCCGCGCGGTATGCGTCCAGCTTCGACGTCATTGCGGCAACGACGGAGGAGTACGCCGGGTTCGCCGCCTCGTTGGTCAGCTCGGCTGCGTCGAGGCGGTCGTCGTAGAGCTCAGTCTCGCCGGTCACCAGGCGCACATAGCGGTAGCGGTCGGTGCGTACTGCGCAGAAGTCCGGCGGGTTGCCGAGCACCACGGGGCCGCCGCCGCCCCAGTGCTCCAGCAGGTTGTCGCGCCAGGGCCCCGGGGTGCCGTCGAGAAGCGGCAGCAGCGACCGGCCGTCGGGACGGACCGCCGGCCGCACTCCGGCGGCGTCGGCGATGGTAGGAGCGATGTCGACCGTCGATACCAACCGATTGATCCGGCGCCCAGCATGACCCGGAGCTCGGATCATCAGCGGGATCCGCATGCAGATGTCGTACTCGCACCTCTTGTGCAGCCAGCGGTGCTCGCCGAATGCATAGCCGTTGTCAGTCATGAAGATTTCGAGCGTCGTGTCGAGCAGGCCACGGGCGGCCAGCGTTTCGTCGAAGGTCCGGATGGCGTCGTCGACCGACAGTCCCATGGCCCAGGCGGTTCGGCGATCGGCATCCACCTGCGCGGCGTCCTGAAGGCCAAGCGCCCGGATGAAGGCCGGCTTGTCGGAGACGTCGGCCTCGTTGAAGCTCTGATCGTGCGCCACCGGCGCGCTCAGGGAGTAGTCCTGATGCGAGGGGCTGGCGACGTAGGGGGAGCGCGGCGCGTGCGGCGAGTAGTGCAGAAAGAACGGCGGCTTGGCTGTGGTGAGGAACGAGTTCGCGATGCCGGTGAAGACGTCCGTGGAGTAGTCGGCCGGGGCGCTGGCGTGGGGCTCCACGACCCCGTTGCGGTCGATCCGGTAGTTGTAGTAAGCAGCCGCTCCGGTGAAGGCGTCCCACTCCGTCCAGCCCGGCGGGGTGTAGGCGGCCCGGCCGAACGGATAATGGTTGAGGTACTTGCCGACTAGCGCATTGGTGTAGCCGGCCTTGGCCAGCCAGACCGGAAGGGCCGTGCTGTCGGCGAAGGCGACGCCGGAGTGTGCGCCCTCGTTGCTCAGGACGCCGGTGGACGTGTCGTACTGGCCGGTGAGCAGGGTCGCCCGGGTCGGGCAGCACAGGGAGACGTTGTCGAAGGCGGCGGTGAATCGGATCCAGTCGGTGCGGGAGGAGAGATATGGCATGTGGCTGACCGACTCTGCCGTCTGGTCGTCGGTCAGGATGAGCACGATGTTGAGCGGTGAGCCGGCGCGCAGCGTCCGGGCGGTGGCGTCTGAGCCGTGCGGCGACTGGACGGCCACGAGCAGGGCCATGACGGCGACGGTCACGCTGGCCAGCGACACCAGCAGCCGGGTCCGCCGGTCGAGGCCGGCAGGGAAGATCCGACGCAGGCTCATGGGCATCACCTACCTCCGCCCCGACCGTAGTCTGGCTCGGCACCGGCGGCCGGCGGTTTAGCGGATCGGCGGTCTAGCCGATCGTCACGAGTAGGACTGCGAGGCGTCGGGATAGCTGCCGGTGCGCACCTCGTCGGCGAAGGTTGCGACGGCGTCAGCAAGAACGCCTCGCAGGTCGGCGTACTGCTTGACGAACCTGGGCAGGCGGCCGGCCCGAAGCCCGGCCATGTCCTGCCACACCAGTACCTGGGCGTCGCAGTCGATCCCGGCCCCGATGCCGATCGTCGCGATCTCGCACTCGGCCGTGACCTTCTTTGCGACATCGGCCGGCACCATCTCGAGGACGACCGCAAAGGCGCCGGCCCGCTCCAGGGCTAGTGCGTCGGCGAGCACCGTCTCCGCCGCCTCGCCGCGTCCCTGCACGCGGTAGCCGCCGATCGCATGCACGCTCTGCGGGGTGAAGCCGACGTGACCCATGACCGGTATGCCGGCGGCGACGATCGCCTCGACGTGCGGCACGACCCGCTTGCCGCCCTCCAGCTTCACCGCCTGGGCGCCGCCCTCCTTCAGGAACCGGATGGCCGTCTTGAGCGCCTGGCTCGGCGAGACCTGGTAGGAGCCGAACGGCAGGTCGGCGACGACCAGCGCCCGCTTCGCCGAGCGGGTCACTGCCCGGACCAGCGGGATCAGCTCATCGACGGTCACCGCGACGGTGTCGGGATAGCCGAAGACGTTGTTGGCCGCGGAGTCGCCGACCAGCAGGACTGGAATGCCGGCCTCGTCAAAGATCTGCGCGGTGTACTGGTCGTAGGACGTCAGCATCGGCCACCGCTCGCCGCGCTGCTTGGCCGCCCGGATGTCGCTGACGGTGACGCGTTGGCTCGCAGTGCCCCCGTAGAGGCTGGGTTCAGCGGAACCGGTCATGGCCTGCCTGCCTTTCTCCTCGAGGCGTCCTTCGACGTCCCCGGGCTGCGCCGATGGTCGCACGCCCGCGCCGGCGTGCCAATGTGGCGGGGCTCACGCCGGCGGCAGGACTGCCTCCCGCCAGCGGCTGGTGATCGGCAGCCGACGGTCCCGCCCGAAGGCCTTGAGCGAGATCTTCGGGCCGGGCGGGTATTGCCGGCGCTTGTACTCGGCGAGGTCCACCAGGCGCACCACCCGGTCGACGAGCTCGGCCGGGTGACCGCGCGCGACCAGCGCGGCAGCGCCCAGGTCGCGGTCGACGTAGTCGGCGAGCAGGGGGTCGAGCTCGTCGTAGGCGGGAAGCCGGTCGATGTCGAGCTGTCCGGGCGCCAGTTCCGCCGACGGCGGCTTGTCGATGCAGCTTGGCGGGATGGGCTCGGTCTCCCCGTCCGCCGCCGCGACCGCATTGCGCCAGCGGGCGAGGGCCCAGACCAGCGTCTTGGGGACATCCTTGATGGGCGCGAACCCGCCGGCGCTGTCGCCGTAGAGCGTGGTGTAGCCCGTGGCGAGCTCGCTCTTGTTGCCGGGAGCCAGCACCAGGTGCCCCTCGGAGTTCGACAGCGCCATCAGCAGCGTGCCGCGCACCCGCGCCTGCAGGTTCTCCGCAGCGAGCCCCTCCAGCTTCACCGTCGACTCGTAGGCGTCGACCATTGCCTCGACCGGGACGAGCCGCCAGTGCAGGCCCTGCCGTTGCGCCAGCTCCGCCGCATCGCTGACCGAGTGCGATGAGGAGTAGCGCGACGGCATGCCCACGACGTGGACGGCATCGGCACCGAGTGCGTCGCGGGCAACGGTCGCCACCACGGCGGAGTCGATGCCCCCGGACAGGCCGAGCACCACCGACCTGAAGCCGTTCTTCACCACGTAGTCGCGGGTGCCGGTGACCAGGGCACCCCACACCTCCGCCTCGTCAGAAAGGCGTTCGGCGATGGTCGGCGGGGCCGCCGGGTAGCCAGCGACCGAGCCGTCCGCGACGGGCTCGTCGGAGAGGACGACGCGTTCGACGACCATGCCTCGCGTCGGTCCGCTGCGCTCGCAGCTGGCCGCCGGCAGGTCGAGGTCGACGACCAGCAACGTCTCGGCATACTGCGGCGCGCGGGCCAGCAACGAGCCGGCAGCGTCCACGACCAAGGAGTCGCCGTCGAACACCAGCTCGTCCTGCGCCCCTACCGTGTTCACGTACGCGACCGCCGCGCGCGCCTCGCGGGCCCGGCGACCGGCCAGCGCCAGCCGCACGTCGTCCTTGTTGCGTTCGTACGGCGAGCCGTTGATGTTGAGCACCAGCCCGACGCCGGCCTCCGCCGCGACCGCAAAGGGGCCGCCGTCCTGCCAGATGTCCTCGCAGATCGTCAGGGCGACGTCGACGCCGCGGAGCCTGACGACGACGAAGCGGTCGCCGGCGGTGAAGTAGCGGTCCTCGTCGAACACGCCGTAGTTGGGCAGGTGGTGCTTGAAGTAGCAGGCGACCACTCGGCCGCGGTGCAGCAGTGCGGCAGCGTTGCGTGGACCGCCGGCGACGTCGAGATAGCCGACCAACACGGCCAGCTCGCCGAGCCCGGCGTCGGCCAGGTGCCGGGCAACCTCGGGAACCAACGCGACGCTCGCCGCCCCGAAGGACTCGCGCAGGACCAGGTCCTCGGGCGGGTAGCCGGTCAGCGCCATCTCCGGGAACGCGACGAGGTGCGCACCTGCGTCGGCGGCCCGCCGCGACCATTCGAGCACGACGCCGGCGTTGCCGGCGAGGTCGCCGACCGTGGTGTCGACCTGAGCCAGGGCCACTCGCAGCTGTGCCACCCCGCCATTGTCCCGCCTGGACGAAACGTCGGTGTAACCGCCGGCTCGTAGGCTGCGAGCTATGGATCGCCAGCAGGAGTTCGTCCTTCGTACGCTGGAAGAGCGCGACATCCGCTTCATCCGGCTGTGGTTCACCGACGTGCTGGGCACCTTGAAGTCGGTCGCCGTCGCTCCGGCCGAGCTGGAGTCGGCATTCGAGGAGGGAATCGGCTTCGACGGGTCGGCGATCGAGGGTTTCGCTCGGGTCTACGAAAGCGACATGATCGCGGTGCCCGACCCGGCCACCTTTCAGGTCATGCCGTGGGAGGGTGGCGCCGAGCCCGACGCGGCGCGGATGTTCTGCGACATCACGATGCCGGACGGCTCGCCGTCGTGGGCCGACCCGCGCCACGTGCTGCGCCGCACGCTGGCCAAGGCTGCGGAGAAGGGCCTGTCCTTCTACACCCACCCGGAGATCGAGTTCTTCCTGCTCACCGACCGGCCCGGCCAGGGACTGCCGCCGCGGCCGGTGGACTTCGGCGGATACTTCGACCTCACCACCCACGACGTCGCCCACGACTTCCGCCGCGATGCGGTCAACGCCCTGGAGCTGATGGGGATTTCGGTTGAGTTCAGCCACCACGAGGTCGCGCCCGGGCAGCAGGAAATCGACCTGCGTTATGCCGACGCGTTGACGACCGCCGACAACATCATGACGTTTCGCCATGTCATCAAAGAAGTCGCGCAGCAGGCCGGCGTCTATGCGACGTTCATGCCCAAGCCGTTCACCGACCAGCCCGGCTCGGGGATGCACACCCACCTGTCGCTGTTTGAAGGTGACCGCAACGCCTTCCACGACCCGGCCGACCCGTTGCAGCTGTCGGCGACGGCGAAGTCGTTCATCGCTGGGATCCTCGAACATGCCCGTGAGTTCACTGCCGTCACCAATCAGTGGGTCAACTCCTACAAGCGGCTGATCGCCGGAGGTGAGGCGCCGACGTCGATCTGCTGGGGGCACAACAACCGCTCGGCTTTGGTGCGGGTGCCGATGTACAAGCCCGGCAAGGCCAACTCGACGCGGGTGGAGATCCGGTCGCTGGACTCCGCCTGCAACCCCTACCTGGCGTATGCCCTGCTGCTCGCCGCCGGCCTGCGCGGAATCGAGAAGGGCTACGAACTCCCGGCCGGCGCCGAGGACGACGTATGGCAGCTTACCGACGGAGAACGCCGGGCTGCCGGTTACCGCGATCTGCCGCACAACCTCTCCGACGCGCTGCGCTCGATGGAGGGGTCGGAGCTGGTCGCCGAGACGCTCGGCGAGCACGTTTTCGACTTCTTCCTCCGCAACAAGCGGGCGGAGTGGATGGAATACCGACGGCGGGTGACGGCCTACGAGCTGGAGCGCTATCTGCCCGTGCTGTGACCCGCCGGTAGCCTCGGCGGGTGAGCCAGCCCCGCGTCCTCGTCGTCCAGCACACCGAGTCCGAGGACGCCGGCCGTCTCGGCGAGTGGCTGGCGGGCGCCGGCCTTACGCTGCAGGCGGTCCGTCCGTACGCCGGGGAGCCGATGCCCACCGACCTCGATGGCTACGCCGGCCTGTTGGTGCTCGGCGGGCCACAGGCGGCTTACCCGGACGAGCGGGGCGTGCACGAGGCCGGCTGGTTGGTACCGACCCAGTTGTTGCTGCGGCGGGCCGTCGCGACCCGGACGCCGACCCTGGCGATCTGCTTGGGGGCGCAGCTGCTGGCTGAAGCGTGCGGTGGCGCGGCGCGGCATGGGGCCAACGGTCCGGAGATAGGCGCGCGGCTGGTTGCCAAACGGGACGTCGCGGCCGGGGACCCGTTGTTCGGGCCTGTCCCCTTCACCCCTGACGTGCTGCAGTGGCACCACGACGAGATTTCGGAGCTGCCGGCGGGGGCCGTGCTGCTGGCCAGCAGTCCGGCGTACCCCCACCAGGCCTTCCGCCTCGGCGAGCGTGCCTGGGGACTGCAGTTCCACATCGAGACGACCGCCGAGCAGGTCGCTGTGTGGGCCGAGGAGGAGCGGTCTTTGCTGACCGGGCTCGGCATCGACGTGGACGCCGTTATCGCCTCTGTGCGGGCCGTTTCCGACGACCTCGAAGAGGCCTGGCGCCCGTTCGCCGAGCGCTTCGCCGCGATCGTCGCCGGCGCGGCGTGACTGTCCGGGCGGACTTCGCCCGGCTCGGTTTCCGCGATGCCGGCAGAGCTCAGCGCCTCCTCGGCCCCGGTGGTGTGGTGCCGGCTGGCGGGCTGCTCGAAGCGTGTGCCTCGGCGGCCGACCCGGATCTCGCGCTGCTGACGCTGACCCGGCTGGCCGAGGTGCAGCCGTCGCGGGTCGAGCTGTTCGAGCGGCTGGCGGAGTGTGGCCGGCTACGGCAGCGGTTGGTCAGCGTGCTCGGGGCGAGCACCGCACTGGGTGACCACCTCGTCGCCCACCCCGCGGACTGGCGCCTGCTCGACGGTGACGAGCCGGCTGCCGTGCCACCGCCGGCGGAGCTGGGCCGGGCGCTGCTCGTCGCGGTCGGCGCCGATCCGGACCAGACCGACCCGGTCGCCGCCCGGGGCGGCGCCGGCGCTGAGGCCGAGCTCCGGACCGCCTACCGCCGCCGGCTCCTCCAGTTGGCGGCGCGGGACCTGGGCAGCGCGCTGGACGTGGCGGCAGTCGCCGCCGAGCTGTCCGACCTCGCCGCGGCCACGCTGGAAGCCGCCCTGGCGGTCGGTCGTGCTCGGCTCCCGGCCGGCGCGGTGCCGGCGCGGCTCGCCGTGATCGCGTTGGGCAAGTGCGGTGGCCACGAGCTCAACTACGTCTCTGATGTCGACGTCGTCTTCGTGGCAGAGCCGGCCGCCGGTGCTGAGCTGGCAAACGGTGCCGAGTCGGCCGGGGCCGCCGAGTCGGCCAAGGGCGCTGAGCCGGCTGATACCGCCGCCGCGCTGCACACCGCAACGGCCCTGGCAAGCACGTTGGTGCGGATCTGCGGCAACGTGGCGTGGCCGGTCGACGCCGGCCTGCGCCCGGAGGGCAAGGACGGCCCGCTGGTGCGCACCCTGGACAGTCACCTGGCCTATTACCAGCGCTGGGCCAAGACCTGGGAGTTCCAGGCGTTGCTCAAGGCCCGGCCGGTGGCCGGCGATGTGGCCCTCGGGGAGGAGTACCTGCGCCGGCTGACCCCCCTGGTCTGGGCGGCGGCCGACCGCGAGCACTTCGTCACCGACGTCCAGGCGATGCGGCGCCGGGTCGAGGCGGCGGTGCCGCGAGCCCAGGCGGAGCGGGAGCTCAAGCTCGGCCCGGGCGGCCTGCGGGACGTGGAGTTTGCCGTCCAGCTCCTGCAGCTCGTACACGGGCGGGCCGATGAGTCGCTGCGCAGCGGGAGCACCCTGGTGGCGTTGGCCGCGCTGGCGGCCGGCGGCTACGTCGGTCGGGCCGATGCGGCCAGCCTGGACCAGGCATACCGCTGGCTGCGGACTGTCGAGCACCGGCTGCAGCTGCAGCGACTCCGGCGCACTCACCGGATCCCCGACGGCGAGGTCGAGTTGCGGTGGCTGGCCCGGGCGCTCGGCTACTCCAACGGCCGGACCACGACGGCAGTCCAGGCGTTCGAGGCGGATCGGGCGCGGCACACCCGCGAGGTGCGCCGGCTGCACGAGAAGCTGTTCTACCGACCCCTGCTGCTGTCGGTGTCTCGCGTTGCGGGGGAGGACTTGCGGCTGGCGCCGGCCGCCGCGCAGGCCCGGTTGGCGGTGCTCGGCTTCGCCGACCCCAGCGGGGCGATGCGCCACCTGCAGGCGCTGTCGGCCGGGGTGAGCCGGGCGTCTGCCATCCAGCGCGCCCTGCTGCCGGCGATGCTGCGGTCCTTCGCCGACGGGGCCGACCCCGACGGCGGTCTCCTCGCCTACCGCCAGGTGTCCGAGGCGCTGGGGCGTACGCCGTGGTATCTCGGTTTCCTGCGCGACGAAGGGGTCGTGGCCGAGCGGCTGGCGCTGCTGCTCGGGTCGAGCCGCTACGTCGCCGATCTGCTGGCGCGAGCACCAGAGGCGCTGCGCATGCTCGCATTCGACGCCGAGCTAGAGCCCCGGCCGGCGT
>JAABUK010006623.1_pt1 | contig 17185 bp, 19 predicted proteins | sample 5559141 | NCBI WGS metagenome assembly JAABUK01 (sample SAMN10711869, study PRJNA513367) | rock metagenome | isolation source: Antarctica rocks | place: Antarctica: Victoria Land, Pudding Butte nord | collected 2016-01-03 | reverse complement strand
AGCTGATTACTTGAGTGGGTATCTATAAGATAGCAATCACACTGAACAGCATCCATTGCTGCCTGAATAAGATCGATCAGGACTGGCTGCATGTGGTCTTCTTCTCTAAATCCCACCTCCATGGACTGTGGGATCAGGTCCGCCAGAGTCACGCCGCTCAAGTGATTTGGTGCATATACATCAGACTCAGCAGTTTCCCCACGCTTTCGCTTCTCTACAACATGCAACTGTGACGTGAATGTCTATTCTTAACAGGGCATAGAACAGTATGCTCATAGCAACCGGATATAATCCGAAGCTGTTTCAAGCCTGAAATGAAACCTGAGTGCCTTCACAGACACTTGACAAGACTAGTCAGCAAGGGGTGTGACACGTGTGGTCCCTAAAACATTGTGCATGATGCAGGCATGCATCAAGAGCGTAACTTACTTGCAAAGACCCGGCCAGTAAGATCAGGAATAGTGTAGGGTGCAGTCTGAAATCTACCCAAGACTCCTGCGCATGCTGCTTTTACAATGCTTGCACCTTCTGCCATTGGCGGCAAACAGCTCAATTGCATGACCTTATGAGCTCGCTTCATCCAAACCTGCACACACAGAACAGTGAGGTAGTACCAAGCCGAAATTGAATAAGAACGTACGCAAGCATGCCATTTTGCGCGCAGCCTTTATGGCTAATAGCAAGAAGCCCTACCGACCCAAGCTTCTGAGCTGTTTGAGTTGTCTGAGACCCTCTGTTCTGTTGAATGCTTAATTCAGCTATGCGAGCTTCTGCTTCATTCTGCTGAATACGTTGTTTGGCTATGCGAGCTTCTGCTTCATCCACTCTTCTCACAAGATCAGAATCATGCAGCACTTTCCCTGCAACCATGGAATGATGTTGATTGGCAAGCCATTGACAAGGCTCTGATACTGCACTGAATATCTTGAAGCGAGCCACAGCTTGTTCTACTTGCTGGACAATGAACGTGGGTGATGCTGCAGCAGAAACATGACCACTTGTCTGCCTCAGCTTCAGTGTGTTGCACTGCTCCAATCAATTTGTATTAGAATTATCATAATTTGACAGCCACACATGAAAGTGAGCAAGAGGATCTTGGGCATCCCCACACGGAAGCAGAGCTGCAGCTCTATATGGGACAGAGGACCACTTGCCTGGTGCCCTTGACTGAGCAATGATGTTGCCAGCATGAACTGGATTCTCGACGCCACATTGCAAGACTGTCAAGGAAGCATCTCCAAGCTGAGAGATAGAGTTGACCTCGTTTGCCCACAGACCCTCTGTGTATTTTGCATAGATTGGGTTGATGGAGCTGAGGTACTGCTGAAGCCCATTTTTGGCCTCAAAAACCATGCCTATAACAGCAGCACATACCCAATGAACATCCCATTGTACAACATTTAAACATAAAATTTGACAGCACTGCAAGCTTCAAAACATACAAGCACTGCATTGCTTGAGGTCGCCGTTTTGCTGCTGTGTACATAGGCAGTGTAGGACAATTCAGCTCAAGACTTCCGGCAAGAGATGACACAGCAATAAGCTTTGCAAGGTTTGGCAAGTGCTAGACAACTTCCATACCTTGCAACACACTCTATAATGTAGATCAACACAGCATGTCCTCGACGGCGTGTTTGCTGCTGCTGCAGTCCAAGCCAGTGGACTTGCTGGTTAGGCAAGCACCCACCTGAGAGACCTGAGCACAACAGTGGTGACAAAAAGTCTGTGTGCCTACCACCACTGCACATTGATCTCTCAAGCAGAAGCTGCAGTCAAAACGTTCTATTTAAAGAACCCACAGCAAGCAAACTTAGACATGTGGACTTACCTTTCAGCATGGACAGGCTGCTTGCCGGAAGTAAAGTCTGTCGATTGACAAGGAAGACCGGCAAGAACGGGTCTCAGACGTGTTTACTCGATTCAGCTGGGTGTGTCGGTACCAGAATTGCGCAGATGCTCGACAGGCACAAGGGGCTTCCGACGGGATGGCTCTTAGCAGCCAGTGTCTGTCTAGTCACGGCTGTATAGTGTCACCAAGTGCACCATACAGATGCATTACTGATTCTCGGCATGGTGCTGCCAGATCACTCAACAGCAAGTATGGTCCCGTAAGACAACAGCTGCATTCATTCATTCATTCATTCATTCATTCATTCACTCATTCATTCATTCATTCATTCATTCGTTCATTCATTCATTCATTCATTCATTCATTAGATTTTAAGCAGAAGCCTGTAAAATCCTTCTTCTGTCCTAACCGCATTTCTTGCACCTGATTTCATTCCGTGGAAAACGTTCCCTTGAAAGATGGGATCACAAACACACTTTCCCAAGGACACACTCATCTACAGAGCTTGGGAAAATGCCTGGATCAAAGAGATACTGCACCGGATACAGTATGCAGTAAAGCAAGGTTGTGTAGGGCTGCGCGATGCATTAAGATGTACCTCGGACGCTATGCTTACAGCCTGGAAACCGTTCAGCTAACACGAGGCAAGCGTGTCAGAGGGTTGTTAATCAACATCGTCCTTGCGGTCATCCACCCTCCCATCAAAATGTTCCAGCATTGAATCATATGGCTCTGTAGCGGTTTGGGCCCTTAAGTACTCAAGCATTGTACAGTCTATCTATCTTTGTCTTTCTCTTCCTCTAGTACTCTGAAGAATGCCATGCCATACATCTGGGAGACATCTTTCCTAAATCTGAAACAGCATCTTGGAGTTGAAAACCAGGAGTAGCATCAAACCTGCGTTCATGCCATACACAAGCAGAACATAGCATGAAGGCCTATGACAAAGCTTAAAGGCCTATGACATAGCATGCGGTGTTAGTGATGTCAAGCTAGAAACAGCAATACTTCATGAGTTGCTGCAGATCTGGGTCATGACACCAACAAGCTCTTTGCAGGCATCATCCTGATCAACTTTGGCAGCAGTAGCACTCAAGGCACCCTTGATGAACTTCACTGTTTCACTCATACTGTGCTGATCAAGCCACAGAGAGTACTGCAAACACCCACAAATCACCAGTCAGGCAATGAACATACTCTTGGCCATGCATCAGCAGTCCTGAGGTGACTGCTGATTGGTCACAAAGAGAAGTGTCAACGGCACTCTGCCTCATGCAAGGAGTTTATACTGCAGTAATGCAATACAGCAGTGCCATCTGAATAGACAAGGATGTGTCTTGAGGGGTCACTAAGTAAAGTAGGCAGTGTCACAGTGCCTAAGGCTCAATACGTTGGTTTGTAGCATTGCTGCAGCTACCATGCATCAGGCACTGTGACTGTAGCAATGCTACAAACCAACATATTGAGCCTCTGGCAAGTCACGATTGGGTGCAGTAGCATGCATACCAGTCATCATGTATGGCTGTTCCCTTTGTCCAACTTGTTGTGGCAGTCGTGCAGTGCAAGCACAAAACACAAAAGTGAAAATGACGCTTTGTTTGCAGCAAGATGTCCCCCAGCAGAAGTAGGCAGAGGACACATAAGGTGTGCATGAGAACCTTTGCCCTGAGCCAGAGCAATTGCAATGCAGCACAGACACACGGGTTTGATGAGGCAAGGTGAGGCTGGCAGTGGTGTTCACCTGTGCAGGTGTGAAGCTCTGTCTGACATGGGGCGACTGCAACTCAGCAGGGGCTCGGGAATAGAGGTGATGCAGCACCACACTGGCTGGTAACTCTCTCACTAGTGGGCTGCCCAGCACCTCTGCAGTGTCTAGGAACAGCAATCGCCGAAAGGCTCTCAGCATGTTGAAGGGCAGACCCAGGTGGTCCAATGGGTAGACTGACTGGCCCACACCTGCCTCTAGCTCTCCCATGTCCTGAATGGACACCCAGGCATTGGTATGGCCGTGTGACCATACGAGGGTTGTTGAAGCTTGCTCAAGATGAGCGGAGTACTGGATCTGTACTGTTGTCTGAGTGTGCTGATCCCATGAGATCAGGTCTTACTGTATAACAACTCATGGATTAAGTATATAGCAGTATGACAGCATGTGGCTGCCACACCCAAACTGAGCTTGTCATGCCATCACATGTTCAGAGCCCACACCTCAAGCTTAGCCGTGCGCTGTCTTTTCTGATAAATGACAAGATCAAACACAAGCCCAATCTGAAACAGGCCATGTTTCAGACAACAGTTCATACAACGTATGCAGTCGTACAACATGTGTCATCACGCTGTGATGACATTTGCAAGATTTTACTGGCCAAAGCTTGCCATTGCATGTTAAAGTCTCAGGCTTATTCTGCATCACCATCACAGCATGCCGCAACTCCTGTTGTAGGGCAGGCTACCTCCTTGACAGACCCACATGCACGCTGTGGCTGACAACCACTGAGGTAGATGTTATCTCACAAGCTGATGCACTTGCAGGGGCTATGCCATTTGTGAAGCCAAGCTTGCCATCTGCAAAGACAGACAAGCAGGCGAACAGGCAGGCAGACAGATAGACAGACAGACAGACAAGCACTGACCTTTGCTAGGCGGAGCTTGCCATCGTTAGACAAGGGCCGCACAAGGGAGGCATGGCGCACAAAGAACACCAGCACCCGGCAGGCCATGCGCTCTGTCAGGGCTGACACAAAGGAGGGCACCTGAGGGGATGGGGCTGGATGGAACTGGGACAGATACTCTGCCCTGAACAGCAGTGCAACTGGCTTGCAAGGGTAAGGCAGACAGCAACATGCGTGACCAGTTCCTGATCTGCAGCTTCAGGTACAGACTGGCCAGGTTGACGACTTGCTTAAGAGTGCTTGGCTAGAGTGCTTGGCTGACACAAGTTGGCCATGGTCTTCCATCCCAGTGAGGTCTTCAGCCAGCAAGTGTCATTGAACGCTGGCAGGCCAGGGGCATTAGCATGTGGCAGGTTTTTGCTTTGGTTTTTTTCCCCTGCTGGCAGGGTTGGCAGCATCGCCAAGTCAGGGCTGGCAGGTCATCACCAGCAGAGGGTTGAGGGGGGTCCCAGCCACAGGATGGGAGGGACAAGGTGATGAGAGACAGAGGAGTGACCTGCAGTGGGTGAGGTGGGCGGTGAGGGCTTGCATGTAGGCTGACGCCTGAGTCATGCCCTGTTGGCCCTCATCAGCAAAGCCCTCACTGTGCAGGCGCAGTATAATCTCCTCAGCAGCCTCTACCATGGCTTTAAAGATGGGCATCACGGCCTCAATTGCCACTGCCTGTACAGCTTGCAAGGGGGCCCTGCACATGCAAACCATGTGCCTGGTAAGTTGAGTCAACAGGGCAAGGGTCAGAATCCAGTCAGTGTGCAGGGCTGTGATGTTGCGAACTGCCGTGACTGTGAAGGTACAAGCATGACGCCTGCGTCACCTTGAGCACTGCTGGTAAGTCAGTGACAGGGAAGGTGACCAAGAATGCAGCAAGCTGATGCAAAAGAGAATAGCTGGTCAAAACGTTGGGCAAGCAAGTGTGATGCAGTGGGTAGCAAGGATGCGAGGGTAGTCTTACATGAGGGCAGCAGCGGCAGGGGGCTGCATGCGGGGTAGGAGGGTGAGCAGGGAGCGGTGAACTTCCTGCACCTGGCTGCATAGCCTCATGTTGCGCTGCTGCCCTGAGCTGCTGGGACCCCCAACCTGCCTCATCTCAGGCCCTACACACACCCACCACCATCTGGCAACTGAGCCTCTCGAGGTTTGCTTGCAGTTGATATTTCTTGCTCACAATAATGCAGACATATTGCACAAGCAATCTCATGGGAAGGCTGAGACAGGCACAGAGATGCAGCTTTGCAGAAGCCTTGATGAACTGCAGTGCAGATGACTTGTGGGCCTGGTAAGCCTCAGAGACATGCATTGCAGTTGTGGGTTTTACTTTCTTTCAAGGCACAAAAATCAAGACTCATAGTAGAAAGATGAGCGACACAGATGTGAGAGCATACCTGCAAAAGTCATGTACTCAGCCTTCTCAGCCATGAGCTGAAGAGCTTTGCCTACGGTCCTGGCTGTCAATGCAGACAGGCGAGGGCTGTCTGCAACAACTCTTACTTCATCATGCATACGCCTGCACAGTTTTGAGGATCATCGAAGCTGCTATCAATGATCGTACAGCGATGCAGAGAGTTGCTTACAGCTTATGCACGTGAGACATGCATGCTGGTTTCACATTCCAGCAACATCATGAGCGAAAGGCCCTCAATATCAAATGCAACACCAAAACAAAACCAAACTCAAGCAGGTGCAGTGTCTTTGCATTTCATCCATTCCACTGCGATTTGGACGATGTGCACACATACTTGTGCATTGCAACATGTGCAGCGTAAACTTGCAGCCCACTGTCTAGATCAACAGCAGTCTGTATGGGTACTTACGCGATGCACTTTTGCAGCTCAGCAGAGCTAGTGAGGGTTCTGGAGGTGCCAGGAAAGGCAGCCGTCACAGCGTCTGACATGCGTGTCAGTGAGGCCCCCAGGTAGGCATTCTGGAAAGGGCTTGCTGTGTCAATCAGCTCTGCCTGTTGCTCTGCTGTAACAGCTGGCATGACGCCTTTCACCTGCAAATTGCATGCCATAATCGTCAGCATTCCAACAGCATTGATACATTGACAGGCCATGTCTTGCACAAAGCAGCTGGAGTAACAAAGTTTGGCAATAACAGCCAGAACTATGGCTGTTCAACACCAAATGCATCTTATGTGGGGCGTCATGCAGTGCGATGCTTGGCTGAAGCAGGACAGAAAGGAGGTTGATAGCTGTCTCGTTGCATGGGAACTTGGTTCATTCGTATGGCACCATTCTGTAGGAACAATGCCCAATGCAGGCATGCAGCAGACCTCAAAGCATAGCTCAGACAAAGGAAATTGGATGATTGCATCAGAGAAGCAATGGTAAGCACAAAGCTGCAGGGGGGGGGGGTGTGTGGCAGGGCGAGGGGAAGGGGGGTGGGGCGTGGAGTCAGTCCCAGTTTATGGTCAGGTGTGGTGAAAGGCTGTGTGTGCAGCTTCCATGCATCTCCATCTTCAATCTTTATTCCAGCTGCATCAAGAAAAAGCTATATAAAGCAAAACAGAAACCAAAGAATTTTACATCAGTGTCTTGTACGATTCGTCTGAAGGTTTCCTCAAGAAGGGCAGCCAGGCGGGGGTAATGAGTGGTCAGGGCTTCTCTGATGAAGCCCCCTTTTACTGGGGCTGCTGCAGCCGCCAGGCCTTCTGTCAGTAAGGCGGTCAGGCTGGTCCTGAAAACACTCCAACATGACATGAGTAGCAGATGAAGAGTTTTCATGTATGTGCATCCTAAAAACACCACAACATGACATGCGTACCAGATAAAGAGTTGTCATGTATGTGCGTCCTGAAAACACCCCAACATGACATGCGTACCAGATAAAGAGTCGTCAAGTATGTGCACGGTGTGCAGGGCTGAGAAGCATCACAGCATGACCGACAACCACCAATGGTCAAGACATGACAAATCATCATTTCACGCTGAGTGTGGCAGAGGCGCAGGATACTTTCAGAGCATGGCTACAGCCACTCACATTGCAATTGCTTCAGTATGAGAGGCATGATTTGAATGCATAGCTTGGACCTGAGCAAAGATGAAACATGTGTCTCTGATGCAGGCATGAATCATCATGTACTGATGAGGCACAGCACTTATCACTCATACAATGAGCAGAGCACCGATGCCTGAGCATGCTACATTTGAAAGCTGCTGGGCTCTTCCTCCGATGACCTGGTCATGCATCGTAGCATATGTGTATTGATGCATGCACCTGGGCATACCAGATGTGTTCACTAGGCAGAGGGCTCGTTTCGTCCAGGCATTCATCAATGAACAGTACATGCGTGAGTGGATCACGCTTCTTTGCCAGCACTCGCTGCATATGCCATACTGCCACTATTGACACCCTCAACTTCTCCATCAGCACGCCCAGCTTTTGCCACAGATGCTCCTGCAGATCCAATGACTAGTAAATGGATGCACACAGGTTGTGAAGAGGCTGTTGTGAGCTGCAATGTGACTGTACACAGTGCAGGCACGGCTGCTCGTGTATGTGTACAGGTATTGAACTCTGCATCAGTGTTGAGCAAGTGACTGTTCGAAACATATGTGGAAGATCGTCAGTCTCACTGCACATTCTCACTGCACATCTTTAATCTTGTCTTCTGACTGACTTGCAATGAAGCAAAGTTCAGCTCGTGCAGCCACAAACTTGGTATTACCAAGCAACTGTTACCACGGCTGTCATTCCATTACACATGCCTGAGACATCCTGAAACTGTGAATGCCCATGCAAGGTCAGAGGAAGTCCTGTACCTGCCATTTGGTGGTGGCATGACCATGACCAGGGCGAGACCCCTCAGGGGTGCTTGCAGGGGACCCTGCACCTGCTGACAGCTTTTTAGGGTCCAGGATGTCCTTAATGCTGCTGCCAAACTGCCTTGTATGGTGATCCAGCAGTTCCGATACTGCCTAGCATACACATGCAGTCGTTGCATTGTGGAGCAGATTGAGAGTTGCAACACAATGTCTTCTCAATCAAAGACTGCAACACAGTGAAGCCTAGACAGGCATGCACTGCATATCATATACAAGCCTTAATTGGAGCACCATTGAGGCTGTTAATGAGTCAGGACATGCATGTTTGCTGGAGCTGGTACCTTTCTCAGCAAGCCAAGATTGAAGTACACTTGCAAGGCACTGCCAACCTCAGCTTGACTCAAAGTCTCAATGCCACGTTGCAATGCAGCCTGCAGGTAGACAGAAACTATGTTACGGAGATCCCTCAGTAAACTGTCTGCATGACACTCGCTGTAGTACAGCGTACATAATGTGGGTTTGTTATGATGCTCAGGCTGCACAGAGTAAAACGCAGCAAAAGCATCCTTGCCTCTGCTTGACCCTGCACATCTCGCCAGGTGCTATGCAGAAATTCACTGTCTGCTTCAACGACATCTAGACCAGCCAGATCTGCCTCGGAACCTATATTGTCGATGTCAGCCAAAAGCTTGGCAGCCTTTGCAAGATCCTGGTACCCTCCTGATTTAGTGTCTATCTGTTGCTTCAGCTTGGCTACTAGCTTTAGCCGCTGGATAACATGCCGCAGTATCTCTACTGTGCTGTGTAAGTTCCTGAGCTGCTGAGTTTTGAGCTGCAGCTGGGCGTAGGGCTCCATGATGAGAGCTTTTGCCCGCTGCAATGCAGACTGTACAGTCTCCACTGCCAGGCTGATGCCTTGCATTGCTGTTTCTGTGTCCTTGAGCTGCGCAGCCTGTTGCAAAACTTCTGGCCGTCTGTGTAGTACCTCCTCTCGCAGAGACAGCTGGAGACCTTGAATACGGTCTTGCAGCATGCGCGTCTGAGCTTGAGCAGTCGTGTGGCTACCAGCAAGAGCATTACTGGCAAACTCAGTAGCGTCGAAAGAGTCCTGAAGGAATGGGGTGTATGCAGCATCGTCTTGAAGACTGCCGGCAGTGGGATCGGACGCTTCTCCTCCTTTGCCCATGATGTGTTACAAGTTGAGTCGATCAACACAGTATGCAGTCTGGGCGGTAATGTAGCCGCAAGCTTGACTTGGTGACCTCACCGCACTGATCACATCACGCCATCTATAACGACGTTCAGCAAAGGCACATGGCAGTCTTGGGATCGGTGACCATCACATGACGTAGCCAGATGCTTTCAAGTGTAAGAAAGACGTGGGCGTGAAGTATCAGACGTATCAGCGCTGGTATGACCGGAGAGGGGAGAGGCCGCTGTTTCATCTTCTCATATTTGTCACTGAGGCATATTTGCACAAGGTAGTGCTTGGAGTTTGGTTCTTAGGCTCACATATATTTGCATATGTTGCTTTGTCTGCGACCGTGCGACGACATTCTGACCTTATAATATTGACGTTGATTGGTTGACAAAGGCTTGACACGTTGCTTTTGCAGGTGCAAGATCTTGCCAATGGCATGCCTTTGTATTCGCAAATTGATCATCTGAATCAGCCCAAGGCTGCTGCTTGAAGTCAGCCGAGCACAAGATATACTGGACATGCAGCCTGCAGACCATCTGCGGACCAGCTAGCCCTGATAGCAGTTGATTTTCAGCATCTGGGCGTTGTTGTTGACAAAGTGCCACACCCTGTTGTGGCCACTGTTGTTGAGCCAGGTATGTGTTGGGCTTCTGATATGCTGTGTGCATATACCATAGGCTTGAGTAGCTCTAAATACTTTGTTTTCAAGCTCAACCTTGTGAGTGGCAGACACACTTCTGAGGGAATGTGTGAATGTTGCAGAGCATCAGCAGTTGTACAACCGAAATGCGTGAGCTTGTGTGCCTGCAGGTGTGCCGGTATTGGGCACTTTCGATCAAAGTTTCAACAAGCCAGGCATGGCGCCTACCCATGGCGTTACCAGGATGATCCTCAAACCAATCAGCCACTTGCACCTTAATAGTTCAACGGCTGTCATGCCCAGCGCTTAATGGAGAACCTGTGGGGGTGACATTGATGGTCAGTGCCTATCACATCTACCATCTGGTGGTGGGCCTGACCGTTAGAATGAAGCATAATGTATAGCGTATGTATTGCAGCAGATTACGTTACAGCATGTTGAGCTCCTCAGGTTCTTCATGCGCAGGGTAAGTATCCCTGCAGATCAGACTTCATACTGCACGCATGGGCAAACATATGCACAGCTTGTTGTGCTTGCAGCTTGCAGACTCTCTTGTGCTACATCTCCTGGTTGTCTACTGATTGAACGTCAGTAGGAAAGTGATCCACAAAGGAGTGCCACGCAGCTTGCACATGTAATCAAAACCCTGACTAGCTGTGTTTTGCTCTGCAGTGCCTGCCAAAGCTGTAAATGTTCCTTTGTGAGCTTTGGCTATGCCGTCTGCATGTGTGAAACTGTGCCAGGTCTAGACTGCAGTCAATCTGTGCTGGATAAGCTAAAGGAACAGGAACAGCAGACAAAACATTGCAGCGTCCGGCCTGCTCAGGCAGGAGTTGCAATTTTGTGCAGACAGCTGATCTGACAGTGGCATACTGCTGCCTGCCTGTCGTAGTCCCAAAAAGCTTATGGTACCACAGACTGCAGGGCTAGGCCTTATATGGGTCTCACTTTATGTATCACTGCATAGGTGCCTGGCTGTTCCTGTGTCTTTAAGTGTATCTGCGTTGTGATCACCTAGTCTGTAATTTTCTTTGCCTCAATTGAACAGCACTTCCGCAAAATCTATCATGGACAATGGGTTCTTGATTGCTTCTAGGTTTCGCTGGAAGCTCACATGTGTCGCCCTGCTTGTTCGTTGCACCCTATGCAGGTGGATCAAGGAGTCACTCTGACGGGGCCGCACCACCAGTCGGCACCTGTGACGATCTGGCTGCATTACCTCGTGAATTGTTGTTCACGTCGTGAACTTCACGACCTGTATGTCCGCCGAATCCAGAAATCAAGGGCTGCACTTGCATATGCCAACCCATACTTGCCGCTGTGGGGAAAAGCGTCAATATTAGTGCCAAATCATCTGTTTGAATTTGGACATCAGCTTTGAATGGTCTTGGCCCCCAATCGTCACGGCAGACGGTTGTGGAGATCTAAAGGAGCATTGGAGCGACTGTAGGGGCCGAAATACGCTGGTCATCGTCGAGAGAGCGATCCTTCGATCCAAGCAATTAATAGCATACTGTGGCATTTCCCCCTGAGGGGTTTGCCACATAATCAAAGACAACTCAATCATTACATCAAAACGCGCATTATGGCTGCTGCAAATCATCAGCACTATCAAACCCAACACTTTCAGCTTTGCCTGCAGGCACAAATGCTTTCTCACAAATGCTTTCGAAAGTTCTGACTGGACTGCATTCTCTGTGGTGAGCAACAAATACCATGGCAAGCAGCAACTGCCATAGGTATGTGCCTTTTCTATTACAGTATATCACGGTTAGTATGAACTGTTTCTCTGGTCATCAGTCAAGGTGAGTCTTGACGTGCAGAGTATCAATGCTTGTATAATTCACCTACCTCGTGTGTCCACCTGCCAGCTTGGGAAACTGGTGCATTGGACTTTGTTGGCCAGATCTCACCAGTTTCCCACATGTCAACATTTTGTTCATTGCTGCAAGCAATTCAATATTTGTGTATGATGATATGCTCTGGCATTGAGCTGATTTGCCAAGCTCACATGTGTGTTTCACCCACAACTGACCAGTGTCATGACACAGGTCTGCAGATGCCAGCCACTGTTAGTCAATCTGGTCAAGAGGGATGCTGACCACACACCAAATCCCTCAACTTGGAAGTATGTGTACTTCTGTAGTTGCAATTGCAACTACATGTCACTGTGACATGCCAGGCAGCCCCTACAGCTGGCAAGGGTACAACATTGTCACAATGGGTTGTAGCAGCTGCACAGATTATGATATGTACCATCAGCTCAAGCCCGGCCTGGTGAGATGATAGAGGTGAAGACAGTTCTCCCAAGTAAAGCCAGGGTAAGGAATGCAGCAGCTGCTTCTCAGGCATAATTCCTGGACACAGACAAAGTATGCCAGCTGAGGCCTTGGGAAGTGTTGTTCAACGTCAATTCAATTCAAAGTTGTAATGATCACATGCGTCATGACTACAAATACTTGTTGGGCCAGTACAGCACTATAAATAGTACATGCTTCAACACCAGTTTGCTGCGTAGACAATCATTCTGAGTATTGCTTATGCGTCCAACAAAGCAAGTGGACAGGTGATCATGCACTTTGCATTGGGCACACAGTGTACACTGTACAACACGTAACTGCACAGCAGAACAGAACTGTGCTTTCAAAAGATGCTGTTATGTCCCCAATTCATTGCATGGGGTGGCATCAAAACTAGTTTGAGGCATCTCAGAGCAGGCAGAGAAGAACTGCATTGCAACTTGGTCCATCCATGCTGTACCAAAAGGCCACAAGCCTTGCAAGAATGCCACATGACCTCCGCGTGATGTCACAGCAAGGACTGTATTCTCATTGCCTTTGCACTCCTGCATGCACACAACAGGCTGTCTCAACAGCAACATAAGGTGCCAAATTACAGTTGCCCAATGACAGTAAGGGTACTGTAGTCTACTTGGTGGTCACGACATCTATAACAAACAGGACATAGATGGTCAATCAGTCCTTGGCAGCTTTTTAGGCATGCATCATGAGCATGCAGATACACATTGGGTTACAACATAGGTGATAACAGTTTGCATATTGTTCCATGCTGCTAGCACTGCATGCATACTGCAAACACAGCTGCTTACCTGTATTGGCAAATGGCCAAGAAATGGGTCATCTTCAGCAATCAGGAACAGTGATGGCGTCTGTATCTGAGGTATGAACTGCATACTAGATGCTGCTGTGTAGTAATCCTCTGCTGTCTCATACCCAAATAATTTGCAAACAACCCTTTCATCAATGTGCTCAATTGTTTTTGACTCTGCTATTGATTTCATGTCTATCTCAGCATGTTTACTCAGAGCCAAGTTATGCTCAACAATGTACTGCTTGATCCTGTGGGCTAGCCCAATATTGTACAGCCATTCTGCACTCCAGGGCTTGCTGACCCGTACCTTGGATCTGTGCATGCAGAATGGATTGCTGACCATGACGGCGCTTGAAATGCCACTTCCTGCAACACCCTCACCACATGTGTGCTTGACAAGAATCCGCTATTTCCCTATTTCCTAACAGAAGGCACATGACATGCTGCTCATGTCCAGGAAATGCCAAAGCACACACAGCTGGAAAATATATCCTGAGCCATGTGGACATGAGAGGAACTTTGGACACGAGAGGATCTTTGGTGTAATGACATGCATGTGTTCCTGTCATACCTTTCACTTTCCAGGTGCCATTTGCCGCCTCTGCAAGATACTTGCACAGGATGAGGCTCCCCAAAGAATACCCTGCTGCAAACAGCCTTGCATTGGGAAATTGGTGGTGAATTTCCTCCACTGCTAGGTGCACATCATCTGTAAAACTGGCACAATACAAGGTGGGGCTTGTAAGCTCAAGGCCTGCACAGCCCCTGTAGTTCAGCACGACCGAGCGCCAGCCCTTGGCAGCTATGCATGAGCACATCCACTTGCAGTAGCCCTCCCCACTTCCTCCTGTATCCAAGAGGTTCAGGGCATTAGCATAGACTGACTGTGATCTGCTGCTCTTTCTGTGTATTGTGTGACAAATGGCCAAAACAAAATGTTCAATTATACTTGTATTTGGAACCTGTGCTGTCTATGCTCAGTGGCTGAGTGCAAAACTAAGCTGGACCTGAAGACAGCGCCTGCTTTGCAAGGCATGTGGTTGCAGAAAAAACTGTGTTGTACACTAAATGCGCGACAGTCACCTGTGAGACCGTGCAGTATCAGAACTATTGGTGCATCCGATGGGATCTTGTCAAGACCTCGAGGCTGAAACCAGTCAAGGGCGACTGTGCCACCATCCTGTGTGATGATTGGCTGTCTATCGTACTTGGCTCGGCATGTGAGGGTGCGCATAGCTGCAGCACATGCGTTTCCATCAGTTCAATGCTGCTTAATAAACAAGACAACATTCACCACGCTCTCAAGCAACTGTGGTCACCAGATAGGACAGTCTGAGCATGTGGGTTCCACACCCAAAAGGGTGGTCGGTATTGCTTCCGGAGTAGAGTGCAGTGCTGCAACACCAGGCTGCTCAGCTTGCCTTCCATGAAGTACAGGGCAGGCTGCTTGCAAATGGCGGTCAGGTAATACCTGCAGCGCACTTCAGGCCAATGGTACACATACATGCTGCGCACCTGAAGGTGTAGTAGCACACAACATTCTTGCAATGCGTCACCCTACCATACATATATGCCTGCTCCCCCTGCGACTGTTGCATACAGGAATAGCTGTGCGGCCTTGGCAGCTAAAAGTGACATGGTTACTTTTCAGGTTGTGCCTCAGGCACTGCAGTCACGAGGCCTGCAACTCAGCTGCTAGCGGGATGTTCACAGTAGTGACAACAGTATCATCGCACCATTCGCCGGACCTTGGGCAGGCGTTCGATGTGGTGACCGCAGCATGCATCGCATATCCCGGCAGATCCCCTGGGACGCAGAGCTCAGACGTGCTTCTTTGTCCGACAACAGAGTGACGTGTTTGTGCCGATCTGCACGGCCATGGACGTGGGATATCAAAATTCTAAGCAAAGCATGCACCTGAAAAGTTCTGTGGACGAACGCCGTTTTTTTGTGAGCGTCAGAGAGAGAGATCTGTAGATCGTAGATCAACTGGATCGTGGCTGATATGCCAGAATTTATCTGCGTACAGTGCTTCGCCTGCGACACGTTCCAGGTAAGTGTATCGCGTGAGACCGAATGCGTGCTTGCTCCGTTGTCCTAAAACCCGTCAGTCTACAGGTTCAGCAAGTTAAGAAGACAGCCAAATTCACCTGCCCAGTGTGCCATGCGCCACAGTCTGTGAGAAAGGCAGGTCCAGCTTTTGATAGACGGCCGAGATGCATACTCTGTGTGACCATGTGACTTTGAATCGTACAGACGTATGCTGTGAGCACACAAGCAAAAGATGTTAGGTCTGTGGTGGTGGAGCTGAATGCAAAGCGCGGTGAGGCAGAGCAGCACTTTGTACCAAAACCTCGAGCCAACAGTCAGCCTGGCACTGTACAGCTAGCCGACCAAAGTCAATGGTCTGGCTTCATCTCTGAGGTGACCGCCAGACTCTTCCTTGTGCCGTCCCCACAGTAGGAGCAGATTCTGTAACAGATAAACGCATTCTGCTCTGCAGACAGATGCAAGTGTGCAAGAGCTCTCAGAGTTAGATGCAGAACCAGATGGATTTGTGACAAGCTTGCCAGATGCAGGCCAGCGCAAACGCAGGCAGCTGAGTCAAAGCACATTTGATGGTGAGTCAATCTGCAGCTGCTCATGGATCACTCTTCAGCTTGAATGTGCACACATTGCAAAGTGACATGTTCTCACTCTGTAGGTGACAAGCGCAAGGTGACAGTAAGCACAGGCAGGACAGCAACCGCAGTCTCAGGCATGCACAGCCATCATATGGTGCAGTCTGCTCCCAGATCTCTTGGGCAATCAGCCTCGCATACATTGCACTTTTCACCTCTGCAGAGGAGCAATCATAACCCTGTACTCCAAACAACTCAGCCAAAGACCATGAAGCCCGTGCCAGGGGCACTGTCTTGCAGCTACAGCTGTCAGTCCAGCAGAGTAAAGACTGTCTCAGATGATTTCAGTACAACGGATGATCAAAGCCATCACTACAAAAGGGCAGATTTTGCTCAGAAGCAGCGTGATAGCAGCACATGGTCATCGTTCTTGCAGGAAGAAGATCCTGAGCGTATGCATATTGGCGAATCTGCTGTCGATGATGACAGTGACTTGCTGGTGACCTCTTTTGACTGACAATGTGGCTGCAGTGAACCTCTAAACTTGACAAGACTACAACATGTTACAGCATTCAAACTCTATAGAGGGCTGGTTGCAGCAATTTCGGTTACCACACCGGAAGCCAATGCAACCATCCTTCTGCCAGGAGTGTCAAAGCTCAAAGCAGCATTCTTATCTCTGTGTTCCCTTACACTAGTGCTAGATAGGCATAAGCTCATCTGCACTGAGAATTTCTTTAGGAGGAGGTGCAGGAATCAACTGACCTAACTCTGGTCTACTGATTTGAAGTTTCCGCAACTCTACTTCTATTCTAACGAAAATCCATTGAAATCTTCGAAATACTTCCAACAATGTGAAGATCAGCACTGTCAGCAAATTTTGTCTCAAGTGGGGAGAAACTTTGTACACCCACGCTAATCTCAGAGCAAGATTGGACAACATCAGATATACATAAAATACACGGGAGTATTGCAGTTTGTCTTTGAGCACAGGTTTCTTGAGTCCCATCCACTTCTGATCTGCAGCACATCATGTGCTTGAACATGGCCACTTACTTGTCACAGGACAAAGCAAAGCTGCAAATATAAGGGTGATATCTGTCACCTGAAGGTGAAGTAAAGAAGGCAATATCCCAATCACGCTCAATGTCCCAGTAGTAGGAGTAAGCAGAATTCAAGAAGGCAGCTATGAGCCACAGGGGCTTCCAGAATTTGTTCCAGTCCTCGTCAGAGACTTGGAAATTGACTGCTGAAAGGATGATGACAGGGAATGCTGTGCTGTACTTCAACGCATTGAATGCCTGCCCTGTATTTCCTGTGTCTTTCC
>JAABUK010006622.1_pt1 | contig 17191 bp, 15 predicted proteins | sample 5559141 | NCBI WGS metagenome assembly JAABUK01 (sample SAMN10711869, study PRJNA513367) | rock metagenome | isolation source: Antarctica rocks | place: Antarctica: Victoria Land, Pudding Butte nord | collected 2016-01-03 | reverse complement strand
CTGTCCCTTCTTGCTGACTTGCTGGAGCTGGCAAGGTTGCCTGCATAGATTTGACTGGGAGGAGTACTCCTGTAGCTGGCAGCAGCAGCTTGCCTGTGGTTTGCATAGGCATACTTGGCAGTGGAGTCGACAGTGGCATTGCTGCGGCTGCTGTTGCAGCTTTGCTTGCAGAAGCATCTACAGTTGACGCATCTTTCAAGGGCGCCTGAAAGTGCAGCTGCCTGTTTGGCTGCAGCAATCCAGATGGTGTTGTTGACACCTTTGCCTCGAGACCAGACGGTACCTGTGATGTGTGCGTGAGCGCTGCGGCTGCTGCTGCTGTCGTCGACACACCTATCAACAGACAAATGAATGAGTGCAGTATGAAGAAGCTCTGCAATGTAGCGACAATGGCCATTGGGATGCAGATTGCAACATGTGCCAGAAGTGCCGGCGTGGTGGATGACCCGGGCAGTGTTGGCCCATATGCAATATGCAATACTAATATTGCTTAATACTTACTTGATGAAAAATCTAATTTGATGACAATACTTGCTGTGACGAAAGAATGGCTCTCCCAGCTTCTACCAGCAAAAGCAGCAACACTACAGCCACTTTGGGTCACTGTGCACAACAAGATTACCTGCTTTGGTTGGCAGTGCCACATTGGATGCTGGCAAATGAGCTGAGAATACACCAAGCTTGGGGTGGATGTGCACCTGCACTGCTGTTGCTGGTTGCAACATGCGTGCAGCAAGAGTCTGACAATTGTCCAGCTGCTTCACCGCTGATGGCGCTTCAGTCTTGCGCTTCTGTTGCCTGCTGGATGGGCAGCAGTTGGTTAGGGATGTGATGCATCTTTAGGACTCTGGTTGGCCAAAAGCTGTTTTGACAATCTGCAAAATGCTTCAGATGCAGAGCTTTTGCTGGGGAATTTGAGGCCCTTGGCATAAATCTAGCAGCTTTAACAGAACATAATCACATCCATGCTGAACAAAAGCAGGCAATGTTGCACACCTGCCAGTGCAGCCAGCTTGGTGGAAGCGTTTTGGTGCAGAGATGATCCTTGCAGACTTGCGCTGAATGTTGTCTGGGGTGTCTGGCCAGCCAGCATGTGACACATGCTGACTACCACTGCTGACGCTAGGCACCTCATGTTTCAGCTCCTCTGAATGGCTGTCTGAATCTGACAGCTCGATGACATCTTGTTGGTCCAAGGTGCCAGCTGAAGCAGCTCCAGTCTGTTCTTCACAAAAGTATGATTGTGTGCTTGCTGCTTGCTCAGCAAAGATGGCTCCACAGCGAGGCAGAAGGCCTGCCAGCCTGGAAAAACCCAAAGTAAATGTATACATAGAGAGGTAGGGTGTCCTGTTCTCTGGTCGGGAACAGCTTGCAGTGCAGGCTGGTTTTGGATTCACATGAAATGATCAAATCACTCAGGTGGCCCTCGACAGCATTGTGTTTGCCTCACTGCGATCAATATGCAGTTGTTGCAGCATCAATGTGCAACTGTCATGGCACAGCTGAAGTGAAAGCACAGATGCCAAAAGTGGGTCTTGAGGAGCACAGACATAGAAACAAATGCTACCACTAAACACAAACATGCCTGCATATTGTGACACTCCCGTCAGGCTACCATAGTGATCACTAAATTACAAATGACAAGAGCCTCAGCAGCACTTTGGCCTATTTTTACCATGTCCAACGGTTGCATGCTTGTCGCACATCACCTGAGAGAGCATACCTGCAGCGTGCGCAGCGCCAATGCCGAGAATTGGGGTCTTCTTGCCGCCAACATCGCACCTCCCAGGGTACGCAATAGGGGCATGCCAGAGTTTGCTTGTCGTTGTCTAGGCAAGTTCCACAAACTTCCATCTGGACACGGGCAGAGGTGGACCGGCTGCCACTCAAGCCACAGACATCACACAAGCAATACTGAGCAAGCATGGCATCCTGCTCAACATCAATGCCACTGCCATCACTCGCATGGATGCGCTGACACAGTTGGGTGCAGTCCCTTTGGAGTGCAAACTCATATGCTTCTCGAGTTAGCTGGAACGAATTGGCTATGCCATCCTTCATCGATCTGAAAACCATCTGCAGCCAAGAAAACAGATTTCAGTGTGGTGTTGTCATTCTTCCACAAGCATGAGCATCACCGCTGCCACATCTGTACTTGAGCAGGGGTGTTGTTGCAAGCAAGACAAGGCATGCAACAACAGTCTGCTGGGACGACAGCCTGGTGACTCAAGGGAGTTTACCTGCTGTGGAACCAAAGCAGGCTGTTCTGGAAGACGTGACAGTTTGAAGCACGAGTAAGTTGCGTCGGCTCTCCATCCATCCACAACCTGACAAACAGTCACACTCGTTTGAGACATTTGTGCATTTTATCCTTGTCGCATACGGTCTGGAATGGCACCACCCCAGACTTGATCAGCTCTTCATGCACAATTGACCACTTGTTTTCAGAGTTGAGATCAGCAACATGCAAGGACAGCACACTTCTTGCCATCATGCTTCCCTTTAGAGTGTAAATCGGACAAAACCAGCCCATTTGCACTGGTCAACAAAGGCTTGGCATCACCTCATATTTCCCACAGTGCATGTATGAGACACATGTATTGTGGGAGGTTGACTCTGACGGCATAGGTGGGGTCAGGGGTGGAGCTTTTTTGATTCGTACTTTACGTATCACATGGACATGTCTGCCCAATCTTTTGCTGGCCCACATTGCCCTTGACTTTTGCGAGCCTGCAGCAATGAGTGATGTCACAGACAGAAGCCAGAGACTACCTGCTGTTCAAGTTCTACTGACAGCAAAGGAGCATGCAGCATGGTAGTGAGGGTGTTGAGTGTAGTGAGGGTGTATTCACAGTTCACAACACTTCAGCCTGACACATGGCTTGACAACATTAGCACTGGGCCCACAGGAAGAATTCTCAGGGGATGACAATTACATAGTGTCAATCTTGGAGTTTCGTTTATACTTGCCGTCCCTTCCCTTTCATGTTCACCATGTCATGAACTCAGACACAGCATTAACTTTGGCAGATGTCATATCTCATCTACACTAGCCGATGCATGACATTGACAAGGTCGTGTATGGCTTATAGTAGGCTTACCAAGCCGATACACCAAAAAATCACGACCTCCCTCTTCTAGCAGACCTCCCATATCCTTGTGACATTTGTTCTTCTGGTCGCTGCCTACGTACACATATGTCCGACCTCATTTCATCTCCACGCCACTTGCCCAGGGTATAATGAACTGGGAATCAGTCTGATTAATGATGTTTTACACTCCAATATTCAACATTTGTATCCTGTCCTGCATGTGCATGGTGAGCAGCTATGATCCTACTACACCTGACAGGACAGAAAAGACGCAAGTCTCAGGGTCGTCCTTGCAATAAGCGTCTGAGCTACTGAGCGAATGTAAGCCGGCATCAACAAGCTCCTGCTTTGACCTATATGTGCTTTGGAGTATACTGTCTATAGCACACCCCAACACTTCAGACGACTCAGACTGATGCAGGATTGCGCAGCATTCTCACAACAAGGTGATGTAAGACTCATGCTCTCACCTCCCATTGTTAGTGCAATTGACAAGTCCAACCTTGTCGTCGACGTCCAACTCTGTGGAAGAAGCGCAACCGGTGTGATTATTTTGCCTTGATCACAGGCTGTGGCTTTTTGAACTTTGTCATGCAACAACCTGTTGACCGCGCACTGTTCACCGCCCTAGAGTTGCGTAGCTACCCTGACACTAGATGCGAAGATTGCACTGTACAGCCTGACGTTCAGGCCCTGGCCGTGATAACTCTTCTTGGATCGGACAACGTTGAGGCCTGCTGGCCTTATACCTGTGAGACAGCTTGATGCACGTCGCCGCGCGCTTTGAAACATCGACGCAGCTATGATTGCAATTGTGGCCACGACTGCCGTAGCAATCCGTAGTCGCTGACATAGCTCTCCACCTGACTTAGGCATTCAATCAGTTTATATTCCTAGTCTTTGGGGGAGTCAGCAGGCAATGACTGGGAGATCAGACAGAAAGTGCTCACTTGAATTGAGACATTTCACAGTTCAGCAAAGTTTGCTAGGTTGTAACGTTTTGCAACATTACTCAACAGGGCAGCGAAGGCCGCGCAGAATCATTGCACCAATAACAGGCTACTCACCACCACAGCTTGTGCTGCACAGCACATGTGTTTGCATCACCCGTTGCTCTTGGCCATGCTCCCATACATAGACAAAGGACACCAATCCTCAGCACTTTTCATCTGTGCAAACTGTGCAGTAAGCGTCGTACAGCCACAATTTGCATTGCATGCAAGCTGCCATCGGCCTCCAAAACCTCATTCAGAGAGCTATCATCAGCACCCAACAAATCCAACAGCAGTTTCACATCACCGAGCGCCTTTTGCAGCTGTGCTACTTGAGCCTCCGTGATGCGGTGTCCTTGCTGAGAGGGGCTCAGTTGACAGTTGACCATGCTCGCCATGTCTGCAATGCTCACAGGCACTTTGGCTGCTGCCTCTCTTGCAGCAGGCAAAGCTGGCTGTGCTGGTTCAGGAGCTTGCAGCACAGCCGGTTGTGCTGGTGTGGGAGCTTGCAATGGAGCTGGCTGTGCCACTGCTGTTGCTTGGACTGTTGGGACAGCAGTGACAAGCAAGTTTGCTGTTGATGGTTCTGCACCAGGAAGTACAGGGGGTGCTGCTGGTGTAGGAGGCTGCGGTGAAGGAGCACTGGGGGCAGCTTGGCATGCAGTCAGGTTTGACCGCTTCTTGCGTCTGGGTTGCCTGCATGGCAGGCGCTCAACTTGGATGATTGCTCAAAAACTTCGATGGGCATTTGATGTCAGTGGAGCATTCAGCTGCATGGTATGTCACGTATGGCATGTGACTCAGCAGACATGGCTCCTGGGAATTGTGTGAAGCACAAATGACAAAGCAATGACTCATGACTCATGCATGCATGTCAACATCACAAACCAGACCATATAGCCGTTTCAGATCCCTTGTCATATACAGACAGATGCGTAACAAATGCACACTACAAAAAGCCAAACACTGTGTGTAGACAGTCTCTCTTTCATATATCTACCTGTGGGGAGCGGCCACAAATGGCACAGGTGGTTTGGACACTCTGCCAGATCTACATCGCTGTGATGGCCGGGCTGCCTTCCTTGCTGCTCGGGCTCCTGGCTGGTAGCAGATGTCGCCATCACTGTCAGAGTCAGTCAGAGTGATGACAAGCCCAGCTGCTGCTTCTCCTGGTGGGGCTGCAGCATGTTGCTGATGCTGTGCTGCTTGTGCAAGGGGCAAAGCTGCCTGTGCAAGGGGCCAAGCTGCTTGTGCAGAAGGCAGAGCTGCTTGTGCTGCTGGCAGAGCTGCCTGTGCAAAGGGCAGAGCTGCTTGTGCAAAGGGCAGAGCTGCTTGCGTGTTGGGCAAAGCTGCTTGTGTGACTGGTGCAGCTGGTTGTGCTGCTGGCAAAGCTGCAGCTGCCACAAAGCTGGGTGCAAACCCAGCAGGGGGCACTGTGCCAGCACTCTCAAAGACGGTGCCGACCAACGGCAGCACATTCTTTTTCCTGTGCACGCACAAACAACGTTTGCCATGCGCCTAGTCTGAAAAGCGCTTGCATGCTGCATCTCTGCACACTCAATCAGTGCATGTCTTGAATGCAGGGACTATATCCAACATGCCAGCTATGCTTTGAAGTGTCAGTGACCACTGACATATGCAAGCTATGCATACAAGCAATGCATGATTACTGTCACGATGTGACAGTGCCAATACCTAATGAGCTGTCATGGAGATCAATGCAGGCTGGAGTCAAAGCACATCATTGCAATTCAACGCGCAGCACTTCCACCTGCTTACATAGCTGCCTTCTGTGTAGAACAACATTGTCGGTCATTCAGTTGATCATGTCTTTGACACGGACCTGAAGACCAGTTTATAGGGCTCAGTCAAAATCAGTTGACCTCAATGCATGCTTGCATCAGAAGATGACACCAACCGTCCAAGCATAATGTCACAGAGTCGCCATACCTGCAGCGTTTGCAACGCCAGTGCCGTCCTTCTTCATCCGCCATGATCCATTGCAGCTGTTCCAACGGGATGCAGGTGTGACATGCAACTGTCTCCAGACCAACTTCCTGGCAGCATCCACATCTGGTCATCAGGTTCTCGTTGCCATCGATGCCGCAGACATCACACAGGTCATATGTCGCCAGCTCAGCATCATGCTGTGGGCCCAGGCCTGAGCCATCATGGGGGTTGATCTGCTCACAGGGGAAACAGCAATCCCTCTGTAGGGTTTGCTCGTATGCCTTCCAAGTCATCTTGAAGGAATGGCCTTCAAGGCTGTTCCCCTGCCGGAATGTCATCTGCAAACACAGATGGGTTTAGGGTTTACATCAAATATAGTCTAGGGTTCAGGGTGTAATTCTGAAAGGCCCACAGATGACAGCAGCACAATTCCTGGACAGACAGCAGACCTGGACAACATGTAGGTCACATGCTGCCCCAATCACAGTATGTAATTTTGTCATTGGCATGATTGACTTGTGGCAAAGAGGGTCAGGCTTCCTTTCCTGACACAGGCAGCTACATCAACTCGCAGCAGCCATACAAAGTTTTGATATTTGTACCTCAGCTGTATGCCAAATGCAGTGCAAGGATGAGCCACATCTTGCACTGAGACAGTCTCACAAACGCAGCGTATCAAGTGGCATAGATGCATTCATAGTTATTCAAGCAACACATTCTGTTGCAGTATAGGCCATGAGGAATGCTGATCACCTGCTGGGGTACCAATGGGGCCTGTCCCGGAAGTCTCAAAAGCTTGAAGTACCATCTGACACCACTTGGCACCCACCTTGGGTCGCTTGCTCTCCACCCATCCACAACCTGTAGGTGGCACTGAGGCTGTATGAGGAGCAAAGATGACACCTTGCACTGCGACTCTGTTACACCTTGGTCTCGCGTCCATTTATTGATTTGTTGTTTGTGCCATGCAGACTGTTGTAGGTGCACTGAGGCTGTGTGAGGAGCAAGCATGACACCCTGCGTTGCGACTTTATCACAGCATGGTCTCAGGTCAAGAACGCATTGATTTGTTGTTGTTGCCATGCAGAGTGCTTAGCAGCGATGCTTTGTGCAGTAGGATGTTCAACTAGTTGCCTTGGTGTACCGAGACTAATGGGCGAGCAGGAGGCTTATGGCCAGGCACACCAGCTGAAGGAAAGAAGACTAGCTGTGAAGCTAGTACACCCAGCTCATTCTGTCTGTTCTCAGCATGCATCAAATGCTATGCACGCAGGCTTTGCAGCCTGATGTTTGTACCTCATATCTGCCGCAGTAGACATAAACATACTGGCGCAGTTTTGCAGACTGGGCATCGCGCCTGCTTGCTTGATGAGCGTTGTCCCCAAGAGCCCTTCGGATGACTCGTACAGGTGTGCCCAACTTTTGACTGCCTTGCATAGCCATTGAATCTACCCCGCCTTCAACACCTGAACCATACAAAGCTTGTTTGCAGAGATGTCAGAGACTCCTGTGGTGAGCTGTGCCAAAAGGTAGCTAGCTGCCACATACCAGCATGGTAAACTAGCATGTCTCGGCCGCCTTGTTGCAGTAAGCCTCCCATGTCCTTGTTTGTGCCCAAACCACCTGCGTGCAACAGCAAAGCTATGGGTGCAGTCCGATTGAGAGTTGTTTGCTTGCATCAAGCTGTCTTGCAATAAGGCTTGGCCTCAGGTGACCTAACTTGATATGATGGCAACAGCATGCAGCTCTGGGGTCTTGCGGAAGTCCACACCCCGCTGGGTGTGCCGATGCAGCTTGGCTAGTCGAACCTGTTCCCTGTTAGAGAACACAGTCCCAGCTTCTGGCTCTGCAGACAGCTTTGCTCTCAGGAACAGTCAGCAGCAGGCTTTGGGAGGTTGATCATAGCGAGCCCACTTTACATACCGGACATCTTGAGAGACGGCCCTGGACAAGGCAGGGGCTACGCCGTAGAAGCCTTTGTCACAGTTCAAGCACAGTCAAGGGGACCAGAAAATTGCAGTTCAAGCTGAAGCAATCCACGCACTGAACACCCTGCACGACAGACGCATGTCCATCGCATGCAAGAGTCGTTGATCGGTAATCACCAGGGCTGACTGCTCAGATGCAGCTGAGTCGCGTTCGTGTAAGTGATCAATAACACTTTTGTCTGTCACAAATCAGAATATGCTTCAATCTACACTTCAGTACGCATGACCATGTTGACAGGGGACAGCGGCAAGCTTCAAGCGACCTGCTCAGCAACTTAGCGCAGGACGTCCCGCACTCAGCGACCAGCACAGCGACCAGCAGGGACAGCGACCTTTGACCTAGAGTCGAGTCTGCTCGAATCGAAACTCAGATCGCATTTCTCGCTTTATTCAAAAAACCATTGCGGAAAGTACTGCAAAATCAACATTTGCTGGGAAATCGAGCCTGAAGGGCTGAGGCAAATCTTGCTGAGCATTTTTGCACTGAAAGCTGCCCCTAGTGCAAAACGGCTAGTGCAGTGCGAGCTTGTGCCTACGCTAGTGTAGTGTGAGTTCGTCAGTCAAAAAAAGTTTCAAACCTTGGACAGGTGAACACCACACCCAAAAGTTGCTTTCGCGTGTCACCTGCGTTGTGCTGCTGCTTAGTATGCCACCTGTCAGCTCAAAACGTGTTGTGAAAAGGCTGGCGCAAGTGCGATCTTTTGCCGTGCCGTGATGCAGGTTACCACAGATCGTCAAGATGCCTCCAAGAAAGACCAAAGACAGTGCTGCTTCTCCAAAGAAAGAGCGGGCTACTAGGGCAAAGAAGGACCCCAACGCACCCAAGAAGCCTTCTGGCGCCTACATATTCTTTTGCAATGACAAGCGTGCTGAGGTGAAAAAGGCAAACCCAGAATACGGAGTGGCGGAGTCTGGTCGGGAACTAGGAGCGATGTGGAAGGCTGCCACCGACGAAGACAAACAGGTGTGTGCTGTCCCGTGGTTTGTCCTGACGGTTTTGCCTAAGACTCGGAGCATCCAAGTCAAAATCTCTTCACGCAACTGCACTCGCGCTGACGACAATCACTGCCTACAGAAATATTTCAAGCAAGCAGAGAAGGACAAGGAGAGGTATACCAAGGAGGCTGCAGCGTAAGTACCCTTCTTTTCGCCAAAACTTTGCTATGTTTTGTCTGGTGCCTACTTGCTGGCAAGCTTCCCTGTCTCCACTCCATGCTGAACCTGCTTCTGCTGGTGCAGGTACAGCAGCAAAACTGAAGCAAAGAAAAGCAAGGAAGAGGCCAAAGAGGAGGAGGAAGATGAGGATTGAAAAGACAGCACAGTCTGACTTGTTCTGCCTCAGCAAGGAGGCGTGTATACCTAGATGTACTCTAGCTCACCTGTAGACTGTTCAACTGCTGTGGTGGCATGACCTATCAAGGGCTGAGAGGATTAACACCACCAACAAAGCAATTCAAATTGACCAGCAATGTTATGACGCTATGAATCTTTGACCATCTGACCAGTTTACAGAATAAGACAGTAAGGTCTTTCCTGTAATGCATGCCTGAATCAGTTGTGCGGTTGACATGCGAATCCATTACTGAATTTTGTGTTGGTGTGTAACACACTCAGTCAATATGACTTATAGATGCCCATATGGCATCCAAGCTTGACTGTTCATGCATGTCATCTTGCAAAACCTCTGCTGCACGCACACAAGCAACAGTACTTCTGTCCATCTCTTCCTCTCTCCAGCTTGCTCTGACAGCACTCATTGCAGCAGCAAAGTCAGGCCGCATACTGACTTGGTTCAAGCTGCTGTGATGCCGTGCAAGCTGTACTGGCATATTTCGTCTGCTCTCCACATCCTGTTTGACCTCCAAGTCCTCTTTCTTACCAGAGTTGATTATGCTTGATGTCCTCGACATGTGCGAAGGAGTTAGGCTGGGCAACTGTTCAGCACCTGTGTGCTTCAGTATGCTGCGAGGCCATGCACAACGGTCAGCATGGTTGTGCATCATGCCACCAGCCACCGTGCGGTCCTGCATTGTCTCACTGACAGCAGCTGTCAGGCTGCTTGCCAAGCGTACAAGCTTCTGATGTCCTTCTGGTCCTGCTTCACTCTGTGTGCCTGTTTTGGGCACCCCATTTGCCCCAATGTGTGCTCTCAGAGGATGAAACATCTGCCTCTGGGCTCTGCTTGCTTGCAAGGCGTCATCGTGCCGCTGCAATGCTTGCCCAGATCCTGCACCTTGCATGGCAGCTGCTTCTGCAGCTCCAAATGTGACTGATCTGGTTGTGCTGGCACTGCTGCTGCTTCTGCTCTGCCTGTTTTGCATGCCCTGCTGCACTGCTTGCACAACCTTGCCTGTGTCAAACCCATCAGACAGGGACTGTTTAGTCACAGCAGGAAGGGCTGTTGTTTGTCGGGGAGCTTCAGCCGTCGGTACAACAGCTGGAATGTCACTTTCTGCAACAGCTGTGCTGACAAATGGCAAAGCATCTGCATTGAGGGCTGTCCCAGCCTGAGATGGCACCCTCTGCACTGCTTGGGTGTTGCTCACTGCCTGACTTAGGTCTAGCTGCAGTGAAGGGCTAGGCCCAATGCTCCTGGATGGCTCCCTTTGCAACCTTGCAGGGTCTGTGCCAGGCAACTGCCCCTCAGCAAGGCCCAGCAACTGCCCTGCCTTTGGCTTATGCATGCCATGCTGCTTGCCAGTGATTTCCTGTGCTGTCTGTGCTGCTGTTGACATGCTCAAACTGTGCACAGAAGCTGCTGTCAGAGATGACAAGGCAGTGCCACTGGTCTCCTGAGACAGCCCATGTGACCCTTGTGACTGCACACTCCCAGGCCTCACAGCTGCAGCTGCAAAAGGTGATGCAACCAATGCATGGTCCATGTGATCCTGTTTCAAACTGCCAGTTGGTGTTGGAGCTCTCATGGGTGGGTGCATGGAAGGCTGACGTGCCAACAGTCCTTGGATATCTTTCACGCCACTACGCCCCCTGGAGATTGCATGGCTGACGCTGTGCACTTCTTCCACAGCTGCTAGGGATGGGGCTGGCTCTGGGGATGCTGGCTGAACAGGTCTTGGGACTGCTGCCAAGCTTCTGGTCAGCTTCCTTGAGCCATCTGGGTTCTGGCCTTGAGGGCCGAGGGCTATTGGCTGCCTGGGCTTAACTGCCCTTGTGGCTACTGTGGCCCTGTTGGCACTGACTGGCTTGGGTGGCAATGGCACCTGCACACAATCCAATCCCTGTTGCTGATACCACCCAAGACTGGCAACATGTGGTGCTCACATGAGGTGGTGCTCACATGACACATGCAGGCAACATGTGCAAAACTTGGGGATGACTGCTGCCTTTGAACACTCCTGAGCATGAGATGGCTGCAGGTTGGTGCTCAATGATGTGCTTCCTAGTGACAAAAGGCCCAACCTGCCCCCTCGCAAAATGGCAGCACCATCACTTTGTCAATGCAGTCCTGACGCCATGGTGTTTCCTTGGTGGAGGGGGAGGGGAGAGTGCACTCAGCATGAAGGGGTTTGCCAGAATCTGCTAAGCAGAGCTGCATCCTATCTGCCAGGCCGGTCAGGTACAGTCAGTATCAGAATTGGTCATATGCTGGCAAAACGAAAGATCTATGTCCTCTGGGAAACATCATGGGAGCCTGTTGAGGCAGCAGCCTGGAGTCGTACAGTGGCGACTTGCCTTGGTGGCAATGTCTGACTCTGGGAGGGAGGTTCTGTTGGCAATGTGGCCAATGATGGTGGAAGTGTGACAGGGCCTTTTCAGCCTCCCTAGGCATCAAAAAGCCAATGATATGACTCCAACTTGAGTGTGCAGTTGGGCCATTCCACAAAAACAGGTGGGAAATCGAATTTTGTTGTTTTTGTTTGATGCTAATTTCACAGAGTCGTGGCGTGCATTTGCATATTGCTGCAGAAATGTCTTTCACACACATCATTGCACAGCACAAGCTTGCAATGATCTTTGTCACAGTGTAAGCTGATAGGGGGTGCCCTACGCAAAACTCAGCAACAAACATGGTAACCAAAATGCAATTCAAAATGCATCCTAGCCTTGCCTCACTGGGAGATGGCCTGCCAAGCAAAGCCGCGAGTTAAAGCTGAGAGGCAAGCTCCAGTGTTGATCAGAACTTGAACCCAAGACCTGAGAGTGAAAACTCCTGGCCACAGCTGTATAGGAGATGTCAAGCGGATTCATTCAGTTGTGTATAAACAGCAAACACAGACCCCTTGCATCGACTGTCTGCGTATTTCAAGATCTGCTGCAGCTACCAACCAACAACGCTCGGCACAGGCTTATGCACTGAGCACATGCATGACATGAGACTGAACAAATGAAAATATTGCGGACCAAGATTGTCAACTGGCAATGCCATCTAATCAAAAAGCGAGGCTGAGTTTGGCACAGGCTTAATTAAGCTGCAGTGTATGCTTGGCCTTGAGCTGTCAACTTGTTGCAACAGTGATCCGCTCATGCAAGGCATACATAACATCAACTTCAGCTCGAGCCTGAGCAGTCTGCTGCCTCCACCTAGCTTGCCCGAGGACCACCATGTAGAGAAAGTAGACTGCATAGGTTTGAGCCCATGCCAGCCTTAAGTATGCCTTGCATGAGCTGACATCAACAGAACATATGCTATGCTCGGATACTTGGTGATGCCGTGGTTGCCCCATGATAGGCATTACACAACAAGTGTTTGGCCTGCATTAGGGTATGAGGCCAGCTAAGAGACTAGGTCTAAGGACAGATAGATAGAATGCATATAGCCTCAGGAGGCTTGATTGAGACAAGCACAGCTGTATTGTGAATTGTGACACTGCACCAAAGCACATGGAATGCTTTGCGCCTTGCCATATGGAATTGTGTTCTGGAGTGGAAAGCTGTCCAGCAGGCAGTCCAGCATTTTGGTGAACTTGAACCTGAAAACCAAAGCAAACGGTTTTTGGCGGGAAACAGCTGTTGACATACGCACACAACTGCTTTACGCTAATTGCGGAGTTTATGCAATGTGAAAGGGCCTTTTCAGCCTCTCTAGCCATCAAAATGCCAATGACATGACTGCAATGTGGTTATGCAGTCAGACAATTCCTCCAAAAAATGGGGGGAAAACAAAAATTCATTAAAATTTCCATGAATAATTTCACTGAGTCATGGCGTGCTTGCATATTGCTACAGATATGCTATTGGCAAACACACCATTGCACAGCACAACCTTGCAGTGTTTTTGACATGTTGAAAGCTGATATGGGGTACCGATCAGCAAAAGAGTGGAACCCAAAATGTTGTAACTTGCATCCTAGCCTTGCCTCACTGGGAGATGGCCTGCCAGGCAGAGCCGGCTCCCAGCGAGATGAAGTGGTAAGATCCAGACTTGACCAGGACTTGAACCCAAGACCTGAGAGTGTCAACTCCTGGTCAAAGCTGAATGATAGATGTCAACCAAACTAATTCTTGTGCATATAAACAGTAAGCACACACTCCACCCATGTATTGTGTGAGTATTTCCAGGTCTGCTGCAGCTACCAACTGACAATCTCAGCAGTATGCAGACGCAGCTTCTCAAAACTGTGGCTGATTCTGCACGTCCTGCAGATGAGCTAGCAGAGCTGATGTGGGGACAAACCTGTGCACTGAGCATATGCACCACGTGAAACTAGACAATTGAGGATAGTACAGACCAAATTTGTCAGCTGGCAACACCATCAGATTAGCTAGCAAGGCTAAGCATGTCTTGTAGCTTGCGCGCTTGCATATACAGCTACCTGAGCTTCTCAGGCAGCTGCTGACATCATGTTTTAGGGTGCCAGTAAAGCTGGGCACTGTACTAAAGCATGCTGGCAATGTGAGTTAAGCTGCAAGCCTGGGACCAGGCCATTGCACAGCCTTTGGCAGACAGATTTTGGTGTTGACGGGAGCTGACGTCTGCTGGTGTTGTGCGTTGTCTTGCTGCATTGACCTTTTGAAGGTCACAAAGTATTGTTACCCCACTGTTGCAGCCAAAAGCCTGTCTGCCATGGCGAACACTGCAGGTTGGCCGCTCTGTTCAAACTTAGACTGGCCACATAATTCCTAATCATGCCCCCTAGGGCAGCCCTCCCCAAATCAACTATATACAGGGCTTTCAAATGCATATTGAAAGGGCAAGACAGGGCATGCCCTCTACTAGGCAGGGACCCCTTTGCAGTGCAATGACCTAGTTTTAGAGGCCCTGTCAGATGTGATCCGGATGCCTACCTTGGGCAGAGTATTCTCCCAATTCCACTGCTCAGCCACATCTGCTGCTGCCTGCTGGTGCCCCCTGTGCCCATGCTGAGAAACTGGATCTGGGTCAGGCTCAAGTGCCCCCCGTGCCTGGCTTGCCCTTGGCCCAGAGGCTTGCCTTTGTCACCTAGGAAAAACAGATGGACGTGGATTGCAAGTCACAAAATTTGAAGGAACCTGTTTGCACGCTATGGGAGGAGATATGTAGAATGCACAGCTTGTCTTTGTCTCCATCACCTAAAACAGACAGAAAAGTGTGAACAGCAAGTTGCAGAACGCCAAGCGACCTGCTTGCATGCCATGAAGAATTGGGACAAGGAGCGAGGGTGGGGTAGCGCGCACAGCTTGTAGCATGCATGATACGACCCCACTTTACGCAAGACCCGAGGCAAACAAGTGAGTGACTGAGCACCCAAACTACATGATCCAGAGAGCGTACATACAGCTTTATTTGGGGTAAATCACACTGAGAACCACTTCAAGCGAGTGGCTTGCATAATCACAGAAACAATGGCTAAACAGCATTTGTTTCACTAATGCTGACCTTGTGCATCACAATGGTACTATAAGTGCCCCTGATGGGTGGTCCCCTACCCCATTGAAGGGCCCATGTTTCCCAAGGACTGAGCCCCAGGTGAGGAGAAGAATTGAGGTAGTCCCACACAAGCCCTAGCAACTGACGAGGAAATTGTCCTGAAGTTGCTTTTCAGCTCACTGAAGAAAGGCCCATCAGTGTGACGTTGTGAAGCAGAAGATTTCAAGGCTAACCCAGCATATCCAGACATTGGCACGCCTTTTCTGCCAATGCCGGGAGATGGATTTGATGAAACACTGCATGGGGAGATGCAGCGCTGCTGCTGCTGCGACTGCCCTTGGGCTTTGTTGGGCTTTTGTTGGGGTGATGGGGAGAAGGCATGAGTACACCACCGCAAGACTACCAGACAATTCAAGACTGTGATATTGCCTAACATTGCAGCTGCCAGTGTTGGTTTGCTATTGAATTTCAGTATTGCTGCCTGTGTGTGCTACAGTAGCATACTGAAGAGTAGCTGCCGTGTGTGCTACTGCTGCTGCTGCTGCTGCTGCATGGGCAGAGAATGCCTATTGAGCGTGAGAGAGTCAGGCATGCTTGACAAAGACATGCATCATCGAGGCTGAACCAGTGTCACTCCACTTCCACTTGTCGGCACTGGATGCTGCAGCTGGATTGGCAAGGTGTGGGAAATAGAGCATGCTGAGTTCCACGGTCAAGCTCTGATACACCCAGCACAGCAGCTTCTGGCGGCCTGCAAAAGCAATGCATGTTGTGGATTATGACTAAGCAACTTCATGTCCACTGAGGTTGACATATGGGTTGCAACAAGAGGCTATTCAGGCGCAGACCACATGGCAGTGTTCACAAAAATAACGTACAGATGCTTATGCATTTGCAGGTCAGACGTGTGGCTGGATGTGCATTGTGACGCTGCAGGTGCCTAGCTTTGCACAGGTGCAGGTTGAGGTGGTGCTGGCCTGTGCTGCACTGCAGCTGAAGGCTTGGGATCAGAATCACATGCCTGAACTGCTTGTGGGTTCTGCAATGAAAGGATGAACACACGGAGGTAGCTTGCTTCAGCCTTAAGGCACCCTATGTTCCAGGTAAGACCGAGAGGCGCAGCCCTGCGTGCCTGCCAAGTGACCGTTATACTGCGGTTGGCCCGGAAGTTCAAAACCTACAGCCTCTCAAGCCGGCATAATTTCTATGCACGTAGGTTGAGAGGTGATTTGCAGTGCCGTGGGCGTCACAGCCTCAACTAGTTGCGTACTACTGGACTGACCTATCGCTGTTGCCAGCCGAGAAATGTATAGCAGCCTGAAGAGACAAGTGTAGTGGAGGTGCAGGATCTTCAAACTGCATGGGACGGCACACAGCAGTCTAAGTATGCCGACTGGAAGTATGCGATGCAGAACAGGCGATCAGGCCTAGGCGAGAGTCAAGATCTCACACCGAATATACGGCGATAGGGTTGCATATGTTGTACACACAAGGCAAAAGTCCGAGTTGGATGAACGAACTGGAGCTGCCTGTGTGACGGACTGCGCGAGATTGAGCGAGTGAGGCGCAAGACGCTGCCAGGCTCCTCGCACAACGGGAAGGCGAGCGTTACGCCCTGACACAGAGGTCGGCGTCATCCTTCCTTATATCATGTTGTTCTGCATCTGCGATTTCCTATTCCATTCGACGTAAAGTCCCTGCCTGACCGACTGGACCGACTGACCTTCTAATCTTTCGAGTCCCGAGGACTGTTGTTGCGATTCCGGATCCTGTCCTGTCGTGACAACGAAAACTTCGGTTTCGCTACTTGTTTGTGTTTCCTCTCGCGTGTACATTCACTTACTTGCTTGACAGGCTCCCGTCTTGACCAGCTTCCCACCCGTTTGTTTGCTGAGAAACAGCTATCGCACACCTCTGCTGACAATCTTCTTGAGCTGCACGGCTTGTAAGAAGTCTTTTCACTATGAATCACACACAGTGTTTGCAACTGAGCTCTTTGCTGCCATGCTGCGTATGACAGCTGCATGTGTACAAAGGTACATGTACAGGGTTCATTTTGCCTTGGTTGCAATGACTGACACAGCTGACCACAAGCCCTGACCTGTCCTTGTTGCTACGCTTGACAGTCAGCTTTTGCATGAAAGGAAAACAGGCTGCAATCACGCAAATACGGTCTGTGGCTTGCTGTGTTGGGAATCAGCCTAAAGCCTGAGCACCGCAACAGACATGTCCGTGTGCAATGCAGCAAGCCAATAGTGATTCATGCTACAGTAGCTCCAGGGATGGCAGCCTCCAAGAGAAATAATAAGGCAGGGGGTGCAGCAGGCATGGTCATCATCAATTGTGCGTGGGTATTGCTCC
>JAABUK010006620.1_pt1 | contig 17194 bp, 11 predicted proteins | sample 5559141 | NCBI WGS metagenome assembly JAABUK01 (sample SAMN10711869, study PRJNA513367) | rock metagenome | isolation source: Antarctica rocks | place: Antarctica: Victoria Land, Pudding Butte nord | collected 2016-01-03 | reverse complement strand
GATACAGCTCCATCTGGAAGAGGCCCTCGCCCAGGAAGCTCAGCGGCAGCTTGAGCGAGCGAGCCGTGCCCGCGTTGTTCATGCCGATGAACCAGGCGCGGCCCTTGCGCCGCGCGAGGCAGGCGAACTGAGCCGGGTAGCCGGCCACAAAGCGCGTCTCGTCCCAGTCCGCAGGCACTTCCTTCAAGAAGTCGCGGCCAACAGGCAGCGCGTTGTAGCTTGCGGGCGAGTCGGCCAGGTGCTGCCAGCCGGACTGGAAGACAACCGCAAGCGCCAGCTCGTGGGCGGCTGTTGTGGCGCGATCTTTGGCGGAGAAAGTGACGGGCGTGAAGTCCATCGGGCCGATCAGGTTGCGCGTGAAGGGCAGCGTGGCGTTGTAGGCCGGGTTGGGCGCGGGGCCGAACTTGTAATATTCGGCGCCGCGCACGCCTTCGCGGGTGAGGAAGTTGGGCCAGGTGCGATCTTGGCCGCGCGGAGCCTGGTCGCCGTGGAAGTTGACCATCAGCTTGTTGCGCCAGCACTCGCGCAGCAGAGCCTCGCGGATTTGCATCACGCGCTGCGAGTCCGAGTCGAAGAAGTCGATCTTGAGGCCCGCGATGCCCCAGCTCTTCCACAGCGGCAGCTTGGCCGCGCGCTTCTCGGGCGTGTCCAGCTCGTTGTAGTGCGCCCACAACAGAATCCCAACGCCCCGCTGCTTCGCGTAGTTGACGAGCTCCGTCACCTGCGGGCCGGGGTTCCTGTCGTTCCAGTTGTCCCAGCCGGCGTCCACCAGGTTGTATTCCCAGCTCATGCTCTGCGCGAAGTCCACGTAATGCTTCTGCAAGGCCAAATCTCTGGTGTCCTGGCTCCACCACGACCACGCCACACGGCCCGGCTTGACCCAGCTTGCGTCGCCTTGCGTGGACTCAGCTGAAGGGCTCGCCAGGTTCTCGACCAGTGTCGATTGCACGAGCTGAGCCAGGCTGCCGGTGATGATCACGCGCCACGGCGTGGCCCAGGGCAGGGTGCCTGCAGCGCCGCCGTCGGCGAGGTGAATTTGATAAACGCCTTCGCTGCTGCCGCTGAGGTGGCTGCCGCAGTAGGCGTCGCGCACATCGGACTCGGCCAGCAGCACGAACTGGCCGGCGCCCACGTCGAACAGCGCGGGCATCGCCAGCTCGCCGCCGCTCCACTGAGCGCCCACGGTGCCTTCGGGGTAAAACTCCTCGTAGTTGGGCTTGTAGCTCGCGGCCCAGCCCTTCGAGCCCGGCGCGATGTGGAAGCCCGAGCTCTCGCTCTCAACCGACTCAACCGAAGCTGTCTCCTGCGCCGAGCGGCTTGCGGGCAGCAGGTAGCGGAAGGCCACGCCATCGTTGTAGGCCCGCGCCACGAGCTCGACCTCGCGGCCCATGGGGTTGCGAAAGCGCAGCGTCTCCTGGTTGGCCGCGCCCCGGATGTGGCGCGCCTTGCCCGCGAGCAGCACGAAGTCGTCGCGCACCTGGCTGCTCGAAGCGCCGAGGAAGCGCAGGCCCGTGCTGAGGTCGCCGCCCGCCCCGCTCAGGCTCAGGCCCAGCGGCGAAGGCTGCACGACGGTCTTGCCGCCGCGCCGCACGCTGTAGCGCAGCGTGCCCACGGCAGCCGTGATTTCTTCCAGCGCGGGCTGCTCGATGCGGATGCTGAGCGTGCCGTCGGGCGAAGGCACGCTCCACGTCGCGGCGCGCGCTGGGATAGCCGAGCCAGCTGAGACAGCCGAGGCGAGCGCAAGGCCCAGGCAAAGGGCGCGCGAGCACGAGATGAGCAACAGAGGTTTCATGGTTTGATGGTCTGGATGCAGCCGTGCCTTCGGGATTGCCTCAAGTACTTGCTGCCGCCCGCTGCGGCTTGCTGCGGCTTGAGGCGCGGCGAAGGAAGCAAACCTGCAAGCGCAAGCTCAAGGCAAGCGCAGGGCAGCTGAAGGCAGCGGCTTGATTGGCGAAGTGTAGTGCACCTCAAGTACTTGCAGTGAGGCTCGCCGTGTGGGGCGGCAGGGGGAAAAATGGAATCGGATCTGGCGATTGCACAGCGGGCTCAGCTCAAGCCCATCACGCAGGTGGCCGCTGAGCTGGGGCTCGCAGCGGACGAGCTGGAGCTTTACGGGCGGCACAAGGCCAAGATACGGCTGGCGGCTCTGGAGCGGCTGCGCGAGCGGCCCGACGCCAAGTACATCGTGGTCACGGCCATCACGCCGACCCCGCTGGGCGAGGGCAAGAGCACAACGACCGTCGGGCTGGGGCAGGCGCTGTGCAAGATCGGCAAGCGCGGCGTGATCGCGATTCGCCAGGCTTCGCAGGGGCCGGTCTTTGGCATCAAGGGCGGCGCGGCGGGTGGCGGCCTGGCTCAGGTGGTGCCCATGGAAGACCTCAACCTGCACCTGACCGGCGACTTCCACGCCGTGGCCGCCGCCCACAACGAGTGCGCCGCCTTCCTCGACAACAGCCTCCTGCGAGGCCACCTCGACATCGACCCCGCAAGCATCACCTGGCGCCGCGTGCTCGATGTCAACGACCGCGGCCTGCGCAGCATCGCACAAGGGCTGGGCGAAGGAAACGAGCTGAGCCGCGACACCGGCTTCGACATCACGGCGGCCTCGGAAGTGATGGCGATCCTGGCGCTCTCGACCTCGCTGCGCGACCTGCGCGCGCGCATGGGCCGCATCGTCCTGGCCCAAACCCGAGCCGGAGCGCCCGTCACAGCCGAGGACATCGGAGTCGCCGGCCTGATGACCGTCCTGATGCGCGACGCCCTGGCTCCCAACCTTCTACAGACGTTGGAAAACACGCCTGCCCTGGTGCACGCCGGGCCGTTTGGCAACATCGCGCACGGCAACTCCTCGGTTCTGGCCGACCTGATCGGCATCAAGCTGGGCGATTACCTGGTCACCGAAGCCGGGTTCGGGGCCGATCTGGGCGCCGAGAAGTTCTTCAACATCAAGTGCCGCGCGAGCGGGCTCAAGCCCGACGCCGCTGTTCTGGTGGCCACGATCCGCGCGCTCAAGGCGCACTCGGGCCGCTTCCGCGTGGTGGCGGGCCAGCCGCTGCCGCCTGAGCTGCTCGAAGAGAACTTCGAGGCGCTGCGGGCCGGGCTGCCCAATTTGGAAAAGCAAATCGAGAACGTGCGGCTGCACGGCGTGCCGGTCGTGGTCGCGGTCAACCGCTTCCCCGGCGACACCGAGGCCGAGATCGAGCTCGTCAAAGCCGCAGCTCTCGCGGCTGGAGCGGACGAGGCGGTCGAGAGCGATGTGTGGGCGCGCGGCGGCGAGGGCGGCATCGAGATGGCGCAGGCGGTGGTGCGAGCCGCCGGCAAGGGCGCGCGCTTCGAGCACCTTTACGAGCTGGAACTGCCGATCAAGGACAAGCTCGCAGCCATCGCCACGCGGGTTTACGGCGCCGCGAGCGTCCAATACGCCCCTTTAGCTGAGCGCGCCATCGCGAGCTGGACTCGGCTCGGCTTCGACAGGCTGCCCATCTGCATGGCCAAGACGCACCTCTCGCTTTCGGGCGACCCCGCGCTGGTGGGCCGTCCGCGCGGCTTCTCGCTGCACGTTCGCGACGTGCGCGCTTCGATAGGCGCGGGGTTCTTGTATCCCCTCGTCGGCCAGATGAACACCATGCCCGGCCTGAGCTCCTCGCCCGGCGGCCTCAAGGTGGACATCGACGCAGACGGACGCATCGTGGGCCTGAACTGAAGGCCCCGCAAGTACTTGAGGCTCAAGTACTTGCGGCTTCGGGGCAGGTTCACAACACGATGACGATGGCTCCGAAGGTGATGAGGGCGGCTCCCAGCGCGGTCTTCCAACCCAGCGGCTCGTGCAGGAGCAGCGCGGCCAGCACCACGACCAGGGGCACGCTGAGCTTGTCGATGGGCGCGACTTTGGAAGCCGGGCCAAGCTGCAGCGCGCGAAAATAGCAGGCCCACGACGCTCCCGTCGCCAGCCCGGACAGGCACAGGAACAGCCACGTCTTGGAGCCCAGCGCCTTGATGCCTCCGGTGCTGTGAGTAGCCAGAGCCAGGCCCCAGGCCGCGAGCAAAATCACCACGGAGCGGATGGCCATGGCCAGGTTCGAGTCCACGCCGCGCACGCCGACTTTGGCGAGCAGAGCAGTCAGGGCCGCGAAGCAGGCGCTCAGCAGCGCCCAGATTTGCCAGGTCATAAAATCCAAGGAATCCGAAGTGGCTCAAGTACTTGCCCGGTCGTCAGGCGGCTGGGGCCTGGAAAGTTTCGGTTCCGGCGCTTGCAAATCGGCCTGAGACCAAGCCGACGGAACCCGAGGCGGCCTGTGCGTCCCCATTATTGCCTCAAGCGGCTGCAAGTACTTGAGGCCAGGAGAGAAAATGTCAACTGAAAAAGCAACGTTTGGAGCGGGCTGCTTCTGGGGCGTCGAGACGGCCTTCCGCGAGATCGAGGGCGTCAGCGATGTCGCTGTGGGCTACGAGGGCGGCCAGCTCGAAAACCCGACCTACCGCGACGTCTGCTCGGGCCGCACCAACCACGCGGAAGTCGTCGAGATCGACTTCGACCCGGCTCAGGTTTCGTTCGAGCAGCTCGCGCGCTTCTTCTTCGAGCTGCACGACCCGACCCAGGTCAACCGCCAGGGCCCCGACACCGGAACCCAGTACCGCTCGGCCATCTTCTTCCACTCGCCCGAGCAGCAGGCCACAGCCGAGCGCATCAAGAGCGAGCTGGACGCCAGCGGAGCCTTCCGCAAGCCCATCGCGACCGAGGTCGCTCCGGCCCAGACTTTCTACCGCGCCGAGGAGTATCACCAGCAGTATCTCGTCAAGACGGGCCGCGCCTCGTGCCACGCGCCGCGCCCGCTCGTGGCTCGCTGAGGCCAGTGCAGCTGAGCCCAAGCCCCAGCCCAATAGAAGCAGAAGCGGCAAGTACTTGCATCCAAGTACTTGCCGCTTTTTCGCTTGAGCTCCCCTGGGCCGCCTTGAGCCGCTTCGTCAGGCTGCCGCGCCTTGAGGCCCCTGGATGGTGCCGTGGGCTGGAGCCGGCAGCGGGTGGACGCTGCCCGAGGCTGCGGCGTCGAAGGGCTTGGCGTCGCTCGAAGCCGCGCGCTCGACCGGGAGCGTGGTGGCTGAGCTGGCGCTGAGGTCGCAGGAGCCGCCGGTGATGATGCGCGCGCCGCGGTTCTTGCCGAAGTAAGCCCAGCCCCAGCGAAACATCACGATGATGCGGTTGTAGAACCCGATCAGGAAGTAAACGTGCACGAACAGCCAGCTGACCCAGGCCAGGAAGCCGCTCAGCTGCACCTTGTTGAACATATTGGCGACCGCCGCGCCGCGCCCGATGGTCGCCATGGCGCCCTTGTCGAGGAACTTGAACTTCTGGCGCGGCTTGCGCGCGACATCGGCCAGGATGTTCTTGGCCGCGCGCTCGCCCTGCTTGATGGCAACCGGCGACAGGCCGGGCAGCGGCTGCCCCGTCTGGTGCGTGTAGCTCGACAGGTCGCCCACCACGAACACCTCGGGGTGCCCAACAATCGACAGGTCCGGCTCGACGGGAACGCGCCCGGCCTTGTCAACCGTGGCGTTCAAGGTCTTGCCCAGCGGCGAGGCCGAGACGCCTGCGGTCCAGATGATGGTGCGCGTCGGGATGACCTCGCTGCCCACGACCACGCGGTCGTTCTCGATGTCGGTCACGCGCGGCCCCAGCTTGACCTCGACGCCGATGTTTTCCAGCTGCTTCTTGGCCGAGGCGGACAGCGCCTCGGGATACTCGCCCAGCACGCGGTCGCCGCTCTGCACCAGCACGACGCGGGTGTGCGTGGGGTCGATGGTGCGGAAGTCGTGCTTGAGCGTCTGGCGCGCGATTTCGGCGATGGCCCCGGCCATCTCGACGCCGGTCGGCCCGCCGCCCACCACCACGAAAGTGAGCAGCTCGCGCCGCTCCTCGCAGTCGGCTTCCATGCGCTCGGCGGCTTCAAAGGCGCACAAAATGCGCCGCCGGATGTCCAGCGCGTCCTCGACCGACTTCAGCCCAGGCGCGATCTTGGCCCAGTCGTCGTGCCCGAAGTAAGCCGTCTGAGCGCCGGCGGCGAGGATGAGGTAGTCGTAATCCATCTCGCCGTCCGCGAGCTTGATCATCTTCTTCTCTACGTCGATGCCGACCACTTCGGCCAGGAAAACCTGCACGTTGTTGTAGCGCGACAGCACGGCGCGGATGGGAATCGCGATCTCGCCCGCCGAAAGCGCGGCTGTCGCGACCTGATAAAGCAGCGGCTGGAAAAGATGGTGGTTGCGCCGGTCGAGCAGCGTGACGCGGGTGCGCAGCTTCGACTTGCCCAGCAGACGCGCCGCATACAGCCCGGCGAAGCCGCCGCCCACGATGACGACGTGCGGCACGCGGCTCTTGGGCTTGGTGAGCGTGGCCGAAGCAGCCGAAGTACTTGCGGCGGAGAGAGTGTCCGGGTTGGAAGTGGCCATGATGAAGCTCGCTTAAGCTGAGGCGGCAGGGAAACGAGAAATCTGCCTTCATTGTCCTCGATTCTCGATTCAGGGGCGGGCGCCACGGCAAATCGCCCGCCACTCGCCCGCCTCCGGGCGAGGACGAAAATCCTTTCGCAAGTCACTCAACGCAGCTGAAGGCCGAGGATCGCGCTTGCTGATTGTCGCGCCGCTTGTCGCGCCGCAGCAAGCGCTGAGTGCCAGGCGATGAAGGAGAGCCTGTGCTCAGCAGATGAGCCGCGCCGGAGCGCGGGACCGAGATCGTGACGCATCTGGGCGTCGCGCTCCTCCTCCGCCTCGAAGCACCACTCCAGGTGCCGTTCGCGCAACGCTTCGCCTTCTCCCGCCGCGTCCAGCTCTTCGAGAGCGAATTCGCGGATCGTTTCCAGCATTCCGAAGCGCGCCTGCCCGTCCACCTCGTCGCGTCGCACCAGCAGGCTCTGGTTCAGCAGCGAGGAAACACCTTCGAACACCTCAATGGGGGCTTCGGAATCTTCAAGCGGCACGGCGCAGACCTGCTCGGCGCAGACCTGCTCGGCGCTCTCGAACCCGAAGCCGCCGCGAAAGACTCCCAGGCGGCGAAACAGGCGCCTCTCGTCGGTGCTGAGCAGGTCGCGGCTCCACGCGATGGCCGTGCGCAGAGTTTGCTGACGGGCCGCCACGTCGCGCGGGCCGCCCACGAGAAACGACAGGCTTTTTCCCAAGCGCCTCAGCAGGGCCTCGGGCGGCAGCAGCTTGACCCGCGCCGCTGCCAGTTCGATGGCCAGCGGCAGCCCGTCGAGCCGCGCGCAGATTTCGGCGATGGCGGGGGCGTTCGCTTCGTGAACCGTGAAGTCGGGCTTGACCGCCCGCGCCCGCTCGACGAACAGGGCGACAGCGGCATATTGCGCCAGCGCCTCGGCAGCAGGCAACGGCTGGAGCCGGGGCAGAGCCAAGGGCGCGACCGGGAGTTCCCGCTCGCCGCTCAGATGCAGCGGCACCCGGCTGGTAGCCAGGATTTGCAAGCGGGAGCAGCCTGCCGTCCAGCGCGCCACCATCGAGCCGCCGTTCACCAAATGCTCGAAGTTGTCCAGCACCAGCAGCATCTCGCGCGTCTTGAGATACGCCAGCAGCTGATCCTGCACGCTCTGCAAGCCCTCCTCGCGCAGACCCAGCTCGCGCGCCACTGCGCCGGCGATGGCGTCTTCCACCGCGTCGGGCGACAAAGTGGCATCCGGCGGCGGCACCGGCGCGAGCGGCACGAAGAAGGCGCCGTCTTCCCACATCTCCAGTGTGAGGGCGGCGATCTCAAGAGCCAGGCGGGTCTTGCCGGTTCCGCCCGGCCCCAGCAGCGTCGTCAGGCCCGGCCCGGACCGCAAAAGAGCGCGCACTGCTTCGATTTCTCGCTCGCGCCCCAGGATCGGCGGCAGGTGCGAGGGCAGGTTGTGGAGGCGGTTTTCGAGCGTGCGCAGAGCCGGGAATCCATGCGGCAGGCCCTGGATGCAAAGCTCAAAGATGTGCTCGGGGTGCCCCAGATCGACCTGCTCCGCAAAGACGCCTCGGCCACATGCAAAGCTCAAAGATGTGCTCGGGGTGCGGGAAATCCTTCAGGCGATGCTCGCCCCTGCTGCGCAGCTCGCAGCCCGGCGGCAAGTCGCCCACGAGCGGCGCGGCCACTCCCGACAGCAGAACCTGCCCGCCGTGCCCTGCGCTCATCAGCCGCGCCCCTCGATGCAAATCGACCCCGACGTAGCCCTCGGCGGCCAGCGTGGGCTCGCCGTAGTGCAGGCCCATGCGCACCCGCAGCGGATGTCCAGGCGGCCAGTCGAAGGCGTGCAGCTCGCGCTGCGCCTGCACGACGGCGGCCACGGCGCTCTCGACGCTGCGAAAAACCGCGAAGAACCCATCGCCCTGAGTGCCGACTTCAACTCCGCCGTGCGCCGCGAACGAGGCGCGCAGAATACGTTGGTGCGCTTCGAGCTGAGCCGGATAAGCCTCGCCCAGAGCGTGCACCAGCGCGGTCGAGCCTTCGATGTCGGTGAACAGCAACGCCAGCGCGCCGCCTGGCAAGCCGGACTCTGCGCCTGCGTCGGGCGATTGCTCACTCATATTCAGCGAACCCTGAACCGGAAGCCCTGAACCGGAAGCCTTTGGTGGTGAAGCCAGGCGCGTTTTCGGCCCTGCTCGTTGAGTGTGCCCGCAAACGGAGCGCGTCGCTTGGAGCGCGTCGCTTGGAGCGCATAGCTTGCGGAGCGGCCCTCATTTTTCTGGACAGCCGGCTCCTGCGATTGTTGCCGCCGTTTGCTTGAGGCTTCCGGCCTCTGTTGATCTGTTGCCGAGAAAACAGGGCCCGGCTGCGCAAGCCAGGCTACTGAATCTAACGGGTGAAGCCGCAAGTACTTGCGTGCACGTTGCGTGGCGGCAGCCTCGGCGTTATCCTCGTGCTACTTCCGTTTGTGCTCGCTCGTGTTCAGCTTAGCTCAGCCTCTTTATGCGCCCGGCTTCCCCGCTCGCGCCGAACTTGCGCGCCCAACTTCCGCTTCCCGTTGCCGCCTGGCCTTCAGCTGTGGCTGGAGCAGGCTGCGTGCTCATCGCGCTGCTGGCGCTGGCTCCTGGCGTGCGCGCTCAGGGCGGCGACAGCGTCTCGCTGCTCTTCGTGGCCTTGAGCGGAGCCGTGGCCTTGCTCTCGCCGCTGCGAAATATCTTCTTCCCCAGCGACGAGCGCGACGAGCCGCGCGCGCGCAATGCCGCGGCCTTCGCCCTGCTGTGCGCCATGAGCGTGCTCTTCCCGCTCGCGCGCCGCTACGCGCCCTTTTCGAGCCTGGGCCTGCGCTTCGCGTGGGCCGACGACCCGTTTGCGATCTCGCCGGCTGCCCTGGTCGCCGTGGCGGGCGCGCTGCTCACCTGGCCCGCGACGATGCGGCTCGGCTCGGGCTTGGTGCGCGCGAGCGGGCTCACGCTGGCCATCGTCGCGGCTCTTGGCACCGGCTCGTTCGTCTTGCTGAGCCGCTTCTACTCGGTCGGCCCAATCGACGCGAAGGTCGACCCGACCCAGCTGGTTTACCTGCTGCAGCAGGTTGTCGAGTGGGGCGCTTTGGTCTTGCTGTGCCGGGCCGCGAGCGCGCACCGTGGCGTCCGGCGACTGCTGCTGGGCGCGCTGATTGTTGTCCTGGTGCTGGTGTGGGCCCGCCAGCACGCGCTGCCTCCGCTCAAGCAGGACGATTGAAGCCGGGCCGGTGAGAGCCGGTGAAAGCCGGTGGACGGCAGCACAAGTACTTGCAGCGCGAATCGTATGAAGAAAAGGCTTGACCTGACGAGCGGGGCGTGGTGGGACTACGTGTTCCTGGGCGTGTTGCTGGTCGCGATGTCCTCGCAGATCAACGTGGGCGACATCGGGCACGACACCTACAAGCAGGGCTACGTCACCAAGACGCTCAAGATCGCGCTGCCTGACATCGCGCTGCTGCTCAACGTCGCGTGGTTCGCCGTGCGCACCACGCTGGCTCGCGGCTGGAAGCGCCTGTGGTGGCCGCCGCTGCCCGCCTGGGCGCTGCTCTTCGCCATGCTGCTGGCCCTGATCCACTCGCCCTCGATCTGGAGCAAGGCGGCGCTGGCCGTGGGCGATCTCGGAGCCAAAAGCCCTGGCTGGAAGCACGCGCTCTCGGCTGTGATGAAGGACAAGGGCGCTTCGCAAGCCGTCAAGGAAGGGCTGGCCGTGACGTTTCAGTTCGGCTTGTACTTCCTGATCGCGCCGCTCTTGCTGGTGAATTTGCTTGTCGACAGGCGCGACGCCGGAGCCGTGACCGACAGGCGCGAGTTCGCGCTGCGCACCTTCGCGGGAGGCGCGCTCTTGATGCTCGCGGTGGCCTTGCTCCAGGATATGCAGGCCAGGGGCGAGGCGCCGCACGCGCTGTTTGGCTCGCCTAACGCCTTCGCCTCGTGGTTCGCCATCGTGGTGCCGCTGCTCTTCGCCTGGGCGCAGAGCGGGCAAGGCTCAACTCAAGGCAGCGGGCTCAAGGGCGACGGGCCGACCTGGATGCGGCGGCTTTGCCTGCCCGCTGCGGTCGTGGGCGTGGTGGTTGTGATGTCGCTGTGGTCGCACCTGGCGCTGCTGACCGGCTCTCTGGTGATGGTGCTGCTGGCTCGGGGCGTGCGGCGGCTGCGGCTGGGCGTGCTGGCTTTGCTGCTGGCGCTTTTCGTTGGAGTGCAGTGGGCGGCAAGCCCGCGCGATGCGCGTCGCGAGGCGTTTGTTCACGTGGGCTCAGCCAGGGAGAAGGTGAAGAAGCAGTACATCGAGTGGTATGCGGCGATGGGCTGGGCCGCGCCGCGCGAGCGGGCCTTCGCGAACGGCGTGGGGCCGGGCAACTACCAGCTCAACATCGGAACCTATTATTCGAGCCTGCCCAACGAGTCGAAGCTGCCGCCCGACTCGAACAACGTGTACGCGGTGCAGGCCGTCTCGCTGGGCTTGCTGGGCCTGACGGCTCTGCTGTGGACGCTCGCCCACTTCGCGCGGCTGGCCAACGATGCCCGCAAGTACTTGCAGGCGCGCAGCCGCGACGCCTGGCTGCCGCTGGGCGTGCTGGGCTCGCTGGCTTCGTGGGCGGTGGTCAACGTGTTCCACGCTTCGATCGTGCGCGGAACCGGGCTCGTGCTGGCCCTGCTGTGCGCCCTGGCCGCCGTCGCCCTGAGCCACGAAGAAGCAGCCGAGGCCGAGGCAGCCGAAGCCGCGCCTGCCGTGCTCAGCTCAGCTGAACTCAGCTCGAACGCCCCCGGCGCCGCGAGCGTTTAAGGGCGCGCAACGCAACCCAACCCAAAGCAACCCAACCCAAAGCAACCCGGTGGGCCATCGGGTGTCGAAGGGCCGCGATTGGTGCGCAACGGCTGCGCAAAGGGTGCGCAAAGGACACGAGGATTACCATGAACAAGATGATGCTGGCGGCGGTGGCCGTCGTGGTGGCGGGCGGGGCGACGGGCGAGGCGGCGCGGGCCGAGAACATCAAGGTCTGCTTCGAGGCCGAGAGCGCGGGCGCGGTGCAGACGCCGCTGCGCAAGGTGCTGGGTTCGAGCCTGAAGCCTTACTCAGGCAAGGGCTTCATCGAGATTCCCTGGGATCAGAACAAGACCAAGGGCATCGGCAGCGCGACCATCCGCTTCAAGGCGCCCAAGGCCGGCGTGTACACGCTGTGGGCGCGCGTGTACTGGGCCAACGGCTGCGGCAACTCGATCGCGGCCAACGTCAACGGCGCCGGCTCGGACAAGGTGCTGGGCGAGGACGGCAACTACGACAAGTGGCACTGGGTCGGCGGCAGGGCCAAGGTCTCGCTCAAGAAGGGGCTCAACGTGCTCGTCTTGAAGAACCACGAGACCGGCGTGCGCGTGGACGAGTTCTTCTTGTGCACCGACGCCGAGTACACGCCGGTCAACGTGCGCCCTTCGACTCAGTAAGCGTGAAAAAGCGGCAAGTACTTCGGGTGCTTGCCGCTTTTGCGTGCGTGGCGGAGGGTGCTTTCGGGTTATCCTTTGCAGTGGCGTGCAAGCGCAAGTACTTGCAGCAGGAGGAAGGCGAGCATGAGTTTGTTTGGCAACGTGAAGCAGACGCTCTCGGACGTGGCGGGCAGCGTGCTGGACCAGAGCAAGGCGCTGTCGCAGGTGGCGCAGCTCCAGATGAACTTGAAGAAGCTCCAGATCGAGCGCGCCAAGCGCGTGCACGACCTGGGCAAGCGCACCTTCGATTGGTATCGCGGCGGCAACCTGGTGGTGTCGGGCCCCGTGCCGCCCGACGTGGGCCAGCTGTGCCACGACATCGACGACCTGGACCGCCAGTACTCGGAGTCCGAAAGCCAGATTCAGGCCATCCAGGAAGCGCAGGCGGCTCAGGCGGCTCAGCAAGCCTCCACCGGCGCTCCTCCCATGACCCCGCCCACCGCTCCTCCCACGCAAGGCCAGCCGCCGCAAGGCCAGCCGCCGCAGCCGCCTCCCGGCTCGCTCAACCCGCCGCACGCGCCCATCCCTCCGGCTTACAACCCCAACCCCAACTACGGCGCGCCGCCCAACCCGCCAGGAGGCGGCTACGGCACCAGCATCCTGCCCGGCAGCGACGGGCCCAGCAACCCGCCCGCCCCGCCCGGAACCGACACCAACCACCCGTGGGGGCCGCCGCCGGGCTCGTGAAGCCAGGCTCGTGAAGCCGGGCTCGTGAAGCCGGGCTCGTGAAGCGGCTTGGCCAGCAGGAATAAAAACGCGCTGCAAGTACTTGGAGAGATGCAAGTGCCTGCAGCGCGTTTTTGTTTGTGCCGGCGGCTTGGGCTCAGCTCAGCTCGGCTTGATGGGCGTGGCGGCGACGCGGCGGGTTTGCGCGTTGCGCCCGCGAGCTGAGCGGGCGGGGTTTGACGCTGAGGCCAAACTTCGCCACAATGGAATCGCACATTTGGAGCCGCAGCCGCCGAAGATTGCCACGGGCGCTGCGCTCAAGGAAAGAAGAAGTTGAATACGTTCACCGCGCCGCGCTTTCGCCTGGGCTGGATGCTGTTTGTTGTTGGGGCCGTGCTGTCGCTTGTCGCGGCTGCTGAACGCTGGCGCTACGAGAGCCGGCTGCACGCGGTTCAGCTCACCGTTGACTACGACGACACGCGCTCTCTGGCCGACGCCTACCAGGTTCCGCACCTGGCGCTGCTCAAGGAGCTCAAGGAGCGCGGCGTGAGCAGCGTGGGCGTCTACAACACCACGCTGAGCAACCTGGTCGGCAACGGGCGGCTCACCCTCACCTCGCGCGACGAGGCCGAGCTGCTCTTCCCCGGCCTGGACTGGGCCAAGATTCCCGTCGGCTACCGCTACCTCGTGACCGCGCCGCCGCAAAACGGCGACCTCTTCGCGCAGGTCAAGGCCCACCTCATCGAGCAGCAGCAGCCCACGCTCAGGGTGCGCCCCATCCTGCTGCCCCTGCGCTCCGCCCTCAGCTCAGCTTCAACCACATCAGCTCCCGGCGCGGCTTCGACCGGCGCGGCTTCACAGCGCGAGGGGCTGCTGCTTTCGTCGTCGCAGCAGCTGCGCGGCGATGCTCAGCTTGGCTTCGACCCCATCGCTTTGAAGACGGTGCGCGACGCCGGCATGGTGCCGACGGCGCGCGTCTCGAACGCGCTCAACCTCAACACCCGCCGCCTGACTCGCCTGCTCGACGAGTGCAAGAGCAGCGGAGCTAAAGTCGTCATCTTCTCCGAGGACGAGGTGCTGGGCTACGACACGCTGCAGCCTCTGGTGGCGCAGATGATGCGCGAGCGTGGGCTGCTCTTTGGCAACATCGAGTTCACCAAGCAGCGCGGCTGGGAGGAGTTCGCGGCGCGCACCGACGGTCAGGTTGTGCGCGTGCACTCGGTCGGGGCGGACGAGGCGGCCAAGGTCAAGGTGCCTCTGCTGGTTGACCGTTACGCGCGGGCCGTCAAGGAGCGCGACGTGCGCGTGGCCTACATCCGTCTGATCCGCCAGCTCAAGGGCGAGATCGACCCCGAGACCAAGGCGCCCGTGGCCAACATGAGCGCGCTGGAGCAGAACCTCGACTTCGTGTCCGCGGTCAAGACCGAGATCGAGAGCGCGCCCTTCCCCTCGCTCAAGATGGGCACCGCTCAAGCCTTTGGCGAGTATCCCGAGAACCGCAAGCTGCGCATCGCCACGCAGTTCGGCGCGGGCCTGGGCGCTCTGGGAGCCGCCTGGCTCCTGCTGAACCTGTTCTTCGACCTCAAGGTGAGCACCAAGACCTTCCTCTTGCTGCTGGGCCTGGTCGCGATGGCCGGGCTGTCGCTTTCCAACGGCATCGGAACCAAGGCCATCGGGCTGCTGGCGGGCATCACGGTGGCTCCGGTCGCGATGCTGTGGGGCGGGCTGCCGCGCTTGTGGGAAAGAATCGACGACGAAGTTTTCCCCGACGGCTACGGCAACCGCGACGTGCACGTCCCGCTCAAGGCAGCGTTCTGGCAGGGCACGCAAGTACTTGTAGCCACCAGCGCCATCACGCTGGTCGGCATCTTGTTCGTGGTGAGCGCCTTTAGCCACTGGAAATACTTCTCGCACACCGATGAGTTCGTGGGCGAGAAGGCCACGCTCTTGTTCCCGCCGCTCCTGATGGCGGTGGCCTTTGGCGGGCGCGTCTTCCCCGCGCGCGTGATTCGCGACGGGCCACACGGAGCGACGCAGGCGCGAACCCAGGCCTGGAAGCGGCTGATGAACGTGCTGGCTCAGCCCTTCACCTTCCGCGTGGTGATCATCGCGCTGGCCCTGGCGTTCGTGGGCAGCATCTTCATCGCGCGCACCGGCAACGATTCAGGGATGGACATCTCGCAGCTGGAGTGGAACTTCCGCGCCCTGATGGAGAAGGTCTTCCTGACGCGCCCGCGCACCAAGGAGATGTTCTTCGGGATGCCCGCGATGATCTTCGCGGCCTACTTCGCCCTGCGCAAGCAGCCGCTGCCCGCGCTGGGAGCGGCTGTCTGCGCCAGCGTGGGCATCGCCGACGCGCTCAACACCTTCTGCCACTTCTGGACTCCGCTGTTCTACTCACTGCTGCGCACCGTGCACGCGGTCTGGCTCGGCGCTCTGCTGGGAGGCGTGGCGCTGTGGCTGTGGATGCGGGCCGAGCGCCTGATGTTCGGGCGCATGAAGCCGCTGACCCTGGCCCCGCGCGCCAAAGCTCCCGCTGCCCCCAGCGCATCAGCTGCGCCCAGCGCATCAGTTGCGCCCAGCGCGGCCAACGTCGAAGCCTCGCGCAGCTGGAACGCGGTGCCGCCCAAAATCGCGCCGCTGAGCCCAACCAACGGCGCAGCGCGGCGCGAGGCCGATGAGCCCGCCGTCTTCGGCTCAGCTTCCCTGCGCCCGCCCTCCGATACACCGTCTGACACCGATCGGTAGCCCGCCAGTCCTTCGAAGTCCTTCGCAAGTACTTGCACGAGCTGAGGTCAGCTCACACCAAGCCACAGCAACTCACGGCAGCGCGGCGATTCCAAATCGCCGCGCTGTTTGCCTTGAGCTGCTTGCCTTGAGCTGCTTGCCTTGAGCTGCTTGCCTTGAGCTGCTTGCCTTGAGCTGCTTGCCTTGAGCTGCTTGCCTTGAGCTGCGTTGGACGCGATTTATGGTGCAGCGAACCGTTGGGCCGCGAGAGCTTGGCGCGGCTGCCGGGTGCAGGCTCCATGTTTTGGGTAACACTTCTGTAGCTGCCGGGGCGCGGCGTCTTCTGGACGCGGCGTTGGGGTGGCTTGGTGCCTTCCGCTTCAGCCCCGCCTGCCTGCATATGAGCTCTTCGCAATCCCTTGTTTTGGAGGCCGCTGCTGCTTCGCAGACTTCGCAGGCCGCCGGCTCAGCTCAGCTCACGAGCCTGGGCGCTGCTGCCGGTGCCGCTTCGATGTCCGAGGAGCTGCGCGGGCACCGGGCGACGGTTCTGCTGCTGGATGTGGCGAGCGGGGCCATCGTGGACGCCAACGAAGCGGCGGCGTGCTTCTACGGCTGGAGCCGCGACGAGCTGCTCGGGCGCACCATCTTCGAGATCAACACCGCTGAGCGGGTTCAGGTGCGAGAGGCTCTGGACACGCTGGGGCTGCCGGGCAGCTTGCGCGCGGGCGAGGTGATGCTCTTCCAGCACCGGCTGGCGGACGGCAGCCTGCGCGATGTCGAGGTTTCGACCTCGCCCGTTGAGCACGGCGGGCGCTTGCTGCTGTGCTCGATCATCCACGACGTGACCGCGCGGCGGCGCGCCCAGGCGCGCTCGGCCCTGATTTCTCAAGGGCTCCAGGGCGTGCTGGCCGGCGCGGACGAGCTGCTCAACCTGCCGCTCCACGACCTGCTGCGCCGCGCGGTCGAGCTGAGCCGCGAGCGCCTGGGCCTGGAACGCTGCGCCATCTACCTGGCCGACCGCGAGGCGGGCCTCATGCGCGGCACCTACGCGCTCGACCGCGCGGGCCAGGCCGTCGATCATCGCAGCGAGGCCCACCCGGACCTGGAGAAGTGGCTGCTCGACTCGGCTCCCACGCAGCCGGGGCAGCGGTGGGTGGTGGCTCAGGGCGAGCCCAAGGAGTGGGACGGCGAGCGCACCGTGCTGCTGGGCGAGGCGGGCTGGACTGCCATCACGCTGATCCGCTCCTCGCAGGGCGTCATCGGCACCTTCCACAATGACTGCGCCTGGAGCCGCTCGCCCCTGGATCGCACGCAGCAAGACCTGGTCGATGTCTACTGCTCGCTGCTGGGCTCGCTCATCGAGCGCAAGAGCGTCGAGGAGGCCCTGCGCGAAAGCGAGCGCCGCCTGCGCCTGCTGGCCGAGAACGCCACCGACCTGGTCGGGCGCGTCACCGTGGACGGCCAGATACTCTACCTGTCGCCGTCCTGCCGCGCCGTGTTGGGCTACGCGCCCGCCGAGCTGATAGGCCGCTCCGTCTTCGATTTCGTTCACCCCGACGACGCGGGCGGCTCCAAGTACTTGCAGCCGCCCTTTCGCCCCAGCCGCGCCGCCCAGGCCAGGGCGCACCACCGCGAAGGCGCCGCTCAGCAAGCCGAGCTAAACGGAGCCGAGCCAAACGAAGGCAAGCCAACTGCGGACGAGCAGAGCAGCCAGGAGAGCGGCGCGGCAAACGATGAGGCAAACGACGAGACGGCGCGGCGCGAGCTGAGGGCGCTCCACGCTTCGGGCGAGTGGGTGTGGCTTGAGGTGGTGTCGCGGCGCACCACGGGCGCGGGCGGTGACCTGGGGCAGGCCGGGGCCGGGGCC
>JAABUK010006619.1_pt1 | contig 17195 bp, 28 predicted proteins | sample 5559141 | NCBI WGS metagenome assembly JAABUK01 (sample SAMN10711869, study PRJNA513367) | rock metagenome | isolation source: Antarctica rocks | place: Antarctica: Victoria Land, Pudding Butte nord | collected 2016-01-03 | reverse complement strand
CACGCGTTCGATGGTGTACTAGGCCTACCTGACCGTACCGCCAGTCAGGTTGAGCTGTCGTCGCACACGAACTGTTGTGCCAAGCAAGGACTGGTTTTGGATACAGACTTTTGACGACCACTGTACAACTCGATCACGGACAGAAAGTTACTAGCCATGTACGACATACGCCAACATAATTTGCCGAGCCAGCATCTTGCATGGTCCTTCCCGAGATGATGTGCAATGCTTACACATGGAGCTCTAGAGCCAGCTTTCATCATAAAGCAGGCGGTCTGAGAGCCTGCTGAGGTGGTGTCACCCCAAGGCTGGTCCCACAGTACAGGCAACATGGATACACAGCCTGAGAAGCAGTCAGATGGAGGTGCTTGTAACGCCTGCTGCAGAGCTGACATTGCCATACTTGTGTAGTCTCGCAGACCAGCAGGCTTGCCGCACAGCGCTGCAGACTGATTGGGATTGCCTGCACAGCAAGACACGATTGCATTCACTGCTGTTGAGTTTGTGCAGAAACACAGGCTTGTAAAAGGATCTTATACCCCACTCTTAACCCCATTCATTGGTGCGTAAAACAGCATCTTGTTTGCAGCAGCAGCTAGTGATCATTGCCTTTGCCGGCCGCCTGTTGAACATCTGCAGAGCGCACTACGCATGCACAGCAACTGACCTCAGAAGCAGGAATGAACTGGGCTGAGCTCAGAGGGGTCCCCTGTAGGCACAGGTCCACCCCAAACCACTCAGACCTCTCCCTGGCTGGCACATGTTCTGGTGAAGCAGGATTTGTGATGCCATGTTTGGTATGCACCTGTGGTCAACATCAATGGTCCTTGGTGCACTGCTTGCACACTGACACTGCTTGCACACTCACACTGCTTGCACACTGACACTGCTTGCACACTCACACTGCTTGCACACTAACACTGCTCGCACACACACTGCTTGACCCCTCCAATAGTGCTTGCACACCATCACATACTGCAGGTCTGCCTTTGGTATGAGCCCTGCTGTAGCAACTTCATAGCAACAGATTACACTCTTGCATGTCTCAGACAGCTCAGCACTGGTGCCCACAACAAGCAGCAGTGGATGGCATGAAGCAGACCTGTTGTGCAAGTTGCAACAGGGCGGGGTGCAGCCAGGTGTGGCCAGCATGCATAGTCACCCAGTCAGCCATCACCACTGCACTCATCCGCCCTTCCTGTTCCTCTTCCTCAAGGTCCCCATCTGTGCATTCAACACATAAGCGTGGTGCAACACAAGACATGTACACTGGGGTGACCAAGAGGCGCTGCATGTACACTGACTGATGTAGATGCGTTGCAGAACCAGCCACACTGTGATTCAATGCAATGCACATGACACATGACAGTGGCAGAACCATTTGGAAACCAAAATGGTTCTGCCACTGTCATGTGTCATGCGCAACTTCACATGATCATCAGCCGTAACTGTTCCAGCAAGTCCACCCAGTATACACGCTTGGTTTGCTGGGTGTGCTACGCACATAAACAAATATTATATCATGTAATTTCCGCCTGACTGCCAGAGATAATGGTCTACATGAGTAAATCATGCTGTTATTGATGATTGCCCAAATCATGTATATGGCTTTAAGACTTGCAGCACCCTTGAGGCCTTACCCAAGCACGATAGCTGTTGACGCATGTGCAGCTGCAGTAGTTGTAGCTCATTCCTCTGCAGCGCTTGCTCCCAGTCAAGTATGTGAGGCTTGCTGGCAGCCTCACCAGCTGATCGAGGAGTTGGCGCAGGGTTAAGATGGGTGGCAGTGGCAAGCTGCTGCCAGGGGGGCTCCTCACACACCTACACCACAATGTACAGTCAGACAGATACTGGGCAGCCCGGTATAATACTTGGCTTCTCAGTAAATTGACGCCGAAAGGTGTAGTCTTTTCTGTTCTTTTCTTTACAGTCAGACAGCTTGGACAGACAAAGGCAAATGCAGACCTCACGCAGGCTTCTTGCATCAGTGGTGGAGGAAGGGCCTAATATCAAGATGACAGGCAAGCCTGCTGACCCAGACTTGAGGTCGATGAATGCTGACAAATGTACATGCAGCCTGTCTGCCCGGATGAGAGCTCTGTGTCAAAATGCAAACGCACAGCCATTGCAGTGCTGCAGGCATATACATTTGCCTAACTGACTTGTCCCCTTAGGGGTTTCTCTGCATGATGCAGGGCAAGATTGCATCAGAGGACAGCAGACTGCTGCATAACAGTGTCAAGACATGCTTCTTGCAAAGAAAAACTCTCACGTCTGGTTGTTGTGGCAGCAGCTTGTAAGGGTGCAGCAAGCGGCGCAGGGCAGTTGCGCACTGCAGCCCCTGCCAAACAGGGCCATGCGCTTGCAATTTCACATCTTGTTGAGCCTCCTGAAGCTGGTAGTAGGGCTGCTCAAGGGCATCCAGAACTGCCTGCACATCATGCTGCCTTGTTGAACAGCCGGTTGATGCCAAAGCACTTGGGAGTGGCTACTGCATCATAGCCTTGGCCAGGAACCAAGAACCAAAAAGAAGGGTTGTCTCTGATACCACTCAGGCGCAGTGCATTGCAACTCAAGACAGTGCAATGTGATGCAGAGCAGCGCACTGTAACTCAAGGTGATGTAAGATGACTGCGTCTTCAGACGATGCTGCACGACAGTGGTCTTGACTTCTTTGTGGGCATGAGGGGAATGGACATGCAGAGCATACCTGCACAACAGCTGATTCAGCAACTGCCTGGTCCAGCGTAAGCACAGCTCTGTCTGCAGGCGCATCAACAGCAGAGTCTGCCTGCTGACTCGATGCTGAGACTGCTCCTGCCTGCTGTGCCTGCTGCCCCTCTTGTGCTTCTGCCTTGTCACCTGTTCATGACAGCCATGTCTGGCTCGATGAGACCATGCTGATGTGCATTGGGTCACTTCTCTCCAACTAGCTTGCTTGAGATATACCGTGTCTGGTGACCCTCCACCAAGGCAACTTTACACTTGTGTAATGTTTTCACGTGAGACTAGCTAGGAGTCACATTTGATACTTGACGGTATGCTTGTTGACAATTTCAGAAGTCACTCCTGTTAATCGATGATGCACGCATTGACAGGCAAACGTAGCACCTCCTTGGCCAAGCCTCAACCAAACACTTCAAGGGCTATCTACCTGCAGAGGTGACTAGCTCCACCACATGGGCAGGAGAGCGACCAGAATCTGCTTCCTGCACACTACCTTCAGCTGCCTCTGCAGACGCTTTGTCCTCTGCTGCAGCAGCTGCACTGGAAGCTGCTGCAGATGCAGCAATCATTGCTGCAGCTGCTACGGCTGCTGCAGCATGCTGCTTCAGCGCATGTGCGATATCCCAGAGGCGGTTTGGATGAAGAGCCACCTTACGTAGCTGATCTGCCACAGGTGTGATAGCAGTGGCTGAGTCCAGCAGGTGGGGGTGGCTGCCACAAAGGCTGCGTATGACCACATTGCCATTGTACAGCCGCTTGTAGATCATGTCCTGCCTGCACAAAACAAGATGTGAGTTAGAGCACATACGCCATTTTGTGTGCTGCAGCTGCTCTCTGTGAGGCATGCCTGCAGCATACAAAACCAAGCAAGGGTAGACTGTGCCAACAATGCATCTGGGACCCTGATCTGTCCTGACAACCAGTAACAAGCAAAAACATCATAAAGTACTAGTGCAACAAAAGGGTCGACATGTCATATCTCGATCAGGTATGTTTCACCACACTTATCAAGTGCATATGGATGCGTGTTGACACAAGCAGCCTGGTGTCATGCTTCAGTGTCACCACTGGGCCAACACTGTTGCAGACCACATGGCCTGCAAAGGAAGATGTGGGTGTAGAACAGGATCAAATCAGACCAAACAGAAACAAACAGAGGTGAAAGGCTCACTGCACAGCAGCAATTGCTGTTGTTCCATTGTCAACAGCAATAGCCATGACCAGGCCATTTCCAGACACAGCCAGCCCACCAGGGCTGAACGACGCATCCTTCTCCAAGGAAGGGCTGTTCCACGCCTTAGGGCAGTCAGCCTCTACCAGCCCCTCCGCCCCTGCTCTGAAGCTCGCTCGCCATTGCCTCACTCGACCATCATTGCCACAACTCAACAACAATGCCTGCTGCAGCTGAGACTGCTGCTGTGGCGGCTGCTGCTGCTGCTGCTGCTGTTGCTGTTGCTGATCCTGCTCTGATGACTCTTGCTGTGGCTGAAGCACCTGTTGCTGGGCAGGGGCAATGTGGGTGGTAGCCCAGGCGACCCCTGTGACATGTCTGGTGGAGTGTGCGCCTCTGCAGACCCGTGCTGGGCTGTACTGCAGCTCCTTTGACAAAGGCAAGCTTGCCTTTGGGGGTCTAGCTGCAGCAGGGGGGGGCTTGCCCATGCTAATGCTACATGTCACCAGAGCACCGCCTGACTTGCCTGCTGCCACCAGCAACTCTGACTGCCCTGCAAGCAGTCTCGTTGCTGTTCGATTCGATTCGAATATCGATTTGACATATTTAATGTCTCATTGCTGTGAGAGCCCAACGAGCAGCTTTTTGGCTAAGTAGGCCCCACGCAGGTTCACTCTTATCCCATCCCTGTCATGTGGCAACAGCAATGCAGTACTGTTATGCAGAGCAGACTAGCAATTCTTGCAGCAAACTCAGTGTGATCGCCCTGGTCTGGTGAGATCCAGAACAGGGTAGAAGCTTGCCTGACGACGAGGCTTCACGCAGCTTCACAGTCAGGCATGTCACACCCAGCAGGTCAGCCTCATGCAGCGTCTTGCGCAACTGCATCACTTCCCCTTCCACCAAAGCGCCAGCACTCTGCGCTGTTGCTGCACCCAGAGACTCAACAGACTGGCTATGCAGTCTGAAACAGCCGTCAGAGCTGCCAGTGATGAGCAACAGCTGGTCTTGCTGCTGCAGCTGGGCGTGATGATGCTGTTCTGGATGTGATGATGATGATGATGATGAAGAGGAGAGGGTTGGCATTGATGCCCAGGATAGGGCTGTCACCCAGGACCTTTGAGCTTTGAAGCCACCCACCTGCAATATCAAACGAGGGATGTTGGCTAGAAGACGCTGCAATCTTGCTGGAATAAAGGCAATGCCAGGCTGAATCATTTGGAAATCACTTGTGACAAGAATCAGTTGGTCACAGCATAGCAATAATATTCGAAAGCTGGGAGGGCCGTCTGGCCTTGGCCAAGCATTTGCTGCTGAAATGTATGGCAAACATCTTCTGCTCCTGTTGCACAAGCTAAGCTATCAACAAAGCACAAGCCTGCAGGTTTGTTTGTGCACTGGATCAAGCTGATAAACCATCGGACATCGCATTGTGCTGCAAGATCAGTGCATGTTCAGGTCATGTTGTGACAGTTTTCCAGGAGCTGCAGATGCGGTGCATACCAGTGAGAAAGCCTGGGGCGCAGCAGAGCCAGAGGGGCTGTACTGGCTGGGGATGCGATAGCGCCACAGCCACACAATGCCAGCTTTGCAGCCAACTGCCAGCATGGCAAACCGCTGCACACCTGCATCGTCAAATGAAACACTGCTCAGCGTGCATGGACAGCATGCTGACAGAATTGCACCACAATACTTTGCAGCAAGACATGTAATGAAGGGCTGTATGGTGCCCAGACGCACTTTGAATCCTGTTCACTTTGTCATGGGCAGACTCACGTGTAAGAGCAAGGCATCATTGTGCGTTGCTACATGCTCCTCAAACACAGGTGATCATATTGAGAAGATGCAAGTGATGAGCCGCCAAGAAAAGGAGCTTTCTCCAGCTCAGCTGAGCACTGGATGATTGATCTGAGATATGCTAACCTAAAAAGCAATCCAGCTATCACCAATGTATGTGTCTTGCACGCACTGCAATTCTTGGACGCATATGTTTTGCATGTAGTGAACTACTTGAAGCAGCATGGCCTTGCACCCACTGTCCTTCCAAAGCTCACATATTACAACCAAACCAAAACGAGCCAAATCAAGCCAAGACAAGCCTAGACAGAGCAATAGCTAAACACAAAGGCTGGGAGTATACCTGTGTCCCCAGTAGCAGGTAGGGCGCAGACTGGGGACCAGGCAGCCTGCAGAGCTGCCAGTGAGTCCATGCGATGCAGATATGCCTGCGCTGTCAGGTTCATGGGCACGGGCTTGTCTGGGACACTCCTGGCACCTGCTGCACTGGCCTGCATGCAAGATACACACTGATCTGTGCTGCCTGCTTGTGTCACTTGTAGGCTCATGTTTCTGTTGGGCTATGTTACTCAGCTTGCAGGCAGTCGAGGGTGTGCAACATGTTGCAGTGTCGTGAATAGACCTAGCAAATTGTCTGGAAGGATCTTCAGTGGCAATTCTAGGAAGGGATCCTAGCATTGCCAATCTTGGCCAAACCCTGAGAAGGACATCATAAGAGCAAATGATAGTTCAGGATTGTCTTGTGCATCTTGTCTTGCAGGAGGTCTGCCAATGAATGCATAGTTACAGTCTGTCATCTAGGATTGGTAGTGTTGGCTGAGTGCACTGACCAACCAGGCTCAGCATGCGCTTGAACAATCCAACAATTGCAGAAGACATGCATACCTGTCTGCTGCCTCTTGGGGCAGCTGGCTTTTTCTTCTTTCTGGCTGCAGGCACATCCGGCAAGCCCTCATCCGTGCTGCGACAAAAGGTGACATGAGCACAGTGTACCTTAACCATGAATACCATTGTGAGTGTTGTCTCAACCAGAGCTAGCAAAAAAACCTCGTGACAGCCTGTTGCTCAGCAAGTCTCAGCGGTGGAGGCGGATTGTCACAAGGTTTGCTGCAACATGCCATTCTGCCTGACAGGCTTCTTTGATCATGCAGGTCAGGTACTATGCATGCACTCTTGTGGTTGAGCATTGCGCTCATGCATGCATGCTGTGACTAATACCATACATACTTCGGGCCTGCCGTGGGCTAAGACCCACAGGGACTGCCTTCAAAGCTGGCACACAATGAAATCTCCAGTTCAATGGAGGATCTGTAGACCAGCTGAGGTGCTTACACATCATTGTCATCTCCATCATCATCAGTGGGACTGTCAACTTCTTCTTCATCACTGACGGCCTCTTCACCTTCTGGCTCAGTGTCTCCCTTGTATTCATCATCAGAGGAGGGGGCGTCAGGGCTGTCCCTGGTAGCCCTGAGAGTCTTGGAAGCTGACACAGCAGCCTTGCGCCTGGGGCGCCGGCCTGTGCCATCTGTCACTAATGTAACGTCCTCATCGAGCTCCTGCTGAGGTGACACAGTGCGTCATGTTGCATGAACCTGAAGTGCTGGAGTTAGGCAAGTCAGCGTGCTTGTCAGCATTCCTGTTGGCACCTGGGTAGTATGTTGTGGGGTGAGCTGAGCGGCATGCAGACTGTAAGTTGATAGGATGTGTCACCACCTGTATGAGGAGGTGCAGATGCTGTGATGCTCTGTTGCGGAACCTCTTCTCACAAGATGTAGCATTGTACCGTTGCTGAGAATTGTGGGTGAGGTTTGGCACTTATTAGAGGCAAGACACCATGCCAAGGAGCTGTCAAGCTCCTTGACATGAAACTCAGTCTGGTGTGAAACAAAAGCAAAGGAGATGGCAAGCGGCAAGATATGGCATGAATCTCAGTTTGACTTGAATCAAAAAGCAGCGTTGCTGGCAAGTAACAAGGTATGAGCACCTCTGCGGGTGCATCATCAAGGAGGTCAGAGGGCTGTTGGCTGGTCTTCAGGTCTGCCCTGATGGCCCGCTTGCCATCACGCACCAGGATCTTCTCGCTCATATTTAGCTCCGTCATCTGGTTGTGAAAAGCTGACATCTGCAAGGCGGGCAAACAGAAGATAAGCACAAGGAAAGGGCAAATGATAGGCTGCATCTCTACATTGACCAATGTTTACACTGATGCCAAACAACTACATCATCAGAGCTGTTTGTCAATGACCCATCCTGATTGGTGTCCTTTGACCTGTCCTGAGTGGTACAATCTGCAAGTCCTCTGGTGCTGTCTTGTGTCTGATGTCACAGCAGGCATTGCAGGATAGTCAACCTCTTGTTTTCAGCCTAGTTGGGCTGGCGTACACCTGTTGTTTTCTCTCAGAAGTGTCCAGAAAGCACTGCAGCATAGGCTGAGCTGTGTGAAGCAAGGCAGTGGCTGTTCAAGTGCATGGCATGGGATGGCACTGGTGAGGACGCTTACCATCTCTGCTCGCACCCTCTCAGCATTGGCAGCATCCACGCCTTTCAGGTGCTGCCCCTTCTTGTATGTCTCATGCCCTGCTTCAGGATCCTGCACATGACACGATACTTTGGCCACTGTGCACGTCCCATCAGTGGTAGGCAAGGACCCCCCCCCCCTCTCCCAGCTCAATGTCCTTGCTTTGAGACAGACGGACAGAGCATGATTGTAGCACGTCATGAGTGACTAAAACAGCTGCAGTCAGAGCAGCAGGCCAGAAAAAGTACCATGTCTCTACAGTGGAAATGCACAGTAACGATCACAGCACATGCTACGAGTACATAATACTCTCACAACCTTTTCAATGGGTAACACTGCACTTCTGCTGTATCCTGCTGCAAGACTGGGCAGCAGCGAGGCTATACCTATCATCACTTTGTGTTGCTGCATTACCTTGCTTCGCAGCTCCCACCAGCGCTTCAGGAACAGCGCAGCCATGGTCTTCTCAGCCATGCCTTTGCTGCTGAAGTCTGGGGCACCCAACACAGCTGCGTCAAAGTCTGCTGGCACCTCATACCTCTCTTCAGCTGCCTCAGCTTCTGCAGCTGCAGACTGCCTGCTGGAGGCCTTCTTTGCTGGCTTGAGCCCAGCCTGTACAACAAGACATACATACATCAGTGCAGCTTCCAGCAATCAAGATGTACAACATGCTTCACCATACCAGGTCCTTTTACATGAGTCTCAGCTGCCAGTGCAGCTGAAATTTCAGCTGATAGTCTGAGATTCCAGTCATGATCCACTACCAGCGCAGAGTTTTCATTGTTCCTTCCCTGTTTACCCAGGCTGGCACACGAAGCAAGCAAGGAGAGGTCTCTACAGATGCAGGTGTAAACACTAAGCGCTACATTAGCAGAAAGTTCCAAAGCAAATGATCCCAGACCTGGCGGTCTTGCATGATCATAGCAATCAGCACTCAGCAGTCACACCACCTCAGGTTCTTGCAGTTACAGGAGCTCTCAATTATACACACAGCAGTCACACAACATTCACACAGCAGTCACACATAGTCTGTAACATTTGTCTCAGGGCCAACCTGATCATCAGCGCCATCTTCTGGAGTCTGAAGGCTTTTGGCTCTCTTCCTGTGCTTGGCTTGCAAGAAGCGCTGCCAGATGAGCTGCTTGCCAGCCGCCATCAGCCAGGCCTCTGTGAATCCCAGCCCTTGCATCTCACCACCGTACCCTGTCATCTACACAGTACCACACACGTGTCACCACACTTTGGACTTGCACATTGCCGGCATGCTAGCACACCTTGTTGCTGCTTTCAAGCTATAAGTCTCTGTGAATTGTGCCCTTTGCAGGTCATCATCACATGCTGCTGTCTGCAAACCACAGGTATGATGTTGCTGTGTTGACACAATGCAGTTGTGGAAGTGCAGTGAATGTTTTCTTTGTATGAAAACTGTCTGAGTGTACCTCATGTTTCCATGTTCTGCCATGCGTAGGTCTGAGAATTGCATTTGCACCAACATCCACGATTTTCCTGGCATGAAGCAAGGGCTGCAAGAAAGAATTGGCAGGTAGTGCCTGTAGTAAGGGGTGGGGAACATTTGCAGCACAAGTCAGGAATGTGTAACTAGCATTGACATGCTTGTGTTCTAATGCTGGTTGCTGGAAAAATGATGCCACATGATCTGATGTCAGATCATCAAGCAACGCAAAGACTGGGGCTTGTGCAGCCATTGCTCAGAGAATCATGGGGTCATAATTACAATCAGTGCATGTTGACTGACTGCAGCTCACCATTTCAGCCCGCGTCTGCTCTGCATTGCGTGCATCAATGCCCTGGAAATGCTCGTTGGTGGTGTACACCGGCACCTCCGCCTCAGCCATCTGCACATTACCCACAAGCAAACCTTGCATACAATGCCCAGTGACAAGCCGTTTGTGACAGGAAAGGGACACGGAGAAAAGGTAATCGATAGCAATCGACTGCTAGTGCTTGTGTCCAGGCCTGGATGATGCAAATTGAACACCACCTGAGCAAAGAATGAGCAACCAGTTGCTGCCTTGTGTGTCCAAACCATGATGCAATGCCTTGCAGTGGGAGGCAAGAGACACTTGGGTTATCTGAATTCCAACAGATTGCACACAAAAGCATGCACAGGGTCCTGGCTGATGAGCACAATGAACCGCAGCAACCTATGACAATCTTTGTTGCACACAGAGTTGGGGCTGTCTGGGATCAAGAGGGTCAAGAGTGCCTGTGTGACCTGGGAGCGCAAGTCTAGCCACCTCCGCTTGAAGGCTTGAGGCAGACTCCTGCGGGCTTTCTCTTTGGATGACATGTCCACAGCGCCCAGGCAGGTTTTGTCAAATTCAGGTGGGACAGTATATGCCGGCACCTCTTCCCACTGCATCCACCAAGACAGCGCAGTTGCAGGTGTGCAGCATGATCAGAAGATCTCGGATGGCTGATGATGCAGCCGTCAAACATGCGTGCACATGCGGATGGTGGTGGGATTTTTGCTTCAGGTCCTGAGCTGGAGCCATGCAGTGAGTGCTGCCACTGCTGTTGATGGCACAGCGCAGCGCAGCACAGCACAGCACAGCACAGCACAGCACAGCACAGCACAGCACAGCACAGCACAGCACAGCACAGCACAGCACAGCACAGCACAGCACAGCGCAGCGCAGCACAGCACAAATCAGCACAGCACAGCACAGCACAGCACAAATCAGCATGCACGAACCCAGGCTAGCCAAGATTTGTGTTTCTTACTGCTTGTCCGCTCACAATGCAGAACTCCATGACTTACTAACTGTGTGTCATCATCAGACATGCCAGAGGCAGTGCGCCTGCGCTTGGCTAGCTTCCGCAACTGCTGCTCTTCCTCACCGGTCCACTCCTTCTTGGGCCTGCTGGCAAAAACAGCTTGGGTCTGGATGATCCTGTTCCTGATCAGCTGCTTGCCCAGAGTGACCAGCTGTTTCTCACTCAGACCATGCTTTGCCATGTCCTCACCAAATGTTGCCACCTTCAAGCAGCTCAGCAGCTTCAGGCAGCCGTTGTCAGCTGTAGGCAAAAAGCTGGTGCCATGTACTCAGCAATGCAGCTCAAAGGACAGGGAACAAGAACACCTGCCTAAAGCTGGACTTTGGAAGCTTGCCATCATCTTGGGCGGTAAGGTTTGCACCAGGAGCTGGGGTGAGCAGGCTCATGGTACAATGCAGTATCCGGCTTGTCAAGCAGGGCTTGTATCATCCATAAAGCAGCAAGCAAATGCATGCTGGCCGGTCCTGAATGCACATGCAACCCGAATGCCTCATGATCAGCTGTTTTGGACATGTCACAGCTGATCATGAGGAACCCGTTGATTCAGTGCCAAGTTGATATGACATGAAACTACAGCCTGGGGGTTTGTATGCTTACAATCTCTGCTCTGGTTTTGTCAGCGTTCTGTGCATCTGCGCCTCGCAGGTGCTGCCCCTTGGCATAAGACTCTCGCTTGTCCTCAGGGATCTGCATTCCAGACACAATGCAGCCTGATGCCCAGTGCCGTACTTATGAAAGCCCTGCCCTAGCTCAAGCCAGCAAAAGACCCCAGCACATGCAAGCACTGTCATTGACTGATAGTTGCATGCATGCATGGGCAGCTTGCACCCTCAAAAGCTTGGGAGTTTCGGTCAGGGTTGGTTGGCAGAGAACCAAGTGGTGATTTGCTGGTGGTAAACATGATGGGAGCCCAGCCGTTGGAGACATGTAGCACAGCATGCTCAGGCCACTGGTCATGAGCAGACACCAACTGCAACTGCATTGCCACATCATCAGACAAAAATATTTTTACAATTGTAGTCACTTATAGTTATTTTGTATATGATTTGTCTGCTGAATGGGACACTGATGCATGCAGTCATGGCACTTGGGCATCGCACAAAGCATGGCACCCTTCTGGCACAGCATTGCACTGTAGGTAGTAAGAGGGAGGCTCTGACCTGTTCACGTAGCTGCATCCATCTAAGCCAGAAGGCATGGGGTAAGCCAAGCTCTGCAGCGTCTTTGCTGCTCACATCTACTTCACCAAGGATGCTCTTGTCAAAGTTGGCTGGAACCTGATAGGTCTCAGGCTTTGAGGTTGTGGGGGCCTGTAAACAGCAATGAATAGAATTCTAGATGGAGGTGCTATGTCATGCTTGTGACAGCAGAGTTCGGGATGATCCAGCCAGAACCAGCAATGAATCCCTGAATATGCTGTCAATTACAATCAAAAGATTGGTTGGTATTGTATACAAGCATGATCACCTGACTTGCAATCTGCAATAATTCGACGGGGTGGTGCGTGTAGAGCTGCACCTTGAATCAATGTGCTTGCTTGCAGGTGATCACAGATTGGAACTAGGATGTGCTCAAAGCTTTCTCTACATTAGCAAGCATTTGCGAAGATGCAGATAGAACAGTTTGCTGACCGCTTGAGCAGCATCATCAGAGTCTTGAGCACTGATGCTAGCATCGCTGTGCAAGGCTGATCCAGAAGGTAGTATGTGACTGAGGTCTACATTGGCCTGAGCCCCCCGCACCCTCTTGTCCAGCTGTACGTGCTGGGCCTTGGGGTCCAGCACCCTGTCCCAACTCAGCCTTAATCTGTAATGAACTGCATTAGTCAGAAGCCAAGGGCAGATTGGATTAGGCTGTGCTACTACACAAAGCACATGATGCCTGTTGCCCGGAGCACTTACCCAATGCTTGCATTCAGAGTCATGCGTCATATCCTCCAGCGTTCTGTCTTTGCTCTGTGGTCTGAGGGCAACAGCACAAGCAAGAGCTTGAATGGCAAACAAGCTCATGGGACATCACTCAGCATTTATCACAAACACCAAGACACTGAAAGCTCAACACAGAAATACTCACTGCCTTTTTGCAGAATTGGAACATAAATAGAATGGGCTTACTTTTCCCTGAAGCCCTTTACATACTGCTGTCTGGGAATCTCATGCTGGGTCATAACATCCCCAAAAGCCGCCCAGAACTCTGTAGTGACGCGGCTAACCAGATCAGCATCAACAGCTGCCAGGTGGTCTTTGTGGTTCTTATACTTGGGCAGTTGATCGTCAGGAATCTGCAGCAGAGCAAATGGCATGTCAAGTGCAACCCTAGGCTGCTGATGCCATGCATGGGAATGTGACATATGCAAACATTTACAGCCCAACTGCAGTGCATGTATTGATGTCAACAGACGGTCATCTAGACAATGACTGCCACGGTTGCGTGGCCAACAACCTTGCTCCAAGCAGTGCTGCAGGTGGGTTTTGATCATAACAGCTGCTGTTGGTTGCAGGATGGGGCTGCCGATTGAGCCCATGTATCATGCAGTGCTGGCAAGCACAAAGGGGACAGTGACCATGGCACCAACATGCAGGTTGTTTGTGTGGCTGACGCTGCAATTATGCTGCAATTACGCTGCAATGGGTACCTCTTGACGCAGCTCAAAGAAGCGTGCGGCACTGGCTCTTGCCAAGGCAGCACGCCCAGCCTTGTTTGAAGTGACGTGTACATCTGGCAGGTCATCAGCTGAGAACCCCTGGAACACACAAGCAGATTTTGCCCATGCTTTCTTGGGCAGTGCTGTGCAATTTGCCCTTGCAGGTGCTTGACCTTGCAGATCATGCTCCTGCTGCATTCAAATGTCGTGACAGGATGCTTTGGTGACAACTTCAGACATGATAACACGTGTGGGCGTCTGTGCCAGCTGGCACACTGACACTGCATGTTGACAGTGTCCGTTGGTGTGATCGAGGCAAGACACTGAAGCAGTCAAGCAGAATTGCTGATCCAAAGACGGCAAAGGTCCTCACTACAGAACGCCCCAGCATGCAAGCACAAAGGGGCAGACCTCAGGGAGCTGGTAAGGCGCAGGCTTGTGAGACTTAGTCCTGGACTTCCTGCTTGCATCCTCAGCATCGCTGCTTTCCTCACCACTGCCATCTGATTTGACACTGAGTGGAGCTGCATGCTTACGCTTCCTTGCAGCACGCATGGCCTCCTTCTTGGTTTGTACGTCTACACAAGCATGAGAGCTAGTCATTGCTGCAGGCAAGGTGTGAGGCAAGGTCTGCTTGACAAATGCTGTAATCTGGCACAAACATTTGAGGAGCAGGAGCGTGCTCTGAGCACAGTCAGAATGTCAAGAAGGTCTGTTCAGCAAGCTAAACTGCCACAAACTGCACTAAGGAGCCAATTTTGGCAACTAAAAGTTCTGAAGGGCACAACGACTCAAGCAAGTGCAGCAGACAGCAGCCATGCAACAGTCCGACACACATTCATTTCACAGATTTGACGATCAACTGTCAGCAAGTTAACGACGCCCGCAAACAACACTGTGCACAAGTTTGCCCCAGTCAGTCCAAGCAAGTTCTGACTCAAGTTGGCTGTCCTTTTGCCGCAACAAAAAGCTGAAGGCAAAAGCAGGGTCAGCTCACCAGCAGGCTGAGCTACTTTCCACTCACGAGGCTGCCTCAGCTTCCACTCTCTCCCATCCCATGCAACACCAGTTCGCACATCTTCCTTCTTGACTGAAAGTATGTTGGCGCTGATGAAGGGCTTGACTTTGAAGCGCACCTTGAGTGTGTGTGTGATACGGCCCTCCCACCAGCCGCCGTCATCAAAGGCATCAACATCATCCTGCACTGCCCTTGCTCCGCCACGCAAGGCCAACTGCACAGTGGGAAAGACGATGTGCGATGCCCTGGCAGCAGGCTTCCCAAGGCACAGGCTTTGGCTTTGGCAATCTTGGTGTGCAAGGCATGAGAAAGCTGTCTGTGTCACACCACGCAAAGCAGCTGTGTGTAACTGCCAAGTCTGTCTCGGCTGATGGGTTGTCACACTAGTATTTACAGCTACTTGTTCTTCCCAAACATGGATTCGAGTGCATGTGACCATGATGCTTTGGACAGTGCATGAATACTAAATGACTATTTTGATCGACCCACCTCAGCAGGTGGGGGTGGCCTGATGAGAAAGTCAGGCCCAAAGTTGACATCATGGGTGGGACCCAGCAGGCTCTGATTCTCTGCAACTGCTCCAGGCAGAGGAAACCATTCTTGCAACTTCTCATCGCTATCCTCTGACACATTCAGCTCATCATATGCCACCAGTGCGAAGCCATGCTGCAGCTGAGTAACAGTGCCTGTGAACCAGCTGCCTCGAAGTCCCTCCTCACCACTCATCACCTACGTAGTTGGAACTAGTCAAGACCAGTGTGTTTGTGGAACATTAGCCTTGCACCAAGCTTGACCCCAGCAGCAAGGCTGATCTCATGAGTGGGAGTGATTTTGCTCAGGCTATGCACATTTAGTAGTTGCAAGTTTTAAACAGCTGCAGATTGCATATGTCTGTCAGATCATACAGGATCATCCACATGACACTTTTGTTTTGAGCAGAAGTACAATGAGATGATAGGACAGGAAGGTCACTACATGCAAGACAGCCACTTATTGCACATGGCACAAAAGATGGTGCATTGGGCTTAAGTACCAGACGCTCAGCTATAAACTTTTCATCCTATGGATCAGTCTGTTAAAATTGGTTTTCTGTTTGGAGCATCATTGCGCATCAATGCCATGTGGCATCATACCATCCCAATTGACAGAGCATGCTGGGTGCATACATGACATGTGTAAATGTCACCTCAATCAAATCGCCTGCATGGTACTCATGTGTAGGGCCAGATGAAGGCTGACTGATGCTTGACTTTTGTTGATCAGCTTCATTTTCAGCTTGTGCTGGAGCTGTGGCCTGTTTCTGATGATGAGAGGGTGAGGCTGTTTCCTGGGCTGACTGTTGCGGCGGTGACACTTGCTGCTGAGTGGCACCAGATACCTGGCTCCTCCGTCTAGATGGGGCTCCTCCACGCAGACGCAGGTGCTCAGCCGCAGACAGAGGGACAGAGGTTTGCATTTTATCAATGGACTGCGTCCACACATCAGCTTGCTTTGCATCTTTTGCTACTCTCATGATACTAGGCCAGAAGGCTTTGCCGCTTTTGCCAACTTACCTGCCAATCTTCCTCCTGTAAGACCTGCTTCAGCTTGCTGGACAGCTCTACTACTGTAAGCCACTGATTCTGGCAACCCACTGGAGGGGAGTGCACCCGTACCTGTTACAGCTGCCCTTTACAGACTTTGCCGCAGGCAGATCAAACATTGTGAGCAAGAACAGCACATGCCTGATGGTTTTCTGTAATAGACGTGAGTAATGTGTTTCCAGGCAAGTCGCACCCCAGCGGCGACCAGCAGACGCTTCTGATGCCGAGCTTGCTGCTTGCGAGCTGGCTGTTGCGCTGGTTGCATAGCCCCCTTGTCCGCAGATACGTTGACGCGTATGTCACACTGTCTTTAGGCGTCTTAGGATACTGAGCGACTTGAAGGACGTCCACAGAAGGCTCGGGCAAGGCAGTCGATCCTCGTGGGCCCCGCAGCTGGCAGGGGTTGATAACCAGCACGGCAGGTCCAGCGGCAACAGCAACGAGATTGTCTTCGGACCATTGGACTGCTGCAGGGTATTCGGGGCGGCCGAGGGTCTCGAGAACGTCATGGTCAGGAGTAGCCATGTCGGCAAAGATCGTATCAGCGATATGACGATAGAGTCGTGAACGCCGATCTCTAACAAACTTGAATCTATCAAGACGCCATGCTAGGGCAATTGACTTCGCGGCGCCCGGCCAGGCGGTTTTCACGCCGCGTTATACGGTAGCGCGCTCCATACATGCAGCAGGGTGAGCCCTCAGGGCGCTTTGCTGCGAGCCCTGTGTAGTTGTAGCTGAATGCATAGCTGTGCAACACCAGTACCCTCCCAGTACCTCAGCCGATTTGATCGTGAATTCAACTCAAAAGCTGGGGTAACGTGCTTCACAGCATGCCGGGGGAGAAAAGTCGTGGAGAGATCGGTGAGATCAGGACTCAGCTCAATGCCCTCAGCGCATCTGGGTCCCGCCCAGAAGCAGCTGCAGCCAAGAAAGAA